>Ga0181592_10000665_pt1 | contig 26755 bp, 19 predicted proteins | sample 071ome_20_FD_133755 | JGI IMG/M metagenome (GOLD analysis project Ga0181592, IMG submission 133755) | Coastal salt marsh microbial communities from the Groves Creek Marsh, Skidaway Island, Georgia - 071412BT metaG (megahit assembly) | ecosystem: Environmental > Aquatic > Marine > Intertidal...
ATGGCTTATACTTCCGGTACGGTTGCAGGCGGTTACTGGAATACTGCTGGAGGATGGCTATCCACGGTCTCTGGTGGTAAGCGCAACTGGGCAACAGGAATGTACAGCTCAGTAGCCGGGGGTATGTGGAACACAGCGGCTGGAAATTACAACTCGGTTAACGGTGGAGGGCACAACTATGCTACCGGGACATGGTCCAGCATTGGTGGTGGTGCCTGGAATACAGCAGCCACGGATTATGACACCGTAGCCGGTGGTCAAATGAACTGGACTCGTGGCAAGCACGCCTCCATTGGTGGTGGTTACAGAAATATGGCTTATGCTACTGGAACAGTTGCGGGCGGTTACTGGAATACAGCAGGTGGATGGCATACAGCAGTATCTGGTGGTAAGAGAAACTGGACTACTGGCATGTACTCCTCAGTAGCTGGAGGTCTATGGAACACTGCTTCGGGAAATTACGCTGCAGTTCTGGGTGGAATGAAAAACTGGGCTGGTGGAAAATACAGTACCATTCTTGGAGGGCGAGACCTCATCATTACCGGGGACAACAGTATTGGTTACAATGCCATGAGCACTACCTACACACTCAGCATGAGTCAGGTAGCTTCCTTCCTCGGTGTCAAAATGGGAATTGGTGTTACCAATCCAATGGTCCATCTTTCAGTTGCTGGAGCAGTACAGGTCAGCTCGACAACAATTACTGCTCCAGGGGCGATTCGCTACGTCGGTGGGTCTTTTCAAGGTTTCAACGGTACCAGCTGGGCGCCTCTTGATGTCAACACTTTCTCTGGTGGCGGTATGTCACTAAACTCTGGAACTAACATCGTCTCCCTATCAAACCCTGTTGGAAAAATGGCTATTGGTACAAGTACCGGAAATGCCAAGCTGACAGTCCAGGGCTCCATCTCAAGAGATGTGAGTTCTTCCTTGTTTGGTCCTACAAGTAATACCCACGTGAACCTTGGTCAAATGTCTATTACGGGTACTAACGGAATGACCGTAAGCTATGCAACTGTTGGTGGTGGGGCATTCAATCAGGCCAAAGGCGAATGGTCTACAGTTAGTGGTGGTGGATACAACATGGCTACGGGTACAGCAGCCTCCGTCGGCGGTGGTGCTATGAATACAGCTACAGCAAACTATGCTGCGATTGCCGGGGGTCACAAAAACAAGATCATGGGTAACTACAGCTCTATTGCTGGTGGTTCCTGGAACACTGCCGCAGCTATGTATAACGCTATTGGTGGTGGACAGATGAACTGGACTCGGGCGCAACATGCAACTGTCGCCGGAGGATACAAAAATACAGCCTGGACATCAGGTACAGTATCTGGAGGATACTGGAATACTGCCGGTGGATGGCACACGGTAGTCTCCGGTGGTAAGAGAAACTGGACTACCGGGATGTACAGCTCTATAGCCGGGGGTCTGTGGAACACAGCCGCTGGAAACTACAACTCGGTCAATGGTGGTGGACACAACTATGCAACCGGAACCTGGTCAAGCATTGGTGGGGGTGCATGGAATACTGCAGCCATGGATTATGACACTGTAGCCGGTGGACAGATGAACTGGACTCGCGGTAAGCACGCATCCATTGGCGGTGGTTATAAAAATATGGCTTACGCTACTGGTACAGTTGCTGGTGGTTACTGGAATACTGCCGGTGGATGGCACACTGTGGTCTCTGGTGGTAAGAGAAACTGGACTACTGGAATGTATAGCTCCGTAGCTGGTGGTCTGTGGAACACTGCTGCTGGAAACTACAACTCGGTTGCTGGTGGAGGTCACAATACCGCTGGAGGCACTTGGTCAAGTATTGGTGGTGGAGCCTGGAACACAGCTTCCATGAACTACAATACTATCTCCGGGGGTCAAAGAAACTGGACCAAGGGAACACACGCATCAGTTGGTGGAGGTTCCTGGAACACGGCAGGGATGAGTTATGACACCATTTCCGGTGGTCAAATGAATATGACAACTGGTATGCATGCCTCTATTGGTGGTGGATACAAGAATATGGCTTACGCTACAGGAACAGTTGCCGGTGGATACTGGAACAAGGCTGGTGGATGGCACACAGTTGTTTCCGGTGGTAAGCGCAACTGGACAACAGGAATGTACAGCTCCGTAGCAGGTGGTCTGTGGAACACTGCTGCTGGAAATTACAACTCTGTAAACGGTGGTGGGCATAACACCGCTGGTGGAACCTGGTCAAGTATTGGTGGTGGTGCCTGGAATACAGCCGCTATGGACTACAATACTATTGCCGGTGGACAAATGAACTGGACTCGCGGCAAGCATGCAGCGATTGTTGGTGGATACAAGAACACCGCCTGGACTACCGGTACAGTAGGCGGTGGATACTGGAATACTGCTGGCGGCTGGCACACTGTCGTATCCGGTGGTAGAAGAAACTGGACTACTGGAATGTATAGTTCGGTAGCAGGTGGACTTTGGAACACAGCCGCAGGAAACTATAACTCAGTAGCTGGTGGGGGTCACAACACTGCAGGTGGTACCTGGTCAAGCGTGGGTGGAGGAGCATGGAATACTGCTGCTGGTAACTATGTAGCAATTGCTGGAGGGCAGAAGAACAATGCCTTTGGTTCATGGACTAGTGTAACCGGTGGTAAGTTCAATACAGCAACAGCTAATTATTCCTCTATCCTTGGTGGTATGAATAATGGAGTGACCGGGATGTATTCCACCATTCTTGGTGGTAATAAAATGACTATCACAAGTAACAACAGTATCGCTTTCAATGGGTCAAGTTCGACTGCATATACGCTGAATAGAAGTAGTGTCGCATCCTTTATGGCTGTGAGTATGGGTGTTGGTACTACTAACCCGAAAAGTACCCTAGAAGTAGTAGCCAGATTGGCAGAAGCTCCCTTGGCGGTGCGTACAAGTACTAGTGGAGCTGTAGTTATGCAAGTATCAGCAGATGGTTGGTTGAGAGCTGATAAAATGGCTCTGGGTGCCCCTAATACTGCTCTTACTCAGTTTCATCTGCAGGGAGCGCCCGCCGCGGCACCGATGCTTGTAAATACAGGTGCAGCAACTCAACCGTCAATATTTGTAAGCAGTAGTGGCAAGGTAGGTATAGGGACTGCCGTTCCACACAGTCGATTAATGATCTCCGGTGGTGCACTCTGTGTTGCTACAGGTACAGGAACTCAATGTGTCGGAAAAGATACACCGGGTAATATTTATGCAAGCGCATCCGTTTTACAGGGAGCTGACTACGCTGAGTATTTCGCCAAGGAAGGAACTCTCCTTGCTGGTGATGTTGTCGGTATCAATCCACTCACTGGAAAAGTTCGTCAGTACCAGAAAGGGGACACTCTGCTTGGTGTTGTTTCTACTGAACCTGGTATCGTAGGAAACGCAGACAGAGACGATGAAAACCATGTATTGGTTGCTCTTATGGGTCAGGTTCCTGTGAATGAGGGTCAGGTTGTGGACGCTGATGGAGCAGTTTACACGCAAGACGGTCAGAAACTGGGAAGCAAGCTTTCCGATGGACGGGTATTTGTTAATGTCAGCAGCTCCAATGAGCAGGCAGAGTTAATGAAAGTCATTGACTCTCAGGGACGTCAGATTGATGCCCTCAAGCAACTGCAAAAGACTCATGAACATCGTTTGCAAATGCTGGAGCGACAGCTCAAGTTCCTGATTCAAAACCAAAACTAAGTTACGAATATTTCGTAAGTATATTGTGAGCTCGGCTCTTGGGAGTCGGGCTTTCTTTTTTCCAATACCACTTGGTAACAATTCGTTGTTAAGCAATCAGACCCATTGTGTCTTCAGAGAAGGTGAAGGGAAATTCCGTTTCTCTAGATCCCTTTATAAAGTCATTGGTGAAAACTCAAAGCGGGAGAGCTTTTGAGAGAATGAATAATCGGTCTTCCCTAATGCTTCATAATTAACTATTCATTATGAATAAGAGTGAATTCTTCAGTTTGAGTATAAGTCACAATTAGATCAGCTCTTAAGCAAGCTCAATGCTTGTTTGAGGGAACTTTCCTGCTTTTGATTTGGGTAGAATTCATCAATTGAAAACATCCACCAGAGACTCATTCCTCAAGCTAGAACATCTACCTAAGACTCAGTCATCAAGTTAGAACAACTACTGGAGACTCAATCAGGAAAACAAGAGTTTAGACCCAGCGTAGTACAAAACCACCAGATCGCAAAGGATATGGGATACCCACAATCCCAGAAAACTCATGCCGCGATCTCTGAGCACACACCAAATGATCGAGGCTATAAAAAGAGCAAAGTTAAAGAGCAGGTTCCAGCCCAAATCAAAGTATTTGCTCAAAGCCACCAGGTGATGGGGGATAAAGATCAATCCATGGTAGAGGTAGGTCCAGTTTCGAAAGTAGAGCTTCTGTCTTTCAAAGAGAAAGCAGCGAAAATAAAGTTCTTCCAGAGCTGAATTGATTATGCTCAAAGCCAGCACAAACAAGAAGAAGTGCTCAAGTACTCCAAGCTCTTGAAGCCTCTCTCGAAGTTGTTCTGCGTCCAGTTGCTCCAGCATACCAAAGCCAATGAGCACCACGGGGACAACACACATCAGAACCCCGGCTAAAAAACCTGAGAAGAAGCCTGTACTCAAATCTCTTTTGGAGAACTTACCGTAACGCCACACCAGAAAGAGTTGAAAGCACTTGGAACCCGGATAGACAAAAGCAGCCAACCAGGGAAACAGAAAACAAGTGGTGACAGTGATTGCCGGCAAAAGACCGGCAAATAACAAAAAGAGGGCGGATGGATTCAATCTAGAGGTATTGCTTGGTTATTGAATCCTCGAGCTTGATCAAATCCTTGGCAAAATTTCGAATTCCTTCGGCAAGTTTCTCTGTTGCCATCGCATCCTCATTAAGAGCCCAGCGAAAGGAAGACTCATTCAGATCCTGTTTATCAAGATCCATGGATTTTGCGGTGTCCAATGTCAATTTAGCTTCAATCTCTCCATCCTGAGAACTCAGCTCGTCTAGAAACTTGGGTGCTATGGTAAGCAGATCACAGCCAGCCAACTCCAGGATCTCGTCAGAATTTCGAAAGCTAGCTCCCATCACTACTGTATTGTAGTCAAACTTCTTGAAATAGTTGTAAATGCCGGTTACTGAGACAACACCGGGGTCTTCATGAGACGGATAGGAGTCCTTACCTTCGGCCTTCTTATACCAATCGAGGATGCGGCCTACAAACGGGGAGATCAGGGTTGCACCTGCCTGAGCACAGGCAATGGCTTGAGCCTGACAAAACAGAAGGGTCATATTGCAGTGAATGCCTTCCTTCTCCAATTCCCGGGCAGCTTCAACACCCTCCCAGGTGGTCGCCAGTTTGATCAGGATTCGCTCCTTTTCGATGCCTTTTTTTGAATACAAATCAATTAAACGATGAGCTTTTTCAATGCTTCCTTTGGCATCGAAACTCAAGCGAGCGTCCACTTCTGTACTGACCCGTCCGGGAACAATCTTCAAGATTTCAGAACCGAACTCCACGCTCAGATGATCGAGGGCTGCTTCCAGCTTTGAATCGGAACAACTGCCTTCTTCTAGACCTCGCTTGACGGCACTGGAAACTAAATCCTTGTATTGCTCCATCTGGGAAGCCTGAAAGATGAGGGAAGGGTTGGTGGTAGCATCCGTGGGCTTAAATTTTTGAATGCTCTCAATGTCCCCGGTGTCAGCTACAATAACTGTGTGTTTCGCTAGTGATTCCAGTTTATTCATCTTTCTCTCCCGTCTTGTAAGTTCAGAATTGGATTAGTTTTTTGATCTGTTGAGAAACTCTGTGAGAAGACCTGTAGTTGATTCATCATGGTCTCGGGCTTTTCCTGATTCGATTTCAGAAAGGATACTCTTGGCCAACTTCTTTCCAAGTTCCACACCCCATTGATCAAAGCTGTTGAGCCTCCAAAGGATTCCCTGAACAAACACCTTGTGTTCATACAAAGCCACCAGTTTACCCAAACTCGCAGGGCTAAGCTTATCGATGAGCAATGAATTGGTTGGTCGATTCCCGGAAAACACCTTATGATTCAAAAGTTTGTTGATCTCATCCTCGCTCTTTCCTTCTGACTTCAGCTGCACGCGCACCTCATCCTCCGTGAGACCCATTGCCAATGCCTCCGTCTGAGCGAAATAGTTAGCCATCAGTTTGTTGTGATGATCTGAGAGGGGATTGAGTGATTCCACAAAGCCAATGAAATCACAGGGTATCAACTTCGATCCCTGATGAATCAACTGATAAAAAGCATGTTGTCCGTTAGTTCCCGGCTCACCCCACAAGATAGGACCGGTTTCATAATCCACAGGCTCGTTATCACAATTGACGGATTTTCCATTACTTTCCATATCCACTTGCTGAAAGTGAGCCGCAAATCGATGGAGGTATTGATCATAAGGTAAAATAGCATAGCTTTGAGCATCCATAAAATTGTTGTACCACAGGCCAATGAGAGCAAGTAAAACCGGTAGACTCTGATCAAACTCTGCGTTTCGGAAGTGCTCATCCATTGCATAGGCACCATCGAGCAGTTCCCGAAATCTCTCAAATCCAAGAAATAGAGCGATTGGGAGTCCAATGGCTGACCAGAGACTATAGCGACCACCCACAAAATCCCAAAATTCAAAGATTCTCTCTTCTCGAATACCGAACCGGGTCACTTCCTCAATATTGGTGGACATGGCCACAAAATGATCCTGAACAGCCTTTTCGCCCAGATTTTCAATCAACCAGTCCCGAGCACTGTGACCATTCGTCATAGTCTCCTGAGTTGTAAATGTTTTGCTGGCTACAAGAAAAAGGGTAGTTTCAGGATTACACTTCTTTAGTGTTTGGGCTACGTGAGTTCCATCCACATTGGAAACAAAATGCACATTGATCCCGCAACCATAATGATCGAGGGCCTCCACCACCATTTTCGGCCCAAGATCTGATCCACCGATTCCAATATTGACTACAGTGTCGAATTTCTTTCCTGTGCTGGAGAGAATTCGCCCTTCATGAACCTCAGCGCAAAAGGCTTCCATTTTTTGAAGAACTGCAGAAACAGCCTCTCTCACATTCAAGCCATCAACTTCCAGAAGAGATTCATCTCTGGATCGAAGCGCAGTGTGTAAAACCGCTCGATTCTCAGTCCAGTTGATCTTCTCTCCCGTGAACATCTTTTCTATCTGATCCTTCAGACCACTCTCATTCGCCAATTTCAAAAGAAGATCCAGGGTTTCACCACGCAGCAGGTTTTTCGAATAATCGAGGAAGAAGTCATCCACTCGAAGACTCATCTTTTCGAATCGTCCAGATCCGGGGGCAAGCAACTCTCTAAGATGGAGCTCCCGCAAAGTATTGGCTTCCTGTTTCAGTTTCGATTCGAGCTCGGTGGATAAATAGGACTTCAACGGTACCTCCCTAAACTACTTTTGGCGACTGCTCTGCAGCCTTGAAGTTCACACGCCCTGCTTTGTGAACGACGCTCGATAATCGCCTGAATCACTTTAGCGAACTCCGGATCATCGTTTGGTGCTGGAACGCGGCTCCATGGTATCGCATATTCCTGTGCAATTTCACCATACTCAATATCTATTTCGTGCATGGTTTCGATATGATCGCTGACAAAGCTGATGGGAAAGACATGCAACGGACGTCCTTTCCCTTTATATTTCTCAAGGATTTCTTCCACATCGGGACCCAACCATTCCAGTGGACCAACCCGACTTTGATAACATAGTTCCCAGTCACCCTTGTATCCCATTTTCTCAATGATTGCCTGGGCGCACTCCACAATCTGTCCCTGGTAGGGATCACCATCGTCCACATATTTCACAGGTATCCCGTGAGCTGAAATGACCAACACAGGATTGCTGCTTTCCTCAGGCATACTCTCTTTGATCAGATTGGCACTGTATTCAATATACTCAGGCTCCACATGCCAACAGCAGATCATTCGAAGCTTCATATCCCGTGGACCAAGCCCTGCAAGATTCAAAGCTCGCGTGATCTCATAGATGGCAGACCCTGTTGTTGCATAGGAAAAGTGCGGAAACAGTGGAAAAATGACGACTTCTCTGATTCCTTGACGGTAAATATCCAGTATGGCGTCTCCAAGGTAGGGAGGTGTATAACGCATTCCCATGTGAAAATTTACATCGGGCATCAAGGTTGTCAGATGATTCAGTAATAATTTGGTTAACGGAACCAAAGGTGATCCACCACCAATTTCATCGTACTTTTCCTGAATGGAAGGGGTTCGCTTTTTTGCAATTTTCTTTGCTATAAAGCGCTGTAATGGTGCAGGCAGTCCAAAACGGATACCAAAGGTGTCGCTGAACAACTCTTTGAGAAAATCATGAACATCGGCCTTAGTTTCCGGGCCACCAAAATTGACTACGAATACATCTTTAACTTTCATAAGTCCTTTTCTATCATACATGGAGGGGAACCACTACCCTGTAATTAGAACCGTTCCAAGTTTACCAGCATACAAAGCTTCGAACCTGTAGAATCAATAGACTATGATCAAACTGAACATACAACAGGAGAGCCATTCCATCTTCCAGTTCAAAAACTGTCACTTTTTACTCGGCTCCATAGAAAAGTTGATTGCTCAGAATTCGCAGCTTGAACTGCATCCAGAAGAGCTAGAGGAGATTACAAAGACGAGAATTGCTAAAAGAGAAAGGGAAAAGCGCAGTGCCAAGATCGCTCTGCGACTACTCGCAATTTATCTTGAACAGAATTCTAAAGATCTGGCTTTCTTGAGTGAAGACAGCCCCGTTATCATCAAGGGTCTCACCGGGTACTTTGCCTCAGTTTCCCACTCAGGAGATGGTCTTCTGGTTAGTCTTGGTCAGACGGTTCACGGGGTAGACGTTGAGACTTTTCGCGATGTAAGCCGGGGAGTGATGAAAATGATTCTTAGTAAGAAAGAATTTGACTCACTGGGAGACTATGAGTCCTGTACAAAGGAAAGCCTTCTCAATTCTCACTCGAAACTGCCCTCAGCAATTCAAGACCCAAAGTCCTTGCAAGACTCAAGTCTTCATCCTGAAGTCTTTCTTCCTCTGCTTTACTTCACTCAAAAGGAGGCGGTATTGAAGGCTGAGGGACTCGGGATTGCCGGTGGCCCGGAGAATGTTGTCCTGGAGAATGTGCGCTCAGTACTGCAAAGAGCTTTATATAAAGAAAATCCCTACGATCTGCTGTGCTTCATCCACAACAGCTATGTGGTTTCTATTTCAGTATCCTCTTGCTCCTCGGGTGCCACTGAAGGAACAAACTGAGACGGGTCCAGGTAGTCAAAGTTATTGGGAATGTATACGTGTACATTCTTGCGTCTGATTACTTCGCCTCTCTCAATCCCGATCACCTCGGTGATCTTTAAGAGTCTTGTCAATGAGCTGGGCTGAAGGAATGTCTTCCTCAAGTTCTCTGAGTTCTCTTTCATTGATTCCCGTATTCGGGTTTTCATCGACGAGAAAGGAACAGCAATCAGAATAGGGGAGGATGGAAGTTTCAAAAGTATCAATTCTGCGAGCCTCATTGATGATTTCGTGTTTGCTGTAACCAATTAAAGGAGAAAGAATCGGAGCATCAGCTATGGCATGAATAGCATGAAGATTGGTTAAGGTCTGGGATGCCACTTGCCCTACGGAATCTCCGGTGAAATAAGCAGCGGCCTTTTACCTCCCTCGAATCAAAGAAGCGATTCGAAGCATCATACGCCGATAGGCTACCATACGAAGTTTGGAAGGAATATATCCGATCAGGGCTCTTTGAAGTTCTCCAAAAGGAACCATGTAAAGCCTGGAGTAAGGTTGATAGTGACTGAGTATCTGAGTGAGTTGAACAACCTTGTCCTTTAAGTCGGACGAGTCCTCGTGCTGATTGTGAAAGTGAACAAAACTCACCTTGCAGCCTCTGGGAAACATTCGAAAGGCAGCTACGGGGGAATCAATTCCACCAGAGAGAAAGCAGAACAGTCGACCGCTCGAGCCAACTCAACAGCTTTGGCTGACAGAAGTTCGGGATCACTCTCCAGTATCTCCGCAGGTGAAAAATCGCAGATACCGCTCACTTTGGAAAGAACGGAGATACCAATTTCTCTATCAATGTCCTCAGTTTCCAGCCAGGTGCGGTTTCGCTTCGCAAAAACCCTGTTCACACCCAATGAATTGAAAGCATTCTTTAAATTGCGAACCAGAATATTTTCAAAATGCTTGCGATTACCCTTTTTCAAGCAGATTTCATCATAATGAATCAGATAGGACTGTTTCATTGCCTTGCGTTTCCTTTCTTCTTGAGCTTGTGGGTCTCAATCCAAAATAAAAGCATGATACAATCCCAGAGCTTTCACATAGTCAATTGGAGAAAAAGCGAAGGAAAACAATGATAGTTCGTGAAGAATATGAAGGAATCGAGTACGTCCTCTATCTACCAGACGCTTTTCAGGGAGAAGAGAAGCTACCATTAATTACTTTGTTTCGAGCGGGACCCGAAGAGTGGTTTCAGTCAAGACAGGACGATTCCCGGGGCAAACGCAACCTCTTCACACTCACTATTGATTTGATTGAAAAGTCTTTTTTGAAACGCTGTGGATTCCTCTTTCCTCGTACAAACACCAGAGATGGATCTCGATATTACTTCTCCAAGGGTCCTTTTGTGCAAGAACCAAAGGGCGAAGCAGTTCTCAGTCAGCAATTCTTTGAAGAGAAGCTCCTGCCACATCTGGCAGAAAACTACCCCGTGGATATTGAGAGAGTCTCGTTAGATGGTTTCTCGCTGGGGGGATACACAGCACTTAGCTATTCCTTCACCAATCCACAGCGCTACAAAAGCACGGGATGCTTTGACGGGGCCTTGCTAGATTTCCACTTCGATAACCGCAGCATCAGTCCCGATACACCCTCAGACCTGTGCTTTGATGAGTTTCCCTATCTCTTTGATGAAGAACCATCAGAAGAGTACTTTCGATCACAAAATCCACTGGATCTGGCTCAAAGAGGTCAGTTTCCTCCCAATCTCTTTGTGATGGCCAGCGCAGACACACACCCGACAAGCAACCGACCTCGTATGGAAAAACTGGCTGAGTTCATGCAAAACCATGGAGTCGTCAATCATGCCCAGGAATTGATCATCGACGAAAACGCCAGGCACGAATGGTACTGGGTAGACGAATACCTCTATCGTGCCCTGCCTTTTCATTCCCACAAACTTCAGGAAGAAAGCGAATAGCAGTCCAGACTCCCGCTTGTGCTCGTGATTCAATACCTCAAAGACTCCAGGCACTACCTCATCAGTCCATTAGCAGACTGGATCTGGATTGTATCCTCTCCTTTATGGGCAGCACTACTTGGTTACCTTGTCTTCAGTCTTGATTGGCACCGCTACCAGCTCAGCTTTCAGGGAGTCGTTTTTACAACCGTTCCCATTTTACTTCTTAACGCACTGATTCATGCCCATCTAGCCCTGAGCTTCTGGCGAACCCACGTCAATGAATCCATTCATCAGCGATTCAAGTTTCGTTTGAACCTGTTTCTCTTTTCCTGCTTGTTTCTCTCGCTGATACGCCTGGAGTTCCTGTTTCTAATATTGATTCTGGCAACCTTCTGGGATGTTTATCATTCGAGTTTACAAACCTTCGGATTCGGCAGAATTTATGAAGTCAAAAGTAGTGGTGATTCCCGTGTACAACGACGCGAGGACTTTATACTGAACCTTCTGATTTACTTTGGACCGGTTGTCAGTGGGGCTACCATGCTTGCTCACTTTGACAGCTTCCTGGATTATCGAGGATTGGGTCAGCACCTGCTCTACACAGTTCCCTTTCTCACTCAGGAATATTCCCAATCCTTGTTTCAGGTTTGGCTTTTCACGCTAATCTTGTTTTTGATTTTCTATTTCAGCTCAAGCTATCAGAGGTTTCAATCCAGTGAGAATGACTTTCCTTACAATAAGTACCTGCTCTACCTGATTACAGGCATTGTGTCCATTTGGGCCTGGCTTTTTCATCCTTTTGGCGAAGCCTTTTTGATCATGAATGTCTTTCATGCGATTCAATACTTTGCCATGATTTACAAAAGTGAAAAGAATCAACTTGCTCAGAAACTAAACACATCCAATCCAGTTTTGATTTTATCAGTAATCAGCCTGCCGGTGCTGGTCTACGGTGTTTTCATTCATCTGGGACTGGAATCGAGTTTAAAAGACAGTTCTATCTTAATCTTGCTTGCCGTATCAAACACGGTAGCGGTTCATCACTTTTACGCAGATTCCTTCATTTGGTCAGTGCGAAATCCTGTTCGGGATAGTGGAGTGTGAACATGTTACGCATTCTGCCTGTGCTTCTTTTGACCCTGCTACTCACTATTGCGTATCTAAATGGTGGTAAAGAGCTAAGTGAAGAACAGGTCAATCCACTAAGCAAAGAGAATTGGAGTCTAATCAATACACCCAGAAGCTCCATAATCAAGCAGGATATCCAAAGGGCAATTTCACAGGCTCACTACCATCGAGCCAGTCAGCTGATCCAGTCTCAATGGGAGGAAAACCCGGCGCAAAGCTATTATTTACTCGCTCAGGTCCTGTTCGCAAAAGGTGAGATTCTCAAGTCAGTCCTCTATTACCGTCAATCCATCCTGGGAGGCTATCTTCCGGCTGTTGCCAAACTTGCGCTGCTGTATGAACGACTTTCAAGCAAGGCAGCAGAGCCATTGAAGTCGCAACTTGAAAAACAAGCTCTGTCTCTTTACGAATACTGTGAGTACCATTCTCTACCAGTTCGTTCCCGATTAGTTCTTTCCCATCCAAAAAGCCCCGTTCGACAACTTCAACTCTTTCGAACACAAATATCCCACTCAAATATGAAAGCAAAAGCGCTACAAATTCTTCAGGAAGGAGCTCAAAAGCTTCAGTCCGCACTATTGTTTCGTGAGCTTGCGAAATTTCAGCAATCACAAGACAAAAGAGGAGAGTTCTCCAGTCAAGCAATTCAATTGCTAGCTAAAATTAATCTTGAGGATTCACACCTTCTTTTTATCAATTCATTGAACGCAAAAACGCATACGGGGAATCTCTAGTGCTATCATTCACGCACAGGCCCGGTTTACCAGAAAGACATCTATGATTCAAAAGGCTCATCAGTTATTCAGCCAATTCTCCTTCTATGCCACTGAATCACTGGACAGAATTCCGGTCTTCTCCAGTCTTTTGGATTGGCTACACAAAGATACCTTTTGTGAAGATGTTGAGCGCTATCCACTACTGAGTCCTGAAGGAGAGACAACTCTCAAGAACTGCTATGTTATCGGTGACTTAACAGGTATCCCCTTATTGAAAATGGCCTCCAATGGGGGCTCCGATATGGTGAAAAATCTGCATCGTAAGGGAGTCATCCAGTCAGGTGGTGACACAACAGAGCTGATTATTGTGGGCGCGGGAGTAGCTGGAATCTCAGCTGCCATGAAAGCCAGTCAGATGGGAATTCCATATCGCCTCTTTGAGTCCAATCGCAGCTTTTCAACAATAGCCAATTTTCCTCAGGGGAAACCTATCTTTCTGGAACCAAGGGAGCTGGAAGTTACAGGAGAGTTAAAGCTCAGCGCTGATACCAAGGAGACTCTACTTGCAGAGCTCAACTATCAGCTTCAAAACGAAGAGCTTCCAATCATCCATGAAAATGTGGAGGAGATCCAAAGATCATCAGGTAGTTTGCTTGTGAAAACTTCCAAAGGGGACTATCAAAGCAAGGCAGTTCTTCTTGCCATCGGAAAAAGCGGAAATCACCGTAAACTCAATGTAGAGGGTGAAGAATTAGGCAAAGTCATTAATCGGCTACTGGATCCCAAGGAACTTCAGGGTAAGCGAGTTTTAGTGGTGGGAGGTGGTGACAATGCTTTGGAAGCCGCCACTTCCTGTGCAAGCCATGGTGCGAAGGTAACTATCAGTTATCGAAAGTCCGAGTTCTCGAGGCCAAAAGAGGGGAACCTCAGGGAGATGGAGAATCATCAACAGCAGGGTCGAATTGAAGTTCTTTTTAACTCTGATATTGAGCGCATTACTGAAGACAAAGTCCACTTCAAAAATCGAAAGGAAGCCCTTCCCAACGACGCGGTCTTGAGCATGATTGGCAAGGAGTTACCCCTCAATTTCTTCAAGCGATGCAAGATTCGCCTGGAACATGAGTGGGATGAAAAGAAGATTCTCGCATGTTTGACGACAATCCTGGCGTTCACGTTTTTTTATTTGTGGAAGAAGGGAATCTTCCTGTCTCCCTATTATTCCTTCTCTCCCGGATGGAAGCCTGCCTGGTTTAGTCTGGATGCTCCTTTCCTTTACGGAATGATCTATTCGATTCTGGTCTTTGTCTTCGGTATTCGAAGAATGAAGCGAAAGCCAACACGATACATACGATTGCAAACCTGGACTTTGATCTTCTTTCAAGTCATTACCCTGTGGGTTCTTCCCACGATGCTTATACCCTGGCTTGGATCCATCGGACTGATCCCAGCCTGGTTTAAAACACAGGTTCTGATGGTAGGGGCAGACAGCTACCTTACGGGGGGGAACTGTTGGAGAGCTTATGGGCTGGTTCTGGCCTGGCCTCTCTTTCCTTTTCTTTTTCTGGAGCAGAATCCCACAACGTTCTGGCTGATTTTCGGAAGCTTTCAGAGTTTTGTGCTGATTCCCTGGCTGATCTATCACTACGGCAAAGGAGCCTACTGCGGATGGGTGTGCGGATGCGGGGCACTCGCTGAAACTGTGGGTGACTCCCTGAGAACCCTGACCCCTCACGGACCAAAGTGGAAGAAAGTGGAGAACTGGGGGCAAGTCTTTCTTTTTGTTGTGAGTTTTCTGACCCTGATGAATCTGGCAGCTCATTTCACAGGAGTCCAGAGTTTCAGAGTTCCTGTTTTATACGACGGGTTTTACTCTTTCTACTCCTGGGTGATTGATTTTGCCTTCGCCAATGTTTTAGGTGTGGGGCTGTATTTATTTCTTGGAGGTCGCTTCTGGTGCAGACTGTTTTGCCCACTCGCAGCATTGATGCACATCTATACAAAATTCAGCCGCTATCGTATTTTTGCAGACAAGAGCAAGTGTATCAGCTGCAATGTCTGCACCAAGGTTTGCCATCAGGGAATTGACGTGATGAATTTTGCCAACAAAGGCCTTCCAATGAACGACGTACAATGCGTCAGATGCAGTGCCTGTGTGGTAGAATGTCCCACAGGTGTATTGAGCTTTGGAAAACTCAAAGCAGGCAGTAATTCAGAACCCGGGACCCTGGAGCAGGGAACCAGAATGCAATAGAGCGGGAACCCTTGGCACAACCCTCCTTGATTCGAAGTATAGAGCGTTTCTTTCTGGGTGCCTTCTTCTTCTTTCTTTTACTCTCTCTGGTTGTGCTTATCAATGGAATAGTAGCTGACTACAACCAGTCTGTTCGAGAGCATTTCGAGACCCAGGAAAAGCTTGTTCTGCGTGTTCAGGAAAAGTACCAGGAGCATGTTTCCAAAATTCAGGATGAAATCGTTCAGATACTGTCAATTCGAAGTGAGAAGGACCACAAGGACTTCCTTAAGAACTACATGCCAATCAATATGGCACTTCTTCGAAAATACCTTCATCCTTCAGAAATCAAGGAGATGAAGGAGGGACGAATTCATGCACCGATTATGGCCTATCCTCTTCATGCCAAAAAATTTGCGTTTGAGCGAAACAAACGTGCCCTGCAATGGCTTTTCAAGCCTGACAGGAACTTTGCGGTGCGTGGACACCAGGGTGTTAGACCTGATTCGCATCCCTTTCTCAAAAAAATTCTAGAGAGGGGAATTGAGTTCAAAGCTGATTACGAGACTCAGGAATTCAAAATCTCGAAAGAAGATATGCAATTTCTTGATTTACTGGATGGCAAGCAAGACGGGCGGCTTGATGACCCCGAGTTTACCCGCCTGGTAATTGCATTCGTTCTAATCATTGAAAATTCTGACTACGCACTCCCCAAAAATACCAACTCAAAGCATCCCTGGATCAATGACAAACTGTTAACTGAACATCTTTATCCCTTAACCTGGAACTGCTCATTTATCTCACTCAAGGCCAACCGCCTCGGAATTATCTCTCATCCCTATCTAGCTTTCACAACAAAGATTACTGAAGATGTAATGGATCAAAGAGGCAAGTTTTACAAGGCAACGAGAGTCCAGTTTTTACTGGAGTGGTTCCCCAGAGATTATTTAATGGACCAGACGAAAAAGGATGAGGTTCTCCTTCTGCCAAGTACGTTTTTGATCGCCAAGATTGATTCCCATCGACTGGCCAGATCTCAACTGGATGTAGTCATTGAAGAGCTACTTAAAAGTGATCCCGAGTTTCGTGACTACGGGATTCAGGTGAACTTTCAGGGTTCTGGTCTTAAGTTTTTTCACAAAAGCAATCTTGCCAACTATGATGCTCAACTCAGTGTCTTTGACCGATTAAGGCGAGACTCCTTCGAAACCTATGAACCTCTGAGGGCAGGTTTCGAGCCTTTTCAGGCCAATATGGTCAATGAAGGTTCCTATCAGGCAAGGTCGCTAGATGGAACAACTTCCTGGTTCAGCCGTTTTCAAATCGAAGAGTTTGATGATGCCATGATCACCATCTATGAAAGTCGTGCACCGACTCTCAACGGACTCCTTGTTCAATGGTTTTTCTACATAGTTTTCTATTTGCTCTTCTCAATTCTTGGTTATCGAAGTCTCAACAAACAAAAGACACGGCTCGCCAGAGCGGTTCATGTTTGTCTTGAACTACTCTTCCAGGAAAATCCCTCAAGACTCAAGCAACAAAATCTGCCCCCGGAAGTAACAACACTGGTTGATCTGATGCTTCAATTCCAAACCATGCTGAAACACAATCTCGATCTCATGCGACTCGAGCTTGGTTTTCAAAAAATCCTCAATGTACCCCGCAAAACATTCAAAGAGTACATGGCTGACTACTATTACTTCAGTGCAGACATCAGCCAGGACTACCGTTGGGACCGAAGCTATGATCGCCGTGAAGCAAACTTCAGCCTCCTTCTTCCGGAAGAGTTAAGAGACAAACAGGATCTGTCCCGGGAACTCCACGTAGTTTTGAGAAAACCTGATGATCAGGAGTACGCACGACTTCTCAACCGGGCCATGAACAAACTCATCGAAAAGTCACGTCTGGAGCTTCAGGATCAAAAGGCTCGTAAAAATCAGCAAGAGATCGAACTTGCCCAAAAGCTCAACACCCGCCTTGTACCTTCTATCCCGGGCATCCAGACCCAGAATCTTGAGGGCGAGTTTCTATACAACAGAGCCAGCTCCATGGGTGGTTTCTTTCATCAGTGGAGCCTCCACAACGACAAACTTCTCGCTTTTTCTGGTGTGGTTAACGGTTCCGTTCTCGCAAGCTCGCTTTACGCTGTCAGTCTCATGACCTATCTGGATGGGTTGGCAAGAACTGGATCAAACTGGGATTTAATTCTGGAGAAGCTTGATGAATTCAGTTTCAAGCAGGAGGCCAAGGATTTGGGTCCCATGCTGTTAATCATGCAAATTGATATGAATACTGGTGAAATCAGCTACAGCTGCAGGGGAGTCAGTACCTTCTATATATTGCGAGGGGCTGAACAAACAGTGGAGAAGCTTGGCTACGACTCAACCCCACTCTGGCCGGGATTAAAAATCGTCAGTAGTAGTCGCTCTGGTCAGTTAAACCCGGGGGACAGTCTTGTCTGGGCTTGCTGTGAGCCGATGACCCAATCCAATCTGGTGAAGCTTGATCTTGGGAAATGGAAAGACATCCTTAATCAAAAGTGGAGTTTAGACATGGACCCACTTGAAGTCGCGATACGCCTGGGCAAAGAAAATCTCGCCGGTATCAAGTCGAAAATCTTGTGGAAAGGGGACCCGCAAGGTGCGTAACAGGTTTCTGGGTTGGCTTACCGGTGGACTGTTCTTCGCCCTTCTTGGACCTCTGATCATATCCAGCATATTGCTAGTGAAGTACTTCAACTTTCAACTCTCTATCCAGGAGAATCGCTTTTATGACTCCAGTCTTGAAAATAGTTATGCTCGAGAAGCTGAATTTGATGACTGGTCAAACCAGATAAAGGAGAGAATCGGAAAACAAGTGATGCAACTGGTCAAGCGCATCCGCAAAAGTCTCAAGCCAAAAGACCTTCCAAGCTACGAAGAAATGCTACGTCAGAATGACCCTGATTTAGACGAGTTTCGAAATCGACTGGAAGAAAAACTCCGACATAAAAATCTACTCTATCTGAACCGTGCAAAGAGAAGCATACTGGCACAGTTTCCTGACCTTGATCAGATGGAGTTTCATATTCAATATTATTCTGTAGATTTGAGTATCAAGTTCCTCAGCTCCAATCGCTCCATCAGACTTCCCGAGCTCACCAAACTGCAGGCCTTTCTGGACCCTGATGGCTATAAGTATGCTGCAGACAATATGCTCAGCTCTTTTGTAATGATGTTTCACAGGGCACAGTTGGGAGACATTCGAAACAAGGAGATGGTTGTCACCTTGAGAAGTATGAATGTTGTGGACGTTCTCAAGGACCATGGAAAATTTATTCCCTTTAGCGTGCCGCCCTTTCATTATGAATTGCTTCTGGAGCCAATAGTTCCTTCAAAGAAGTTTCTCGACAGCCTTTATCAACCCTGGCTTGAAGAGATTGTAGCCCAAAGATCATCAGAGTTCCCCAAAGCTAATGGATACCTGGGGGCCAGTCTCTATCTTGAGAAAATTTTCAAACGAAAGATGAATGAGTTTCCAGAAAAGGGACTGGGAGACTATGAGCTAATGACTCGTAGTATCAAGTCAATTCTACTACCAAATACCCTGGATTCAGCCGCAAACTTTGAAGTCTATCGTGAAAGTTCCTCTACATATGAGTTGATAGACAAGGAGCAGCTCAAGCAGGAACTTCTTAAACTGGAAAGACCGCTTCGCTTCTCCTACCGGCCAGAAGGGCCTCTTCGCAAAGAACGAGTCCATTGCCTTGCCACCACATCCCGATTGTACTCGAGTTTTATTCACCTTTATCAAATCAATGAAAACAACCTGCTCTCTGATACCAGAACATTCATGATTCAAACTGTGGTGAGTATCTCTCTGGTGCTGGGAATCATTTTGCTCTTCGGACTTGCACTGGCGTACGGTATCTCAAGGCCGATCACCAGTATCAGCAACAAAGTCCTTGTTGCCGCACGAAAACTTGACTTCAATCCTATACGGGAAGTAGAAAGCCGTTTTCGCGAAATCACCATTTTAAAGAACGCATTCACCAGAAAGATACAGGAAGTTCAACTACAGGCTAGGAGTTATGAGGTTCTTTCGGAAGTTCAGGATCTACTCATGGAAGACCCTTCCCAGCAGCGTTTTCTCTCCACTATGAGTAGAATCTACCGTGAACAGTTCTCCCTGGTCTTGAAGTCCTATAATGCACAGGAAGGCAAGATCGTCTTTGAGAAAGAACCTGAAGATGTGCTGGATTTGGAAGCCCAGGAGCAAGCAGCTCCATTTCACGAACAGGTCCATTTTTACTTCGAAAGAAAGAAACTGGAACAAAACTATATGAAGAGTCTACGTCAGGAACAGGAACTCGGACTGGCTCAACAAATCCAGGAAAGCCTTCTCCCCAGAGAATTTCAACCCAAAGCTCCACTTGAAGTTGCCAGTTTTTTTAAACCAGCCCGCTATCTTGGAGGTGATTTTTGGGATGCTATCCATCTTGAAAATGAAGATTGTTTAATTGTTGCCGACGTCAGCGGGAAGGGGCTCGCCTCTGCTTTGTATGGAGCTTCTGTAAAGGCTTACCTTCAGGCTTTTGCCCTGACTGCTGAAGGTCCAAAGGAGCTGGCAGGAAGGATCAATGAAAATATGTGCAGAACCGGGCAAGAAGGTTATTTTTGCACTGCATTTCTTGCATTCATCAATCACGAAGGCAACAAGCTTCGATTTGCGAGTGCAGGACACAATCGAATGTATCTGGTTCGGGACAGTAAAGTTCAGGACTTAAGCGGTAAAGGCCTTCCCTTTGGATTGTTTGACTCCATGAACTATCTGGAAGTGGAAATGGATCTTCAGGCAGATGACCTCATTGTCCTTTATACGGACGGAGTGAATGAGCTTGAGAACAATAACAAGCAACTCTATGGGCTGGAGCGACTGGAGGATATACTGGAAAGTAATTTTCATCTCTCAAGTGAAGAACTTTCCGAGATTTTGCGAAGTGATCTTGAATTGTTTCGATCCCAAGCGGAACAAAGTGATGACATTACCTACTTAATCATCAAGATGAAAGAGTAGTCGTTAATCCGTCAGTAATATGTTTGAACCCGCACGCAACGGATGAAAATTCAAACAAGAGAGTAATTTTGTAATCAGATTCTCACCACCCATGCCGGGCATGGTCAAATCCAGAGTAATCAAATCAGGTTTTAATGTCTCACCCAAGTTCATTGCGTCTTCGTCATTGTCCGCTGTATGGGTTTCCCAATCCGGACGAATGATGGACAGAATTTGCACAATGATTTTTCTGACGTAGAGCATGTCATCTACGATCAAAAATTTTTTCATACCTACACCCTACCATAGGAAACGGACTGGCTGAACCGTAATTTGTACCGTTGTCGACAGAAAGTTTTCAAAGTCACAAGAAATTGCTAAAATTCGGAACATGAAAGAAGTCTTACAGCTGGACACAGGACTAACAGGCAGTGTACTCGAAGAGCCCTCTCTTCCCGACAACGAGCAAAGAGCCCGTCGTTTGGTGGATCTTGGCTCGGCCTACGTGCTAAAAAACAAGCTTACGGAAGCCCGGGACTTCTTTGAACGCTCTCTTGAAATTTACCCAACCGCGGATGCCTATACCTACCTCGGATGGGTGATGACTTACCACGGCTGCTACATCGAAGCCATTGAACTTTGTACCAAGGCAATCGAACTGGATCCTGAGTTTGGAAATCCATACAACGATATCGGGGTCTATCTTATGCGCCTGAAAAAGTCAAAAGCTGCCATTGAATGGTTTGAGAAAGCCAAGAAAGCCAAGCGCTATGAACCCAGACATTTTCCATACCTCAATTTGGGAATACTGTATCTCAAAATGGGTAGACTCAGTAGAGCCTACGAGGAGTTCTCCCAGGTATTGGTTCATGAGCCCGATCATGAGGAAGCGAAAAAGCAGATTCAGGAATTGGAAGTTCTACTAAACTTTCAGGAATCCCTGTCCAAAGAGGCTGCTAAAAACTGAAACTCGTCTGGTCATACTAGTGAAAAGTCAACAGACTTGGAAATTCGCAGTCCTGGCTTCATACTAAGATCATGCAAAACTGGACTTTACCTTATGACAGCGAATGTGATTTGTGCGTTCGATTCTCACAGCAAGTTCAAAGATTCGACAAAGAGAATCTGATTCGAGTGATTCCACTGGAAATCTATTGTCAGGATTCAGAAATTCCTTGCAGTGATTTATTCAATGAGTTGCATTTCATCAGCGATGATGGTCAAATCCTGCGCGGTGGTGACGCAATTCAAAAAGTCATTGAATTGATTCCTGCCATGGCAACCTTGCAGCATCTTGTGGAATCCAAACTCGGGCAAGCTTCCTCTCGAGGTATTTACAAGGTTCTGGATCGCTTGCGCTGGTTTCGCAAGAGAAAGTGTAAGAAGTGCAGGAAATGAAGGTCGAGACAAGTGAAGGGCTCACTCTGGCAAACAATCAGGCATCTGCTGCCCTATTTTCGCCCACATCTGGGAAGTTTGTTGATCGTTCTGCTCTGTACAAGTTTGCTAACCGGCTCAGCTCTCTTACGCCCTCATATCCTGAAATTTATTATTGATGAAGCTGTAGTCAATCAAAGCTATGAGCAATTGCATCAAGCATTTTTACTCTTCGTTGGGGTTCTTGCTGCAGGAATTGGTTTAGGCTACGGTCAGATCAAGGTTTCTGCCAATATTGGTCTTTCCATCGTTCAGCAGCTCAAACAAGAACTGTATTCCCATGTACTTCGTCTGGATCTTTCCCATTTCAATCAAAATCAGGTGGGCTGGTACTTGTCCCGTGTAGAATCAGATACTGAACAACTCAAGCAGTTTTGCTCGAACATTACTGTGAGAATGCTACTGGATGCTTTCACATTCTTCGCAATCCTGATCACCCTATATCTGACCGACCCTCAAATCGCAAGCTGGATGGGTGGAATTCTAATCATTTTACTGTGTCTTGTTATGCTGCTGATGACCAGAATTCGACCACTCTATGATGTTGTTCGAACCCGCTATGCAAAGCTGACGGGTTTTCTTTCAGAATACATTCACGGAGCAGAGATTATTCAGGTCTTCAATCGAAACAAAGAAGTGCAAAAGGAATTGGAAATACTTGGTCAGGAAAGATACGACAGCGAGATCAAGGCGAGCTTTGCAGAGTATGGAACCTGGGCACTATTTAGCTTTGTTACCGAAACTTGTCTCTTTGCTGTCATTTTGTACTTTGGGCTTGCCAAGATTCATTCAGGGGAAATGAGTCTGGGAACTTTGATCCTGTTCCTGGAGTTTTCCAGGCAAATGACCTGGCCTATTCATTCCTTCAGTGAAAATTTCAATCGATTGCAACGCTCGACTGTTGCTGCTCAGAGGGTGTTCTCACTACTGCATACTCAAGACAAAGTGAAAGATCTGGTACTCGACCCAGGAGGGAAGATCAGTTTCGATAAAATCGAGCTTGAGAAAGTTTTTTTCCAATACAAGGAAGATGAATGGGCCATTGAAGACCTGAACCTGTCTTTTCAAAAGGGAGAAAAGATTGCTTTCGTTGGAGCTAGCGGGGGTGGAAAGAGTACAACAATCAACTTGTTGTGCCGTTTTTATGACCCTGTCACCGGCTCTATTCTTGTGGATGATGAAGACCTGCGCCTGCGCTCTTTAAGTGCTTGGAGGCGATCCATAGGCCTCGTTTTACAGGATGTTTTTCTGTTTCCGGGAACGGTTCTGGATAACCTGAGAGCTTTTCGGGAGGATATCTCAAGAGACAGTGTCATCTGGGCCGCAAAGGAGCTGGGCTCCCATCGTTACATAGAGAAGTTTCCCGATGGTTACGATACGGTGCTGCAGGAGCGTGGGGCCAACCTGTCCCAGGGAGAAAGACAACTCTTAAGTTTCACAAGAGCATGGATAGCGCAGCCAGAACTTTTGATCCTTGATGAAGCTACCGCAAATATCGACCCCTACACTGAGTTAATTCTGCAGGAATCACTCGATCGTCTTCTTGCAGACCGCACAGCTGTAGTCATTGCTCATCGCTTGACCACAATTGAGAAAGTCGATCGGATTTACGTGATGTCCAAGGGAAAGCTCGTTGAATCTGGATCTCATCAGGAACTTCTTCAAAGAAAAGGGGAGTACTTTGATCTGTTTGAGCTGCAGAAGGAGAATGCCTTATGAAGCATTGGCAGTTCTTTTTTCGACTTTGGAAGGAACATCCCTGGGCAGCTCTGTGGATGGTCTTCTTAACTGCAGTCAGTACATCAGTGTTTCTGGGTTACCCTCTGTTCTTTCGCTACCTCGTAGATACCCTAAATTTGAAAATCGAAAACTCCTCTTCCTGGGAACTGGATGCTTTTCGTACAAAGATTTTGCTTATACTGCTTTGTGTTGGTCTAGGACAATTTTTAGCCGGGCTTTACCCATTCTTCAGAGCTAGAATGAATCTCACTTTTGAGAAGAAGCTAAGAGAAAAATACTTTGCCTATCTTCTGAACAAAGAGCAGCACTTCTTTCAATCTCACCGAACGGGAGATCTCATCACGAGACTCACCGATGATTTGACCAGTTTTCCCAAGATTTCCTGGTTTTCTTGCAGTGGACTCTTTCGAGCATTTAACTCTGCCTCCATACTGTTCTTTTGCATTATCACCCTCTTTTTGATCAACGCCAAGCTCGCTACACTCTCTCTGCTTCCACTGCCTGTGGTGATTCTGGTCTACTTGAAACTCAGCTCGAGGTTGCGCTCTGCCTATGACACCAACCAAAAAGCAGTCAGCTCAACCAACAATCATATGGAAGCCACGCTCTCGGGAATTCGCATTCTCAAATCCATGAATCTGGAACGAGCTGAATCCTCAAGATTTGAAGAAGTTTTAAAGGATCGTAAAGATGTAGAAATGGAAACAGTCAAACTCTCAGGGAAAATACAGATTTTTTATGAGTTCGTGAATTACTTTTCCCAGGCACTCGTTGTAGGAGCCGGAGGTTATATGGTTCTTCAAAACGAACTTTCCCTTGGTGATTACTACGCCTTCTTCTCCTATCTGGGAATGGTGGTGTATCCCATGCTTGATATACCCAATCTGCTGGTTACCTCACGACAAGCCTTTGTCTGTGTCGATCGTCTTCAGGAGCTCGAAGGAGAAGATTCAGAAGAACTCAGTTCATCAAAGAGAGTCAAGATTGATGATATCGAGTTGCAAAGTTGCTCCTACAAGTATCCCGGGCGCAGCAGCAATCAAAGAGAGTGGGCACTTCAGGACATTTCAGTGAAGATACAAAAAGGGGAGCGACTTGCTATAGTAGGGCAAATTGGAGCTGGTAAAAGCACACTACTCAAGATTATTACCGGTGCATTGGCTCCTAGTGACGGGAAACTTTATGTCAACAGTAAACCCATCAGTCAGTGGGATCTCTCCAGTTTTCGAAATGAATTGGGATATATCGCGCAAGAACCGCTTGTTTTCTCTCAAACAATCTCATCCAACATCAAATTTTATCGGGGAGGAAGTGATGAAGAAATGGAAACTTCTTCCCAGATTAGTCAGTTTCATCGGGATGTAGAACAGTTTGAAAATCGTTATGAGCAGGAACTCGGTCAAAGAGGAATCAATATAAGCGGTGGTCAAAAACAGCGACTCACCATAGCAAGAGCACTGATGGGGAAACCCTCGGTACTGGTCATGGACGATATCACCGCCAGCCTGGATGCTCAAAATGAGGAAGAGTTCTGGAATCAGGCCAGAGAGCACCTCGGAGAGTCCATGATTCTCATAGTGACCCATCGACTGGCAACTGCCAGAAGGGCTGACAAGGTTATGGTCCTTCGAGACGGAAAAGTGGAGTGCTTCGGGAAACTTGAGGATCTCCTGGCGCAGTACGGTTCCTTTAGTGACTTGATAGGGGAGAAAGAGCAGGATTCTTCCTCCTAGTTTTATTTGAGTAAGGGTTCAACAAGCGGATTCGTCTGCTCCTTTATGAATTTGGTCTTGTTCGGGCTCGAATCAAAACTTGGTTTCCAATGAAATTTTCCATTGAGTCAAGCAAGGGACAAGTATAGAATAATAGGCTGATGCGCAAGTGGCGGAATTGGTAGACGCGCTAGATTCAGGTTCTAGTGCCCGTTAGGGTGTGGAGGTTCAAGTCCTCTCTTGCGCACCAAACCTTACTGATAGAGTAAGTTCAATGTCAAAGCAAAAACCCCCGGACTTCCGTTTGGGGGTTTTGTTTTTACCCCTCATTTTTTTTTAATCCAGGGATTGACGAAGAATTTTAAATCCTTACTATCCAACGGTTAAACATTGGAGGATGTTTTGAGATTAATCATTGCAGTATTTTGCGCCCTGATTTATGTAGCACCCGCATTTGCAGTAGAGCTTGTGGTAGGAAACAATATTATTAAAGCCAGCATTCTAAACGAATGGGGCAGTCTTTTGCCCAACCCATCTCTGAGTTTGGTTTCGAAAAATCAACGATCAATAACGCTTAGAGCATCCTCCCCAGGATATCGTTCCGAGGAAAGAGTCGTGTCCCTGGAAGAAGGTAAAAGTGTGTACCGGCTTAGATTTGAACTTCTGGATCCGGTACTGGCCATGGACTTGAGAGATTACTCAGGGAACAAGGTCAAATTTGTTGTAGACTCGGATCAGTTGGATGTGAATTATCCCAAGGTTTATGGCGTTTTAATTACGCTTTTAGAGGATAATTTTGATGATTTCCTGTTTTACCAGGTTCGATTGACTCTGAATGATAAGGAAGTTCCAAAGCCCGTTGTACGTGTGGGTAAGTACATGGGTTACCGCCAGATTTTGGTGTACTTCAATCGCAAAGCTCTTGATTCAAAACTGAACGATTTAACAGTTGAGATACCTCGTGATGATCAGGCCATTTCCGTAAAATCCAAAGTTCAGACGATTCGTCAAAGAAAGTTCGAAAAGCTCCACCGCTAGTCTGAAGGGAGTTATACCAAAATAGTATGAATACCGCTCTAATGGTTCATTCAAGAGCTAACAAAGAGACCAATGACGTGAACTATGACGCAGGCTATCTTGAAGATCAGGAAGGGTTTGAGTCCTCTTTAAGGGGAGTGTACCTTTCTTTCTGTAAAAGTAAAAATCAGGTAGCTTAGGAGATCGCAGATCTCCTTCTTTGCAGGGTACGTACCCTACGACTTCTGGGCTATAAAATCAAAATAGACCATTTCCGACTTTTGTTAATCACCACAATTACAAAAGGAGAACGGAGATGGCCTATTCATTTATGAGGTGGATTTTCTTGCAAAGCCTTCCAATGTAATCTTTATGGGAGGCAATGGCACAGGAAAAACCCACTTGGCAACTTCCATTGGACTAAGTGCCGTCCACAAAGGGAAGCACGTAAAGTTCTACAATTTAGTGGACTTGGTGAATTTGCTTGAGAAGGAAAAGGAAGATGG
>Ga0181592_10000666_pt1 | contig 26713 bp, 25 predicted proteins | sample 071ome_20_FD_133755 | JGI IMG/M metagenome (GOLD analysis project Ga0181592, IMG submission 133755) | Coastal salt marsh microbial communities from the Groves Creek Marsh, Skidaway Island, Georgia - 071412BT metaG (megahit assembly) | ecosystem: Environmental > Aquatic > Marine > Intertidal...
ACGCTGCCCCGATTCACCTTGGTGGGCGCGACCACTCGCACAGGCATGATCACCGGACCGTTACGAGATCGCTTCGGGCTGGTGGCGCGACTCGAGTACTACAACGACTCCGAACTGACGGCGATCGTGTCACGTGCCGGCGATATTTTGCGGATTCCGACGACACCCGAAGGTGCACACGAAATCGCTCGACGTAGCCGTGGCACACCTCGAATCGCCAATCGCCTTCTACGGCGGGTCCGCGACTTTGCCGAAGTCGAAGGACACACCTCGATCGATGGGAAGGTTGCTGATAGTGGATTGGCCGTCTTTGGAGTCGACGCAGTCGGTCTCGACAAAGTCGATCGACAGATCCTGTCCACCATCTGTCAGCAGTTCTCGGGGGGACCGGTCGGACTGTCGACGTTGTCCATTGCGATCGGAGAGCAAGCCGAGACTGTCGAGGACGTCTACGAACCCTTTTTGATTCAGCGTGGGTTGATCGCGCGAACGCCGCGCGGTCGCGTTGCGATGGCATCCGCATGGCAACACCTCGGCCTGCCGGTTCCCACCGAGCAACCACGCCTTCTTTGACCCGTGCGCACCTCCGATTTCGACTACGACCTTCCCGAGGCTCGCATTGCCCAGGTTCCGTGCGAACCGCGTGACGCGGCGCGCCTGCTGGTCGATCGAGGAGCATCGTCGGGTTCGATCGCCTACGAGCATCGCAATGTCCACGATCTCCCCGAGATCTGTCGTCCCGGCGATCTCCTTGTCATCAACGACACTCGAGTGCTTCCCGCTCGACTCCAACTCGCACGACGTAGCGGAGGTCGAGCCGAAGTCCTCGTCCTCGAAGCCGGCAACGAGCGGCAGTGGACGGCTCTTGTTCGGCCAGGTGGCCGCCTGAAACCAGGTGAGGTCCTCGTCGATCGCGATGGACACGACACTGTGATGTTCATCGGACGAGTGGAGGAATCAGACACTTTCGTCGTGGAATTCCTCGGCGACGAGCCCGTGGCATCGATCCTCGACCGCATCGGTCAGATGCCACTCCCTCCGTACATCACGGCATCGGTCGATCATCCCGATCGATACCAGACCGTTTACGCCCGACGACCGGCGTCAGCGGCTGCTCCGACGGCCGGCTTGCATATCACCCCCGAACTACTCGTGCGCCTTGGCGAGTCCTCGATCGACGTGGTTCGGGTCGAATTGGTCGTCGGTCTCGACACCTTCAAGCCAGTGTCGGTCGATGATCCGAGAGATCACCTGATTCATTCGGAATCGTTTCAGGTCGACGAACAGGTGATGGACAAGATCATGAGTGCCGAGCGGGTCGTCGCCGTCGGCACCACGAGTGTGCGTACGATCGAGACCGCCTTCACCACTGGACGACTGTCGGGTCGCACCGACTTGTTCATCCATCGTGGCTACGACTGGAAGAGAGTCGACGTGATGATGACCAATTTCCACATGCCCCGCACCACCTTGCTCGTAATGATCGATGCATTCGTCGGGCCTCGCTGGCGTGACCTCTACGCCGTGGCCCTCGACTCGGAGTACCGCTTCTTGTCATTCGGCGACGCCATGCTCCTCGATCGGCACGCCAGCTGATGTTTCCGGTTCGATTCGACACCGTCGCTTCCGACGGAGCGGCGCGCACCGGCGTGGCAACCACGGCCCGAGGCACGTACGTCACTCCGTGTTTCATGCCGGTCGGCACCCGTGCCGCCATCAAGTACCTCAGTGCCGCCGACTACGAAGCCCTCGGAGCCCAGATCGTGCTCGGCAACACGTACCACCTCATGTTGCGTCCCGGTGCCGACACCGTGGCCCATTTCGGCGGTCTTGGTCGGTTCTCGGGCTGGAACGGCCTCACTCTCACCGACTCAGGAGGGTTCCAGATCTTCTCGCTCGAACCGAAGGTCGACGACGATGGTGTGACGTTCAAGAGCACCTATGACGGGAGTAAGCACCGCTTCACACCCGAGCTGGCTGTCGATGTCCAACAGAAGTTGGGGGCCGACATTCAGATGATTCTCGACGTATGTCCACCCCTTCCGTCGAGCGACCACGTGATCGACGAGGCTCTACGACGCACACATGCGTGGGCCGCGCGGGGTCGGGCGGTCCACATTCGTCCCGACCAATCTCTTTTCGGCATCGTTCAAGGCGGAATCGATCCGAATCGTCGGCGTGACAGCGCTCGGATCGTGAGTGATCTCGATTTCGACGGTTATGGAATCGGCGGGCTATCGGTCGGCGAAACTCGGGATGAGATGATTCCGGCCCTGGCAGCCGCCCTCGAACACTTGCCCGCGGATCGACCCCGGTATCTCATGGGGGTGGGGGATCCGGCCTCGCTCGTCGAGGCCGTCGGCCTTGGAGTCGATCAGTTCGATTGCGTGATGCAGACCAGACTCGGACGACACGGAACCGCCCTCACGACGACGGGGCGAGTGCACGTCACGAATGCTCGACACGCCAGATCCGAGCAACCGCTCGATCCGGCCTGCCCCTGTGACGTCTGCGCTCGTCACAGCATCGGATATCTGCGGCACCTCTTCCAGGTCAACGAGCCGACGGCATCTCGTCTCGTGTCCTGGCACAACATCGCCTGGACCTTCCATCTCGTCGATCAGATGCGCTCGGCCATCTCCAACGGACATTTTGCCGACCTCCGGCGCGCCGTTCTCGACGTATGGGGCTGATCAGAGATCAGTGGATAATCCCTCAAAAATCTCCGTCCGGCACTAACATCTGCACGGTCATTCGCCCAGTTCCGAGAAAGTTGCGAGCCCCTCATGCCTTCACCCCTCGTCTCCACGCTCGTGCAGAGTGCCGCCGACAGCAACGACAACGCTGGAGGCAGTTTCGTCTTCACGCTGGTCTTCTTCGGGCTGATCGGTGCCGCGATGTACTTCTTGATGATCAGGCCGCAGCGTCGACGTATGCGCCAGACCGCCGACCTTCAGAAATCGATCACCGAAGGTGACGAAATCCTCACCACGTCGGGAATGTACGGATTCGTCACTGCCATGGATGGAGACACGGTGTGGCTCTCCATCGCCGACGACGTCGAAGTGCGCGTGTCTCGCGCCGCGATCGCCCGCAAGGTTGTCGAAGGCGGCGGAGAGGTAGCGGCCGACGACGAAGGCGACAGTAAGTCCTCGTCATGACCCGTCGCTTGCTCGGATCACTCATCGGCGTCGTCGCCGTCGTCCTCCTTGCGGTGGTCGGCAATCTCTCGGCCGGAAACGAAATCGCGCTCGGTCTCGATCTGCAAGGTGGCGTATCGGTGACCCAGGAGCCGGTGGGGGAGTACAACTCCGAGAGCCTCGACGTGGCGGTCGAACGTATTCGTGAGCGAGTCGATGCACTTGGAGTCTCCGAACCAGAAATCATCCGACAAGGCGATGCCGTTGTCGTGAACCTGCCCGGAGTCGACAATCAGGACGAGGCCATTCGCCTTGTTCAGGTCACGGGAGCTGTTCTGCTGCGTCCGGTCGTCAGTGCCTCACCGATCTCTCCCGGGGCCGGAGTTCCTGAGACTGAAGCGCCGGCGACCGGCTCGACACCCGAGACGACGGCGGCCCCTGGCCCCTCCCGATCGATCCCCGGAGCGACCACACCCGACACAGCGCCTGACACGACGCCTGAAGCAACGTCTGAGACGCTGGCGACGGACTCGGCGAGTCCCTCCGATGCCGAACCGGTCGACTCGGTCGCCGACACAGCAGACGACTCAGTTCCACCGACTGGTTCCGATCTGCCGCCGGCGTCCGAATTCGCCGATGTGGCAGCTCAACCGATCTCGAGTGATCCCAACGATCCAACAGCATCGGTCATCGTTCAGAACATCGACGGCACCGAGATCTACCAACTGGGACCGGCATTTGCGACCGGCGAAGTCTTCAACAGCGATGCCACAGCTGACATCATCCAAGGTGGTTGGGGAGTCCGAGTCACCCTGAAGCGAGGATCCGGAGGCGAAGACCTCTGGAACATCGGAGCCTCCCAGTGCTTCAGCGGTACTGGTTCGTGTCCGACGCGACGCATGGCCATCGTCCTCGACGGAGTCGTGCAGTCGGCGCCAACGGTCAATCAGCCGTCGTTCAGTGGTGGAGTCGACATCACCGGCAACTTCAAAGAATCGGAGGCCAAGGACTTGGCCCGAGTGCTGAAAAGTGGGGCCCTACCCGTACGTCTCGAAGTGCAGGCCGTCCAGACCGTGTCTCCCACCCTCGGCGAGGACTCCTTGAGGGCGACCCTGGTCGCCGGACTCATCGGTATCGCTCTCGTCCTGCTGTTCATGATTCTCTACTACCGCACCCTCGCCATCGTGGTCGTGGGAGGTCTCGTGGTGTCCGGAGGAATTCTCTGGAACGTCATCACGTTCTTGTCGGCCTCCAGTGGTCTCGCTCTCAGCTTGGCCGGAGCTGCCGGCATCATCGTTTCGGTCGGTATCACGATCGACTCATACGTCGTGTTCTTCGAGAAGTTGAAAGATGAGGTGAAGGCCGGTCGCACACTGCGCAATTCGGCCGAACGTGGATTCAAGTCGACATGGCGCACGATCGTCGCCGCTGACACGGTCTCCCTCCTCGCCGCATTCACCTTGTGGTACCTGACGGTCGGATCGGTTCGCGGCTTCGCCTTCTTCCTCGGACTGGCGACCCTCACCGATCTGGTTGTCGCCTGGTTCTTCACCCGCCCCGCCATGATGCTCCTGGCGCGTAGCGGACGAGTCGGGAGGCGAGGTGCCTTCGGCATCAAGGTGGCGCCAGGAGGTGCATCATGACCACCGGCAATCGATCGTCGCTCGGTCGCCTCTTCCATGGTGAGACGGCAGTCGACTTCTACGGACGTCGCCGGCGCGGTTTCACGGTCTCGTTGGTACTCCTCGTTCTCTCGGTCGTTTCGCTGTTCGCCCGCGGGCTCGACCTAGGGCTCGATTTCGAGGGCGGTGTGGCCTGGCAGGTTCCGGCCACTGCATCCATGGATGCCGACATCGCTCGTGACGTCCTTCGTGAGAACGGCCTCGATCCGGCCAACGCGAAGATCCAGAAGCTCTCGAATGCCAGCGAAGAGACGATTCGCGTCCAGGTGGCCGACCAGCCAGCCGACGTCGTCGACGCGGTCCAGAAGTCGCTGGCCGAGGCGGCGAGCGTCTCATCCGAAGACGTCTCGGTCACATCGGTCAGCTCCTCGTGGGGCCGAGCGATCACCGAGAAGGCGATCCGCGCGCTCGTTATCTTCCTCGTCCTTGTCACCATCTACATCTCTTGGCGTTTCGAATGGCGCATGGCGGTGGCCGCCATCGCCGCCATGGCTCATGACGTCGTGATCAGCGTCGGCGTGTATTCGGTCCTTCAATTCGAAGTCACTCCGGCCACCGTCGTGGCGTTCCTGACCATCCTTGGCTACTCGCTCTACGACACCATCGTCGTGTTCGACAAAGTTCAGGACAACGTCAAGAGCTTCTCGGGCACACGGATGCCGATCGCCGACATCGTGAACGTCTCGACCAACCAGGTTCTGATGCGCTCCATCAACACCAGTGTCTCCTCGCTACTGCCAGTTCTTTCGCTACTGATTCTCGGATCCGGAGTCTTCGGTGCGGTGACTCTGCGCGAATTTGCGATTGCGTTGCTGGTAGGGATGCTCACGGGTGCCTACTCGTCGCTCATCGTCGCCACACCGCTCGTTGCCCTTTTGAAGCAGAGGGAGACCAAATACGCATCTCTCGTCGGCCCACACAGCACCGGCGACACACTGCGTGCGATGGTCGTATCAGGCCTTCCGACAGGTGTGCGGGCGACTCGACGGGCCGAAGCCACCGACGGCGGACCGAGCTCCGGAGGATCCGACACCGCGACAGCGGTTCTCACCCATCCACCCCGACCACGCAAGAAGCGGCGTCGGTAGTCTGAACTCATGAGCGTCGAATCGTTACCGGACTTCATTCGGGCGATTCCCGACTATCCCCAGCCTGGGGTCACGTTCCGAGACATCACGCCCCTGCTCGGCAACGGGGGAGCGTTGGCGCTGGCGACGTCCGCACTGGCCGAGCGTTTCGCCGATGTTCAGATCGATCGAGTCATCGGAATCGAGGCCCGAGGTTTCATTCTGGGAGCCCCGATCGCCGTGGCGCTTTCAGCGGGTTTCGTCCCTGTTCGCAAAGCCGGAAAGCTCCCGTGGGCCGTCGTTCGCGAGGAGTACGAACTCGAGTACGGAACCGACAAGCTCGAAATCCACCGTGACGCCATTCATCCGGGTGAACGAATCCTCATCGTCGACGACGTGCTGGCCACAGGGGGAACGGCAGCGGCAACTTGTCGTCTCGCCGAGACGCTCGGTGGCGACGTGGTCGGGGTCGGTTTCCTTCTCGAGCTGAATGCACTCGGAGGCCGCGCCCGACTCGAGTCCCGCCGAATCGAATCACTGCTGACGTACTGAACATGTCCACCGTCACCCGACTCATTCCGTGGCGTCGGCATCAGGGGCCGCTCGACGATCACTTCTCGCCGATTCTGACGTCGTACCGGAGACGTCATCCGAAGGCCTCGGCAACCTCAATGGTGAAAGCCTTCGACATCGCACGCCTCGCACATGCCGACCAGATCCGCCGCAGCGGCGAGGGTTACATCACTCATCCGATCGCCGTGGCCAAAATCGTCGCCGACATCGGTCTCGACGAGACCACCATCGTGGCTGCGCTTCTACACGATGCCGTCGAGGACACCGAGATCACCGTCGACGACGTCGAGCGCGAATTCGGCCCCGAAGTCGCGGCCATCGTCGACGGGGTGACGAAACTCGAGCGCATCCAGTTCGACTCCCGTGAGGCCCAGCAGGCTGCGACCATGCGCAAGATGCTGGTCGCCATGGCCAAGGACCTTCGCGTCCTGATCATCAAATTGGCCGACCGACTGCACAACATGCGCACTATCGCCGCCATGCCGGTCGACAAGCAGCGTCGCATCGCCAACGAGACCCTCGAGATCTACGCGCCGCTCGCGCACCGTCTCGGTATGCAGGGATTGAAACAACAGCTCGAGGACTTGTCGTTCGCCTCGCTCTACCCGAAGCGATACGCCGAACTCGACCATCTCGTGTCGAGTCGAAGTCCCGAGCGCGACGTCTACCTCGCACGGGCCATGGCCGATGTACGAGCCAAATTGGCCGACCTCAACATTGCTGCGGACGTGACCGGACGCGGTAAGCATCTCTGGAGCATCTACGAGAAGATGATGCAACGGGGCAAGGAATTCGACGAGATCTTCGACTTGATCGCCGTGAGAGTGGTCGTCGACTCGGTGAAGGATTGCTACGCCGCCCTCGGGTGCATCCACGGCCACTGGCGTCCGGTCGTCGGACGTTTCAAGGACTACGTGGCGATGCCGAAGTTCAACCTGTACCAGAGCTTGCACACGACGGTGATCGGCCCCGACGGCAAACCACTCGAGATCCAGATCCGTACTCGTGAGATGCATCAGCGGGCCGAGTGGGGAGTGGCGGCCCACTGGGCCTACAAAGCGGGAGGTGAAACTCCTGACATCGACTGGCTGAACCGAATCATCGACTGGCAGAGCGACGTCGCCGACCCCACCCAGTTCATGGAGAATCTGAAGACCGATCTCGATCAGGACGAGATCTTCGTCTTCACACCCAAAGGTCGCGTGATCGCTCTGCCCCCCGAGTCGTGCCCTGTCGACTTCGCCTACTCGGTACACACCGAGATCGGAAACTCGTGCATCGGTGCACGGGTCAACGGTCGTCTCGTGCCACTCGATCATCGTCTGCGTTCCGGCGATACCTGCGAGATATTCACCTCCAAGGTCGAAACGGCGAGCCCGTCGAAGGAATGGCTCGAATTCGTCTCGTCCCCCAGATCTCGCAACAAGATCAAGCAGTGGTTCTCACGTGAACGACGAGAAGACGCGATCGAAACCGGTCGCGAAGAGTTGGTTCGTGAATTGCGCGATGCCCGTCTTCCCGCCAATCAAGTCCTGGCCAGCCAACACGTCGTCGACGAAGCAGTGGCCAGCGGACTCGCCGACGCTGATGCCCTCCTGGCCGCTGTCGGTGAAGGCCACCTCGGAGCCAGCACTGTTGCTCAAAAGATCGCCCTGCGTTTCCGTACTGCCGACCCCGACTCGGCCATGACGATGTCTGTCCTGCATCCGAACGAACTGCGCCGAACCGGATCGCGAAATGGAGTTCATGTCGACGGGTTCGACGACACAGTCGTTCGCCTGTCGAAGTGCTGCACGCCAGTTCCCGGGGACGACATCATCGGCTTTCTTACTCGAGGTCGAGGAGTCAGTGTCCATCGAGCCGACTGCTCGAACGCCGAATCCTTGGCCGCCGATCAGGCGGCCCGACTCGTCGACGTCGAATGGGACGGCTCGTCGGCCGAAACCGTGTTCCGAGCGGCGGTCGAGGTGATGGCCCTCGACCGTTCACGCCTGTTGCGGGACGTCGCCAACGCCCTGTCGGAGCAACACGTGAACATCGTGTCGTGTAGCACCCATACCGGAAACGACCGAGTGGCCAAGATGAGATTCGAGTTCGAGTTGGCTGACGCCGGCCACCTCGAGAGCGTGATTCGCATGATCAAGCGGATCGATGGCGTCTACGACGCCTCTCGTGTCCTGAACTAGTCCCGAACTCGTCCAGACCGGACGAACCTCTCGGGTAGCCTTGCCCATCGTGCCGGAGTTCCAGACCAGCCCAGGGATGCGTGACGTCATGGCCCCTGAATCGGGCCGGTGGCGCCGTTTTGTGCAGGTCTTCGCCGAGACCGTCGAAGCCGCCGGTTATCAGCAGATCATCCCCCCGTTGCTGGAGGACATCGGCGTCTTCACCCGGGTCGGGGAGGCCACCGACGTGGTCTCCAAGGAGATGTACGACTTCGTCGACAAGGGTGACCGTCACGTGGCCCTCCGACCCGAGCAGACGGCCAGCGTGTGTCGAGCCTTCGTTCAGCATCGGCCGACCCTTCCGTGGAAGACGTGGTACACCGGCCCCAATTTCCGCTACGAGAAACCGCAACGTGGCCGTTTTCGCCAATTCGACCAGGTGGGGATCGAAGTGCTCGGAGTCACCGATCCCGATCTCGACGTCGAGGTCATCGCCCTCGGCTGGAACTTCTTCGCAGCCCTCGGACTGCGTCGCGTCGAGTTGAAGATCAACAGCCTGGGCGAACCGAGCGATCGTCTTCGCTACACCGAGGCATTGGCTCGACACTTCGATCGACATCGCTCCGAATTGTCCGAAGAGGCCCAGACGACACTCACGAGAAATCCGCTACGAGTCCTCGATTCAAAACGTGTCGAAGACGGACCGATCATCGCTGCTGCGCCACGTATCGATGACTTCTACAGCGACGAGGCGGCCACCCACTTCCGTCGGGTCTGCGACGGGCTCGACGATCTCGGCATCCCTTACATCCGCGACGAACGCCTTGTCCGTGGACTCGACTACTACCGATTCACGACCTTCGAATATGCCGGGGGCACTCTTGACTCGGCCCAGAACGCACTCGGCGGCGGGGGAAGGTATGACGGTCTCGTCGAAGAACTCGGCGGCCCCCCAACCGCCGGTATCGGTTTCGCGCTCGGACTCGACCGTACCCTCATCGCCTGTGATGACGAAGCAGTCTTCCCGACTCTCGATTCGGTGCTCGACGTCTTCGTCGTCGACACGACAGGCGGCCGTGAAGCCCTTCTCCTCACCGACGAGATTCGGCGAGCAGGCCTCACGGCCGATCGAGCCTTCGACGGGCGCAGCATGAAGAGCCAGATGAAGGCCGCTGATCGCAGTGGAGCGCGCGTGGCCCTGATCGTCGGCAGCGACGAACTGGCAACCGGCATGGTCGTCATTCGCGACCTTCGTCATGGTGCCGAACAGATGGTGGTCCCTCGCTCCGATCTCGAAGTCCGCCTCCGCCAACAACTCTCTTCCCCCAGCACAAAGGATCAGTCATGAGCGTCGACCCTTCCCGCACCTCCCTGCGCACGATGATGTGCGGTGAGGTGCGCCCTTCTCACATCGGCCAGACGGTCTCTTTGTGTGGTTGGGTTGCCAAGCGTCGCGAGCACGGCGACAAACTCGCATTCGTCGACGTCCGGGACCACAGCGGAGTCGTGCAGTGCGTCATCGACGACGGTGTCGACGTTCGTAGCGAATACGTGGTGCGCGTGACCGGAATCGTTCGTGCCCGTCCCGAGGGAACGGTCAACGGCAACCTGGCAACGGGTGAGGTGGAAGTCGGGGAGTGTCGTGTCGAGGTTCTGCGATCGGCCGAAACGCCTCCTTTCCCGATCGACGCTCGTGCCGACGACGTCGACGAGAACGTTCGTCTCCAGTATCGGTACCTCGACCTTCGGCGCGAACGCATGCAGAAGAACCTGCGCATTCGAGCCGCCGTCAATTCGGCAGTTCGACGAAGTATGGAGTCTCAAGGTTTCGTCGAAGTCGAGACTCCCATGCTCGTCCCATCGACTCCTGAAGGAGCGCGCGAGTTCCTCGTCCCGTCGCGCAAGGAGCCAGGCTCCTTCTACGCCCTGCCACAAAGTCCGCAGTTGTTCAAACAGCTCCTCATGGTCGCCGGCGTCGATCGCTACTACCAGATCGCCCGCTGCCTCCGAGACGAAGACCTACGGGCCGACCGTCAGTACGAATTCATGCAACTCGATGCCGAGATGAGTTTCGTTCAACAGGACGACGTACTAGAAGCCATCGGCTCGGCCGTGCTGGCGGCCGCCGAGGCCGTCACGGGAAATCGTCCCGACGCGATCGAGCGCATCACGTGGCACGAGGCCATGAACCGATACGGCGTCGACAAACCCGATCTCCGATTCGGTATGGAACTCGTCGAATTGACCGATGCCTTCGCCTCGACCGAATTCAAAGCCTTTCAAGGCGTCACCTCGATCAAGGGCATCAATGTGTCCGGCCGAGCCGAGGAATTCGGGCGGAACAAGTTGGATGGCCTCACCGATCGTGCCAAGAAACTCGGGGCGAAAGGACTCGTCTGGGTCAAGGTTGCGAATGACGGCTCACTCGACAGTCCGGTCGCCAAATTCTTGTCGGCCGATGAGTCGAGCGCCCTCGTCGAACGACTCTCGGCTCGTGCGGGAGACCTCCTTCTCGTCGTGGCCGACGAATGGATGACGACGTGCGAGGTCCTTGGACAGTTGCGCAACGATCTCGGCCGCCCGCCCGTGCACGAAGGCCCCTACCGCTATGTCTGGGTCGTGGAGTTCCCCCTCTTCGTCGGCGTCGACAAGGAATCGGGTCGCCCGAAGCCCGGCCACCATCCGTTTTGCATGCCACATCCCGACGATCTCGCCCGACTCGAGTCCGATCCGCTGTCGGTACGCGCGCTCGCCTACGACCTCGTTCTGAACGGATGGGAACTCGGTTCGGGTTCGATCCGAATTCACGAACCCGAGCTCCAACGGCAAGTCTTTTCCGCTCTCGGAATCAGCGACGAGGAGGCGAACCGCAAGTTCGGCTTCTTCCTGAAGCCCTTCACGTATGGAGCACCTCCTCACGGCGGCTTCGCCTTCGGTCTCGACCGGCTGGTGGCGATCCTCGCCGGCGAGGACAACATTCGTGAGGTGATCGCCTTCCCGAAGACGCAGAGCGGTCAGGACCCGATGACCGACGCCCCTACACCCGCCGAGGCACGACAGCTCGAGGAACTGGGGATCCGTGTCCTTCCGCCGGCGGTTTCGGGCTGAGCGATGGCCACCCAATCCTTTCGCGCCGGCGTGGTGATGGTCGTGCGACGTGAGGATGGTCGGGTACTGGCCTGCGAGCGGGCCGACGCGCCTGGCTCGTGGCAACTTCCGCAAGGAGGAGTCGACCCAGGAGAGGAGCCCATCGACGCAGCATGGCGCGAATTGTCCGAGGAAACAGGGCTTGGCGCTTCGCAGGTTCGTTTGGTGAGCGAGCTGCCTGAATGGCTCGTCTACGAGTGGCCTGCTTCTCTCGATGTTTCGAAGTTCGGTCGGTCGGTTCGGGGACAGGCCCAGAAGTGGTTTCTCTTCGGAGTGGTCGCTGATGTACATCTTGTGCCCGATGTCGACGGTCGTGAGTTCCGCGACTGGGCGTGGATGGATCCGCATCAACTCGTCGACTCAGTGATCGATTGGCGGCGGGACGCGTATCGGCGGGCATTCTCCCGTCTGCTGCCGTGAACGACTCACCCGATCTCTTCACGGCCGCGGCCGAGGAGAGCCTGCGGGAAAGAGCGCCACTTGCCGCACGTCTTCGTCCTCGCACTCTCGACGACGTCGTCGGTCAGGATCATCTGGTTGCCCCCGGTCGTCCTCTGCGGGTGCTGGTCGAATCCGACCGCTTGTCGAGCACTATTTTCTGGGGACCACCGGGCACGGGAAAGACGACTCTCGCTCTTGCCGTTGCCGGTACCACCAAGCGAGCCTTCGAACAGTTGTCAGCCGTCACCGCGGGTGTCCGAGACGTACGCGAGGTCATCGATCGCGCACTCGAACGACGAGGTTTGCACGATCAGGGAACGATCCTGTTCCTCGACGAGATCCACCGATTCTCACGCTCTCAACAAGACGCTCTTCTCCCCGCCGTCGAGAACGGAACGCTGACTCTCATCGGTGCAACGACCGAGAATCCGTACTTCGAGGTCAATGCCCCACTTCGGTCGCGAAGCACACTCTTTCGATTAGAGCCCCTCGATGACGTTGCACTCGCTCGACTGGTGGATCGGGGAGTAGTCGCCCTCGACACGTCCATCGACGACGATGCCTGTCGGCTTCTGGTCGAACGATCGGGAGGCGACGGCCGTCGGATTCTCACGTCGCTCGACGTGGCCTCCGTTCTGGCTCGTTCCGGAGTCGTCCAGCTCGAACATGTGGAGAGCGCGCTCGGCGCGTCGGCCCTTCGTTATGGACGCGACGATCACTACGACGTCGTGAGCGCCTTCATCAAGAGCATGCGCGGCTCCGATCCGCAGGCCACTATTCATTACTTGGCCCGTATGTTGGAGTCCGGCGAGGACCCTCGCTTCATCGCCCGACGAATTCTGATCTTCGCCTCCGAAGACGTCGGGTTGGCCGACCCGGCGGCACTCGGCGTCGCCGTGGCCGCCGCCCATGCCCTTGATCATGTCGGACTGCCCGAGGCGGAACTTCATCTGGCCCAAGCGGCGCTCTATCTGTCCCTCGCGCCGAAGAGCAACGCCTCGGCGACGGCCATCTGGTCGGCTCGGGCCGACGTTCGCAACGGAGTGTCGGGGGAGGTTCCGGTTCATCTCCGCGACGCCCACTACCAGGGGGCTGCCGCCCTCGGTCACGGAAACGACTACCGCTACCCGCACGATCATCCCGGTGCTTGGGTCGAGCAGCAGTATCTTCCCGATGCCCTCGTCGGACGCGTGTGGTTCGAACCGACCGAACGAGACACAATGGGTGTCCCAACCCGGCCGACACGGTCGTCCGACGACGAAAGGAGAGAGTCATGAGTGGCACGGAATTCGCACTGCTGCTCGCGATTCTCCTCTGCGTGTTCGCCTTCGCCGCCTTGATCGTGGTCTTGTTCCGAGTACTGCAGTCGCTGAAGGAACTCCGGCTCGAACTGCGCACCTTGACCGAGAACACCCGACCCCTCCTCGCCGAAATCCGTGAGTCCACGCTCGATGCACGCGACGCCGTGGAAGACGCCCGTCGTGACCTCGATCGCTTCGACCGAGTACTCGGTTCGGCCGAGGCGATCAGTGGCGCAGTGTCGGGCACCGGTCGTCTCACCCGAACGGCTCTCTCGGCGCCCGTGATCAAGACGGCTGCGATCGCAACCGGCACCTCACGGGCAGTTCGACGACTGAGCCGACGCGAACGCCGAGCCCGACGAGATGCGGCGAGCACTGTTACTCCGATACGGCGAAGGAAATCATCATGATCAAACGCTTCGTCTGGTTCGTCACGGGCGGTCTCACCGGTGCCCTCGCCGTGCTCTTCACGCGTCGCCGCGTGAAGAAGCAGGTCGCTCGTGTCACTGATCTGACCCCGATCAAAGTCGTGAAGGAGGCAACCGACTCGGTTCGACGGACGGTGACCGACGTCGGGGACGCGCTTCGCGACGGACGCGATGCCATGCGCCACAAGGAGGCCGAGCTACGAGCACGTGTCGAAGGGCGAGCGGAAAGTCTCGACGACGCTCTCGGGCACGATGATGCCGTTCTCGTCGATGGTGAGCCCATCGAGCCTGGACGGGTGGTTGTGCTTCGTCAGATCGATCCGGGCTTCGTCGAAAACCCGACCTCCGATTCGAGCCGACGGCGCCGCACACGCCGATGAAGTCCGACTTCGTCACCTCACTTCGTCGTGCCCTGGGCGACGACAAGGTGAAGACCGGACGGGTGGAGATCGGACTCTATTCGCACGATGCGTCCAACATGGTCGGCTCTGCCGGCGTCGTTTGTTTTCCTGATTCCACCGACGAAGTCGTTCGTATCGTTCGCATCTGTGCCGAGCACGGACGGGCCTTTGTCGTTCGCGGAGCAGGAACCGGTCTCGCCGGGGGAGCGACACCGGCCGATGATGCGTGCGTGATCAGCATGATTCGCATGGATTCCATCGAGTCGGTCGACACGAGCAATCGAACTGCCTGGGTTGGACCAGGGGTGCTGAACCTCGATCTCTCCCGTTCCGTCGCAGGGCTCGAACCGCACTACGGCCTTCACTTCGCGCCCGATCCGAGCAGCCAGCAGAGCTGCACGATCGGCGGCAACGTCGGCAACAACTCGGGTGGCCCACACTGCCTGGCTGAAGGAGTGACCTCGAGCCATGTGGTGGCCCTCGAGGTCGTCCTCTCCGACGGAACGGTGCACATCATCGGGGGCGAGGAGGCCGAACCACCGGGCCTCGATCTGCGCGGGGCCTTCGTCGGAAGCGAAGGAATGTTCGGGGTCGTGACAAGGATCTGTGTTCGACTCACACCGAATCCCCCTCATGTTCGCACCATGCTCTTCGACTATCTCGATGTCGCCGATGGAGCAGCGACGGTGAGCGCGATCATTGCGGCCGGCATGGTTCCTGACGCGCTCGAGATGATGGACCAGCTGTGCATCCGAGCCGTCGAGGATTACGTTCACGCCGGACTACCCACCGACGCCGGGGCAGTTCTCCTTGTTGAGGTGAGCGGCCTCCAGCATCAGGTCGAACACGACACCGATCGCATTGTCGCGATCGCCCAAGCTCACGGGTGTCGGACCGTCCGTCATGCGTGCTCCGAGGAGGAGAGGGCCCTTCTCTGGAAGGGACGCAAGACCGCTTTCGGAGCCGTCGCCCGTATCAAACCCAACTACTACCTACACGACACCGTGGTTCCGCGGCGGCGGCTCCCCGAGGTACTCGAACAGATCTATCGCATCGTCGCCGACCTCGATTTGCTCGTCATGAACGTCTTCCACGCCGGAGACGGGAATCTTCATCCTCTCGTCGTCTTCGACAAACGTGAACCCGGCGTTCTCGAACGAGTACACGAGGCGGGTCGCCGAATCGTCGAGGTGAGTGTGGCCGCTGGCGGCGTTCTGTCCGGTGAACACGGAATCGGACTCGAGAAGCGCGAGTACATGCCCCTCATGTTCGACGACGTCGATCTGGCGTCCCAGTCGGCTCTGCGCCGAGCCTTCGATCCGCTCGGCCTGGCCAACCCATCAAAGGTCCTGCCGGCTCCGAGCGGATGCGGCGACTCCGCAGTGATCGCCGACGGTGCCTGGATCTGATTCTCGATGGCGAAGATTCCCGAGCATCTCCAAGAGCTCAGCGATGCCGTACGCGAGGCCTCGGCTTCCAACGAAACGATGGCGATTCGGGGACTTGGAACACGCCTCATTCTGGAGGACGAGAAGAACTCAACTCAGGCTCACCGCCACGTATCGGCTCCGAACGGACTTCTCGACTTCCAGCCCGACGAGATGATCGTCAGGTGCGGAGCTGGCACCCCTCTCGCCGACCTCCGCTCCGTGCTATGCAACGCAGGTCAGGACGTCAACATCGGCGGGAATGGAACGATCGGTGGCGCTCTGGCGCGAGGTTGGTCCGACGTACACCGTCTTGGTCGTGGCCCCGTGCGAGACGTTCTTCTCGAGACCCTGATGGTCGGTCATCGAGGTGACGTCATTCGTGTCGGAGGTCCTACCGTCAAGAACGTGACCGGATTCGACCTGGCTCGCGTCCTCGTCGGCTCTCTTGGAACACTCGGAGTGCTGGGCGAGGTGACCGTGCGAACCCGACCCATTCCCCTCGCATCGCGTTGGTCGGTCGTCGACGACGTCGATCGTGCTCGACTCGACCACATCCGTCGGCACCTCTATCGACCGACGAGCCTCCTGTGGAACGGCACGCGCTGCTGGATACACCTGGAAGGTCATCCGCTCGACATCGACGAACAGATGGATGCATGGTCGGCTCGACCGTCGGAACCTCCCGTTCTTGCACCGTACCGATGGTCGGCTCGACCCGACGAGGCGCTCGGAATGATCGGGGAGGAGGGTGACGTCGTGGAAGTGGGGGTGGGTCTTGTCCACCGCCGCCGACCAGCTCCTCGTCGAACGGTGGCGGCCCCTGAGGTCCACCGCCGCCTCGAAGACGAATTCGACCCCCGTCGACTCCTGAATCCCCACATTCGGCGCTTCAGCGAACGCTGACTCCCCAGACGGGCTCAGGGTGCGAGAGCCAGCCACTCCGACGACACCAACTCGTCACCGACGACCTCGAGTGCCGGGTCGACTCGACCCCAGACCGCAAGAAGAAGCGAATGAGCCGGTCCACGCCAAGCGACCGCACCTTTGGCGTGTTCTCGTGTCACGACGATCGACGATCCCAGTGGGGTCGCGAGCCACTCACCGGGTCCATCGGTGCAGTGCAGATGCAGTGATCCGGAGGGAAGAGGCTTCGTCGCGACGCTTCGAGGAACCATGATGTCGAAAAACTCGTCGATGCCGTCGACACTGACGTCGCGGTCGAGCTCGATGGTCTGGCCGCGGGCCCGTCGTACGTCGGCGAGATGAACAGCAGTCTCGTGGACCATTCGCCGGCGATAGAAGGCGCCATTCTGTTCGTTCGACCACGTCCAGACCGGAGTGTCGGGTGTCAGTTCACGCAACGCCTCTTCGACCTCCCGCCGGCGCTCGACGAACCATTCGCGGGCGACTTCGTCGGTCGCATCGTCGGCCAACCGAGTAGACGGGGAGGGACGAACTGGTTCGGTGGCTCGTGCCGTCACGACGGCCGCAACGCTTGCATACACACGTCCCGTGTGCACGACGAGATCTCGAAGGGACCATCCTGGACAGTCGGGAACGGGAATGGCGAGATCGACGTCGAGTGCCGAGGTCAATTCGTCGGCGACTCGGGCGAACGCCGAGATCGGGTCGGTCAGTGTCTCAGAGCCAGCAGAGCGTGGGGAATCGACCATTGTCGAAGTGTAGGTCGGCGCCGACGATCGACGTGTCGACGACTACCGTGGAGGTGTGCCTCGACTCGACGTGAGCGATCATGCTCTGGCCAGCTGCGTCGGATGTGGCCTGTGCCTTCCGCATTGTCCGACTTTTCGAGTCACTGGCGATGAAAGCAAGTCGCCGCGGGGGCGTATCGAGATCATGCGCGCTCTGCACGAGGACCAACTCGGATTCGACGAGGAAGTCGTCGAATCTCTCGACACCTGCGTCCAGTGTCGAGGATGTGAACCGGCGTGTCCGAGTGGAGTGCCCTACGGCGAATTGATCGATGCCGCGAATCGCCTGCGACGAGTCGATTCCCCGATTCCCGTGTGGTTGCGTCTCGGTCTGCGAGCTCTGCCTCATCGGCGCCTTCTGTCGTCGGCGACCAGGCTGGCTTCGCTTCCCGGTCTTTCACGTCTGGTGGCGCGGCGCCTCGGACCCGTGCCGTCGCGGATCGGCCGACCCCTTCGATCGACGTCACCCGATCCGAACGTCTGGATATTCACCGGCTGCGTCATGGACGTCTGGCAACGCCCTGTCCATCGGGCCGTGGCCGACATCGTGGAGTCTCTCGGACTCACCTACGGAGTCGCTGCGGCCGGGCACTGTTGCGGCGCTCTCCACGCGCACAGCGGGTGGCACGAAGGTGCCATCGAACGAGCCCTCCACACCATGGCGTCCTTCCCGGGCGACTCTCCGGTGATCGTCGATTCGGCTGGCTGCGGAGCGGCCCTGAAGGACTACGGGCACCTCCTCGACACCGAACAAGCGCGACGATTCTCCGCCCGCGTCATCGATGTTCATGAATGGCTCGAGGGTCACCTTGACGACCTCGAGTTGCATGTTTCGAATCCCGTCAAGGTCATCCTTCAGGACCCATGCCACCTGCGACACGTGCAGGGTGTCCACCAATCGGTCCGACGATGCCTCGACGGGTGCGCCGAGATCGTCGAAATGGATGACGACGGACTGTGTTGTGGCGCCGGAGGTGCCTACTCGATGCTTCAGCCACGACTCGCTCGGCAGATCCGCCAGCGCAAGGTGGATGCGATCAAACGAGTCGATCCCGAAGGTGAACTCGTGGTCGCTTCAGCCAACCCCGGATGCGCACAACATTTGGCGGCCGCCGGCGTGAGGGTCGTTCATCCGATCCAACTGGTGGCCGACGCCCGACGACGTCAGGAGACGAGATGAACGATTCAACGAGTGAGCGACTGGCCGACATCGCGTCCGAGATCGACCGTCTGAGCGAATCCCTGGACGAGATCGCATTCGACGTGCTCCGACAGGCTCAACGCGAGGGAGAGGCGCGACCGGCGATCGACAAGACGATCGTTCAGGCCCGACGCGCACTGGAGAAGGCGAGTCGTCTCCTCGCCGAGCGCCCTCGAGAGGACTGATCAGGTCGACCAGGAGTCGGCTTTTCGTCGAAGCGCGTCCAAAAGATCATCATGACTGGCCACGAACGATGCCAAGCCCTCACGTTCGAGCTTGACGGCCACGTCTCCGACATCGATACCGACGTCGCCGAGACTCGTCCAGACACGGCGGGCCTCATCGAGGTCGGTGTCGACCGAACGCATGGGCGTTCCGTGATCGGCGAAAGCTTCGAGAGTTGCGTCGGGCAAGGTGTTGACGGTGTCGGGACCGATGAGTTGATCGACGTACAAAGTGTCCGGGTAGTCAGGATTTTTGGTGCTGGTGGATGCCCAGAGTGGCCTTTGCACCGACGCGCCGGCCGCTGAGAGACGCTGCCATCTGTCACTCGAGAAGGTTCGACGGAAGTCGTCGTACGCAATCTGAGCCTGAGCCACGGCCGAGCGTCCCTGCAGCGCAGATGCCTCAGCACTTCCGATCGCTGCGAGACGTGAATCGATCTCGGTGTCGACGCGACTCACGAAGAACGACGCCACGCTCGCGATCCCGGTGATCGATTCACCCTTGGCCTGGCGATCTTCGAGTCCGGCCAAGTACGCCTCCATCACGGAGCGGTAGCGATCGAGTCCGAAGATCAGAGTCACATTGACGTTGATCCCTCGTGCGATGGCTTCTCGTACAGCAGGCAAAGACGCCTCGGTACCGGGAATCTTGACCATGAGGTTGCTGCGGCCGACTTCGTTCCAGATTTGACGCGCACTAGCCAGAGTCGCCTCGGCATCACCGGACAGATGCGGATCCACCTCGACGCTCACATAGCCGTCCAAGCCGTCACTTGCGGTGTGTACCGGTTCGAAAACATCGAGTGCACCGAGGATGTCGGTGAGAACGAGCTGCCAGTAACACTCTTCGATCGACGAGCCGCTTCGGCGAAGTTCTCGGAACTGCGAATCGTACGAATCCGAACCCTGTATGGCCTTTTGGAAGATCGTCGGATTGGATGTGAGTCCTCTCACTCCTGAGTCGCGAAGCCGTTCGAGTTCGCCCGACAGCAAGAGATCACGCTTCAGATTGTCCAGCCAGGGACTCTGTCCGCACTCGTCGAACAACCGCTTCAGTCGTTCAGTCATGAGATCAGCGTCCGATCAGCTCTCGAACGGCCGCCGCCACGGCCTCTGAGGTCATCCCGAGTTCCCGCATCACGACACCACCCGGAGCGCTCGCCCCGAAACGATCGATTCCGAGGCAGACGTCGGCATATCGATCCCATCCAAGTGTCGTACCAGCCTCGATCGACACTGTCGGCACGTCATGCGGAAGGATCGAGTCGGCGCCCGAAGGATCGCGTCGACGACTTGACTCGAAACGATCCCAGGACGACATCGAGACCACCCGACACGAAATTCCGTCCCCCGACAGTTCGTCGGCAGCTGCAAGTGCCACCGACACCTCGCTCCCTGTGGCGACGACGACGGCGTCATCACCGTCTCGCACCACGCCGGCACCGAATTCGACACCCGAGCCGTCGGTCACGACTGGCAGGTTCTGGCGACTGAGGACGAGAGCTGTCGGACCGTCGTGGAGCATCGCCAGACGTACCGCGGCCGAAGTCTCGTTGGCGTCGGCTGGACGAATCACCTGGAGACCCGGAATGGCCCGCAACGCAGCCAAGTGTTCGATGGGTTGATGCGTCGGACCGTCTTCCCCGACTCCGACCGAGTCGTGGCTGAACACGAACACGCACCGCACCCCAGAAAGAGCAGCCAGACGCACCGGAGGCTTCATGTAGTCGAAGAAGACGAAAAAGGTTCCGCCGACCGGCAACACGCCTCCATGCGAGGCGAGACCCACCATGATCGACCCCATCGCATGCTCTCGGATGCCGTAGAAGAGTTGACGCCCGTCCGGAGCCGACGAGGACATAGCGGTCTGCCCGCTCAGCTTGGCGCCCGTGTTTCCCGTCAGGTCGGCGGCGCCGGCTACGAGGCTGGGACAGACGTCGACAAGGGCGTCGAACACTTTCTGCACCGCCACTCGGGTGGCAATCTGCTCACCCCGAGCGAACGATGGCAATTCGGCAGCCGCTACAGCGGCACGCGAGTCGATCAGTCGATCCAGGAGCTCTCGATGAGTCGAGGCTTCGTAACGCGACTGCCACGTCATCCGCACCGACGTACCCCGACGGGCCTGGTCTCGGCAGGCGTCGACCACTTCGGTGGGCGCCCAGAACGGTTCGTCGGGAATGCCCATGGCCTGCTTGGTGCGTGCCACATGTTCGGCAGTGAAAGGGTTGCCGTGTGCCTCGTGTTTGTCGGTCCAGTCGGGAGACGGCGCTCCGACTCGTGTGCGAAGGACCAACAGTTTCGGACGATCGTCATCGGCATCACGAGCTCTGATCAAGGCCGTTTCGAGTGCATCGAGATCATCGGCGATCTCTCCGAGTTCGACGACCGACCACCCATACGACGTGAAGCGGGTTCGTACGTCGTCGGAGCACGTGAGATCGGTACGGCCATCGATAGTGATGCGGTTGTCGTCGAAGACGACGACCAGCCGACCGAGGCGCTGATGACCAGCGAGAGACGCAGCCTCGTGGCTCACCCCTTCCATCAGGCATCCGTCACCGGCGATCACCCAAGTGTGATGGCCGACCAAATCGGCGCCGAGGCGCGTCCGCAGCTGGCGTTCGGCGAGAGCGAGTCCCACGGCGTTGGCCAAGCCTTGACCGAGCGGCCCAGTAGTGACTTCGACGCCCGGCGTATGGCCACGCTCTGGGTGACCAGGCGTACGTGAACCCCACTGGCGAAAGGCACGGATGTCGTCCATCTCGAGGCCTGATCCCTGGAGATACAAGAGCGCGTACTGGAGGATCGATGCATGCCCGGCTGACAGAACGAATCGATCACGATCGAACCAATTCGGGTCGGACGGATCGGCTTTCAGGACCCGCGAGAACAACACGTGTCCGAGCGGGGCAAGAGCCATGGCCGTCCCTTGATGTCCGCTCTTGGCCGCCAGGGGAGCATCCATGGCCAGACCACGAATGAGAGAGACAGCAGCCCGATCCATCTCCGGGGAGAGGCGAGGCGAGGCGGTCACGATGCCGACTGTACTGCGTCGACCGCGTGCGGATCGTTTCAACTCGGTGGAAGCAGCGTGAAAGGCACGATGGTCCACGGTCCACGGTCGATGCGACAATGTGCGTACACGGTGCCGTACTCGTCGAAAGTCAGTTCACCCTTGACGAGTCGATAGGTGAACTTGCCCGGGTCGACCGTGAACGGGCTGACGTTACGGGCTACTTGTTCGCTGTCCTCGTCGAGACCACGGCGAAACACCACTTCGAAGACCCCCGCCCCCGGTCCGTCGGGCGGACAATGGATCAATGCCACGAGATGAGGATCGATCGTGACCGGTGCTGGACTCGGGGCGGCCATCGAGAACATGGCCCCCGTGATGTCGAGACGCGTGCTCGGACCTGGAGCCTGACGAAGCTCAAAGTTCTCGACGAACAGGGCGGAGATGATCTGCACGGCGTAACGATCAGAGACGAACGGACCGACCGACGAGGCGCACCTTCGCCAGACGGAACAAGGAGAGGAGGCGAATCACCCACCATCCGAAATCGATTTCGAACCAGCGATGCGACAGGCGGGCGGACGTCGGTGCGGCGTGATGATTGTTGTGCAGTCCCTCTCCGGCCGTCAGAAAAGCCAACCACTGCAGGTTGCCGGCTCCGTTCGGGTATGGCCGACGGCCGAAGTGGTGACCCATACCGTTGACCGCCGCCGACGTCGCCAGATACAGATTGGCGTGGATGAACGCCGCCAACAGTCCGGACCACGGGCCGAGAATTGCAACCAGGATGGCGATTCCTATTCCCAGACCGACGAGGGATCGATCGAAGAGCCACCGGTCCCATCGATCCGCCGGCAAGTCGCGGGCGTGTCGCGCGACGAGTTCTGGCTCACGAACGGCTCGCCGGTACAGAGCAACATTCGTCAGTTGCACCCGCCACCATCCGAGGAGGACGGGGGAGTGCGGATCTCCCTCCACGTCGGTGTACGCATGATGCTTCCGATGGACGGCGACCCACTGTCGAGGTCGGATTCCGGTGGAGATCCAGACGAGAATTCGACAGACCGCACGCACTGGTGCGGCCAGCGCCAGAGCACGGTGAGAAAGAGCACGGTGCAAATACACGGTTGTGATCAGATTCGCCAACATCGTGGCGGCGAATCCAGCGACGATGGCTGTCAGAACGATCACCATGCACGAAACTTAGCATCGGAGCCAAAAGACTCTGTTATGAAAGAGTGCGTCATGGACACTCCCGCCGAAACCGCACGCTCCCGGCTGCATCCACCAGTCGACACGTCCGTTCGAGAACGGTGGATGAAATTCGGCAAGTGGGACCGCGTCTATTTTCCTCAGCTCGTCGGAATCGAGGTGGTCGACGTTCGACAGGACTACTGCCGCATGTCGATGCCTTTCCGATCCGAACTCGAGCAACCAATGGGAATAGTTCACGGAGGTGCGATCGCTACATTGCTCGACGTGGTCGTCGTGCCGGCCATCGGTACCGGACTCGAGCCCGACGTGGGCTACTCGACCGTCGATATGCACGTTCAATATCTGAACGCTCTGATCGGCGAAACTGCGGTTGCCGAAGGATGGGTCGTCAAACGCGGTCGGTCGCTCGTGTTCTGTGACGCAGAAATAGTGGGGGAGACTTCGGGCAAGACGATCGCCCGAGCATCACTCACGTATTTTCTGGTCCCGTCACGGCCGTACAGTCGCTGACGTCAGCCGAGACCGAGAACCTTCAACGCGTTGTCGCGCAAGAACTTGGGCCAGACATCTTCCTTGAACGGAACGTGCGGCATGTCACCGAAGATCCGCTCGTAGGTGAGCCCCATCGGCCAGTAACCGGCGTAGATGATGCGGTCGGAACCTCGCGAGTTCGCATAGTCGATGATGCGGGGGTCGTAATGCTTCGGAGCGAATGCCGAGGTCGAGTAATAGAGATTCGGCCATTTGAGCATGAGTTTCACAGCCAACTCGGTCCAGGGCTGGCAACCGTGCCGAGTGACGATGTTCAGTTCAGGGAAGTCGTAGCACACGACGTCGAGCATCTCGACGTGCTGGCACATGCTCGGCACTCGTGGACCGGGAATCCCGGCGCAGATGAAGATCGGAATACCGAGCTCGGCACAAACCGAGTAGATCGGATACCACCGCGCGTGATCGATGGGCACTTGCGGCGTGCAGCCAGCCGGGAAGGTGCCGACGGCCTTCAGCCCGTACTCGTCGTACAGACGACGGATCTTTCTGACCTCGTCGACACCATTGTTGGCATCGGCGCTGCAGGATGGAATGAATCGATCCGGGTGCTCTCGCATGGCTCGGGATCCGGGATCGCCTTCGATACCGATCATCGAACGCTCGATGCCGAAATGGTCCATGGTCGCCAACGCGACATCGACCGGGTCGAGATCCTTCTCTAAAGCACCGGGCACGTTGTGTTTGAAGAGGTATTCGACCGGAAACATCGTCTCTTTGCTCGACTGCTCCTTGATGTTTCCTCTGAAGAACTCGTAGAGGCGTCGAGGATCGGGATCGGGAAAGCCCATCATCGTCTCGATGATCCCGATCGACGAGAAGTCAGGAATCACGACGAAGCACCCAGATATGCGAACCCGTTGTCGCGCATCACTTTCCTGATTTCGGAGTCGGTGAAACCGGCCAGATCATTCTTGAACGAGGTGGGAACTGCGAGGCCTTCAGCGTGCGGGAAGTCGCTCCCGAATAGAAGTCGATCGACGCCGATGCTGTCGGCGAGCCCTCGAAGGTCGTCTTCATAAAAGGGTGCGACCCAGACCTGTTCGCAGAACTGTTCGACCGGATCCTTGGCGAAATGGAATGGCTGAGCGGAATAGGCCTTCTTGAATTTCTTCACGAGGTTAGGAACCCAGTCGGCCCCGGCTTCGATCGACGCCAATCGGAGCCGTGGATGGCGGGAGAGAACGCCGTGGGCCACGAGTACGGCGAACATGTCGAAAGGAGCGCGATCACTGGTCATGAGGCGCATGGGCGACTGCCGGAAGGCCTCGAATTCACCGGTCGGCTCCCAGTCGTCGATGTAACGCCCGTAGCCGGCGTCTCCGGAATGGAAGGCCACCGAGACCCCGGCCTCGGCCAGACGTGACCAGAAGGGATCGAAGATCGGGTCGCCCGGAGATCTCGTACCACCTCCGGCCACCGGAGCCGGCGACGTTCGCATGACGACGACCCGCGCACCCTGCGCAATGGCCCAGTCGGCCTCGTCGACGGCCCACTGTGGGTCGGCGAGCGTGATGTAGGGGGCGGCGAAGATGCGCTCCTGGTAGTGGAGGCCCCAATCGTCGTCGACCCAACGATTGAAGGCCCGGAACGCCGCACACAAGGCCGGGACGTCGTGCTTCAGCGATTCCTCCATTCCGACGGCGAGAGTGGGGAAGAACATGGCGGCTTCGACCCCCTGCTCGTTCATCACCTCGAGGCGAGCATCGCGGTTGCGATAGGCCGGGCTGATGGGGTCGAGCTCTCCGAAGAGTTGGCGCATGTCCTCTCCGGACACCCGACCGCGGAAGTAGTCGTCGAGGGCCCCGGGCTTCGACACCGGATCGAAGGTGGGATTCGGAATGAAGCGATTCACCCGGCCGCCCACCAAGAGGCGCTTCTTTCCCTTGATCTCGGCCCATTGCATACAACGTGACGCCATGTCCGCCGGGATGTAGCGGATGAAAGCGTCCTCGGCCTCGTAGTAGTGATTGTCGGCATCGAACGCGGCGAAACCGAGATCAGGCCGGGGGGTGACGGTCGTGGTCGTGGGCATGATGCCTCCTTCGGACGACTCCGACGGTAGCCCCCGGACGAAGTACGTTGCGAGTGTGTGCGGTCGATTCACCTCCCTCACACCCCCCGGTGAACTGGCTCAGTTGTTCCAGACCGAGCCAGCATCGGACGACGTCGCCGGATTCGGTCCGAGCTACAACGTCGCACCCACGACCCGAATCCTGGCCGTCGCGGTCGATCGTGAAGGGCGCCGACGTCTCGGCCGATTTCAGTGGGGCCTCGTCCCGTCGTGGGCCAAGGATTCGTCCGGCTCGGCGCGACTCGTGAATGCCCGCTCGGAAACTGTTTTCGACAAACCCTCGTTCCGACACCTCGTGCCGAGCCGACGGTGCATCGTTCCGATGGACGGGTTCTACGAATGGCGAACCGTCTACGAGGCTCCACGTCCGGCGAAAGCTCCGAAGGAACCGGTGTACATCACGCGCCGAGACGGTCGTCCTCTCGCCGTGGCCGGACTCTGGTCGTCCTGGCGGGCCGATGGCGACGCACCGTGGCTTCATACGTGTTGCGTCCTCACAACCAACGCGAATGCGGCGATCAATCCGATTCACGACCGCATGCCGGTGATCCTCGAGGAGGAGGACTGGAGTACTTGGCTCGATCCCACGTTGTCGGATCGTGCGGAGTTGACCGCCTTCATGGTTCCGGCACCCGACGAGGTCATCGACGTTCGTCCGGTGAGCACCCGAGTCAATTCGGTGCGAAACAATGAACCGTCGCTTCTCGACCGCATCGACTGACTCCAGGTCGTTTCGAACCCGACGAACCGAATCAGACGCCTTCGGACCGACCGGCGGCGCGTAACTCCGTTCGAATCCGCTCGGCCCACCCCTCGAGATCGTTACGAGACACTGACGACGCCGCATTGGCGAAGGACAAGTTGTGCATCCCTTCGGTCGGAATCACGTGAATGTGAGTGTGGGGGACCTCGTACCCGGCGACGACCAATCCGACGCGCTCACAGTC
>Ga0181592_10000669_pt1 | contig 26696 bp, 36 predicted proteins | sample 071ome_20_FD_133755 | JGI IMG/M metagenome (GOLD analysis project Ga0181592, IMG submission 133755) | Coastal salt marsh microbial communities from the Groves Creek Marsh, Skidaway Island, Georgia - 071412BT metaG (megahit assembly) | ecosystem: Environmental > Aquatic > Marine > Intertidal...
AACACCACGTAATAAAATACCAACATTATCACCAGCTAAACCTTCCTCTAATGTTTTTTGAAACATTTCGATACCAGTTACAGTTGTCTGGCGTGTTTCACCTAAACCTACTAATTCAACTGTTTCACCAACTTTAACAACTCCTCTTTCAATTCGTCCTGTAGCTACAGTACCACGACCTGTAATTGAGAAAACATCTTCAATCGCCATTAAAAATGTACGATCAATATCACGTTCAGGTGTTGGGATATAATTATCAACTTCATCCATTAATTGGAAAATTTTATCAACCCATGTATTATCACCACGTTTAATTGAACTATCTTTTCTAATAGCATCTAAAGCTTGTAATGCAGAACCTGGAACACATGGAATATCGTCACCTGGGAAATCATAATTTCCTAATAATTCTCGAACTTCAAGTTCAACTAATCCTAATAATTCTTCATCGTCAACTTGATCTTCTTTATTTAAAAAAACAACAATATGTGGTACACCAACTTGTTTTGCTAAAAGAATATGTTCACGTGTTTGCGGCATAGGGCCATCTGCAGCTGAAACTACTAGAATTGCACCATCCATTTGTGCTGCCCCTGTAATCATATTTTTAACGTAATCAGCGTGACCTGGACAGTCTACATGGGCATAATGACGATTTTGTGTTTCGTATTCAACATGTGCAGTATTAATTGTAATACCACGTGCTTTTTCTTCTGGAGCTGCATCAATATCTTCATAATCTTTAGAAATAATAGAGGTGTTTTCTAAAGAAAGAGTTGCAGTAATTGCAGCAGTTAATGTTGTTTTTCCATGATCAACATGGCCAATTGTTCCAATATTAATATGTGGTTTTTTACGGTCAAATTTTTCACGTGCCATAATTTTTTAATTTTTTTTTTAATTTTTTCTAAAATCAATACTTTTGGCGAATTTATAAAACTTATATCTTATAAAAATTTTTATTCTAGAATTAGTATTTAAAATGTGCAAAAGCTTTATTTGCCTCAGCCATTCTATGAGTTTCTTCTTTTTTTCGGATTGCATTACCCACTAATTTAGAAGCATCAATAATTTCATTTGATAATTTTATTACAAATGTTTTTCCTGATCTTGCTTTAGCAGCTTTTAAAATCCATTGTAAAGCAAGATTTGTTCCGCGAAAACCACTAACTTCCACAGGAACTTGATAAGTAGATCCTCCAATTCGAGTAGCACGAACTTCAATATTAGGTGTTACATTTTTTACTGCTTTTTCAAAAATATATAAAGGATCCGTATCCGTTTTTACTTTAATAACATCAAAGACATCATTAACAATTCGTTGAGCTAAACTTTTTTTACCACTTTTAATTGTGCGTGCAATTAACAAACTAACTAAATAGCTTGAATAAACTGAATCTTTTGGTGGAAATCTTTTTTTACTAATATTTCGACGTGACATAATTTTATAAATTCTCCCAATTTTTAGTTTTTAGGTTTTTTTACACCATATTTTGATCTACCATTTGTGCGATTTTTTACACCAACACTATCTAATGCTCCACGAACAATATGATATCTTACTCCGGGTAAATCTTTTACTCGACCCCCTCTTACTAAAACAACAGAATGTTCCTGTAAATTATGCCCAATCCCGGGAATATAAGCAGTTACTTCGAATCCTGAAGTTAAACGAACCCTTGCTACTTTTCGTATTGCTGAGTTTGGTTTTTTTGGTGTTGTTGTATACACGCGAGTACAAATACCACGTCTTTGTGGGCATTGCTCTAATGCTGGTGATTTTGTTTTTTGTTTAATAACTTTTCGTTTTGTACGAACTAATTGTTGAATTGTAGGCATATTTTAAAATTTAATTAGAATTTTAATTATTTGAAATTTGATAACGTTTTAAAAATCTTTCTACACGACCTTCTGTGTCAAGAACTGTTTGTGAACCAGTATAAAAAGGATGAATTCCTGACCAAATATCTACATTTATTTCTTTTTTTGTAGAACTAAGTGTCATTATCAGTTGACCATCACAATAAACTTGAGTTTCATCAAACCATTCTGGGTGAATTCCTTTTTTCGGCATTTTTTAATAATTTAGTAAAAATTGTATTATGTTATTTAACGTTTTGAATATTGAGAAGCTTTTCTTGCTTTTTTTAATCCATATTTTTTTCTTTCTTTGATTCTTGAATCACATGTAAGTAAACCCTCCTCTTTCAAAGTAGGGCGGTTTTCTAGATTTATTTTGCATAATGCGCGTGCTATTGCTAATTTAACAGCATCTGTTTGACCGCTTAGACCACCACCAGCAACTGAAATTAGAATGTCATATTTATTTTCTAATTCTAAATGTTTTAGTGGTAATTTGATTTCATTTAAATAATTTGAATCATTATTAAAATAAGCTTCACTTTCTTTTTTATTTATAATTATTTTACCAGTCCCTAAAGTCACCTTAATTCGTGCACTTGAACGTTTTCTACGACCTACAGTTTCATATAATAATTGCATAATTATAGTATTAGTTTATTTGAAGATAATTTATAACTCTAAAAAAATTGGATTTTGAGCAACATGGGGATGTGTGTCAGTATCGTATACTCTTAAGTTTTTGTAAATCTGACGTCCTAATTTTCCTTTAGGTAGCATACCTTTTACTGCTTTTTCAATAATTCTATTTGGAAGTTTTGTCTGCATTTCTTTAAATGTTCGAATTTTCATACCACCTGGACGACCAGAATGACGTCGATAAAGCTTTTCAGTATTTTTATTGCCACTAACTTTAATTTTATCAGAATTAATAACAATAACGTAATCACCTGTATCTAAATATGGCGTAAAATAAGGTTTATTCTTACCTCTAAGAAGATTTGCAATTTTTACAGTTAAACGTCCAAGTGTTTGATCTTTTGCATCAATAATATACCATTGTTTTTTTATAAATGTTTTTGTTGGTATAAATGTTTCATTCATAAGTTTTTTGTTAATTTAATAATAATTTTTAAGTTTTTAACTTTAAATTTATTTCTAGAAGATTTTTTAGTGCAACCAACACTTCATGAATTGATTTACTACCAAAATTTTTAATTTCTTTCAAATCATTTAAAGAATAAGTAATTAATTGAGCGATTGAATGAATTTCAGCTCTTTTTAAAGCATTGTATGAACGTGATGAAAGATTTAATTCTTCAATTTTAATATCACTAAGTTTTCGTTTGTTTTTTTTGAATTTTAATTGGGTATTATTTAGTTGATTTAAACTTAATGGCTCAAGTAATTTTCTAAGAATATCACCTGCCGAAAAAAGTGCTTTATCTGGAGTAATACTACCATTTGTCCATAAATTGAAAATTAAACGTTCAGATAATTTCCCATTTTTTTGAATACTTTCAACTTCATAATGAACTTTTGTAACTGGCATGAAAATAGCATCCATTGGAATGAAATTATTTTCACTAATTAATTTTCCACTTTTAATTAACTCATAATTTTTTCCTTTTTGAATTTTAATTTCAATTTCAAAAACTTCATTATTCATAATTGTTCCAATATATTGATTGGGATTCACAATTGAAATACCAGAAACTTCAATACAGCTTGCTGTAATTAAACCAGGTCCTTGTTTTTTTATTCTAGCAACAATTGGTTGATTAATATCACCTTTTAAAACAACTTCCTTTAAATTTAAAATTATTTCTAAAATATCTTCTCTAATATTTGGTAATTGGCCAAATTCATAATTAATTCCTGGAATTCGAATCCCTACAATGGCTAGACCAGGTAGATCCGATAATAAAACACGTCTTAATGAATTTCCCAGAGTAACAGCTTGGCCAACTTCTAATGGTTCAAATATAAAACAACCGTATTCTTCATTATATTCATTTTTTTTTATTTCAACACAATTAATATCAAAATAATTCATAATTATGAATATTATTTTAAATTATAATCTTTATTAGACACGACGGCGCTTTGGAGGGCGACATCCATTAAATGGAACAGGTGTTATATCTGTAATGGATACAATATCAATTCCAGTATTTTGAAGTACTCTGACAGCTGGGTCTCTTCCTGAGCCCTGACCTTTAATTAAAACATCAACTTTTTTTAGTCCGTATTCCATTGCTTTTAAAACAGCTTTTTCACAAGCTAATTGAGCAGCAAAAGGTGTACCTTTTCTTGCACCTTTAAAACCCACTACACCTGCGGATCCCCACGACAGAGTATTTCCAACAATATCTGTAACAGTTACAATCGTATTATTAAAAGTTGCATGAATATGGACAACACCAATTCCAATATTTTTTTTTACTTTTTTTTTTGTAGATTTAATCATAAATTTTTCTAAAATGACAAAGTTTTAATTTTTTAAATTTCTTTTTGTTCTTGAATTCGTTCTTGTTCTTTGACCACGAACTGGTAGTGAATTTCGATGTCTTTGACCACGAAAACAATTAATCGAAACTAATCTATTAATATTTAATTTTACAGAACGACGTAAATTAACCTCCAAAATATAGTTTTGTTCTAAAACTTCACGAATTTTTTTAATCTCTTCATCAGTTAAATTATAAGTACGTGTATTTGGATCAATATCCGCACTTGCTAAAATTTTTTCGGAACTTGCTAAACCAATTCCATAGATTCCTGTTAAAGCATATACAATTTTTTTATTTACATCTAAATCAATACCTTCAATTCTGACCATAATATATATATATTTTTTTAACTAAATTTTTATTAACCTTGTTTTTGTTTGTGTTTTTTATTTTCACAAATAACCATCACTTTATTATAACGTCGAATAACGCGACATTTTTCACACATTGGTTTTACAGAACTTCTAATTTTCATTTAATTTTTTATTTCTTTATTTTTTATTTTTCAAAGTCATTGTATTTTTTTGAAATCATAATTGTTTGAACTTTTTGAATGACTTCAATTACGACACCAACAATAATTATTTGGGAACTTATTCCAATACTACGAATAATAGGTAATTGAAAAGTAATACTAATAAAATTTAAAAAAAAATTTATTGCAGCTAAACCAGTTCCACCAAGTATTGCCAAACGTTTTGAAAGGTTATTAAAATACCTATAAGTTTGTTCGCCTGGTTTAATACCATTAATAAAATATGAACCTTTACTTAAATTTTCTGATATGTCTTTAGCATCGAAAATTATTGTTGAATAATAATAGTTAAATGCACAAATTAATTGAAATTCTACTACTGAATAAATAATTTGTCCAAAAGAATTGGGGATTAAAGTATTCAATTCAAATGCTTTAGCATCTAAAATATTAAATATGTAACATAAAAATGGTAAAAAGTATGACGTAAAAATTAACGGCATTATACCAGCTTGGTTTATTTTTAGTGGTATAGTATCTTTTTTTTCAATTTCATTATTTTTATTACCTAATTCTTTAGCTGGAATAACAAAAACTACTCTATTACTATCTAGTAAAAGAATAATCCCGGATATAGTAAGCAAAACTGTAATAACAATAATTAAATTCTCAATAAAACTAATAGGCGGAAGTTGTGAAGGTCTACTTGTTAAAATATTAAGAAAAATTAATAGTGAAGACCCATTTGCAATCCCATATTTTGTAATTGATTCACTAACCCATAAATTTATCATTGCACCAGTTGTTAAAATGCAACTAATATCAAATAAATTATTTGAATTAAATGAAAATGGTCTTAATAAATATGCAATCACAAAACTTTGAATTAAAGCCCAAAAAAAAGTTAAATAACGTGTATATAAAAAAATTTTTTTCTGCCCATTTTGACCGTCTTCTTTCAGTGACTTTTTCAAATCAGAATTAATCGTAATAAATAATTGTATTACAATCGAAGCGTTAATATAAGGTATAATTCCTAAAGTAAAAATATTAATACCTAAAATTTCTTTACCTGAACGATTAAATAATAAATTTTTTAGCGGTGAATTTGATTGTGCAATTTCCTGAAGAATATTTCTATCAAAATTAGGTAATGATATAAATGTTCCTATACGAATTATTGAAATTAAAAAAAAAGTAACTAATAATGGTTTTAATGAAGCTTTAAAAATTTCTACTGTTTTTGAATTGGTGAAACTTAAAAAGAATTTTTTTTTTGCCAACATTTCCTAAATAATTTATTAATTTAAAAATATAAGGCTTCTACATTTAAATTTCTATCGTTTGCCGTTTGGTTGATAGTTTTTAATTGTTTTAAACCATTTAATGTTGCTCTTGCATTATTTAATAAATTTCCCGAGCCAAGTTGTTTTGCTAATACGTTTTTTATTCCTGCAATTTCAAGAACTGTACGGATTGAGCTTCCAGCAATTACTCCAGAACCAAGAGTTGAAGGTCTGATAATAACATTTGAAGCTCCAAATTTACCATGAACTGTATGTGGGATTGATTCATTTTTTGTAATTGGAATTGTTATTAAATTTTTTTTTCCATCCATAACTGCTTTTTTTATCGAATTACTAATATCATTAGCTTTTCCAATTCCAATTCCAACTGTTCCTTTTCCTAAACCAATTATTATTACGGTTCTAAAACTTAATTTTTTGCCGCCTTTTACAACTTTTGAAACTCGTTTAATTTGAACTACTTGATATTGTTGTTCTGTAGCTTCTGATTTTCTTTTTTTATTTCTTCTGTTTTGTAAATTTTTTTTTCTTTTTACAGACTCGGATTTAATCATAAGTACCTTTTTTTATTTTTTAAAAATCTAAACCGGCTTTTTTTGCTCCTTCCGCTAATGCTTTAATTCGACCATGAAATGGACGGTTACCCTTGTCAAAAACTACTTTTGTAATTTTTTTTTCAAGTAATTTTTGTCCAATTTTTAACCCCACTAAATAGGCAGCTTCGCAAGTACGCCCATTACTAATTTCTTCTTTAATTTCTTTTTCTAATGTTGATGAAGCAACAATAGTACTTGCTTCACTATCATTTATAATTTGTGCATAAATATTTTGATGTGATCGAAAAACAGCTAAACGTGGTCTTTCCGAAGTTCCAATTTTTTTATTTGCCATGTAAGTTAATTAAGTTTTATTATTTTCCTGATTTACCTGGTTTTAAAATGATTTTTTCTCCTTTGTATAAAACACCTTTACCTTTATAAGGTTCTGGCATACGTAATTGTCGCATTTTTGCTGCAAATAATCCAACTTCACTTTTTTCAATACCTTTAATTACAACTTCCGTATTCTTTTCAATACTAACAGTTAAACTAGTTGGGATTGAAAGAATGTGAGGATGACTATAACCTAAAGATAACTCTAAACTATTACCTTTTACTTGTGCTTTATAACCAACACCTACTAATGTCATACGGTATTCAACTTGTTTTTCAACTCCAACAAATTTATTTAAAATTTCTTTACAAACAAAACCAGCAAGACTTTTTGATTTTTTTGAATTTTTATCTGTTGGATCTACTAGAATTAAATTATCTTCAATTTTAAGTGAAACTAAATTTGGAATAATTAATTTAGATTTTCCTTCTTTTCCTTCAATTAGTATTTCGTTATCGGTTAAATTAACTTTTATCTGATTTGGTATTGGAATACGTTTACGACGTAAGGACATATAAAATTCTCCAAGATTCTTTAATTAATTAAATTTAATAAATATGCAATAAAACTTCTCCACCAATATTTGCTTTTCGAGCTTGACGATCAGTCATAATCCCTTTTGAGGTAGAAAGAATGGCAATTCCAAAATTTCCAATTTCTTGTGTTAAATTTTTTGTATTAACATAAATTCTACGGCCAGGTTTACTTACTAATTTTAAATATTTAATTGTTGGATTTTTATTTGTATCAGTATAGTTTAAATGGATTAGTAAGCTTTTATTTGGAATATTTTCAATAATTTCAAATTTTTCAATGAATCCTTCATTAACTAAAATTTTCGATAATGCAATTGTCATTTTTGTTGCTGGGGTTTCAACAATTTGATGACGAACTAAAATTCCATTTCGAATACGCGTAGTAAAATCCGCAATGATGTTATTTACCATAATAATTTTTCGTACAAATTTTATTTATTTTTAAATGGAACGCCAAAACTTTCTAGAAGAGCTAAACCTTCGGCTTTTGATTTTGCAGTTGTAACAATTGTAATATTTAAACCACGTAATTCATTAACACTTTCATAAGGTATTTCAGGAAAAACCAATTGATTTTGTAAACCAAAATTATAATTACCAAATTTATCAAAACTTGAAGTACTTAAACCTTGAAAATCACGTGTTCTTGGCAAAACTAAATGAATTAAACGTTCTAAAAATGAATACATATATTTTTTTCTTAGAGTAACCGTAATTCCTAAAGGTTGATCTTCACGTATTTTAAAACCAGCCACGGATTTTTTTGCTTTTGTTACTAGTGGTTGCAAACCTGAAATAGTACGCATTTCTTGAATGGCTTTTTCTAAAGTTTTATTATTTGTGGCATTCGTACCTAAGCATTGATTTAATTGAATTTTTACAATTTTTGGAACTTCATGCTGATTTTTATATTGAAATTTTTCTTGTAGTTTATCAATAATCTCGTTTTTGTATTTATTTCTTAAATCTGGTCGCATAATTTAAAATTAAAAGATTAAGTATTAACAATTTTTTTAATATTTGATATATGTATGGGTGCTTCAAATTGAACGATTTTTCCTGTATCCCATCTTTTACTTGGTTTTACATGGCGAAATCTTATATTGATATTTTCTATAACAACTTGTTCAGTTTGTTTTATTATGGCTTTTATTTTACCTGTTTTTGTTTTGTGATTGCCAGAAATAATTTGTACATTATCACCAACTTTAAGATTTATTTTTTTATATTTTTTTATTTGCATTTAAACTACCTCAGGTGCTAATGAAACAATTTTTGTATATTCTTTATCACGAATTTCACGCGCTATAGGTCCAAAAACGCGGGTTCCGCGTGGATTACTATCTTTATTTATAAGAACTGCAGCATTGTCATCAAATCGAATATGAATTCCGTCTTTTCGACGAATTGTTTTTTTTGTACGAACTATTAATGCTGTTACAATATCAGAACGTTTAACACCCATATTAGGTATTGCATCTTTTACTACACCAATAATAGTATCACCTATGGTACCGAATTGTTTGTTGCTACCTAAAACTCGAATACACATAATTTTTTTAGCGCCTGTATTATCCGCTACATTTAAATATGTTTGAGGTTGTATCATAAATTTAATTCTCAAATAAGTTTTTATTAATGATTTTTTTTAAAGCCCAACGTTTTTTTCTACTTAATGGAATTGAAGAAACTACAGTAACTAAATCTCCAATATTACACTCATTAAATTCATCATGAACAAAATATTTTTTTACACGAATTTTAATTTTTGAATATAATTTTGATTTATATTTATTATTTACAGCCACAACAATTGTCTTATCCATTTTATTACTAACAACAATACCGATTTTTTCTTTTAGTGCCATAATTTAATTCGCGTTTAATTTTTCATATTCAAGGTTTATAAGTAATCTTAAGCGATGCTTAATATGTTTAAAGCTATGAGGTTTAAAAGATTGGCGCGCAGCTTTTTTTAGCCTTAATTCAAAAAGTTCCTTTTTTAAAGCAAGAATTTCATTTTTAATTTCATTTAATTCTAAATCTTTTAACTCGTTAATTTTTGGAAAGCTCATTATTTTTAATTCTCTTCTAATTGAATAAATTTTGTTTTAATTGGTAATTTATAAGCTGCAATATTCATTGCGTCTTTAGCAAGTTCAGGTGAAACACCGCTTAATTCAAATAAAATTTTGCCGGGTTTTACAACTGCAACCCAATATTCAACGGCACCTTTACCAGAACCCATTCTTGATTCTGCAGCACGAAATGTTACTGGTTTATCAGGAAAAACATTAATCCACAATTTACCACCACGCTTTGTGTAACGTGTTATTGTTCGACGCGTCGCTTCAATTTGTCGTGACGTTAACCATGTTGGCTCTAGTGCTTGTAAAGCATAATTACCAAAGGATATTTTATTACCACGACACGCTTTTCCCTTTAATCTACCACGATGTTGTTTACGAAATTTTGTTCTTTTTGGAAGTAGCATACTCTTTTTTCAAGTTTAAAAATTTAATAATTTTAATTGAAGTTTTATCCTTTAAATAACCAGACTTTAACTCCAAGAATTCCATAAATTGTTGAAGCTGGTTTTGATGAATAATCAATATTAGCACGAAGTGTTTGAAGTGGAACTCGACCTTCTCGTAACCACTCACTACGAGCAATCTCACTACCATTTAAACGTCCTGATATTTCCACCTTAATTCCTTGAACTTTATCTGTTAATAATGATTGTTCAATTGCTTTTTTCATAACTTTCTTAAATGGAATTCGTTTTTCTAAACGAGAAACAATATAAGCTCCAACTAATTCGGCTTCTTGAAATGGTTCTTCAATTTTGTTAATGTTAATTATAATATTTTCATAATTTGGTAATCTTTTATTGAAAAATTCTTGTAATTCTTTAAAAATCACACCGGATTTTCCAACAATAATACCTGGAAACGCTGTTGTTACAACAATTTGAATTTTTGTATTATTATTATTTCGACTAATATTAATTTCTGAAATACTAGCTGTTTGAATATCTTTTGCAACTAAAAATTTAAATAAATCTGTACGTATTTCATAATCTTCTTTAAGTAAATTTGAATACTGATTTAATTTACTAAACCATAATGATTTATGATTACGGCTAACTCCTAAACGAAAACCTAGTGGATGAGTCTTATGTCCCACAAATTAAAACCTCTTTAATTAATTATGTTTAAATATAATATTTTTATTTTAAGAATAAACTTAATTTGCTAATTTTATTGTAATATGACAAGTTGGTTTTAAAATTTTATAACCACGTCCTTGTGCTCGTGGTCGGAAACGTTTTAAAACTTTACCCTGTGTTACAAAAGCATTTTTAATATAAAGACTTTCTTTATCCATACCAAAATTATTTTGTGCATTTGAACCTGCAGAATAAAGTACTTTCCAAATTGGATTGCAACAACGATATGGTAAAAATTTAAGAATCATTAGTGCTTCTTTATATGAACGACCTTGTAAATATTTTAAAACACGGCGAACTTTTTTCGGTGACATTCTTATATATTTAGCTTTTGCTTCAACTTCTTTTGTAGTTATTGTATTTTTCATTATTTAACGTTTTGTTTTTCTATCACTTTTTATATGTGAACGGAAATTTCGAGTTGGAACGAATTCTCCTAATTTATGACCAATAAGTTGTTCATTAATTAAAACTGGAACATGTTGTTTTCCATTATAAACAGCAATAGTATGACCAATCATTGCTGGTATAATTGTAGAAGCACGTGACCAAGTTTTTATTGTTTCTTTCGTATTTTTATCATTTAATTTATTAATTTTTTCAATTAAATGATAAGCAACAAACGGCCCTTTTTTTTTAGATCTTGACATTTTTAGTATTATTTTCTTGATTTTAATATATAAATATTACTATATTTATTTTTACTACGAGTTTTTATTCCTAAAGCCGGTTTACCCCATGGTGTGACTGGTCTTGGACGTCCAATTGGTGATCTTCCTTCACCACCACCGTGTGGATGATCACATGGGTTCATAACAACTCCTCGAACAGCTGGTCGTTTTCCTAACCAACGTTTACGGCCTGCTTTTCCAAGACAAATATTCATGTAATCACTATTACTTACTCTTCCAATTGTAGCATAGCAATTTTCATGAATAAGACGAATTTCTTTGGAAGGTAAACGAAGTGTAACATAATTTGATTCTTTAGCTAAAATCTTAGCTGAAGTTCCTGCGGAACGAACAAGTTGACCACCTTTTTTAGGATGAATTTCAATATTATGAATTTCGGTTCCTAAAGGAATTTGTTTCAAAGGTAAAGAATTTCCAGAAATTAAGGGTGCATTTTCACCTGACATAATTTTTGTTCCAATTTTTAATGCTTCTGGTTGTAAAATATAACGTTTTTCACCATCTTCGTAATTTACTAATGCGATTCGTGCATTTCTATTTGGATCATATTGAATAGAAGAAACTATTCCATTTATTTCTCTTTTATTTCTTTTAAAATCGATAAAACGGTAACGACGTTTATGTCCACCACCACGATGGCGGATTGTAATAATTCCACGGTTATTTCTACCTTTTGAACGCTGAAAACCTTTAGTTAAAGATTTTTCCGGTTTTGTTTTTGTAATGTCAAAAAATGTTAGTGCAATTTTTTGTCGGGTTCCTGGTGTATAAGCTTTAAATGTACGTGTTGTCATAAATTATTTTATAAAAATTATTAAACATTTGTAAACAAATCAATATTATTATCTTTTGCCAATTTGATAATGGCTTTTTTATAAAGAGGTCGATAGCCTACATATTTATTTAAACGTTTTTTCTTTTTTGGTAAAACACAAATATTTACTTTAACAACATCAACTTGAAATAAATATTCAATTGCTTTTTTAATATCACTTTTTCTACTTTTTTTATCTACAATAAATGTGTATTGATTGTTTTCAAATAATCGCGTTGATTTTTCAGTTATGATTGGATATTTAATTAAATCAATTTGTTTATGTAATACTTTAGATTCCATTATATGTTTCCTCAATTGTTTTTAATGATTCAAAACAAATTAAAATTTGATTACTATTTAATAAACTTTTAATATTTAAGTGTTTATCTTCAATTAGTTCAAAATTTGCTAAATTTTGCGTGGCTAGTTTTAAGGCTTCAACTTTTTTTGGGACAATTAATAATATTTTTTTATTTTTATTTTCTTCAAGATTTATGAATGAATTTAAAAGGTTACAAAAATTTTTTGTTTTTGAAATATTTATACAATTGTCGAAAAAGTTTTTTAAAACTAGAGTATTTTTTGTTTTGTTAGCAATTATTGTTCTTAAAGCTAATTGGCGTTCTTTTTGATTTATTTTATATTTTTTTGTTTTAGGTTTCGGACCAAATGTGACACCTCCACCTTTCCAAAGTGGTGAAGAATTTGAACCAGCCCTTGCACGACCAGTACCCTTTTGTTTCCAAGGTTTTCTACCCCCTCCTCGTACTTCGCTTCTTGTTTTTGTGCTAACGGTATTTTGTCGAGCATTTTTATTTTGAATTACTAATGCTTTATGAATTAAATAACTATTTCCTAAATTTTTTAGATTTAATGAAGCTACCTCAAGTTCACTTGCATTTTCTGATTTAAAGTTTTTAACTTGTAATTCAACCGATTCATTTGTTTTCATAGACAATTTATAAGGATTAACTTAATTAAAAAATTTAAACTTTTACAGATGGTTTAAGACTAATTAGATTACCAGGTTTCCCTTGAATAGAACCTTTTAAAATAAGTAAATTTTCTTCTTCATGGATTCCAATTACTTCAATATTTTTTATTGTTGTAATTTTATTTCCTAAATGTCCTGCCATTTTTTTGCCAGGTAAAACGCGACCTGGTGTTGTACCAGCTCCAATTGAACCTGGTAAACGATGATTTTTAGAACCATGAGTCATTGGTCCACGTGAAAAGTTATGACGTTTTTGTAAACCTGCAAACCCTTTCCCAATTGTTCTTGCTGAAACATCAAGGTATTGACCAATTGCAAAATTTGTAACAGTTACTTTTTCTCCAAGGCTTTTTTCATCAGGATTTTCAACTTTATATTCTTTGGTAAATCGAAATGGTTTTGATCCCGATTTATCAAAATGGCCAATTTCAGATTTCTTCGCAATTTTTGCGGGTTTTTCTAAATAACCAATTTGAATAGCATTATACCCATCGCTTTCCATTGTTTTAACCTGAGTAATAGAACAAGGTCCGGCTTTAATAATAGTTACCGGAACAGCTAATCCATTTTCATCAAAAATTTGTGTCATACCAATTTTTTGACCTAAAATTCCAATACACACAATTCTCTACTCCTTTATTACTAAAATAAAATTTAAAATAAATTTTTCAAAATAAGCAAATTAACTAATTAATTAAAGTGATCACTTTAAAATTTAAATTTTCATTTTTTTTTTGTCCAGTAAAGTTAAATTTAAACTTTCTAATAAAAGCTTTTTTTAAATGCAAAAAATTTTTTAAAGAGAAAGTTAAAAAAAAATTTCTTTAATTATTACTAAATGATTTTATATATAGGTTAAAAAATTTTTTAAAACTAAATTTTTTGTATTTTCTAAATTTTAAGGGATAAAAATTTTTTTTTTTAGTGTTTAAAAGTTTTTTTAGATAATAGAAAAGATATTTTAGTTTTTTTATCTGATAAATTTTATTCTAAAATAATTTATAATAATATAAATATATAATTAAAATTAGGTAATAACATATAATGAAAAAGTTGTTCTATAGTTTTATTCCGTTATGGGCTTGTTTTGCAATGGCTTCATTTGCTGCAGATATCGAAAATGGTGAAAAAATTTTCACAGCTAATTGTTCTGCATGTCATGCTGGTGGAAATAATGTAATTATGCCAGAAAAAACATTAAAAAAAGATGTTTTAGAAGCAAATGGTATGAATTCTGTTAAAGCTATTACTTATCAAGTAACAAATGGTAAGAATGCAATGCCTGCTTTCGGAGGTAGATTAGGTGATTCAGATATTGAAGATGTAGCTAACTATGTTTTATCACAATCTGAAGCTGGTTGGGATTAAAAATTTTTAATGAACTATATTTAATTAATTTAAAATAGTTCATTAAAATTTATTATAAAAATTAAACAATTATAAATATGTCAACAAAATTTAATGTTCAAGCAGAGTATGCGCAAACTGATATCAAAGAAACTATTGATATCTTAAAAAGTGAAGTAATCGGTTTAAAACCAGTAAAAGATAGAATTGAAGAAATTGCAGCTTTGTTAATTATTGATAAACTAAGAAATAATTTAGGTTTGCCATCTGTTAGCCCTGGTTTACATATGTCATTCACAGGAAGTCCAGGAACAGGTAAAACCACTGTCGCTTTAAAAATGGCGGAAATTTTATATAAATTAGGTTATAGTCGTAAAGGTCATCTTAGAACAGTTACACGAGACGATTTAGTAGGACAGTATATAGGACACACAGCTCCTAAAACAAAAGAAGTTTTAAAAAAAGCCATGGGTGGTATTTTATTTATTGATGAGGCTTATTATTTATATAAACCTGATAATGAAAGAGACTATGGGGCAGAAGCAATTGAAATTCTACTTCAAGTAATGGAAAATCAACGTGATGATTTAGTCGTAATACTAGCAGGGTATAAAGACAAAATGGATAAATTCTATGAATCTAATCCTGGTTTATCATCACGTATTGCAAATCATATTTATTTTCCAGATTACTCACCTGAAGAATTACTGCAAATTGGTAAAAAAATGCTTGCTGAACAGCAATATCAATTAGCAACAGATGCAGAACCAGTTTTTTTAGAATATATTAAAAAACGTATGGAACAACCTTTATTTGCAAATGCAAGAAGTGTTAGAAATGCACTAGATCGGGCAAAAATGCGTCAAGCAAATCGAATCTTTGAAACTAAAGATAAAACTTTAACAAAATTTGATTTAGTAACATTAACTCGTGAAGATATTATGCAAAGTCGTTTATTTCAACAATAAATAATTCTATAAAATTTATTAAAAATTTGTTTGCTTTTTTTTAGAACTTGAAGTTTTTATAAATATTAAATGAGCTAGGAGGGATTCGAACCCCCGACACCATGGTTCGTAGCCATGTGCTCTAGTCCACTGAGCTACAAGCTCTTTAAAATTAGTTATACTCTTGAATTATTAATAATAATTTTAGTACACAAATATATATACCATATAAATATTTTTTTTTGTAAAATAAATTAATTAAATTTAAAAAAAAATTTATTAAGTTTTTTAAAATAATACTTTATTAAAATTTTTCATTTTAAAAAGTCAATTTTAATAGAATAATATAAATTTATTTTAAATTATGATATAATAAAACTATAAAAAGAATTTTTATTATAAATCAAAGATTAGAAATTTTGTAAGAAAGGTAATAAACTAATTTTCTACGGAGATTATTATAAAATGGCACTACCTTGGTATCGTGTTCATACAGTAGTTCTTAATGATCCGGGTCGTTTAATTGCTGTTCATTTAATGCATACGGCATTAGTTTCGGGTTGGGCTGGTTCAATGGCTTTATATGAATTAGCAGTTTTTGATCCATCGGATCCAGTTTTAAATCCAATGTGGCGACAAGGTATGTTTGTAATGCCTTTTATGACACGTTTAGGTATTACAGATTCATGGGGTGGTTGGACAATTACAGGTGAAAGCGCTGCGAACCCAGGTTTATGGAGTTTTGAAGGTGTAGCATTAACTCATATTGTTTTATCAGGTTTACTGTTTTTAGCTGCTATTTGGCATTGGGTTTATTGGGATCTTGAACTTTTCATTGACAAACGAACTGAAGATACAGGCTTAGATTTACCGAAAATTTTTGGTATTCACCTATTCTTATCAGGTTTATTATGTTTTGGTTTTGGAGCATTCCATGTAACTGGTTTATTTGGCCCAGGAATTTGGGTATCTGATGCTTATGGTTTAACTGGAAAAGTTCAACCTGTTGCACCAGCATGGGGTCCAGAAGGATTCAACCCATTTAATCCAGGTGGAGTTGCTTCTCATCATATCGCGGCTGGTACATTTGGTATTTTAGCCGGGGTTTTCCATTTAACAGTTAGACCACCACAACGTTTGTATCGTGGTTTAAAAATGGGTAACATTGAAACGGTTTTATCAAGTAGTATCTCAGCTGTGTTCTTTGCTGCATTTGTAACATCAGGTACTATGTGGTATGGTTCTGCTACTACGCCAATCGAATTATTTGGTCCAACACGCTATCAATGGGATAGTGGTTATTTCCAACAAGAAATTGAACGACGAGTAGAAGTTGCAATTAGTGAAGGCGTGTCAGAAAATGATGCTTGGGGTAGAATACCAGATAAACTTGCATTCTATGATTATATTGGTAATAATCCAGCTAAGGGTGGTTTATTCCGTTCAGGTCCTATGAATAAAGGTGATGGTATCGCTGAATCATGGTTAGGCCATCCTGTTTTCCGTGATCGAGAAGGACGTGAACTTACTGTTAGAAGAATGCCTGCATTCTTTGAAACTTTCCCTGTAATTCTTGTAGATAACGATGGTATTATTCGTGCGGATATTCCATTTAGACGTGCAGAATCAAAATATAGTATTGAACAAGTAGGTGTTACTGTAAGTTTTTATGGTGGTAAATTAAATGGTCAATCATTTAAAGATGCCCCAACTGTTAAAAAATATGCTCGTAAAGCTCAGTTAGGTGAAGTTTTTGAATTTGACAGAAATAGTTTAGAATCAGATGGTGTATTCCGTAGTAGTCCACGTGGTTGGTATACATTCGGGCATGCAAACTTCGCACTTCTTTTCTTCCTGGGTCATTTATGGCATGGTTCAAGAACATTATTCCGTGATGTATTCACTGGTATTGGTGCAGAAGTAACTGAACAAGTAGAATTTGGTGCATTCCAAAAACTTGGTGATGAGACTACAAAACGACAAGGTGTAGTTTAAAAATCTAATTATATAATCAATTAAGTAAAATTAAAAGAAAGAACATGGAAGCTTTAGTTTATACGTTTTTGTTAATCGGAACCTTAATGGTAATCTTTTTCTCAATATTTTTCCGTGAACCACCTAAAATTGTATAAAAATAAAATTTTTATTTTTATACAATTTTTTCTTCTAATCTTCGTGTTCTTCAAATGGATCACGAAGATTTTTCGAAGCTGGTCCAAAAGCAGTGTAGATTGAATAAATAGTTATTCCAACTAATAGGCTAGATAAAAAAATTATTAATATAGTTGCATTTTGCATAGTGTTTTTATATTTCTATTATATATTAATATTATGGGATTTTAATTAAATATATTAACTTAGAATTTTAATATGGGATTACGAACACGATTAGGAGAAATTTTAGAACCCCTAAATTCAGAATATGGAAAGATCGCGCCGGGTTGGGGAACAACACCAATTATGGCATTTTTTATGTTAATGTTTTTTGTATTTTTACTAATTATTTTACAAATTTATAATTCTTCATTAATTATTGAAAATGTTGATGTAGATTGGAATAGCTTAGGAAGCTAAATTTTATAAATGGGAAATTTAATTTCCCATTTATAAAATTTAGTTTTTAGAACTTTCTTCTAGTTCATCCAATGCAAAGTTATTTGTATTTGTACCAGAATAATTTACTGAATCAAATCTTACCACCACAGGATAACGAATTCCACTTTGATCAACTGTAGCTACTGTTCCTACTTTATTATACCAATAAGATTCTTTTCTTAAAATTTTAACTTTTGAACCACGATCAATCATAAAGCTCCTCCTTTTTAAAATAGACTTAATATAATATAATTATAAATTGTAAATAAAAAAAAAACAGAACTTTTATAATTTTAGTGCAAAAAGTAAAAAATGTGTTATAATTATTAATGTGATTAATTTATTAATTTCAAACCATTAAAATTATTTGAAGTTTTTTTTTGCAATAACGTTTATTCTATGAATTTTTCTTTATGAGAAACTTAATTTAAAATTTTAAATAAAAACGAATCGAACAGAATCGATTCTATTATAGTGTATACATTACTATCCCTTAAAAAATAAAATATATAAAACGAAAAAAAAAAAATGGATTTTGAAACAAAAGCAGATGTAATTAACGAAGTACGTAACATTGTAGTTGAGCACTTATCTATTAAAAAGCCAGCTTCTGAAGTAGACTTAGATGCGGATTTTATTCAAGATTTAGGAGCTGATTCGTTAGATGTAGTGGAATTAGTTATTACCCTAGAAAGTGAGTTTGATATTGATATTAGTGATGAATATACTCGCAAAATTAGAACAATTCGTGCAGCCGGTTCAACTATTGCTGATATTTTAGGTGTAAAAGACTAAAATAATCTCCAATCAGGGAACTGGGGTAGGAGGATTCGAACCTACGAATGGCGGAGTCAAAGTCCACTGCCTTACCGCTTGGCTATACCCCATATTAGAGTTCAACTATACAATTACTATTATAAAACAAGTTTCGAAAGAATAAAAAGATTTATATTTTTCTTTTAATATTTTAATAAATTTTATTAAAATTTATTAAAATATTAAAGGTGAAAAAAAAATTCTAAAAGTTAGTTAATTCTTAAATTTTTAAAGTTTTAAGTTTTTGAACGCTTTTTAAAAGCGTTAACTTGTTTACCTTCTTTTTCATCTGTCTCTTGAATCATTTCTTCATTATTTTCAGCATATAAGCGAACTAAACGTCGTTTAACACCTCCTGGTAATTGTCTCCATTCTTTTAAAACCTCAGCATAATGTGAAATTTCAAGTAAATTTTGTGAATCTTTGATATCTTTATTATCAGGAGCAAGAATAAATGCTGGTAATGGACAAATTTCTACAAACACTTCATTCTTTTCATTTAATTCAACAAAAGCGATGCGACGAATTGTTAAAACTGGAGTTTCAATAACTTTTCTAGCAATGCGATCTTCAACCATACTTGTAATCATACGACGAAGTGGACGAGCTCCATAAACTGGATCAAAACCTTCATTAGCTATAAATGCATGAACTGATTTACCCACCGATAAATAAATATTATTATTTAAAAGTCGTTTTCCAAGATCTTTAATCATAAGACTTGAAATTTCTAAAACCTCTTCATATTTTAAAGGTTCAAAAGTAATAATTTCGTCAATTCGGTTAATGAATTCAGGTCTGAAAAAGCGACGTAGTTCTTTTTCAAACAATTCAGATAAACCACTTTTTTCTTCTTCTCCATTTTCTTCATCAATTACTTTAGATTTATTTTGAATTTGTTCTAATTCTTCAAAAAATTCTTTTCCTACACTGTATTCAACAATATCGGGAGCAAATTCATATGATTCTGGAACTTTAATTAATTCATCATAATCTAACGGATCTTCAATTTTACTTTTGAAACTACTTTTTGATTGTTTAGTTTGTTGCTTTTCATTTTGTAAATTATCCTTATCTAATAAACGGGAACCTAAATTTGAGGTCATAATAACAATCGTATTTTTAAAATCAATTGTTTTTCCTTGACCATCAGTTAAGCGCCCATCTTCTAATACTTGTAGTAATAAATTAAAAATATCAGGATGTGCTTTTTCAACTTCATCAAATAAAATTAAACTAAATGGTTTTCTACGAATTGCTTCCGTTAATTGGCCACCTTCATTAAAACCTACATAACCTGGTGGTGAACCAATTAATTTAGATGTTGTATGTTTTTCCATATATTCTGACATATCAAAACGTACCATCATAGATTCTGAACCAAAATAATAATCTGCTAATGCTTTTGTTAATTCCGTTTTCCCAACACCTGTTGGTCCACAGAATAAAAAACTTGCAATTGGACGATTTGGATTTTGAATACCAACCCTTGAACGGCGAATAGCACGTGAAATAGCTTTTACAGCTTTTTCTTGACCAATAACACGACTATGTAAATGCGATTCAATATCTAATAATTTTGACATTTCATCTTGTGTTAATTTTGTTAATGGAATTCCTGTCCAAGAGCCAATTACTGAGGCTATATCTTCCGAAGTAACAGCAGGTATTGTACTAACTTGATCAATTAATTTTGGCGACATTTCATGACGTAATAAAACAGCGTTTAAAATTGTTCGAATAGCCATTTCTTTATCACGTAATTCAATCGCTTCTTCAAAATTATTTTCACGAATCGCTAGATTTTTTGAAGCGATTACATTTTGTAATTCACTATTTACTTTATCAAAACCTGGTGGAAACTTTTTAGCATTTAATTTAACTTGTGCACAAGCTTCATCAATCAAATCAATTGCTTTATCTGGTAGAAAACGATCTTGAATATACTTTTTACTCATTGAAACTGCAGCCTTTAAAGCTGAACCAAATACACGAACTTTATGGAACAATTCGTAACTAGGGGCAATTCCTTCTAAAATTAAGAAACAATTATCTTCTGTTGGTTCTTCAATTGTAACTGGTTGAAAACGTCTTTCTAAAGCAGGATCTTTTTGGATATATTGTCGATATTCATTAATTGTTGTTGCACCAATACATTGCAATTCACCGCGCGCCAATGCTGGTTTTAAAATATTGGCAGCATCCATAGAACCTTCTGCAGAACCAGCCCCAACAATTGTATGGACTTCATCAATAACTAAAATAATATTTCCATATTTAGCAATTTCTTGAGTCATACGTTTTACACGTTCTTCAAATTCTCCGCGATATTTTGTTCCCGCAACCAAAAGACCAAGGTCTAAGGCTAAGACACTTTTTTCTACCATTTCTTCAGGAACATCTTTTTGGAAAATTTTTAATGCTAATGCTTCTGCTACAGCCGTTTTACCAACACCTGGTTCTCCTAATAGAATTGGATTATTTTTGCGACGTCTTGCTAAGATTTGAATTACACGTTTTACTTCATCATCACGCCCAATAACAGGATCTATAGAACCCTTTTTAGCTGCTAAAGTTAAATCTACAGTATATTGTCGTAAAGTTGCCGGACGTTTTTTAGGTTTTCCTTCTGCACCAAATTTTCTAATTTCTAAATTAAAGTTTCTTAGTTTTTCAAGATTATCGACATTTTTTAGTTTATCAAAATTAATATTTTCTAAAGTTTTACCTTTTGGTGCCTCATTTGTTTCAATACGTCGACGTATTATACCAATTCCATTTTTTTCGGGATCAGTTCCTAAAACTTGAATACTGTACTCTTTTCTTGATTCATTCGAATTTTCAAAATCAAAATTTCGTTTTTCATCAAAGATACTAAAATACTCAATTACACTACTGGCAATTTCAAAATTCTGATCTGAACCTAATTTGCGTGTTGTCGATTTCGAAGCAAATTGTTCGAATAAAGATAAATTTTTCTTACCAAATAAATTATTTCGATTTGAGCCTAGTTTTAATAATTTAATAAAAATTAACGAATTCGAATAAGAATTAATTTTTATAGACGAAAATTGTAAATTTAATTTTTGATATTCTAAAATTTTATCAATATCACTAAATTCAAAAATATTTTCGGTATAAATGTTTGAAAAATTATTTTTATTTAATTCATCAAATGTTAAATTTATAATTTGGGTTAAATTATCATTATCAAAAACCTCAACATTTATAAATCTACTAAACGTTATATTTTGCCTTGGGAAAGTAGTTTCCCATAATTCACTATCATTACCGGAATTAATATTTTCGATATTTACTAATTCTAAACTATTTTCAACAAATTCAATTAAAGGTACTGTTTCAAGAATTTCATTTTCTTCTCGGGTTATTTTAGCTGCTTCTTCTAATGCGCGTTTTTGTGCAAAAATTTCTTCAATTTCTTCTTCTTCATTTTCCATGTAATAAACTTCTTCTTCTTGACGGCGTTTAATACGTTCTAATTTTTCTTTTGCACGTTTTTCTTTCTCAATTCTGTTTTCTTCATCTATTTCTTCATCAGTTTTTTCATCATCTAATTTTTCTCTTTCAATATTTTTCGGTTCATTTTCATCATCTTCAAAAAATCGGTTGTCTATTTCTTTAATTTTTTGATTTTTTAAATCTTGATCAATACAAATTTCTAAAATTTCAGGATTAATTTCTTCATTTTCTTCTATTTCAAAAGTAGTATTTTCAGGTGTATCAAAATAAAAATACTTATTAAAATTCTCTTGATAATTTGCGTATATAAGTCGATTTGCACGGCTATAATCGTATGCATAATCAAATTCAGAATATAAATTACAACGACGTTTTATTCTTTCATTAATTGATTCTTCAGTTAATTCTTCAATATTTTCAATATCCTTACTTGCTTGATCAGCAAAAATTTGGATTAAATTTGAATTTTTTGTTATCTGGTCTAAATTTAAATATTCTTTATATAATTCTTCGTTTGGATCAAGTACTGAGCTTTGATTATCTTCATCGCCCCAATGCAAATTATAAGTATTAATTGCCTTCCATAAATAAACAAATAAACTTTTACTTAAAGCAGGATGATCAGCCCACATAATTTCCGATTGATTAAACTCATTATCTTTATCGAAATACGGTATAATTAAATTTGACTTTTGAATTCTATGTTTAATTAAGTAACTATTTTCAAATTTTTCAAATAATCTATTATCTAGTAAGCTTTTTCCCTCATCTTCGTGATACAAATATAATTTTAAAGAACGTGTATTTCGTAATTTATAAGTTTTGCTAAAATGCTCATAAACTTTTTCAAATGCCTTACCTGAACTATTAATTGTGTAAAGTTGTAATTCAAAAAGATTTTGAAACTCAAAATCATCTAAAAAAACATGTAAAAGAATAAACGAATTTGCAAACTTATTTAAAACTGCTAAATTTGATTTAAATAAATCTTTTGATGCCACAAATAAATAATCAGAATCTATTAATGGATAATTTTCAAATTCTGAATTTTTTGATGAAAAGTCAAATTTTGAGGAATTAAAGCGCAAACCATGTGCAAAAAAATCAAGTTCCGATTTAAAATTATCATCAATTAAAGTGTAGTTCTTAAATTCACCAGCGTAAAAACGGTTATACGACGAACCTACTTTTTCTCTCCAATTTTTTGAAGCTAGATTTTCAAAAGTCGATTTTGTTTTTCCTGGTTTAAGACACCAAACATCTTTTAATACTTGCTTTAATAATTCTTTTTTAGAAGATAATTGTTGATTAATAATTTTTGCAAAATTGTCATATTCTAAATCTGAACTAAAATCAGTTCTCGTGTATATGAAAAGATTATCATACAAATTATTAAGGCAATTTTGTAAAGCAGTTTTATTTTTATTATTTAATGTTAATGTATTTTTTGGATTACAGTACTCTTTAATAAATCTTTTTTCTAAATGGTAAATAACGTTATCAGTATTATCAAACTTTTCTAAATTAGTTAAAGATATTAAACTTTTTGAATTAGAATAGTCGTTAAATAATTTCTTTAATTTATTCGAATTAATCACAGAATCGGTTTTTTCTAATTCAGAATAAAATGTTAATAATTCGTTAAATAGATTTAAAATTCTATAATTTACATAAGTTTTATAAAGATAATTTTCATCAGATGAAAAGGCATCTGTATATGGCAAATGTTTTTTCCAATCTGTTGTAGATAATTCAACTTCGTTATCCTCAAAATTCTCAAAACTTGCGTTCTCTTCTTCCTCATCTTCAGAAAAAACTTTAAAATCTATTTTTTCGATCTTTTTTATAAGATCATCATATACATCATAGTTATCATTTAGTTCATCTTCATCATCATCTTCAAAAATATCTAAATTATAAATAAATGACTCTTCGGTACTGGTATCTTCTTCGACTTCAAAATCATAACGATAAAAATCTGCATTTAAATCTTCGTCTTCATTATCATCACTAGAAGAATCTTTTGGTTTTGTTGAATTTACTTCAAATTTTTCGCTTAATTCTTTTAAACGGTTAAATTGTGTGATATTTAATTCTGTTAAGAAGTTTAAAGTACTTCCCATCTCATCAAATAAATCCGCTTTTAATTTTACTAAATTTACATCTAAATTAATTAAAACACGAACTCCTACAGCTTGATCGTCTCTTAAAAGAGAAAGTAATAAATGTTCTGTACCAATATAACCATGTTTAAAAGCACGAGCTTCTTTTAATGATGACTCAATAACACGACGGGCACGAGGGGTAAACGGTACATCAGAAGAAAAGTAACCAGTTCCTGCCCCAACTAATCTTTCAATTTCATCTCGTGCTTCACGTAGAGTTACACCATTTCTTTTCAAAGCACTAGCTGCAAAACCCTGCCCTTCGGCAATTAAACCTAATAAAATTTGTTCAGTACCAACGAAATTATGCCCAAATACACGACCTTCTTGTTGCGCAATAAATATTGCATGCAAAGCTCGTTCTGTAAAACGTTCAAACATTTGTTTTTTTTTATTTTTTTTTGTTCAATTACTATCTTTTTTAAGTTTTTAATCTATTTTTCAGATTTATCATTCTAAAGCATGTTTGTTTTTTTAATGTAAAACAATTTTATAAAAAGTAATTTTTTTTGTTAATTAAATAAAAACTAATTTATAGATGTTTTTCATAATTTATATTATAATACATGTTATCACAAAATTAATTTTATTTTAAATTAAAGATTAAATATGAATACTTTTTTAACTGTTTTTAATTTATTAATTAACAAAATCGAAGAAAAATATAAACAAGAAAACTTACCCGAAATTCAAGTAGGTGATTTAATAAGATTAGGACTTTTAATCAAAGAGGGAAATAAAGAAAGAACCCAATATTTTGAAGGGACAGTCATCGGAAAAAAAAATGGAAATTTAACAAGTACTATAACTGTACGTCGTGTTTCTCAAGGAATCGGAGTTGAAAAAGTATTTCTTGTGAATTCGCCAAAAATTAAATCAATTAACATTCTACGATCTTCATACGTACGTCGTGCAAAATTATATTATTTAAGAGAGTTATCTGGTAAACGAACACGTCTAAAACAAAAATACTAAAAAAAAGTATTACAATAATAATGCATCCAACTGGATTTGAACCAGTGTTGTTCTAAAAGAAAATGGATTATGAGTCCAGTGCCTTCGACCACTCGGCCATAGATGCTTTAAAACCTACATATGTATATGTATATATATTTGGAGCTGGTGGGATTTGAACCCACTTGCATTTTAATAGTTTCTTTTCTACTTTTTCATAAGTTTATTCTAACAATAAATGTATAAAAAATGGTCTTTTTAAAGGGTATTATTCTTGACATCATAGTGTAGTTTTAAATATTAGGAATAGATTTAACAATTTCTATAACTAATTACCTTAAATTATCTTAAAAATCTTTTTTAATTTAACAAGAAACAAGGTCTTTTTCAAAATTGATGATATTATTTGCAATTATTATTTTAGTTTTATTAAACAAAAATTGTAAAAAATTTTATTAAAATGTCGAATCCAGAGCAACCCCAAATTAATTTATAATCCAATAAATAAAAAGTGACTATTAACTCCAGATTTTGCTGAAATAATATAGTCACTTAGAACAACTTTTATTTTCTTATTCAAGATCAATACGGTTTGGATTTCTTGAGGGATCATTTGATAAAAATCCAAAAACGAAAAGAGAAGTGAAGAAAATTACTACTGTATATACTAGAATTTTTAATGTTAACATAAATAAAAATTTTTCTAAAATAATTTACAATAACTAGTATAATTTAAGTTCTAAGAATTTATTAATAAATTTAATCAGTTCAAAAAATTTATATTAAGTAATCCAAAACGGAATAATACGATTAACAGTAAACTCAAAATTTTGGTTAAATTTTAAATTTGTTTTATTTAAGTAACCCTCAACAATTATAGAATCTCCAATTTTATAATTTTTTAAAAATTCAATTTGCATTTTTTCGTTCCAAATTTTTAAATTTAATGGCGCAGATTTAAAAGTTTTGGAAAAATAAATAAATTGAACAGATATGTTCAAAAAACTATTTATTATTTTGGGTTTTTCAATAATTC
>Ga0181592_10000691_pt1 | contig 26413 bp, 24 predicted proteins | sample 071ome_20_FD_133755 | JGI IMG/M metagenome (GOLD analysis project Ga0181592, IMG submission 133755) | Coastal salt marsh microbial communities from the Groves Creek Marsh, Skidaway Island, Georgia - 071412BT metaG (megahit assembly) | ecosystem: Environmental > Aquatic > Marine > Intertidal...
CATCAAGATATCCTTGGGCAGGTCGATGACGACCGGACCGGGGCGCCCGCTGCGCGCGACGTAGAACGCTTCGTGCATGACCCTGGGCAGGTCTTCCATCCGCTTGACGAGGTAGTTGTGCTTAGTGCAGGGGCGGGTGATACCGGTGGTATCCGCTTCCTGGAAGGCATCGTTGCCAATCAGGTGGGTTGGCACCTGGCCTGTCAGACATACGATCGGAATGCTGTCCATGAGCGCATCGGTCAGGCCGGTGACGGCATTGGTCGCGCCGGGACCCGACGTGACGAGAACAACCCCGACTTTGCCCGTGGACCGGGCGTAGCCTTCCGCCATGTGAACCGCGCCGCCCTCCTGGCGGACCAGTACATGCCGAAGCTGATTCTGTTGGAAGATCGCATCGTAAATCGGCAGAACGGCGCCGCCCGGGTAACCGAAAACGGTATCGACGCCTTCGTTCAGCAGCGCCTGAATAATGATTTCCGAGCCGTTCAAATCTTTGCCAGCCATTTGTCTATCCCGTCTTCTATCGATCAATACGGCCGGGGATCGCAAAGGCGTGCGACAAAAAAACCGACCCGCGGGCCGGTCCGGTCACATCCCCGAACGTATTTCGCACTGCACCATCAGAACGAGGCGGGAAACTATCCCCGGAATCCTATGGGGTCAACAGGAAATCACTAATTTCCGGAAAGATTTTGCCAGGCGTTTTTTCCGATAATTTCGTTTCAAGCGTAAAATGTGGAATAATCTGATGCCGAAACCACGTTCCCTGCCGTTTTGCATACCTGCGGGTATCGCGCTTGCCGAGTTCGCGCATGCGGTCCCGGTCGATCCCGCCCTCGACGAATGCTCGGATCGGCGGCACCCCCACAGCTTTCAACGGAGGAAAATCTTCATCCGGGCCTGCCGCCAGGAGGGTCTCGACTTCTTTTACCGCCCCGGCCTCGAGCATTCGGTCGAACCGGTCATTGATCGCCGCATAGAGATCTTCGCGCGGCGGCGCAGTAACGATCGTGAAAAACCGCAGACCTGTCGGCGCAGAATTCGTCTCAGCGGATTGCCAGTCCGACAACGGCTTGCCGGTATGTTGAAAAATTTCGAGTGCGCGCACGATCCTTTGTCCGTCCGCGGGGTTGAGACGGTCGGCCGATTCCGGGTCTATCGCGGCAAGTTCGCCATGCAGTATGCCGGGCCCGTCTTTCCTCAGGCGCGCGTTCAGCGTTTCGCGAATTTCCGGCGGCACTGCCGGCATGCGGTTAAGCCCGGTCATCAGTGCCCGCAAGTAAAGCCCGGTTCCTCCAACAACCACCGGGATGGCCCCGGCGTCATGGCACCGGCGGACAACCGCCAGCGCCGTTTCGCACCAGCTGCCGGCGGAACTTCGTTCGCGCAGACCAAGCGTGCCGTACAGATGATGCGGGACCGAGATCTCATCATCCACCGGCGGGCGGGCGGTAACGATCCTCAGATCGCGATAGACCTGCATGGAGTCAGCGTTGACGATTTCGCCGCCGAATTCCTGCGCTATGCGAAGCGCAAGTCCGGATTTGCCGCTCGCCGTCGGGCCGCCGACGACGATGACGGGCCCGGAGGTCAACCCTTCGTGATATTGAGCGCGACGAAACGCTGCGCGCCCCCGCTCTCGATTAATACGAGTATGGTATTCAGCTTGGCTTTCTTGGCCTGCTCGACCTTTTTCCGGACCTGATCCGGCGTTGTCACGACCTGCTGGTCCGGCCCGATTTTCCGGATAATCGCCCCTGCCGGGATGCGTTTTTCCGCTGCGGGGCCTGCCGGCGCGATCTCTGTGACCACGACGCCGGTCGTCGATTCCTCGAGCTTGAACCGCTCGCGCAGTTCCGGAGTCAGCGTCGAGAGTGTCATGCCGAGTTCGCCCAGATTCATAACGGAGGCGGATGTTTCTTTCTGATCCGGCGTCGCCGCCGCCAGCTTCGCATCGTCTTCGGGGAACTCGCCAAGCGTCACCGGCAATCTTTCGCGTTTTCCGTTACGCCATACCTCCACGTTGACGGCCTTGCCGATCGACGTTTCTGCGACGATGCGCGGCAGACGACGCATTTCGCCGACGACCTTGTTGTCGAACTTGAGTATGACATCGCCAACCTTGATCTTGTGCTTCTCTGCGGGGCTGTCCTTGGTCAGAGAGGCAACCAGCGCGCCGGTCGCTTCGTCCAGCCCCAGGCTTTGCGCAATCTCGTCTGTCACGGTCTGAATGCGGACACCCAGCCAGCCTCGGCGCGCCTTCCCGAACTTCTGGAGCTGTTCGATAATCGGCCGCGCCAGATTGGCAGGGATCGCGAATCCGATTCCGACGCTGCCGCCGGACGGAGAGAAAATAGCCGTGTTGATGCCGATGACTTCGCCCTTCAGGTTGAACATCGGGCCGCCGGAATTCCCGCGGTTGATGGAAGCATCGGTCTGAATGAAATCGTCATAAGGACCGGAATTGATATCCCGCTGGCGCGCGGAGACGATGCCCGCCGTCACGGTGCCGCCAAGCCCGAACGGATTTCCGATCGCCACAACCCAGTCGCCGACGCGGGTCGCCGCTGAATCGCCGAACGGCACGGCGGGCAGCGGAGATTCCGGCTCAACCTTCAGCAACGCCAGATCGGTTTTCGGATCGCGGCCGATCAGCTTCGCTTTGAGTTTGGAATCGTCGTGCAAGGTGACCGTTATCTCGTCGGCTTCCGCGATGACGTGGTTGTTGGTGACGACGTAGCCGCTTTCACTGATGATGAAACCGGAACCGAGCGAAGTCGCGCGGCTCTGCGGCGCTTCGCGCTGCTGGCGGTCGAAGAATTCCTTGAAGAAATCCTGAAACGGCGACCCCTCCGGAAACCGCGGCACCTGTGGCCCGCCCTTTTCGTCCTTTTTCTGAACCTGCGTGGTGGAGATGTTCACGACGGACGGAAGCAGCCGCTCCGCCAAATCCGCAAAGCTGTCGGGCGCGCCGCGCGCCTGGGCGGGGACCGAAATGAATGTCAGCCCGGAGACCAAAACAAAAAGTGCCGGAATTATTCGGGGTGAAAACTTCACGTCGCTTCTCCTGTCACTCGTATCGCGTCTCCGCGATGATCCCACGCCGCCGCGTACCTGTTTCCGCCCCGAAACAGCGACCGGCGACAAGCATTATACTCAATTTCTAACCAGCCAGATTATGCCGACCCCCACCGTCGCCGCCAGCAGGCCCGCGGACCGAAGCGTTGAAACCGGGACACGTTCGACCTGCATCGCCATCTTTCGCATGCCACCCGGAAACAAAGCGTAAAGGCCTCCTTCCAGCACCAGTATCAGCGCTATCGCGACGATCAGTTCGTCAGGCATCCCGCGGCGAACCCCTTCGGGCTATTTGTCGATACTCGACTTGGCGCGGCTGCTGTCTCCCGGCAGGTCGTTGAAAAACCGGAAGAACTCGCTGTCCGGAGACAGAACCATCGTCGTGCCGTCGCCGAGCGCCGCACCATAGGCCTCCATGGATCGGTAGAACGCGAAGAACTCCGGGTCCTGGCCGAAGGCCGAATTGAGGATGACCGTCTGCTGGCCTTCGCCTTCACCACGCAGTATCTGCGCTTTCCGCTGGGCTTCGGCGAGAATAACCGTCCGTTCGCGTTCGGCCTCCGCCTGGATCCGTGCTTTGATCTCGGCACCCTCGGCGCGCAGCTTCGCCGCCTGGGCGACACGCTGCGAGCGCATCCGGTTGTAGACCGATTCACTGGTCGTCGGCGGCAGATCGGTCCGGCCAATGCGGACATCGACCACGACAATTCCGAAATCCTTGGCCTGACGTTTCAACTCGGTGGTGATCCGGCTCATCACATCGTCGCGCTTGCTGGACAGCATGTCTGCAAGAAGTACGCGACCGACCTCGGCTCGAACGGCCGAATTCAGAATGCGGCCGAAAATGTCGATGAAGTTGATTTCGGTATCGGCACGCAGCTTGAACCGCAACGGTGAAACAATGCGGTAGCGAACAAAGGCATCGACGTTAATTCTCTTCTGGTCGGCCAGAATGATTTCCTGCGCCGGCGGATCGAGGCTGAGGATACGCTTGTCGTAGTAGGTCGCCGTCCGCCAGGGCAGCTTCGCGTGAAGGCCTGGCCGGGGTTCTTCGTGCCGCGGCTGACCGAATTCCAGGATCAGCGCCTGCTGCGTCTGATGCACGGTATAGAGAGAGCTGAAGGCGACGATACCGCCGATGATGACGACGACGCCGAGGACGATAAGTCTCAGATTGGTCATTGAGCTGCTCCCTGCGAGCGTTTCCTGAGTTCCGGCAGCGGCAGATAGGGCACCACGCCGGCCCCGCCCTGCCCCTGGTCGACGATAACTTTCTCGGACTTGCTCAGAACATCCTGCATCCGTTCCAGATACAACCGGCGCGTCGTGACGTCCTTGCCGGTTTTGTAGGCTTCGTAGACGGACAGGAACCGCTTGGCTTCACCGTCCGCTTCCTTGATCAGGCGCTCGCGGTACGCGGCGGCCTGCTCAAGCTGGCGCGACGCCTCACCCTTTGCCTTCGGCACGATATCGTTTCGGTAAGCTTCGGCTTCGTTCTGCTGGCGCTCCTTGTCCTGACGGGCGCGCTGCACGTCGTTGAAGGCGTCGATGACTTTCTGCGGCGGATCGACTTTCTGCATCTTGACGTCGGCGATAAACACGCCGGCCTTGTAATCGTCCATGATCCGCTGCAGCACGTCGCGGGTTTTGGCTTCCACCTCGGTACGCTTGGTCGCCAGCACTTCTTCAAGCGGCGTCTGACCGACGATTTCGCGAATCGAGCTTTCGGCAGCCAGTTTTACCGTCGTCTGCGGGTCGCGAATGTTGAACAGGAAGTTCGGCGCATTCTTGATACGCCACTGAACGACGAAGTCGATGTCGATGATGTTCTGGTCACCGGTCAGCATCAGGCTTTCCTCGGCGACGTCGCGGACATTGTCGTTCCGTCCGACCGAACCGAGAGACCGGAAACCGATATTCGTCTGGTTGGTTTTCTCGACGTTCGGCTTCTGAACGGAGCCGATCGGCCACGGCGCCCAGAAATTCAGGCCCGGCTGGGTTGTGTTTACGTAACGGCCGAACAGAAGTTCGATGCCGTTTTCACCCGGCTGCACACGGTACAGGCCGCTGAGCAGCCAGACGATAACGACGAGAAGCAGCGCGATAATAAGTCCGCGCGCACCGCCGAAACCGCCGGGCAGGATGCTTTTCACCCGGTCCTGGCCCTTTCGGATCAGGTCCTCGATGTCGGGCGGGCCGCCGGAACCGCCGCCGCTTCCACCGCCGGACGGCTTGCCGCCCCACGGTCCCTGTCCACCTCCGTTACCGCCGCCTCCCCAGGGGCCGCCTCCGCCCCCGCCTTGCTGTTTCCATGGCATGACGCTAATTCCTATCTGTAAGAGTTATTGCGGACATTATGTACGTGCGACCGTCCCGAAAAGCCGATTTCCAGTGGACAGGGCCTTTCGACCCGACCGCGCGCCTTATATGATAGCTGGCCCGTGTGTGCAACGCGGGTATTTCCCTGTCCGTTAGCGATATTGTGACCCCGCCGGAGAAGTCAAGCATGGCGCAGCCCGCCGAAACCGAAATTCAAGCCGCCCTGAGCACCGTAAACCTGCCTGGTTCCGACCGGAATATCGTCGATGCCGGCGCTGTCAGCGGCCTCGTCGTGAAAGACGGACACGTTCAGTTCGCGCTGGAAATCGATCCGGCAGACGCGGAAAAGATGGAGCCGGTTCGCAAGGCTGCGGAAGACGCCGTGAAGGCGCTGGGCGGCATTCTGTCCGTCACCGCGGTCATGACCGCGCACCGCGGGGCGCAACCCCGGCAACAACAGCCCCCGCCTCAGCAGGGTCAGCCTCAGCAGCAAAAAGAACTTTTGCCGCAGGTCGGCGCCATCGTCGCGGTCGCATCGGGCAAGGGCGGCGTCGGTAAATCCACGACTGCCGCCAACCTCGCCGTCGCGTTCCGGCAGATGGGTCTGCGGACGGCCATGCTGGACGCCGATATCTACGGACCGTCACTGCCGACCATGATGGGGATCACCGGTCGGCCGTCCTCGCCGGACGGCAAGACGATCATCCCGATGGAAGCGCACGGCGTCACCTGCATGTCGATCGGTTTCCTGGTACCGCAGGACACGGCGATGATCTGGCGCGGCCCGATGGTGATGGGCGCGCTGGAACAGATGATGGGCGATGTCGACTGGGGGCCGCAGGACATTCTCGTCGTCGACATGCCGCCGGGTACCGGCGACGCGCAGCTGACGATGGCGCAGCGCGTCCCGCTGGCGGGAGCGGTCATCGTTTCGACGCCGCAGGATCTGTCGCTGATCGACGCCAAAAAAGGGCTCAACATGTTCCGAAAGGTCGACGTGCCGGTTCTCGGTATCGTCGAGAACATGAGCTATTTCCTGTGTCCCAGCTGCGGCGAACGATCGGATATTTTCGCCCATGGCGGCGCGGCGCAGGCGGCAACGCAGATCGGCGTGGATTTCCTCGGCGAAATCCCGCTGGAAATGGCGATCCGCGAGGGCGGCGACAACGGCACCCCCATCGTGGCGGCCGACCCGGACGGCGACTATGCAAAGGCTTACCGCGCGATCGCGGAATCGGTATGGGCCAAGGTCGGAGGCGGCGCGTCTCAGCCAGCTGCACCTAATATCTCTTTCGAATAAAGGAAAGCATCCCGGATATGAGTTCTGCCGACATCCCGTTCGGCAAGGAAATGCCGTTCGAATACGGCGTCGCCCAGGAAGTCGCGCCCGGTGTGCGCCGGATCGTGGCGGAAAACCCCAGCGCCTTCACCCATGTCGGCACCAACACCTACATCGTAGGCGAGGGAGAAGTCGCGGTAATCGACCCCGGCCCGATGATCGAGCAGCATGTCGAGAACATAAAACAGTCGCTGCAGGGCGAGACGGTCACCCATATCGTTGTCACTCATACCCACATGGATCATTCGCCCGCATCGGACTGGCTGAAGGAACTGGTTGATGCACCCATTGTCGGCGCATACCCCGATCCCCCGGAAGGCGGTCAGACGGTGGAAGCCCATCAGGAAGATTTCGCACCGGATGAAGAGATCGCGAACGGAGACACAATTTCCGGTCCGGGCTGGACGCTGGAAGCGGTGCATACGCCCGGACACATGTCGAACCATCACTGTTTCACGCTCAGGGAACAGAACCTGCTGTTTTCCGGCGATCATGTGATGGGCTGGAATACCACGATCGTCTCTCCGCCCGACGGCAACATGCGGGACTACATGGACAGCCTGCGCGTCTGCCTCGACCGCGACGAAAATCTGTACCTGCCCGGTCACGGCCCGGAGATCACCAACACCAAACCGTTCGTCCGCGCCTATCTGAACCATCGCCTGATGCGCGAGGGCCAGATCGCCAAGTTCCTGAACGAAGGCGCCGACACGATCCCGGAGCTGGTGCGCCGCATGTACACCCATCTGCCGGAAAAGATGCACGGCGCCGCCGCGCGCTCCGTTCAGGCGCATATGGAACACATGGTGGAAACCGACCGCGCTGTGTGCGACGGACCGGTAACTGCGGATTCCGTTTTCGCACCAGGGGCGACAGCGGAATAAGCCGCTCCGCCGTCAGACCACCTTTTGCCGCTTCGGGTTCGCCATGAAATAGGCGTTCTCTTCCGGTTTGTAATAGGCGCGGTCCAGCTTGTAGGGGCCGCCCACGACCGTCACCGTCCAGGTATCGTCGGTCTGCGCCGTAAACCCGTGAATCTCGGCCGGCGGCGCGACCATGGCAATATCGCCCGGTTCCAGCATCCGGTCGTCGATCACCTCCAGTTCGGCGTACCCGTCTTTGGTCCCGTCGTCCTTGCGGTCGTAGACGGTATGGCTCAACCGGCCGCTATACACCGCCAGTGCCTCCCAGATGCCGTGATCGTGCGGCGGGATGTCCTTGCCGTTGGGCATGTGATCGAAGGTGATCGAGATATCCCCGTCGTAATAGAGATAGCGGGATTCATTGATGTGGTTGCCTTCGCGCTTTACGCCGGCGCCGCTCAGGTCGCTGGCAAGAATCCGTTCGATAGGCGCGCGCAACCCCTCCAGCAAGCTGGGACCGTCATTGCCGTGTAGCGCCTTCTGGCGTTCGACTTCCCGTGCGAGATCACGGATCGTATTGGGCTGATTTTCCGACATGGGCGCTCCGGCCTGTTTGACGACCGGCATAGTATAGGACCGTGAACGCCCGCGAGCGAGAATTAGGGGTGAATTTCGATCCGGGTGCCGTCCGACACCATTTCCCAGATTTCATCCATTTCCCGGTTGGTCAGGGCGATACAGCCCTGCGTCCAGTCGAGTTTCGGATGCCCGACGTCTTTGGCGCTCCATTTGGTCGGCAGGCCGTGGATCATGATCTGGCCGCCGGGATCGACGCCGAGCTGCGCGGCACGGGCCCGGTCGCGGTTATTGGGATAAGAGATATGCAGGGCCCGGTAGAACTTCGAGCGGTCGGAATCGAGCCGGTAATCTATGGTGTAGCTGCCTTCGGGTGTTTTGGCGTCTCCCTGCCGGGTCTTGTGCCCTTCGGGATACCGGCCGAGCGCAACGCGATAGACCTTCAAAACGCTGTCGCCGCGCATCAGTACCAGACGCCGTTCGCCCTTCAGCACCACCACGCGGTCCGCCTTGAATGGCGTCAGCATGGCGACATCGCCGGGACGAGCCTGCAGAGGACCGCCGAAGGTCAGCGTCAGAATAAAAACAAGTGCCGCAAGCAGCCGCAATTTCCGTCCCCGGGTCCGGTTCATTAATTCCGGAAAACAGATTTAAACCAAAAGGTTAACAGTTGGCAAACAGGGAGCGCGAATGACCCCAAAATTCACACAGGTGTGACACGGTCCAGAACCACGAACGAATAATCGTGATCGTCCCGGTCGCCCGCGCTGTGCCTTTCCCGGCATATTTCCCGCCAATCCGATAGCTTCATGGACGGAAAGCCGACATCGCCGGCTACGTCGGCGTGCACCTCGGTGAGATAAAGCCTGTCCGCTCGATCCAGCGCCTCGGCATACAGCGCCGCGCCGCCGATGATCATGACCTCGTCGGCGCCATGCCGTTTCGCTGTTTCGATAGCGTCTTCGAGGGTCGGGAAGGTTTTCACCCCCTCCGGGGCGAATTCCGGGTTGCGGCTGACAACCAGATTGGGACGGCCTGGAAGCGGCCGACCGATGGATTCGTACGTTTTCCGGCCCATGACGATGGGCTTTCCCATGGTGACGGACTTGAAGTAGCGGAGATCGCCGGACAATTTCCAGGGCAGTCCACCGTCGCGTCCGATAATGCCGTTTTCGGAAACGGCGACGATCAGCGATACTCGCAATCGTTCAGACCGCGACGGCGGCCGGGATATGCGGATGGAAGCGATATCCGTCGAGGGTGAAATCGTCATAGGCGAACCCGAAAATGTCGTCGACCGCCGGGTTCAGGGTCATCGTCGGCAGCGGATAGGGATCGCGGAGCAACTGCTGGTCGGCCTGTTCGATATGATTGGCATAAAGATGCGCGTCGCCCAGCGTGTGTACGAAATCGCCCGGCTGCAGCCCCGTCGCCTGCGCCACCATCAACGTGAGCAACGCATAGGACGCGATGTTAAACGGCACGCCGAGGAATATGTCGGCGCTTCGCTGATAAAGCTGGCACGACAGCAGGCCGTCGGCCACATAGAACTGGAAAAGGCAGTGGCATGGCGGCAAGGCCATGTTCTCGATCTGCGGCACGTTCCACGCGCTGACGATCAGCCGGCGGGAATCCGGATTGGATTTTATCTGGTCGACCACGTTGGAAATCTGATCGACCGTGGTGCCGTCGCCGGCATCCCACGACCGCCATTGCGCGCCGTATACCGGACCGAGATCGCCGTCCTCGTCCGCCCATTCGTCCCAGATCGAGACGCCGTTTTCATTCAGATAGGCGATGTTCGTATCACCCTTCAGAAACCACAGTAGCTCGTGGATGACCGATTTTGTATGGATTTTCTTGGTCGTGACCAGCGGAAACCCGTCGGCCAGATCGAACCGCATCTGGTGCCCGAACACGCTGTAGGTGCCGGTGCCGGTGCGGTCTTCTTTCCGCGTCCCCGTGTGGCGCGCGCGGCGCATGAGATCTAGATATTGCTGCATGGCCTCGGATTTAGCCTGTTTTGTCCCGTTTCGGCTTTTTGGAGCTTCACTTTAATTTAAGGCCGAATCACCCTATATTAACAGTGCCGGCTTGCCGGCTATGGCGATAAACGGCTTGTGTAATAAGCACAGTGGACCCGGGGGCAGTACCCGGCGCCTCCACCAAACTTCCGGTTTCGCCGGTTTCCCGCGGGATCCGGCGCACGGTATGGGGGCGAAACAGGATCGACACGTGTCTAAAGACAGGTTTTTTGCCCGGTATGGTACCGCCGTTAGCGGGCCGTTTTTACAAGTGCCAATGATAACGATTTGGCCCTCGCTGCTTAATTATTAGGTAAGCGCGGTTCGGAGGGACGCCGGGCAACAGAAGTCCCTCCACTTTCCCGGTTTTTCGAATGCGTGTCGGCGGTGCTACGCCGCGTCGGCGGAAAATTCACGTTCGGCTTGCGGTTTGCGTCTGCATGCCATAAGAGTTCCGCCGCCATGTCGGAAGATTTGATGGATTATCAGGCTCTGGTAGAGCGCGCGATGAAGGGCGTCGTCCGCGACGTCCTGCTGCGGGTCGCCGAAGACGGTCTGCCTGGCGAACATCATCTCTACATCACGTTCCGCACCGAGCACGAAGGCGTCGAAATCGCCGACCGCCTCGTTGCGCAGTATCCCGACGAAATGACGATTGTCCTCCAGTACCAGTTCTGGGGCCTGGAAATTTCCGAGGACACGTTCGAAATCACTCTCAGTTTCTCGGGCAAAAACGAACGCCTGTTCATCCCCTTCGATGCGGTCGTCGGTTTCGCGGATCCGTCCGTCAATTTCGGCCTGCAGTTCAAAGCCGTCGGCGACGACGACAGTGAGATCGACCCGCAGGAAATTGCGCCACCGGAGGAATTCCCCGAGCGGACTTCCAAAGACGGACAGGACGACGCGCCCGCGGCGGACGATGAAAACGACAGCGATCAGAAGACCGGCGAAGTCGTGGCGCTCGACGCATTTCGCAAGAAAAAGACCTGACACGTTTCCAACAGACATAGCGCGGAGCCTGACCGATGGCTGACGACACTTTTCACGAGATGTTCCCTCTCGGCGAAGACACGACCGAATACCGCAAACTGACATCCGACTACGTCTCCACCGCGGAGTTCGACGGCGAGGAAGTTCTGGTGGTCGACCTGGAAGGCATCAAGATGCTGACCGCGGCGGCGTTCGGCGACATCGCCCACTATCTGCGGCCCGGCCACCTGCAACAGCTGTCGAATATCCTGAAGGACGACGAAGCGTCGGATAACGACCGGTTCGTCGCGCTGGACCTTCTGAAGAACGCGAATATCGCCTCGGGCGGCATCCTGCCCATGTGCCAGGACACCGGCACCGCCATCGTCATGGGCAAGAAAGGCCAGAACGTCTGGGTGAAAGGCAACGACGAAGCCGCGATTTCCGACGGCGTACTCAAGACCTACCAGGAACGCAATCTGCGCTATTCGAATGTCGCCCCGCTGTCGATGTTTCAGGAAGTGAATACCGGCAACAACCTGCCGGCCCAGGTCGACGTATATTCGACGCAGGGCAACGCCTACAAGTTCCTGTTCATCGCCAAGGGCGGCGGATCGGCCAACAAGACGTTTCTGTATCAGCAGACGCCCGCCGTGCTGAACGAGGAAAAGATGATCGCGTTTCTGGACGAAAAAATCCGCACCCTCGGCACGGCCGCCTGCCCGCCCTACCACCTCGCCGTGGTCATCGGCGGGACGTCGGCGGAACTAAACCTGAAGACCGTGAAACTGGCCAGCACCCGCTATCTCGACAACCTGCCGACCCACGGCAACGAATTCGGACAGGCGTTCCGCGATCTTGAAATGGAAGAAAAAATCCTCGAGCTGACGCGCAAGATGGGGATCGGCGCGCAGTTCGGCGGCAAGTATTTCTGTCATGACGTGCGCGTCGTCCGACTGCCGCGACACGGCGCCAGCGTGCCGATCGGCCTCGGCGTGTCGTGTTCCGCCGACCGTCAGGCGCTGGGCAAGATCACGAAAGACGGCATTTTCATCGAGCAGCTGGAGATGAATCCGGCCAAATACATGCCCGATGTCGAAACGGAAGACCTCGCCGACGAGGTCGTGAAGATCGACCTGACCAGACCGATGGACGAAATTCGCAAAATCCTCAGCGGCTGTGCCGTGAAAACGCGTCTGTCGCTGACGGGGCCAATGATCGTCGCCCGCGACGCGGCACACGCGAAGATCAAGGAACGGCTGGATGCGGGCGAACCCATGCCCGACCATTTCCGCAATCACGCGATCTACTATGCCGGGCCTGCAAAAACACCGGAAGGATACGCATCCGGTTCCTTCGGTCCCACTACGGCGGGGCGCATGGATTCCTATGTCGAGGAATTCCAGGCCAAGGGCGGATCCTATGTGATGCTGGCCAAGGGCAACCGGTCCAAGCAGGTCACGGATGCCTGCAGGGATCATGGCGGCTTTTATCTGGGGTCCATCGGTGGACCGGCGGCCCGCCTGGCGCAGGACTGCATCAAGAAGGTCGAGTGCGTCGAATATCCCGAGCTGGGCATGGAAGCGATCTGGCGGATCGAGGTCGAGGATTTCCCGGCATTCATCGTGGTCGACGACAAGGGCAACGACTTCTTCGCCAATATCTGACCGCCGCCATGGCGGTGCTGCCGGATCTGATCGAACCGGGACTGACGACGCTGTTCTGCGGATCCGCGGCGAGTTCCGCCTCGGCACGGGAAGGTGCGTACTATGCGGGACCCGGCAACCGCTTCTGGCCGGTACTGCATGAAACCGGTCTCACGCCACGCCTGTTTGCGCCCTCGGATTTCCCGGGACTGGCGGATCTGGGAATTGGCCTGACCGATCTCGCCAAGCACGAATCCGGCATGGACAACGCTTTGTCTTCAAAGGCTTATGACGCCGCCGCCCTTCGCGACAAAGTCGCAGCAGCGGCGCCGCCCCTGCTGGCTTTCACCGGCAAGCGCCCTGCCGGGCTTTTCCTGCTCGAAATTCTCGGGGTCGGAATCGCGGATTACGGCGAACAGCGCGCCAGACTGGGCAACACCAGGATATTCGTTCTGCCATCCCCGTCGGGCGCGGCGCGTCGGTGGTGGTCGGCAGAGCCATGGCTTAGACTGGCCGAAGCACATCGGGAATTGCGGGACGGATCATGAAATTCTGCGTATTCGGCGCCGGCGCGGTCGGCGGATTTGTCGGCGGCATGGTCGCGCGCGGCGATGCCGAAGTGTCGCTGATTGCCCGGGGCGAACACCTGTCGGCGCTGCAGGCCAGCGGGCTGAAAGTCATCACGCCGGACGAGGAATTCACCGTCGAGGTCCCGGCGACGGACACCCCCGCCGAGCTTGGCGTGCAGGATGTGATTTTTCTGTCCGCCAAGGCGCATGCCCTGACCGTCGCGGCGGAAGCGATGCAGCCGCTGATCGGACCGGATACCGTGATCGTCTCCGCACAGAACGGCATCCCGTTCTGGTATTTCCATGCCCATGGCGGCAATCTGGACGGCCACACCCTGCAGACCGTCGACCCGGGCGCGCGGATCGCCAATGCCATCGGCAACGAGCGCGTCATCGGCTGCGTCATCACGTCAAGCAATACGGTCGAGGCGCCGGGTGTGGTGCGCAATATCGGCAATCGCGTTTTCGCGCTGGGCGAACCTGACGGGTCGCAATCCGAACGCCTTGCAGACATTGCCGCTTTACTGGCGGAAGCCGGTCTCTCCGCGCCGACGGAGGGGAATATCCGCAGCGAGGTCTGGGTCAAAATGTGGGGCAACGTGTCGTTCAGCCCCATGGCTGTTCTGACAATGTCAAAGCTCGGCCCGTTGGTGGAAGGCGAAGACCTGCGAGCCCTCGGCGTCGCGATCATGGAAGAGGTGCAGGCCGTCAGCGAGGCGCTCGGCGTCGAATTCACGGCGACCATCACCGACCGTCTGGAAGGCACCCGCCGCGTCGCGGGTCACAAGACCTCGATCCTGCAGGACCTCGAAGCGGGCCGGCCCATGGAAGTGGACGGCATTACCGGCGCCGTTGTCGAGTTGGGACGCCTGCTGGGGGTCGAGACGCCGATGATCGACCTGATCTACGCCCTGATGCGGCAACGCGCCCGCGAAGCAGGCCTATACCCGGAAATCGGCATCGATCCGCTGGCGGAAGCTTCGTAGAGAGAGAACAATCATGGCGGATATTCACAGGATAATCACGATGGTTCGGTCGACCCTGCAGCGCCCGAACGAAGAAGTCGGACGGCCGGTCTCGCTGCGGACCTTTGCAATCGGCTGGTTGATCCTGCTGATAATCAGTGGGCTCGGAGCCTACGATTTTTACTTCGGTTTGTTCTGATCCCCGACTATTCGACTTCGAAAACCCCTTCCACCTCGATGGCCACGCCGAAGGGCATCGACGCCACACCGATCGCGGTGCGGGAATGACGACCGGGGTCGCCGTAAAGTTCGATAAAAAGCTCGGACGCGCCATTGAGACAGGCCGAGACGTCCGTGAAGTCGGGATCGACATTCATGTAGCCCTTGATGCGCACGATTTCCTTTACGTTGTCGAGATCGCCAAGCGCCTCCTTGATGCAGGCCAGCACCATCAGTGCGCTGTCGCGCGCCGCTTCCTGCCCCTGCTCCAGCGTGTATTCGCGGCCGACCTTGCCGATCCAGGATATTTCGCCGTTCACCCTGGGCACCTGGCCGGACACGAACAGCAAATTCCCGCTCCGCTTCCAGTTGAGAATTTTCGCGACCTTGGGGCTCGCGGCTTCCGGCAAACTCAGACCCATGTCTTTCAGCTTGCCCTCTACGATTCCGGCCATACATCCCTCCTGTAGCGTTTCCTATCGGCGGAACGCATCATACAGGATGCCCCCATGCCAAGCGACAAATCCGTCTGCGACGACTTTACCGCCCGTCTGACACCGATGGGACCGGTGACAGGGCGGAGCATGTTCGGCGGTTTCGGCATCTTCATGGACGGTCTCATGTTCGGCCTGATCGCCTATGACGAGATCTATTTCAAGGTCGATGACGACAACCGGAGCGATTACGATGCAGCAGGGTCGCGACCGTTTACGTATGAAGGTAAATCCAAACCGGTCGAAATGTCTTACTGGAAGATACCCGAGCCCGTAGCGGAAGATGATGCGACCCTGATCGCATGGGCGGAGAACGCCTATAACGCGGCAAGACGCGCGAAGAAGAAAAAGCGATAGACCGATGAGCAAAGCCAATTTCCGTGTCGAGCGGGACAGCATGGGCGAAATACGCGTACCCGCCGACAAATACTGGGGCGCGCAGACCCAGCGCAGCCTGGAGAACTTCCCCATCGGCGGCGAACGCATGCCGGAAGAAATGATCCGTGCGATCGGTTTCCAGAAAAAAGCCGCCGCGCTCGCGAATACGGAACTTAAAATCATCGACCGGAGACGCGGTCGCGCAATCGCGCGGGCGGCAGGCGAAGTCGCCTCGGGAAAACTGGCAGATCATTTTCCACTCGTCGTCTGGCAGACCGGATCCGGCACGCAGACCAACATGAACGCCAATGAGGTCATCGCCAACCGCGCGAATGAAATACTCGGCGCACCGCTGGGTGCGATGGCTCCCGTACACCCCAACGACCACGTCAATGCAGGCCAGTCCTCCAACGATTCCTTTCCCACGGCAATGCATATCGCCGCCGTCCTTGGCGTTACCGAACGGCTGCTGCCACCGGCGGACAAACTGGTCGGTTCGCTCTCGGCACGCGCCGCGGATTTCGGAAAGATCGTGAAGATGGGGCGCACGCACCTGCAGGATGCGACGCCGCTGACCCTGGAACAGGAATTCTCGGCCTTCGCGTCGCAGATCGAAACGGGCGCAGAACGGCTCGGCTCTTCGATGTCGGAACTGCTGGCGGTGCCGCAGGGGGGAACGGCCGTGGGAACGGGGCTGAACACGGTGAAGGGATTCGACCGAAAATTCTGCGCCGAACTTCAGGCGCTTACTGGGCATGAATTCCGGCCCGCCGAAAACAAATTCGCAGGCATCGCTGCGCATGATGCCATCGTCAATATGTCGGGGACGCTGAACACGATGGCAGTCTCCCTCATGAAGATCGGCAACGATATCAGACTGCTCGCATCGGGACCGCGCTCCGGCCTCGGCGAGCTGATCCTGCCGGCGAACGAGCCCGGATCGTCGATCATGCCCGGCAAAGTAAACCCGACCCAGATCGAGGCGTTGACAATGGTATGCGCTCAGGTGATGGGAAATCATATGGCGGTCACGGTCGCCGGTTCGCATGGGCATCTGCAGCTCAACGCATTCAAACCCGTGATGATATTCAACCTGCTGCAATCGATCAGACTTCTGGCGGACGCCATCGACAGTTTCGTGGAGCGCTGCGTCGAGGGAATCGAGGCGAACGAGGAACGGATTTCGGAACTCGTCGGGATGTCTCTGATGCTCGTGACATCGCTCACGCCCCATATCGGATACGACAGGGCTGCAGAGATCGCCAAGGTGGCTCATTCGAAGGGTATCGGATTAAGGGAGGCCGCGCTCGCCACCGGCCACGTCTCCGAAACCGACTTCGACCGCTGGGTCCAACCAGCCGCGATGACGGCGCCAACTTCTTCAAAAGGTAAAAACTGACACCATGCTGCGCAAACGATCCGTCACCATTTCGGGACACCGGACCAGTATTTCTCTGGAAGACGAATTCTGGTCCGAACTGGTGCTTATCGCGAAACATAACGGCACGTCGCTTAACGCGATGATCGCTACCATAGACGAGGACCGGGAAACCAACCTCTCCTCCGCTATCAGACTATTCGTCCTCGCCCATCTGAAGGCAGCGGCATCGGGCGTCTCCGCCTAACGGCCGAACCCCTTGAAGATATTCTTGATGAGTTCCTGAGCGGGATCGGTTTGTTGAGGTTGAGGCTGCGGCTGACTTTGCTGGTTGGAACCTGAACCGGAACTCTGCCCTGAATTCGCAACCGGCAGAACCTTCTTCAACAGGCCGCCGATACCCTGCGTTATCGCATCCTTGGTCAGTTCGTCGAAATTGAAGCGCGGGTTCGGCTGATCCGGCGGGCCGGTGAGGGTCACCTGCAGTTTGGGAATTTCGCGCACTTTTCTCGGTTTGATATCCGCGACCATGTTCATGTCCCAGGCCGGCAGGTTGACGCTACCCGCAGCCGAAATGTCGCCGCCGTCCGACACAAGCAGCGCGTCACGGGTCGACACCACGCCGTTGACGATCTGTATCGTCCCCTTGAGGGACGAAAATCCCGTCTTCTTGGACGGACCGATGGAGGCGGCTGCCGCCGGGATCAGATTGACCAGATTGCTCAGTCCCGTGCCGCGCAGTGCCCGGTTCAAGGCCTGCAGATCGAACCCCCGCACGACGCCGTCGGTGACGGCCAGACTACCGTTGCCGTTCAGTTTCTGAAGCAGCTCGTACTGGCTGCCGCCGCGGGTTGTAATGGACAGGTCGTGCGACAGATTGCCGGCCTCGACGTCGAACGAATCCCCGGCAAAGAACGAATTCTTCACACGCGCATCCGCAACCCTCACCGTCGCTTCCACGGCGGGTGTTTTACGTCCGTCCAGCAGCGCTTTCATCGCAAAACTGCCGTCGAACATCCTGCCGGTGATTTCGCGTATGTCGAGAACCCTGTTTTTCAGACTGGCTAGAATCTTGGGCTGATCGACGCGATAGCTTTTGTATAACAGGGCGTCGGCGCTGAGATCGATCTCGGCATCGAGCATTCCGAGCGCCGCCGTATCGATTTTCTCGCGGGACCACTGACCGCGGGGTTGCGACGATCCGCCGGCAGCGCCTGTCGAATTCGGTCCGGAACGAGCACGGGCCGCCCGGCTCTCCGGTGCCGGCGCTTCCAGAAAATCGCTCAGCGGTATAGCGGACGATTTCAGCACCAGGTTCACTGCCGGGCGGGACGAGCCGTCGACATAGGTGCCGCTGCCGGAGATTTTGGCCGGGCCGACATTGCCCGCGAGATCGCGGATCGCCAGATCGCGCGCGGTACCCTGTAATCGGGCCGACAGCTTCAGATCGCCGAGCTGGCGTTTCGACGGGTTGTATCCGGGATCGAAGGCGCGGACGAATTTGACGAAATCCGGCTGGTTCAGACCGACACCCAGGTCCAACCGCGGCACCGCCGCCAGTCCGTCGATTTTACCCGCGATGTTCAGCCCGCCGCCATTCATCCCTGTCGTTGCGTCGACGTCGACGGCGTTCATGTTTCCTTTGAGATTCGCCTTGATCGTCACGGGGCCGGATTTGGGGCCGGGTCGGCTGTCGGAAAACAGCGCCGCGAGATTCGCCATCTCGGGATGTCGGCTGTCGAGCGAAATATCGAAGACGGGGGCGGCGGGCAGACCGTCCACGGTCCCCTTCAGCGAGGTCCTCGCCTCGGCGAGCTGCAGATCGGCATCGAGGCTCAGCCGGTTCTGCGTCACATTTGTCTTCGCGGTGAAACGCATTTTTCCGAGCTTACGCGGCGGCACCGCACTCTCGATTCCCGCCACGCGGAACATATCGGTCAGATCGTCTGACGCGGCGGACACCGATCCATTGAACCGCGGCAGGCCCTCGAACCCCGTCACCGTGCCGGCCACATTCAGACTGGTCCCGGCAAAATTGCGGATGCTTGCATCCCGAAACGTCAGCGCGCCGTTCACCAGGGTGCCGTCGATGCGGACATCGCGGATCGCCGTCTTCTGATACGCGATATTGCCGATCCGCAGTTGCAAATTCGCATCAAAACCGTTGAGCGCCGCAAGAGGCCCGGGCGACGAAACCCGCGTCTGTCCGGGCGTGGAGGCTGTCGCGCCCGGCGACGGGCCGGCCGCGTTTCCGGCCGGTTGAACAGCCGACGGCGGGCGCTTCCCAACATAGGCGTCGATATTGACCTGATCGATGCTGAAGCTGGCGCCGAAGGCCGGCCGTTCGCGAAGCGCCAGCGTAACGCCGCCGCTCATCCTCGACGCGTCAAGCTGTCCGCTGATATTCGCGATCTGAACCTGTTCCGCCGTCGCCGTGATGTCGGACGACAGCGCGAAACGCCGCAGTCGGTCGGCGGGCACGCCGGCCACCTCAACTTCCAGCCATTGCAATAGCGTCCGCAGGCTGGCCGTCTCAAAAGACGATTTTCCGGCAAACGCCATCACGCCCTGCGGCGATGTCAGGCGTCCCGACGCATTTACCCGGCCCGGGCCGGGCAGGGTCGCCGTCAGCGTGTCCAGATCCAGGATGCCGTTCGCAAGCGCGGCCTCCAGCCGGATATTGCGCACCCGTCCTTTCCGGACAATCGCCTCCGTCACATTGGCGGTCAGATTAACGCGGATATCTGCAGGCAAACCGGTCGGCGGTTTTTGTGCGGCACCCCGCGCCGCAGGCGCCGCTGCTCGCGATGGCGAGTCGACCGCGGTTCTGGGCGTTTTGGTCGATGCCGGTGCCGATGTCGTCCGGGCAGCGGCTAGCCATTCGTCCACATCGAGCGTCCCGGATCGGAGCGACACAACGATCTCCGGCGTTTCCTTCAGCCGGGCCGTGATCTCTCCGCCGATCTTCGACGATCCAAGCGTTACGACGATTCCGTTGATGCCAAGCTCGTCGGCCCCGCCCTTGACACTCGCCGAGATGGCAAAGGGCGTGGCCAGAGGCGCCGGCGTCGGCTGACCCGAGATCGAGGCGATCAGCGCGCCAAAATCGCCTCCCTTGCCGTCCAGCTTCGCGCTCACGGAAGGCGAGGATTCTATGTCCGTCACGTTACCCTTCAGTCCGATCCGGGTATTTGTCTCCGGTGTCCCGAACGCGATATCGAACGGAACCGCGCTTTTTTCCGCAAATCTGCCGACACGGCCATCGATCGTAAGCGATACCCCCATCGTCCGCAGGCCGCCCTGGATCGTAAACGGCCCGGCAAGCGATCCGGCAGACATATTCGCGGTCAGGTTTTCCAGACGCTGAACCGAGCCGGCCGCTGCGTCGCGATAGACGACAACCCCGCGTTCGATGCGCAGAAGATCGAGGCTGAGTGCCTGCGGGTCGGCGGATTTTTCGTTCGAAGCGGGCGCCGCAGGCGTGGCGGAACCGCCAGGTTCCCCTGCAGGGGGCGCAAACACCCAGTTGCCCGTCCCATCAGCCCGTTTTTCCAGTTCGATCACGGGTTCGATCAGTTCGATGCTGGCGATCTCGACAGATCCGGTCAGCAGCGGCAACAGCTTCACGCTGGCCCGCAATTCCTTCAGCGTCGCCATATGCGGGGCAGCCGCGCCGGGGGCGTTGGCAAACCGGATATCCGAGGCGCGCACATGCGGTGTCGGTAATATCCCGAGTTCCAGGTCGCCGGCGATTTCCAGCGTCCGGCCGGTGACCTTTTTCGCTTCCGCTGAAATTTCGGACTTATAGGAATTCCAGTCGATCAGACCGGGCACGATCAATGCGGCGGCAACCAGCAATGCAACCAGCCCGCCAAAGGCGTAGGCAGCCTTTTTCATTCAATCCTCCCTGACCGGCGTGCGTCACCGGTGGTTTTCGCACACAAGGTAGTTGGGTATTGTTTAAAGATAGGTAGCGAATATGGCCGTTTGAAGGACGTTATTGAATGGCGAATGTCGTAAATTTGAACCAGTTCCGCAAAAAACGCCGGCGCGAGGAGAAAGACGAGCGCGCGGCGAAGAACCGCGTCACATTCGGCCGAACGAAGGCGGAGAAAGAAACCGCAGAGAAGTCGGAAGCAGACCGCAAACGGACGCTGGACGGCAAGAAACGTGACATCCACCCGGATTGCTGACTGAAATACTTACCCGGACGACAGACGCACGACCTTCCCCGGATTCATCAGGTTGAGCGGATCAATCGCCCGTTTCAGACCGCGCATCACGTCGATGGCGGCCTCGCCGTGTTCTTCGACCAGCTTGTCGATCTTGCCATAGCCGACACCGTGCTCGCCGGTGCAGGTGCCGTCCATCGACAGCGCCCGGCTGACCAGTCGCTCGTTCAGAGCGACCGCGCGGGCGACTTCGTCTTCGTCATCGGGATCGAGCACCATGTCGACGTGGAAGTTGCCGTCGCCGACATGGCCGACGATAGGCGCCAGCAGGCCTGATTCCTCGATATCCTTTCGCGTCTCGGCGATGCACTCGGCAAGACGCGAGATCGGCACGCACACATCCGTCGGCCAGGCCTTGGCGCCGGGGCGCAGCTGCATGTTGGCGTAATGCGCATCGTGCCGCGCCTGCCAGAGTTTCGACCGGTCTTCGGCCTTGCTGGCCCAGGCGAAATCGGCGCCGCCGAAATCGTCGCTGATGGCCTTCACACTTTCGATCTGCTCGGCGACACCGGCCTCGGTGCCGTGGAACTCGAAAAACAGCGTCGGGCGCTCGGCATAGCCGAGACCGGCAAACTTGTTCATCGCCTGCATCTGAACCTCGTCGATCAGTTCGATCCGCGCGATGGGCACCCCCGACTGGATGATCAGGATCACCGTGTTCACGGCATCGTCGACCGTTGGATAGGTGCAGACCGCTGACGAGACGGTTTCGGGAATGCCGTAAAGCCGCAGCGTGATATCGGTGATGACGCCGAGCGTGCCTTCCGAGCCGACGAACAGGCGCGTCAGATCATAACCGGCAGAGGATTTCCTGGCGCGTTTGCCGGTGCGGATGTACTGGCCGTCCGGCAGGACGACGCCGAGCGACAGGACGTTTTCCCGCATGGTGCCGTAACGCACGGCATTGGTGCCCGAAGCCCGGGTCGCCGACATGCCGCCGATGGTGGCGTCCGCACCGGGATCGATCGGAAAGAACAGCCCGGTATCGCGCAGATGCTCGTTGAGCTGCTTGCGTGTCACCCCGGCCTCCACCGTGCCGTCGAGATCCTCGGCATTGACCTGAAGGACGGCGTTCATCTGGCCAAGATCGATGCTGACTCCCCCCTGCAGCGCCGCGATATGGCCTTCCAGCGACGTGCCGACGCCGAACGGAATGATCGGGGTACGGTGTTCGGCGCAGATCTTGACGATATCCTGCACTTCTTCCCGGGTTTGGGGAAACACGACGGCGTCGGGTGCTTTCGGTGCATGATAGGATTCGTCGGTCCCGTGCCGGCCGCGGATCGTCGCGTTGGTTGTCAGCCGGTCGCCGAAGCGCTGCTGCAGGATGTCGATCGCGGTTTTGATCCGCCCGGCGTCGCCGTCCATGGGTCAGACTTTCCCGCTGTCCGATTCAATGTCCGAGACGAACATGTAGCCCGGCGCGTGTGTGACCGCGATACGCGGTTTGGCGTTGCGGATGGCTTCCTGCGGGGTGACGCCGCAGGCCCAGAATACAGGCACTTCGCCTTCCTTGATGCTCACCGCCTCGCCGTATTCCGGTGCGTGAATATCGCGGATGCCGAGCGCATCCGGATCGCCGATCTGGATCGGCCCGCCATGGGCCATGGGGTATTTCTCCGTGATCTCGGCCGCGCGCTGTGCATCTTCGGGCGTGTAGGGCCGCATGCTGACCACGAAGGGACCGGTGAACTTGCCCGCGCCCTCGGTCGGCTTGGTGGTGCGGAACATGGGCACGAAGCCTGTTTCCTTAATGTGGCGCGGTTCCAGCCCGGCCGCGATCAGCGCTTCCTCGGCGGTGAAAGAGCATCCGAGCAGAAACGTGACGAAATCGTCTTCCCACAAATCGGAAATATCGGTCACGTCGCCGACCGGCTCGCCGTCGCGGAACACGCGGTAGCGCGACAGGTCGGTGCGGATATCGGCACCTGGCGCGCAGATCTTCGGTTCCGGATCGCCCGGCTGGAGCATTTCCAGCACCGGGCACGGCTTCGGATTGCGTTCGCAGAACAGTTTGAAATCCTCGGCATCGGCGGCCGGCAGAATGACCATGTTCGCCTGCACATAGCCCTGCGCATGGCCTGATGTCGGCCCGTCATAGTCGCCCGCGCGGCAGGCGGCGCGAAGCGCGCCGGGTTTTTCGTAGAATGTCATGGTGCGCCGTATCCTCCGCCGCCGGGCGTTTCGATGACATAGACGTCGCCATCGTACACCTCGGTCGAATCCGTGCCGCCCTGTTCGGTGACGGACCCGTCGACGCGTTCGACATAATTGTGTCCGAGCTGGCCCTCGCCGCCGCCGTTCATCCCGTAAGGCGGAATGATACGGTGACCGGACAGCATGGAGGCCGTCATCTGTTCGCGGAATCTGACCTTGCGGATAACGCCGTCGCCGCCCCGGTGCTTGCCCTTCCCGCCGGACCCCCGCCGGATCGAGAACGAGTCCAGGATAACCGGGAACCGCCATTCGAGAATTTCCGGATCGGTCAGCCGCGTATTGGTCATGTGGGTATGGACCGCGTCGGTGCCGTCGAAATCGGCCCCGGCCCCGGCGCCGCCGCAGATGGTTTCGTAATACTGGTAGTTGGCGTTGCCGAAGGTGAAGTTGTTCATCGTGCCCTGAGACGCGCCCATCAGTTTCAGCGCGCCGAGAATCGTATCCGTAATCGCCTGCGACGTTTCCACATTGCCGGCCACGACCGCCGCCGGGTATTTGGGCCGCAGCATGCAGTCCTCCGGCACGATGATGTTGAGCGGCTTCAGACAGCCGGCGTTGAGGGGAATATCGTCGTCGACCATCAGCCGGAAGGTATACAGCACCGCCGCCACAGCCACGGCATGGGTGATGTTGAAATTGTTGTCCTGCTGCGGCGACGTGCCGGTGAAATCCACCGTCGCTGACCGCGTTTCCGGATGGACCGTGATGGCGACCTTCACCTTCGCGCCGAAATCCATCTCGTATTCGAATTCGCCGTCCGACAGGTTCTGGATTACCCGGCGGACCGTTTCCTCGGCATTGTCCTGGACGTGCTTCATATAGGCGAGAACGACATCGAGACCGAAATGGTCGACCATCTTGCGCAGTTCCTGCACGCCCTTCTCGTTGGCCGCGATCTGGGCTTTGAGATCGCCCAGATTGTGGTGAAAATTGCGCGTCGGATACGGCGCGGAGGTAAACAGTTCCTCCAGCTCCTTCTCCCGCAGACGCCCCTGATCGACCAGCTGGAAGTTGTCGATCAGCACGCCTTCCTCGTCGATGTGTTTCGAATCCGGCGGCATGGACCCCGGCGTCTTGCCGCCGATCTCCGCATGATGCCCGCGCGAGGCGACGTAAAACAGGATGTCGTTGCCGTCGCGGTCGAACACGGGCGTCATCACAGTGACGTCGGGCAGATGCGTGCCGCCGTTATAGGGGGCGTTGAGAACGAACACGTCGCCCGGCTTCACACCTTCGCCACGTTCGCGGACGATGGTCTGGACGCTTTCGCTCATGGACCCCAGATGCACCGGGATGTGCGGCGCGTTGGCGACCAGCTGGCCGTCATTGTCGAAAATCGCACAGGAGAAATCGAGCCGTTCCTTGATGTTCACGGAATAGGACGTGTTCTGCAGCACAACGCCCATCTGCTCGGCGATCGACATGAAAAGATTGTTGAACACTTCCAGCATCACCGGATCAGCTTCGGTGCCGATGGCATGCTCCGCCTGGCGCGCCTCGACGCGGTTGATCACCATGTGATTGCGGACCGTGATTTCGGCCTGCCAGCCGGGCTCGATCACCGTGGTGGCGTTGGAATCGATAATCACGGCGGGACCGTCGACCTTTTCGCCGGGCGACAGGGTATCGCGGTCGAACACAGGGGCTTTCCGGCTGGCCCCGGCCGCGTACATGTCGGCATGACCCAAAGGCTGCGCCGGTTCCGCATCGGGATCGAGGGCAAGCTCCTCGTCGGCCACGTCCTGGCCGCCGCCGACGACCTCGACCGTGATGGCTTCGACGATATTGCCCTTCTCCGGCGCGATGAAGCCGAACTGCTGCATATGCGCTTCTTCGAAGGTTTTCAGCATCTCGTCGCGCGGGCCGAAATCGACCACCAGCGCCGTATCGGTGCCCTCGTAGCGAAGATGCGCCTTGGCGATGAAGGAAATTTCGTCGGCCGCGACGCCCTGGGCTTCCATCTCGCGGCTACCGTCTGCTGCAAGCTCGTCGACGGACGTCTTCAACTCGCCGACAAGCGCATCGTCGAGTGTTTTCTCGACCGCGCGTTCGTGAATGATGCGCTGTTCGGCGAGCCCCATGCCGTAAGCCGACAGCACGCCGGCGAAGGGATGCACGAACACCCGCGTCATGCCCAGCGCGTCGGCGACCAGGCAGGCATGCTGTCCGCCTGCGCCGCCGAAGCAGTTCAGCGTGTAGTCGGTCACGTCGTAGCCGCGCTGCACGGAAATCTGCTTGATGGCGTTGGCCATGTTGTCGACGGCGATCTTCAGGAAACCGTCGGCAACCTCCACCGGCGACCGCTTGTCGCCGGTCGCGGCCTCGATCTCCGCGGCCAGCGCCTCGAATTTTTCACGCACGACGGCATCGTCCAACGGCTCATCGGCATCGGGGCCGAATACGCTGGGAAAGAATTCCGCCTGGATTTTGCCCAGCATCACATTGGCGTCGGTGACGCAGAGCGGCCCGCCGCGCCGGTAGCAGGCCGGCCCCGGATTGGCGCCCGCCGAATCCGGGCCGACGCGATAGCGGGATCCGTCGAAATGCAGGATCGAGCCCCCGCCCGCCGCCACGGTGTGAATATTCATCATCGGGGCGCGCATGCGCACGCCGGCGACCAGGGTTTCGAACGCGCGTTCGTATTCCCCGTCGTAATGGGCGACGTCGGTCGACGTGCCGCCCATGTCGAAGCCGATAATCTTGTCGTACCCGGCCATGTGGGCCGTCTGGGCCGCGCCGACGATGCCGCCGGCCGGCCCCGACAGGATGGAATCCTTGCCCTGAAAAAACCGCGCGTCGGCCAGCCCGCCATTGGACTGCATGAACATAAGCCGCGCATCGCCGGTCTGGGCCGCGATCAGATCGACGTAGCGCCGCAAAATTGGCGACACATAGGCATCGACCACCGTGGTATCGCCGCGCCCCACGAACTTCATCAGCGGGCTGACCTCGTGCGAGACTGAGACCTGGGTAAACCCGATATCGCGCGCGATACCGGCGACCGTCGCTTCATGATCGTGGTAGCGATAACCGTGCATGAAGCATATTGCGACCGACCGGATTCCGTCGTCATAAGCCGTCTGCAGCGCGGCACGCGCACTGTCTTCGTCCAGCGGGGTCAGCACCTCGCCCTCGGCGGTCAGA
>Ga0181592_10000711_pt1 | contig 26203 bp, 12 predicted proteins | sample 071ome_20_FD_133755 | JGI IMG/M metagenome (GOLD analysis project Ga0181592, IMG submission 133755) | Coastal salt marsh microbial communities from the Groves Creek Marsh, Skidaway Island, Georgia - 071412BT metaG (megahit assembly) | ecosystem: Environmental > Aquatic > Marine > Intertidal...
AAGAATGCTCTTGAAGATTTAGCCAATGGAACATATGAAAATCTAGACTTACCTGCCAATCCCACCCTGTGTGCTACGCCAGAACAAATTGAAGAGTTTTGTTCCATACGCTCACAGATTTTAGAAGGTCGAGCCTCTGATGCACAAATCGCACAACTCTGTAGTAACACTTTGCCAGCAGATGATTTTGAAGCTTTAAATAACGTTTTGCAAGATGGCATAGGCTCAACAATTATGCAGAATATGCCTCCTTTGTTGTCCGATCCCGGATGTAGTAATGGGCTGTTTGATAGGGAGCCCGAAGTATTGATAGAACAAGCATCTGACAGCCTATCAAAAGATTTAGATAACTTAAAAGTAGCTTACTCATATGATATGCTTGGGAATGGTATTGGAAAGAGAAACTGGGGCTACATGAATATGGTTCTTAGTGATACACTTGGCAGACCTTTTACTAATCACATGAGAAACGTAAATCGTTTCAAACTCTTTGGAGGTCAAAGATACGTTGATTTTTATGTAGAAAATAACGACAACGGCGGTGACAACGACGATGGACGACGTTATGCAAAAGAAGAAAACCAAAAAGGAGCATTTCCTGCTTATATTGGCGAATGGATGGTTGATTACTGGAATAATTCAAGCGATAAGCTTGAAGTAAATAAACCAAATAATGAACTAAAAAGTAAGAAAACTTTTAGAGTTGAATCCGATTATGATATAACTAAACTTTACGATTATGGCTACAATTACAAATATGAACCAACTGAAGATGGTTATAAAATAACTCGTAGAGTGAGAAAATCCCAACCAGATATCACAATGAAATTTAGAGATAATAGACAGGGCAATGGTGACCAATCTGGCGACGATGAAAACATGACTATTGGATACAATTTTAATTTCTTTTTCTCAGAGGTTCTCGGTGGACAGAACACTCAAGATAACAATGTCAGAGTAATGATTACCCAGCGAACAAACCAGAAAAACTTTGAATCTGATTTCAAGAAGAGTCTTGAAAAACAATTTGAAGCAGGTCCTCCAGAAGATGAAGATTCAGAAAAAAGTAATAAAGTAACAAGTGACAAAATTTATGAATTCGTCGGGTCCGATGGTGGTGTAGATGAGTTGTTAGAACAAATTGGATCGCAATTTGTATCAACTTATCCAAGATTTGAGAGTAGCTTACAGGAACTCGGAGATGAATCACCATTGATTGTTCTAATGTCAGAAATTCTTGATATATCAAATTCTGCCGCAAAGAACTACTGGCAGTCAACAACTCAAAAAATAATTGAGTCATTATCAACAAAGCTCTTTAATTATGAAACAAATAAATCATTTATGTATGGAGCCAAACCGAATCTTCTAGATACAGAAGATGCTGATTATGGAGTTGTTCAAAATGGAAATTTTGTTTTATATTCTGATGCTGAAGTAAATGGAGAATCATTAACAAATAATGATTCCGTTTTGGGAATTAGCCGAGACCAGCACAAAAATGGAGATAAAGCTAGAATTTATTATCTAGATCCGAATCAATTTGGTGGCTCATATACAAACCCAAAGGTTTACATTAAACCTGTGGACACAGAGGGGATGCTCGGTTTGGTAAACGTTATGTTCCCAGAGCTTAGCCCTTGTAAGCCACAAAAAACTGATTTAGTTGATTTTGGTGACATTGCTTCCATGATATCCAATAGTTATACAAATTATCCAGATGACCCAAGACTTTCTGGGGATCCTGACTGTGTTGTAGAAAAGCCATTTGATAGAATCTTGAGTAGATCTGCGAAGTCTGGTATCGAAGGAACTATTGCTGCAGCATGTAGGATATTTGCTTCCGTTCACTTTTTAAGAACAATTAACACCTTCTCTATATTTAAGCCTGATTTTAAAAATAATATGAGCACAATGTATGCGTCATTTATATTAGAAGAAATGGAAAAGGAACTAAAAGATTCCCAAGGTGGATTTGCAGAGTTTTTCAATCCTTTCAAAGATGATGAATTCTGGTATGCATTTTTGGAGCAATCTGTTCAAACTTATTTCCAGATGGTTCAGGCTGGTAAAATCACAGAAGTGCCAACAGATATTGAGAGAGCATTGGAGAGAATCGGAGAAGCACAAAATAAATACAAATACCCAGATAGAGATAAATTAAGAAAAGCAAAGAAATTAAATGAAGTAGGTATATTTGCCACACTCACCGGCTACCGTGAAGATCAGAATCTTGCTGCCGTTAAATCTGTGGAAGAAGATTGCAAACTTATTTTAAAGGAATTTATGGTGCAAGAAGTAAATTTCTTATCTGATGTCTTCTACAAGAACATGATTTCTGAAGGATTTATTGATAAAGACACCTATATTTATAATATAATGTATTATATCCTATCTGCCGAATCTGGACTAACCAATGGTTCTAGTCTTGAAATGACTGGAGAAATTAGAGAAGAAGTAGAAGATATTCCGACTGGAACAGAGCAGTATACAGACGGCAATATGCTAGCATTAGAAGACGGTACACCTTACGTTGGATACTACCACACAATGGAGGCTCCCGAAGATGGATATCTTGATCCAGCTATCAAAGCGGGGGATCTGCTATTCATGGTTGGTGAAGAGCATGGTGATGATGAAAGGCTTCTCAGACCATTTGCCAATAAAGTTAAAGTAAATATTGGCAATGTAGATGGTACAGAAAGCGCTGGTGATAAGCCATTTTATATAAGAAAATACATTAAAGTTGACAATGTTAAAACCTATGATTCTGGTATCTCAGGTATTATTGATGAATTAAAAGGTTTAGGAGATGCGCTTGTATCTGAAAAATATCCCGGTACACTTGAATATATTTATGATGCTGGAACTCCAGATTCAATTCAAAATAGAGTAAACAAAGTAATAGAAGAGGCTGAAGCACAAGGCAGACAACCAACTGAAGAAGAACTAAGTGCGGCAAGAACAGGCGAAGGTAGACCGGTCGTCGGGTTAAAAGGAGAATTAGGTATTAGATATGGTCTTGAATTTAGAGCTTCCACAGGAGGTCTCATTGCAAACTCTGAAATTGATGTGTTAGACCTTCCCCTTTCGATGATTAAACCATTGGAGGGTGGTAGCAAAGAACTACTCTGTTTAATTAATAAATTAATAGATGATCCAAAATTTAAACTTTTCATGGATTACGCATTGCCAATTAGAAAAATGACATCTGCATTAGCAATCTATAACGATGTTGTGTATCTACAATCAATAGGTCAAATTGCAACCGGCAATAAAGATAAGGATGCAGCCTCTAAGCCCGGTATTCAAGTTGATGTTAGCGGAAACCCAACAAGAACCAATCCCGGTTGGTTTCCACAAGATGAGCGACCCGGCGGCTTATTTGTTCTAACTTGGGATGAGTGGAATAGAAGAGCACTAGATAAGTCGGTAACTGTATTGAAAAAGATGTTTAAGTCATATTACTATTCTCGTGATTTTGGAAAGCAAGACAGACCAGATCCCACTGCTGCACAAGTTGCTATACAAAATTTGAAAGAAAAATTCAAGTTTGCTCCCGGCGACCGCTCTGTTCCTTGGTGGCATAGAAGGTCTAGTAACCCATTTGATGCAAATGGAAAGCTCTGTGAAACTCCAGAGGACTAATTACATTAAGGAAACATTATGGCTTCACTAGCACCACACCTTCCGCTTACACTTGATTCAGGGACTGGATATACTTCAATTTCATCTCTGAAGAAACTTGTTAAACAAAATTTTAAAATGCTAATCTTAACTAACCCCGGTGAGAGAATCATGGAACCAGAATTTGGAGTTGGCATAAAACAGTTTCTATTTGAAAGTTTTAAAAGTGATGTATATGCAAGAATTGATTCACGCATAAGAGAACAGACTTCAATTTATATACCGATAATATCGATAGAAAATATAGAGTTTGGTACTGGCGGTATTGATGAAAACTCACTAGGTATCAGGATAGAATATCGAATACCTGATATCGCTGTTAGAGATTTGCTTGAGTTCACTATTTAAGGTGAGGTACTTTGAATGGCATCAAAAAAAATAAAAACACCTGCAATCAATTATACAAATAAAGAATATGAAGGAATTAGAGAAGATTTAACGCAAATAGCAGAGCGCTTCTACCCCGACACTTTTCAAGATTTTAGTGAAGCGTCTTTTGGTGCCATGATGTTGGATGCTGTTGCTTATGTTGGAGATCAACTATCATTTTATCTTGATTACAATGTAAATGAAGCTTTTCTTGATACATCATACCAGCTTAACAATATTATTCGTCATGGTCGTGTACTGGGATACAAGAACACAGGTAGACCGTCAACTTATGGTCAAGTTGCTTTATATGTTCTTGTTCCTGCAAGCCAGACTGGTCTTGGTCCAGACGCAAACTATATTCCAACAATAAAGCGAGGAACACGATTCACTAGCACTAACGGACTCAATTTTGTTTTAACTGAAGACGTAAATATGAAAGAATCATCAAACCCAGTTGTTGTTGCGAGAACAGATGGTAGCACAGGTGCTCCTACCTTTTATGCTATTAAATCATATGGTAACGTCGTATCTGGTTTTTTTAATACAGAGACAGTTGATGTTGGTGCTTTCCAAAGATTTAGGAGCGTAAGTTTAGCCAACAATAACGTATCAGAAATTATTAGTGTTTTTGACTCAGAGGGTAATGAATATTACGAGGTAGAGCATTTATCACAAGATACAATTTTTAAAACTTTAACGAATAAAAATTTTAAAAGCGACAATGTTCCATCGATAATGAAGCCACTTTTAGTTAATAGAAAATTTGTTACCGTATTTGATCGTAATGGCGTGAGTCTACAGTTTGGTAGTGGAGACGAACTTGAGGGCGACATTGTCGCAGAGCCACAAAGTGTTTCTATTGATGTGTTTGGAAAGTCATATGTAAGCGATATTAGTTTTGATCCAAGCAGACTAATTTCAAATAAATACTACGGCTTGGTCCCACAGAATACAACTTTAACAATTTTATACAGACAAACAAATCCAACCAATTCAAATGTTGCCGTAGGTGGAATTAACACAGTTGGATCTAGAATAGTGGAATTTGAAGATATATCTTCTCTTTCTTCTGCAAAAATATCAGCAGTTAGAAACTCAATTGAAGTCTCAAATGAAACCCCAATTGTAGGAAATGTATCTAATCCATCTTCAGCAGAAGTCAAGCAAAGAATTTACGATACGTTCCCGACACAAAACAGAGCAGTTACTCAAAAAGATTATGAAAATCTGGTTTACAGAATGCCTGCCAATTTTGGCTCGATCAAGAGGTGCTCTGTACAAAAGGACCCAGATTCACAAAAAAGAAATTTAAATGTTTATGTAATTTCTGAAGATCCTCAAGGTAAATTAATTAACTCAAACAGTACAATTAAAAAAAATATAAAAACTTGGCTGAATCAATACAGAATGATAAATGATACAGTCGATATTTTAGATCCTTTTATAATAAATTTTGGTATAAACTTTGTTGTAAAACCGGAAGTAAACTCAAATAAGTTTGATGTTTTAAATAATTGTGTTGAAGCTTTAGCTAATGAATTTTCAACGGCGATGTTTGTAGGCGAGTCTATCTCGCTGTCAAAGATTTTTAATATCTTAAATAATGTTAATGGTGTAAATGACACAGTTAAGGTGCAAATAACGAATAAAAATTCTGCTAACTATTCAAATGTATTTTTCTCAATTCAAGAAAATGTCTCGCCAGATGGTGATATGATTGTTTGTCCAAAAAATGCAATTTTTGAAATGAAATTCCCAGAAGTAGATATAAAAGGTAAACTAAGATAATGGCTATTAGACGCTATGTGGCGAATGCCGACAACACAATTTCCAACGCCTATAAAGATGGTCTAGGCACCCGAGCTACAGGCTCTAACATGGGTCAGGCTGATATCAGTGAAGTTTTCTCAATTTATGCAAGAGCATCACTATCATCATCCGAGTTGTCAAGAGTTTTGACACAGTTTAATGTATCTACAATATCGTCAGACAGAACAGCAGGTGTGATTCCTGCTTCTGGTAGTGTTAGTTTTTACTTACGCCTTTACAATGCAGAGACATCACAAACTGTACCAAAGAATTTTACAATTGTTGCCCAAGCCATATCAAAATCTTGGGCAGAGGGAGACGGACTAGACCTTGAAAACTACAAAGATTTAGGCAAGTCTAACTGGATTTCTGCTTCAACCACAACGGGGTGGGATACTGCTGGTGGTGACTATCATGACTCACCAACATTTACCCAAGCTTTTTCAACTGGTCTTGAAGACTTAGAAATCGACATCACCACTCTTGTTGAAGAGTGGATTGATGGAACAAAAGAAAATTATGGCGTTGGCATACGACTTACATCATCGCTAGAAAGTGCAACCACCTCTTACTACACCAAGCGCTTCTTTGCAAGAGGCACACAATACTTCTTCAAGAAGCCTGTAATTGAAGCTCGTTGGAATTCATCTAACCAAGATGATAGAGGTGATTTTTACATGTCTTCATCACTCGCTCCAGCAGCAGATAATTTAAACACACTCTACCTTTACAACTATGTTCGTGGTCAACTGACTAACATTCCAGCGATTGGCACGGGTGAGATCTATGTAGATCTTTATCAGACTCTCGGTGGAACAGCACTGACACAGGTAATCAGCACACCAGCAACAGGCGGCTATGTCTCAACAGGTATTTATTCTTGCTCAGTTTGCATCACAGGAAGCTACACAACTCTACGTGATGTCTGGTATTCTGGAAGCACTGAATACTTTACAGGAACAATTTCTCCTCAAACATTTGGTGGTGCCGCTGTATCTACCGGAAACAATCGTTATATCACTAAGATCAAGAATTTAAGAAACAAATACTTCTCCGAAGAGGAAGCACGCTTCAACGTTTATGTAAGAAGTAAAAACTGGTCCCCAACTATTTACACAGTAGCGTCAGAAGAAATAGAAAATACTATCATTCCTAGCGCATCATACAGGGTTTATAGAGTCTTAGATGGTTACAACGCAATACCCCATGGAACAGGATCAGACAAACAAACATTACTCTCCTACGATGTTTCAGGAAACTATTTCAATCTTGATATGTCTTTGCTTGAGCCCGGTTATGAATATGGTATCAAGCTTGCATTCTATAATTCTCAGCGCCAAAGCTGGCTTGAGCAAGACCAGAAGTTCCTATTCAGAGTAGAAGATTATGAGTATTAAAGACCTATTTGACCGTTCAACAAGTTACGTTTCAGACACAAGCCAAAAAGATGCATTCTCAGATGCCGAGTCATCCAGAAATGTAAAGGCTATTTCTGAAAAACAAAACACTTTTGAGCCACAGATAGACTATAACGATCCTTTGTCGTTTGCTCGCTTTGGTTCTGCTGAGCTTTACTATCAATCTGCAATAGATCGTATTGTTGATTATTATCCATATGATGGCTCTGACGCAGAATACAACGAATTTTATAACAAGTCTTTGGATATCGAGAAGTTTGTTTTTAACAATCTTTATCCTCGGACCAATGGCTACGTCAATTTTGCAGACTCTTACATTTCCCTCAAGGGCGGTCCACACACAATTAGCTCGACTTCTACGAAGGGGTTGTTCAAGGACCCAGAATCTTCGCAAAGAGAGACTGCCAATATCTACGATGAAGATCTCTACACTACCGAAGGGCTGCCATCCGATTACGGCGACGGTACAAGAGAATCAAACTTAAAGTGTGATTTCCAAAAGGGTGTCACTATCGAGTTTTGGCTCAAAAACGATGCGCTTGCTAATAATACTAAGCGTGCTCTATTCCACCTAACTAACTCTGCAGGCGGCGATGAGCTTACCCTTTATCTCTCTGGCACCTCTGGTTCGCCATTTTTTACGTCCCTTACGGCTTCATCGGCTGGAATTTTCAAAGATCAACAAATTGGCTCCACTCCTGACACCTCCTCTATAGAAAGCTGGAATCACTATGCTGTCTCGTTCAAGAGTGCAAGTGCTGGCATTACAACCAAGTTTTACCTCAATGGCGTTCTTGACCAGAAAACCAATCTCGGCTCCACTGGTGTAAATACTCTTACACAGCCAGAGACACTTGCTTACATTGGCTCTGGTTCTCACGATGAAGGACACCTACATCTTTCAGGTGCCATGGATGAGTTCCGCTTCTGGAAGGTCGAGAGAACAGCACAAGATATTGGCAGAAACTGGTTTGGGCAAGTCAGGGGCGGCTCTAACACAGATATTTCTAACACTACCCTTGGAGTTTACTACAAATTTAACGAGGGCATAACAGGCGTAGAGACGACGGATAAGGTAGTCTTGGACTACTCTGGTCGCATTTCTAACGGTACCTTCACCGGTTACACCACAAGCACTCGTAACACTGGTTCTGCAATTGTGTCCGCAAGCGCTGCTACAAGCGAGTATCTTGATCCAATTATATATGCTAATCACCCAAGTGTATCGAGTCTTAAAACAAGCCTTCTTAATAAAGGCATTGACCACGACCTTCGTAATAATGCTGCGTTTGTAACTATGATGCCAAGTTGGGTCTTAGAAGAACACGAAGAGCTAGGAAATACCAACTTCAAATATCTCAGTCATATAATTGGTTCTTATTTTGATAAACTATATCTTCAAATTGAAGCAGTTTCTACATTTAAATCACCAATTTATACTAGCTCGTCATATAAGCCAATACCTTTTGCAAAGCATATGCCCTCTTCTCTGGGTCTAGAAACACCTGATATCTTTGTAGATGCGACTGTGATGGAGCAATTCCTGAATAGAAGCGAGAAAGAAGCATACGAAAATGATTTAAATGAGGTAAAAAATCTAATTTATCTCAACCTTTACAATAACTTGACTTATCTTTTTAAGTCAAAAGGCACTGAAAAAGCAGTTAGAAACGTATTAAGAGCGTTTAACATTGACGATAAACTTGTTAGATTTAATACATATGCCAATAACTTCACTTATGAACTTGAAAATAACCTCAAAAACACAGTTGTTAGAAAATCATCAGTCAATTTTAACAAATCATCCCATCTAGGTGCTGTGGTTTACTCTTCAGGTTCTGCAACCAGTAGACAGCTTGGATATATTTCTGGTTCAGAGACAGATTTACATGAACTAAGATATGGTTTAACTCACGAAGTTGACGTAATCTTTCCTAAATTTATCAAAATAATTGATACATTTGATAGAGATTTTACAAGAGTGTCGCTGTTTGGTATTCACTCTGCAAGCTCTGAAAGTCCTCAAACAAACGTGTTTGATCCTAGCATTTATGTTTACGCCGAGAGAGATGAAAATTACTCTAAGAACGTCAAATTTGTACTTTCATCTTCGCTACTTGCCAATGAGATATCAAGTAGTCTCTATCATGGTGTATATGATAATGAAGATTGGAATTTATCAATTCGTATTAAGCCAGATTCTCTTGGGCTTACAGGGTCAGTTGCTGATGTTGCTGCTGCAAATTATACAATTGAGTTCTCAGGATATAATCAAAGATTGGGAGATATCAGAAATAGTTTCAAAGTAAGTGGTTCAGCAAACCAAGTTTCAACTCAAAACTTACTAAAATTTCCCAAGCGAGTCTTTGTTGGTGCTCACAGAACAAATGTAACTGGAGCTTTACAGTATCGCTCAGATGTACTTGTTACGGCTACCAGATATTGGACACAATATCTTGATGATGTATCTTTAAAGCAGCACGCACTTGATTTTGAAAATTACGGTGTTGCTGATGCAAGTAATCACTTATCGCCTCTCGATCCTGATAACAATAGAACACTAAATCGCCACACCTTGGCACTTAACTACGAATTTGGCAATGTTACAGCATCTGATGGTAGCGGACAATTTACAGTTACTGATATAAGCTCTGGTTCTATCGATGGTATTAACGGGTCATATGGTAAGTTTGGAGAGATATCTGGCTACTTGTATCCCGGCACTGGATTTGGATTTTCTGCCAATTCTACGGATGCCGTACTGAAACAAGAAGTAAACTCCCACCAATTTATAAATCCAGAATTGGTTATTGGAGACAATCTTGTTCAGATAAAAACGGATGATGATAAACTTTTTGATTCTGTTGATACAATCCCTAACTATCATCATGTTCTTGAAAAAAGTATGTATAACGCAATCTCTGAAGAGATGCTAAACTTCTTTGCAGGAGTTAACGATTTTCATAATTTAATCGGACACCCAGTACACCAATATAGAATGGAGTATAAAGGGCTCAATAAGTTAAGAGAAGCTTTTTTCCGAAGAGTAACAAATGTTACAGAAGTGGAGCGTTTTGTTGATTACTACAAGTGGTTTGATGATTCTGTTTCTCAAATCATTGGTCAACTTATACCTGCTTCAGCGGAATACACCCCTGATATTCTTAATACTGTTGAGTCTCATGCCCTTGAGAGAAATAAATACCAACACAGATTGCCAATGTTGGCTTTTACATCGTCAACCGAAGGTGTTGCATTCGGTGCGGAAGAACTCCGATATAATTGGAAGCTTAATCATGCACCTGTGTCTGATTTAGAGAGAGATAATTCGAATTGGTGGAAAGAGAGAGCAGAGCGCCGAGGAACAATTTCATCCGGTGACTCAAATGTTGATACAATTAGAAATCAAATTCGTAGAGTTACTACAAACCAAACAAATGGTGGTATAGGTAGAAGCTTTACCAATACGGGCATTAAATATTCTCGCTCTAATTTCAAGTATCGAACTTTATCAAAGGGACATGTTTTTGAAAGCAAGACAGTAAGAGAGATCAAAGGTGGCGTTAACTTTGACTCCAATAAAGATATTCACTACACATATACCGCATTACACCCTGCTGGTCCTATAAATCGAGATAACGGTGTGTTTGTTCCAAAAAACGTCTTGCTTGGTTTTACAAACGATCTTGTAGCACTACAAGACACTTCAGATCCACCTGAAATCCCAAGTGCGAAGGTTAAAAGAAATATTCTTGTACAACATGGGCGTGATTGGGAAGACGGGATAGGTTACAAAAATGTCAAGTCTTCTAAGGCTTTCCCATTCAATATTATATCTTCTTCTGTCAAGTCGGGCTACAACGCCCAAGTTATTGCAAGAGCTACGGCAAGTATTGAAATAACAAACCTTCATAACGATGTTTACGGTCCAGATATGGAACGTCCCATGCAGGGACCATTTACAGATTATGCCGTTGGAGGACATCAATCTAGACACATTAAACTGAATACTGGTGGTGATAATTATTTAAACCGCCCTGAAGCTTGGAAAATTTTACTTGGCTTGTGCAACTCGACAACTTCTGGTGCCATTGGAATGGTTGGAGCCGACTATCCATTCCCAGAAGCAAATGCTGTTGGGGCAACTCCGTATCCAATGACAGGAGCGATGAAGGCAACATACTTCCGCGATGAGCTTGCGAAACGTCCCGTAAATATCCGCAATATTGAGCATACCACTGGCTCAACTATTCTTGGTAACTACAACGCCAACTACGATGTTGTTCATACTGTAGGCGGATACTCTAACCCAAGAGCATTTATTGACGAGCAACCAGACTTGCCCCAAGTTGCACAAGGCGCTGATGTTGTTAAAACAATTCTCGACATCAATCGCGGAGAAAGAGAGCACTTTACTTTTGTTGATGATTACAACGCAGGATACCTTACAGGGTCAGGAGACTACAAAAACAAAACTGTTATTGTCAACAGATTCTCTGCTCCCGGCTCTCGTGAATCTTCTACCAGAGCATTTAAGGATTTTAGGGCATCTGAGTTATCTGTTTATAACACAGTAAACAATCGCAACTGGACCTCAAGAAGACCATATCAAGGTGCAACCTCTTCGATAGTTAGCGAAACAGAGGGTATAAGAAGTTTTGACCATACCGGTAGAGACTTTGGTTTTACAAACTTGGCTGCAAGACACGCAGGCAAATTCTTCCGTGATTCTGTATTCCAAACAAATCCCGGTTCTTCCGATGATGCATTTCAAGAAGAACCCAGTTTTCATAAGATTCACAGAAACAGCAAATCAAAAGGTTCTATTAATTATTCCTTAATTTATCTAGGTTTCCCTTTTAATAGATACATAGAAAGAGAAACACTAACAAACCGACAAGTTAATGACAACTTAAACGTACAACACCAGATACCACAATCAGATCGACAATACTCTTGGTTCACGTCTTCTATAACAAATAGTGATCCAAGCGATCCAAGATACTCAGGCTTTATGCTCACCGACTCCAGTATTGCTCCGTATTATGATATTACTGGTACACTTGTTCCCTTCTTTGATTATGTTTCCGCTTCCAATACTGTGATAAACGGTGTTTACCAAAACACAACTCGCTTAAATCTCCTATGTGCTGATCCTACTGGCTCATCTCAAAACACTCTTGGTGTCTCTGTTATACAAGACGGTTTGGAAGATCCAGTTACAAATGCATTGGAATTTAATGCCCTTATTGTTCGTCGTGGCGACACCTATGGCTGGAACTGGCGTGCTCACAGAATGCAAGACCACCCGATTTTGCATCGAGAACATCAAGAGAGCATTATAACAGTTGAGAAAAACAATAACCTTAAACAATTCAGGCTACCCCCCGTGTCTTTCAGGGGTAGACCAGTTGTTGTTAATATGAATATCGATGGCGAGAACATGTCGCTTAAGACAACTCATAATAATGAAAAAATTTATTTTAATGAGAGAGAATTAAACGACCTCGTGTTTCAAGTAAAAGATCCGACAGTGACACCGCTTGATGAATTGTTTGAGGTTTCACAGCAACCCGGTGCTCAATTAAACTGGGTTCACTACTCTGAAACTTTATTTCCGTCTACGCGAAATGAGTTTGTAAGTGGTTCTCGCGAAAGACTTGGATACAACAATCAATTCTGGAGAGATTCAAATGCTGATAGATTAACTTATGAAAGTAATTCTTTTAATATAATTGTTTCTCAAAGCATATGGCCCCTTGATGCACAAGAGGACTTTTTAACCAGAACAGAAATCGTTTATGCCTCTAGTGATGTCAACTTCTTAATTAAAAATGGAAAGTCAGGAGAACTCCAAAACAACTATACAACGTATTTTACCAGTTCTGATGTTGTAGGTATAAGAAAAAATCTTCGCGCTGGCTCTTTAATGTCCCGCAAACAACTTCTTACCTCCCCCAATTCTGTTGTATCCAGAACTGGTTTTGCTCAAACAGCAAGCCTCACGGATACTTTCACAGATCAGATTCCTAACTATGCAGGTGAAGCACTTTGGGAAGCAGGTACTCATGCAGCAATAATAGAAAAATCTGGTAGTAGTTTTATTACTTCTTCACACCCATCCGAACCTTGGTTTGATGAGTATGGAGATTTCAAAGAAGAACTACAGCTTGTTGCTAGAGATTATGCAATTATACCTGAATTTAGAATATCAGAGCATATTTCAGATTATATAAAAGGCGGCGTATTCAATAAAACTAAGCAAGATACTTTCCAGATACCCGGAACTGATATTGATAGCAATGATACAGGCTTTTATAAAGACTACTCTAACTCAGATTTCTTAAAAGAGTTTGCAGAAATTAAACAAAAGTCAGGTCTAGGTGCAAAAGAAATAATGCTTACCTGTAAAGCAGCAATTAGATATAATCCTTACAAGGGTTTTTACCCAGCACAAAGAACTATCAATTTGGCAGAGCAGTTTAACTCATCTTTCTCACAAGGTTTTTCAAAAACAGATGGAGGCGGGTTGCTTTCTTCTCCTAGTGAAGATAACTCAAGATACTTACGACCCCTTATTCAGCCGCTATTTGCTCCCGGAATTGTGTATAACTCTATTAAATCTGGTATTGCTGTTGATTACCCAATTATAAACAATGGTGCGAGATTCCAATCTATAAACCTTTCCGGTAGCGGCACGGGTGAAAACTATTGTATATTTGGTTCAGAGAGAGGTTATGGTGGTTCCGCAACTGCCTCTCAGGGCGGATTTTACGATCCATCAATAGAAGATTTTTGGAATTACAGAGTACCTTTTGAGACTATTATTGAGCCCGGAAAATACATTGATAAAGTAGAGTTTGTGGATTTTGAACCACACCCATCTTGCTCTTTTAATGCAACAGCATCTATGGATGCATCCGTTAGTGATGGTATTTATGAGTTAATGTCTAGAAACTTTTTTGGACAAACAGGAGACTTTTTCCTTAAAAACTCTGGCTTTACTAGAATAGAATCTGATATTATTCAAGACGGATTAAAGTTTAAAACCGGCGAAGTGTATGCCGCAAGGCTAAAGATCAGAAAGTCTCACAATGGAAATAGATATTACAACTATGAATCAGGTTCTGATGGGACAAACGACGGATTCACGTCGCTTGGTGCCAAGGCTTTTACTGGTACCTCCACCTCTGCTGTTGCACTTACGGGAGGCTATTTCCCGCTGCCACAAGATCCAGCACACAATCCTAACTTTGAAGAAACCTTCACAATGTATTCTCGTCCAACAGCATTCGGACCTTCGGTTTCAGGAAGAACAGAAAGCGACCACGCAAACTCATTTCTAAGCGGCACTCTTGATTCACTTGAGGGCTATAACTGGGCTTATACACCACCTTATTACCACGGCGAATCTTGGGTAGATTTTGTTTTCAGACCAGAATCCGGTAAAGAATATACTCTCGAAGATATTTTGTCAGAAACAGAAACAGTTTACTGGCGTGTAGATCCGGGTCAAGCAACAAATAATGTCCCCGCTCGTGCTTACGCAGAAGAGAGAAGGTTAATAACAAATGGTAGAGCACAGTTTTCTAAACCTGCTGCTGGGAACACAGAAGTCCAAGCACCATACGGTGGTAATGTTATCAATAGCAATGCCATGCAACTTAATTCTTCTCTAAACCTTTTTGGTGTAGTAAGAGTTGCTAAGAAGAGAAAAGATAAATTTAACAATACTATTTTAGATCAAAACGAATTAGCAGGCAAGCGCTGGGTTATTCAACCAAAATGGGAAACTCCTATGCTCAACTTTGCCAACGTGCAAAGTGGCTCCGGAAATATTACTTACCCAACCACTTTCTCAGAATCCGTCCCAAGAGGTATGTGGCATCAGTTTGGAGAAATACCAGAAGATCCAGCAACTGGAGTTTTCTTAGAAATTGGAGATATCCCGGTTGACTGGCTTAGGGGACATTATGATGTCATCAACGAAAATTCTGTTTACAACAACAACGATGCTGCCTCTTCTGGATCAACTGCTTATAGTGACATCAAGTCGTTAAGCGACCTATTTGGCTTTTCAAGAGCAAAGAAAAAAGATAGTGCAAATGTACGCCTTGGAGAAATTGCTGATAAACGAGAGGTATATGAGGCGGTTGTGGCAATACCTTATATCATCGAAGCCAGTGAAAATTACAGTAATATAAAAACAGATGACGACAAAAATCGCAAAAAGTTTATAAGTATACCAAGACAGCGATTTAGTGCTGCACTAAAAGAAAGAGAAGGCTCTAAGGACGGCGATTCTATAGAGGTTGCAGGTGAGAGTATCCGCAAGATGGTCCAAAAAATGAAACGCTACGTCCTACCTCCACAGTTCGATTTCATCAACTTTGAGGAAATCGATCCAATGGTTATGTATTTCTTTGAGTTCAAATACGAGTTTGATAAAGACGATCTCTCTTACATTTGGCAAAACCTTGCTCCGAGAGAATATAAAAAGATCACCTTCCAAGAAGCCAAGGTATCTCATGATCTTATGAGCAACGAATTGCTTGAAGAGAAAAATCTAATGGACAATCCAAACTTGCGCTGGATGGTGTTTAAGGTAAAACAAAAGGCTGGTAAAGATTATTACGATCTTGTTGCTCCACAAGTTAAGGCAGCAAGACCCACCAGCATCCTCGATAAGCCCGATACAGATAAAGACGACGAATATCTACAGTTCAACTGGCCCTACGATTACCTTTCCTTCGTGGAACTAGTTAAACTAGAAGCTGATGTGCTTTATAAGGCTAGCGATGAAGTTCCTGAATAAAAAAGAACAAGTTTTTGATATACAACTGACTCCTTATGGTAAACATAAGTTGTCTGCTGGCGACCTGACGCCAATGTATTATGCTTTCTTTGATGACAACGTTATCTATGATTTGGAATATGCTGGCGGTGCTGAAAAACAGAATAATACTCATAGGCGTATTAAACAAGAAACCCAGTACCTTGAAAGCCAAACACTCTTTCAACAAGTAATGAGCGGTACGGTTGTTAAGGGTGGTATTTTAGAAGAAACAATCTATGAGCAAGAACAAAACCTTCTTACTTCTCAAGGCTTTATTGGAGACGCAAAATTGCTTTCTGAAGAAACAGATGTTGCACCTGCTTGGAAATTTATTACGATGCAGAACAACATTTCATCATCATTACCCGAAGATATAAAAAATAATTTCAAAATACCACAGATTAATATAACTGCTTCTTATATTTTACAATCCAGAGATCCTAGAGATTTAAGCTTAAGAGAAGAAAATGTAAGACAAATAAACTCACGGACAGCCACTTTTTCCGATGGTAGGCTAATCGAATTAGAAATGAACGACCCTCTTATTTATCTTGAAGAACTTAACACAGAACTTTTAACCGACAACTTTGACATAGAAGTGTTTCAAGTCACGAGAGATACAAGCGATGATGATTTCAGGCAACTATTTTTTAGCTCAAAAGCCCCACAAGTTGTAAATGGTATGCTTGTGTCCGCACAGCCAATAACCAACAATGACTTAATAACCACAGGCTCAGTAGAATATTATTTCTCCATAGCAAAGGACTCAGAAGTAGATCCCAAGCTCGCTTGTAAATACATCAATCAGTTCAATACAGAAAACTATTTAATAGACTTAGACTTTGATTGTTCAGATGTTGATGGTGAAGATGTTTATTTTGATATTTATGGTAGAGTTACGGAGTCAGAAATATGTCCCGATTGATTTTTGAAGGCGATACACGCGAGCGTTTTGGAGAATTGTTTCCAAAACCGCTTGTTGATGAGATAAGAGTTTTTGATAATAATATAGAAGTAGATGTCGCCTTGTATTTTGAAATAGAAGAAGATGTTTCTGCTGATGATTTTGCACAAATTGACAGCCTCTTGTCTCTAAGAGTTTTTACTGGACTTGTCAAGGGAAAAGAAATGCAACAAATTTTTGATAACAATAGTTTACCCCTTACAGCCATAGTTGCAAGTAGAAATGAATTTGGAATTATTAATAATGATCTTGAACTAGAACCAGCTAAATCAAGTTTTTTTTATAATTCTGAAGGCAAAAAATATATAAAATTTTTATTAAATTACATTTTTGATGTACCTCGTCGCATTGATGATGAAATTTATGTTATGTCTATTACAAAGTTTTTCTCTAATGAAGATTTTAATCAAGAAGATTCAGAACAATTTTCTAAACAACTAATGAAGTTTGATTCACAACACTCTGACTTATCTTATGAAAAGCTATACAAATCAGATGGCACTATCACCGCCGAAAAAATAAATATATTTCTTGAGAGTGATGGGAATTACTATCCTAATACGCCGCTAATGTCACTAGATCGAAGATTTAGAAAAACAAATCTAATTAATCATACACAAGTTGTTGATATTATACAACCAATAATACAACCATATATTGGTAACATAGAGGAAGCAAATTTAATTTCTTCTAATTTACAAGAACACTCTAATAGCCCAAGACTATTGATGATTTTGAAAAGAAATGTTAACAACTTTTCAAACAAATCAAGCGCAACAACAATAGGAACTTTATATGAAAACTTGGTTGACGCAATATCCAATATAGATTCAATCCTTGTAGAGTCTGAAATTTTACAAAAAAGGTTGATACCAAATATAAAAATTAAAGATTATAGAGATCAAATAAACTTTAATTTTTTACAACAAATAAATATTTCTACCGAACCTAATGATACTTTTATTCACTTACCGTTTATAACAAGAGAGTATAAAGCAAAAACAGTACCTGTGAATGATGAAAATGATTTTTGTGTTGAAAATAACTCTTTTTTATTTTTTGATTATGAAAAGTCTTTAAATTTTGATTCTGAAATTTCAAAAATTTTTAATCCTTACAATTTAATTCAAATTTTTGGAATTGGTAGTTTAAATAAATATTTTAAATTGGACATTTTATTAATAGAAAGAGTAAACTCTGATTCTGATATTAAAAGCAGCCAATACTTAATAAACTACGGTGACGACACCATTAATGTAGAAAATGAAATGCAGTTTGAACCTTATTCTGATGGATATGGAGAATTTAATAGCTATAGTGTCTACGACGCTGGTGTTAGAACCGGTGAGCACGTACAAGCAGCTATTGTTGAGAGGGCGTTTGATACTTATGAAGGTTTAAGCAACTATGGTCTTAAATGTTATCAAATAACAAACATAGAGAGTGTATATTCTGCTGAAAATTATATATTTAATTACTTGGTAGAAATTCGAATAATAGATACAACAATGCAATTTTATGATGATTTTATATATAAAAAAATGGTTAATTTAAAAAATGACTTACAAAAATATTTTGAACAAGCCCAACAATTTTGTTCTTACAATAATTTAGACAATGTTTTTAATAATTTTTTTATAGAATCAGTAAATGAAACATTTTCCTCTCCATATGTTTGGGAAGAAGCTCCTTTATATTTTTATGCTATGAATTATCTAATTCAAGCATCATATGAAAATATGAATATTAACAATAGAACGCCATATAGTGGTATGCTTTTAGATAAAGAACAAATAGAAAATCAAGCAAGTTTGTTGTATAACAATATATCTCCTGAAAATGGTAACTTGGAATCTTTAGAAAGGTTTTATTTAAATTTTATCGAATTATATGAAAATTATTTTGAACTAACCTCTGGATTTGATCAAAAATTTGATATATATAAAGAGGCATTAGAATCCTAATGGCAAAATTAAAAAAACCAATAGTTGTTAAAAATTATTCAAGGACTTTTCCGATTAACATTGGAATCATAAACAAAAATCAATTTACATTTTCTGGTGTAAATAATATTATTGAAGAAGTTGTTGAGAGGGTTGAATCATCTACTCAAACTTTAAATCAATTGCGTGAAGAATCATTTCGCATTAAATCTATCAAAGAAGCTGCTGCTGCTGGTCAAAGAAGAGAAGTTTTATTAAAAACTACCACAGAGACTATGATAATGGAAGGTATTAAAATTGCAGAGCAAGAACAGTTACAAGCACAAGCACTCTATGATTTTATCATGGGAATGATTGTAGAAGTTTTAGTTTTACCTTCCGGTGTCCCACGAGATGAATGGGTTTCTGATCAATTATATTATCAAGAAATTGCTAATATAGTTATGTCTGGGATACAAAGTGGTGGTGCTTTATCTGGAAAAGAGTTTGAAAATAATTTTGTTAATAATCTAAATTTTTATGATTTAAATGCAGCTTATTTTTCTGACTTTATTGCCCCTGTTGTAGAAGAAAATACAATTGGTTTGAACATGAATGTTTATACAGCAAGACAACTTGTTAGGAGTTATATCTAATGCCGACAAATGTAAAAAAAAGATTTTTTACATCTTTTTTAGAAAATCCTAATTTTGTAAAGCCCTATGAGATTATAGAAAACCAAAACAATAGCTACTCTATGCCAACATCTATTGAAGATGAAGACATAAATTTTTCTTTCAATAAAAAAACTGATGGCGAATTTTTAAAAAATCCAAATATTATAGAAAATAGTATAAAAGAAGAAACAAACTCTAATTTAAAAATTAATAAGAGTTTTGACAATTCAGATGACGCAATTTATGATTTAGATGAAAAAGTAGATATAATTTATGACAACAAAAATGATTATAAAAAAAATATCAAACAAAATGTTTTATCAAATAAGTTCAAAAATAAAAAAACAAAATTAAATTCAAGGTATTAAACAAATGATTTCACTAGGCAATGTCTCTATTATAGCTTCACTAAAAGATAATGATGAATATTTTTTATCTGATTTTGTTGTTAAATCAAGACTTATTGCTTTTAATATAGAAACTTCATATGATAATCCTACTGAAGTTGGACCATCCAATAATATTGCACCAAATTTAGTTGAAGATTTAGAATCGTTCTTTTTAATTTGCCACCAGACAGATTCTTCAACAGGTTTAAAATTATATTTTGGTGTAGAAGAAGAAGAAATAAAAATTATTGAAATACAAGATGAAGACCCAGAAGATAAAATTTTTACGAAGCGTATTGTTTATTCAGATAGTGAAATAGATAAATTAAACACTTTGTATGGAAGTGTTGAGCCTGAATTTCAATTTTCTTTACCCCCACAAACAGAAATACCACCTGCACAAAATAGTGTAAAATCTGATGAATTGTCATACGATTCTTTATCTTTTCTCGGTAACATAACTAATGAAGAATTTTCTGTAACAGCAGCTACTGGTTCTGCTACAGGATTAATTATAGAGTCAAGACAACAGATTTCTGATGTTGGTGGTTTATCTGGCGCTGGTAGAGATAGGACGATAGCATCCACTGGTGTCTCTACGGGGGATGTCACTGTGACAACAAGCGGGTATTAATATGTCATTAAAAAACACTAAAATAATTGATTTAAACCTTTTTTCAGGTTCCTCAGAAACATCAAGACAAGCGGTTAAAAGCTATTTTTATATCTCAGAGACAAATAAACTTGAATTTTCTAATGCTGAGTTTTCTGATTTAGAGGAGGTAGAGAAAATTGTAAGAGATGATATTACAACTGAAATTACAGGAAACTTTCAAGATACAAGAACATATGCTAATAGAATTTATGTTAATCAATCTTTCAACATCAAGTCAGACGAACATTGGAGAACTTTTTTAATTGGTGGGACTTTTGAAGACAAAGAATATATTGGAATTTATAATGACAATGTTTATGCTGATCATTATAGTATATCACCTCTGCCAGAGCTTGCAAGAGAAAACATTAATACAGATGTGGAGCCATCAGTTTTATTAACTACGGAATACTACAACTATTATCCATTATATCAAAACGAGATAGCCAATATAGAAAGCGAATTACAGGCACCAAATTTTTACCTATTAGACAGTTCTTCTTACTTTGTGCCAAGTTACAACAATGAAGTAGTTCAGTCAAGATATCAGTATGGAAATCTAAAAGTTTTCTTAGAAGAAACTTATCCAAATTCTCAAAAAATATTAAATTCAAAAATGGAAAATATTTTTATCACGAATCCATCTGAATTAAAATTTAGCAACGATATACGGCTTGATACCACAGAATTGTTGCAACATGGGGGAATTGATAATGACTTTACTTTTCTCTATTCTCTTATGCCTTTTGGTAATAAACTTGAAATAACAGATGACATGATGTCAACCTTAAATGACGTAACATATACAAGTATTGATCCTGATTCTTATAAAAATATTATTAACAATAACAATTATAGAACAAAGTTTTTAAAGTTGCTGAAAGAAGTTTTTCAAGGAGAATCGGGACTTCAAACCTCTGATGTAAATTTTGCTGTAAATACAAGCACTGTTGAAAGCACCGGTATTTTTACTGGTTCTGTCGAGAATACTGAAACCAAAACTTTTAAGGTTGTAGATTTACCAACAATGCTTTTATATGCTTACAAAAATCCAATTTCTGAAACTGACAATATTATTATTTTTAATTCAAGTTCTTATCTTGAGGCTGAAGAATTAGATTATATTTTTGATTCATCTGGGATGCATCGTTTTGTAAATACTGAAAAAACACTTAAAGTTTTTTCTGATTTTATAGATCAAATAAATTCTATTTTTTCATACGACTTTAACGGACTTCAGTTTTATGATAGTTTATTTGATTTTGCTCAAAACACAAAACATTATGAAACCATGGCATTTCGAATAGAAAAGATTGGTGGAGAACCAACAGGAGACAGTAGGACTCAAAATACAATACAAAATATTTGGTTTTATAATGAAAAAGAAGCAATAAAGTATTTTGATACACAAGTAAAATATGACACAGAGTATACCTATAAGATCTATAAATATGATATCGTTCAAGGTTATAAATATAAAACTTCCGATTTAAGATATACAAAACAAAGCGCACTCACTTCATCTGGAGACGCAAGTGTGTATTGTTTACAATTTCATGACGCAGAGACAAGATTACCGGCTTCAAAACTTATTGGCTTATCATCAGAGATTGATTATTTGGAAAGAACTTTGGAGCCACTCTATCTTCAATTAGAATCACTTGAAGAACAGAGAGCTAAAACTAACAAAGTAATAGAAACAGCAGATGATATGAAAGTTTTTCTACTAGAATCAAGTGGTTCACAATATTATGATGCCCGTCGTGTTTTTCGAAGCTCTGGAAATTGGCCATCCTATCCATATGCAGTTGTAGAAGACATTATTAAATATGAAGATTTTACAGATGGGGAGTTAAGTTTTCCAGCCGCAGAAATTGTTTTAGAAAAAATCCTTAGAGGTGGCCCTGATTTTGGTTCTGTAAATAGACCTTCTGATTATCCAGAATACCAATTTGATTACATATACGATTTAACTTACGAAGCCGATGATCCATTGCTTTCTGAGATAGAAATAGGACCGCCCAGAGTTCCACCCGAAAACAGAATCAAGATAACAGTTAGATCTTTCTTAGACAGATTTTATCCAGACGCACGTTCTACTCTTGAATCTATTGAAGAAAGAATAAGTTTATTAAAAGAGGTTATCGCTCCACTACAAAATGAGTTAGATTTGCAAATAAGTGCAAGAGATAATTTAACCAGCACAGCAGACAACTCTATTATTATTTCTAGTTATCCATATCTTGCAGATGTAAATATTGTTGTAACCCCATCAGTCAAGGTTATAGAAATACCAATTGAAGAAAAGCGTATGCGTATTGTAGACCACCCATCAAATGATTTTGTAACAACTCCGCATCATTTACTAGATCAATCTAACAGACTTGCATTTTATTGTAAATATGATACTTTTACAATGAATACCGTTACATATCCTCCCACTCTTGCTTCTCAAGATGAAGTAAATAGGGACGCATATCTAACAGGTCATGATTTTAATCAAATCTCAAAACTAACACAAGAGACAGTATCGCCTGCTCGCTTTATTGAAGTATATAGAACATCTGTCAAGCCAACAAGTTATTCTGATTTTACAGGAAATCTTCGTAAATCTATTGATCTACGACAGTCAAATGGAGATATTTTAACAGATCATCTTTTTGTCGAAAGAGTTCGAGAGAACGTAAAATATTATTATGTTTTTCGAGCAGTCAACGAGAATGGCGTAGCAGGACAAATGAGCCCCATATTTGAATCAGAATTAATCAACGATGGCGGTTATGTATACGCTAGTTTTATACAATACTCAGAGGAAGACTTGGCTGTACCACCACCAAAAGAGCCTTTAATGGGTTTTAAAAAGTTGTTCAATGTTATACCAAATATTCAGCATTTACAACTAGATACTAGCGCAGTCAATTTTGCTAGCTCTTCTATAAGCCAAATGTCACAAGTTGCTATTGGAACAAGTGCTGAAGACGATTTATGGGATCAAAATAAATATTATAAAATAAGACTAACTTCAAAGAAAACAGGCAAGAAAATTGATCTAAACATTGGGTTCAAAAAAGAACAGCGTAATTAAATTTAAACCACTATTTATGTGAGAGAGGAAAATAAATGGGATTTTTAGATAACTCTGGCGATATCATACTAGACGCCGTATTGACAGATTTGGGAAGAAAGCGAATGGCAGATGGCAACTTTAGAATTACCAAGTTCGCCCTCGGTGATGATGAGATAGATTATACGCTATACAACGCAAATCACCCCTCTGGTTCAGCATATTATGATCTGGAGATTTTGCAGTCTCCGGTTATGGAAGCAGCCACAAGACAAGCATCCTCAATTAAATATGGTCTTTTAAGTATCACTAGAACCGATCTTGTTTACATGCCCGTTCTAAAGGTTAATGAAAAAACTGATTATTCTGCGGTAAAGACGAGTGGTATTTATTATCTTGCTGTTAATGCTGCAACTCATGAAAGGTTGCTTGCTGATAATGCTAATAGCTCACAGAAATTCTTGGAGCCCAATACCAATAGTCCTTCTAAGGTTCTTGTAATAGAGACTGGTTTAGATACTAGCGAGAGAACTCCAACTCTTGAGAATAGAAACGCTGCAATTGTTCAAACTGGACTACTCGATACAAATTTTGAAGTTAAGTTTGATAACAGGTTTGTAGCAGGTATTATGTCATTAGTGGGAGGCAAGTTTGCTAACACTTCCGAGAATACTAGCGACATTAGCCTCGATAATTATGCATCTAGAACTGCTGTTTCTTCACTTGATTTTATTGAGAACTATTCTACTGCCATGGCAGCAGGCATTCCAAACCAAGTTGCAAAGCGCTCATCAACAGCCCTTGGAAATAACTTCTCTGCTTTTGAAGGTCCACGCGGCTCTGTGACAGCAATGACCTTTAATCCAAGCCTTGAGATTAATGCTGAAGGAACAGCATCTCCTAGTTATTACACACTGTATGGTAAAACAGGGGTTGCAGGTAGTACTTTGGGTATTGGCTCTGGAACATATGATTACATAGATACTACAGTATACATTCGTGGTATGGCTAGCGGTACTCAACTACAAATCCCACTAAGACTAATTAGACTACAAGGTTAACGGAGAAATTAATGCCTATCAATTATGAGCCAATCAACGGACAGACTGATGTTGCCACTACTAGAACCCTTCTTCATGAGGTGATTCCACTAACAGGCACTATTGTTAGTGGTACTTATGGCACATTTCCAAATGATAATAATGTCAAAAACTACAACCATGGTCAGTTTCAGTCAGTATATGACTATCCTTACCTTAGTTCTTCAGCAAACCACATATTTGATATAGCTATCGGTTATGACGAAGGCTCTAGTTATTCAGGCTCAGCCAACACAGTACAACAAAAGAAAAAGATAAACATGTACAATCAGATGTCTCAAGTTCTTTTGGGATACACTGGCTCTGCCAACACTGTTCGAAAGTTTGAATCCGATCTTACCCTTGATGGCACAAATGCGATGAACGAAGTTTATTTTATAAACTTTTCTCGCCTTCTTACAAAAGATCAGATTAAGAAGGGCTCAGTTTCTATCACACTTTTAACTGGTGCCTACTCTTCCAACAACGTTGAGGGTGGAACAATTACATACACTGATGCTAATGCCTCAGAAACACAAGGAACTCTTAACACCGTTGGTGGCGATTATGGAGTCTTGCTTGATACAACAAATAATCTAACAGGCGGTATTGTTTTCTATCAGGCAGGAATTATGGTCCTCACTGCATCAGCATTTAGTAGCTCAGCAGGTACTTTGGCTGATGCGAACTTCTTCGATGGACAAACAATTAGTCAGTTATTTACTGGTTCTGCAATTTCTGGTGCATGTGATGCACTTCGTCAGCGAATTGGAAACATACAATTTAATAATACAACTGAGATTAACTCAACAGTTTACTTCTGTCGCGCACCGCACAATAAATTTAACTACTCAAGCAATCCAACTTATTTAAGTTCAAGTTCTATTAGGGTCAAAAATAATACTCGCTCTAACCCACCAATCTCTTATATTACCACAATTGGTCTATATAATTCATCTAATGAGCTTCTTGCTGTTGCCAAATTGTCTGAACCTCTTCGCAAAGATCCCACGAACGAACTAACCCTCCGCGTCAGGCTAGACTACTAAGGAGGGCAAGATGTCCCTCAAGAAGTTTGGACAAAGTGACATAATAAGAAATGCCATGAGGGCTTATCCTCATAATACTTTCTTTATTTATTCGTCTTCGGTCTATTACGATAACCGACCAATTGAGACAGGTCAGTTTAATAGTGATATTCTGTCAGCATCAGGTGGAATAAGCCTGTACGAATACAATGTTGATAGAAGCGGCAGTACAACTATAGATAATGATGGTAATGTTCTTACTGGTGGACTGAACCCTCCTATTATACCTTACACTGCCGGTAG
>Ga0181592_10000714_pt1 | contig 26167 bp, 29 predicted proteins | sample 071ome_20_FD_133755 | JGI IMG/M metagenome (GOLD analysis project Ga0181592, IMG submission 133755) | Coastal salt marsh microbial communities from the Groves Creek Marsh, Skidaway Island, Georgia - 071412BT metaG (megahit assembly) | ecosystem: Environmental > Aquatic > Marine > Intertidal...
CTGAGGAAGACCGGCAGGATCAGGCCGCCATCGGTGTGAACAATACGCTGCATTTCAACGTATTTCTCACGACGCTTGGCCTCATCGGTTTCGGACCGTGCCTCAACAAGAAGCTTGTCGAAGGACGCGTTCTTCCAGTGGGTGTCGTTCCAGTCTGCCTTTGAGTAATAGATCTGTGAGAAGATCCAGTCCTCGGTCGGACGGCCGCTCCAGTAGCAGGCTGACCAAGGCTTGACCATCCAGACATTTGACCAGTATCCGTCGTTAGGCTCACGCACGACTTCAACGTCAATGCCTGCGGCCTTGGCAGATTCGCGCATGAGAGCGCCGGCATCAACCGCACCGGCAAAGCCAGTATCGGCGGCATGGAACTGAACCGACAGGTTGCTGAGCCCGGCTTCTTTCAGGTAGAACTTCGCCTTTTCCGGATCATACTCACGCTGCGGCAACTCATCGGTTGATGCACGGAAGTAGTTTGCCGGACCAACAGGGTTATCGTTACCAAGCTGGCCATACCCGAAGAAGATCTTGTCGAGCAGCTCCTGGCGGTTAACGATATGCTTCATCGCGTTCCGGACATTCTGATCGGTGTACGGATCCGCATCGCAAAGCATCGGCATGGTGGCCTGCTTGTTACCGGTGGAGATCAGCGTCTTCACGTTCGGCATATTGCCGAGGCGTTTTGCTGTCTTGGCCGGAACGTTGTTGATGGCGTCAACGGCACCGGTCGAAAGCGCCGACATACGGGCTGTCGGATCATTGATGCCCAGGGTTTCGACTTCGTCGAAGTAGGAATCATTACCGGTGTTCCAGTAGTTGGCGAATTTCTTGGTCAGCGTCCGCACGCCCGGCTCATGTTCAGCCAGCACATACGCACCTGCACCAATGCCTGACTGCCAGTCAATGGTCTCATCGCCATTGGACGGGCAGATATTGAGGTGATAGTCCGAAAGCAGGATCGGCAAATCGCCATTACCTTCATTCAGCTCGATGATCACCCCGTCCTTGCCGTCGGTGCGGATTTCCTTGATGCCGGAGACGACACCACTGCCACCAGACTTGGAATCCGGACCCATATGGTGACGGATTGAGTCTACAATATCGGTTGAGTCCAGTGTCTTGCCATTATGGAATTCGACGCCCTTGCGAACATTGAACTTCCATGTTTTGGCACCATTTGATGGCTCCCAGCCTTCGACAAGGTCACCCTGCACAGAACCATCCGGCATGATCTTGGTCATGTTCGGGCGAACCTGACCCATGGAGACGTTGATCATATAGGCATCAAGAATCTGGCCCGGATCGAGAACGTCGCTGGTAGCCCCACCGGTGATCCCAATTCTCAGCCGTCCGCCAGCCTTGGGTGTCGCGGCAAGGACTTCGTCAACAACGGTGGAAGCCCCTGTCAGCGAAACCCCGAGAGCCAGCGCCCCGGTCATGAAACCGCGACGGCCGATCTTGCCTGAAGCGTAGCTGTCCTGAAGTTTATCTGCTTTGATTTGAGTTTCCCTGTCCGCAACTTCGGCAGAGATTTTGTATTTTTGGCAATCGTCAGAATTATCCAATTCTTCCTCCCTTGATTTAATTACCCTTGGTTAGGTTAAGTTGCAAACACCTTGCTTTGCAAGATATTATTACATGTAAAGTCGGTTTAATTATCTGCCTGATGTGTTTTCTCACCTCCCTTTTCCGCATTTTCCATCTGTTATCAAAAATCAGACGCCAGCCGGGTTATCCAGCTCTGCTCCGATGGATGCAAGATCACTGTAGCGATCACCGATGCGGTGATGCGGCCTGCCACCGGTAGCCCCCCCGAATGCGGCAATCAGCTCGTTTCCGGCCGGGGCATCGGCAATATGCATCTGCACGGTCAGGTAATGTGACCGGCGGCCGGTATCGTTCTTGTCCATAAGGGGAATGTTGATCTGGGTATTCGCCGGCCCGCGTGTGTTGGTAAATCCAAGGTAAGATTTCCCCTCAACCGCCTTGCGGAAAAAATTGCCGAAATGCAGTGTATGTATGAGGGCTGAGCCATGTTCAAGCTCGCCGTCAACCCCCGACATGGACGCCTTGCCGAAAGCTTCAATTGCCTCACCTGAGCCACCGGCAAGATTGAGCATCTCTTCGGTCAGTTTTTCACCCAGAATGGGGCCGAAAGCTTTTATTTCCGGCATCAGGTCCTCAACATATCCGCGACCGGCCCAGGGGTTGCGGACAACCGCCGCCGCCCCGAATATTTCGAGCGGTGGTGTGGCGGCCTTCTCGCCGTCGACCAGAACAGTCTCTTTATATGTAACAATTTTCCGGATTATCAGTTCCATTGACGTCCTCCCTTGAGTTCGGCTTCACCTTCCGGTGTGCTCATCACCTGTTGCGTGGTTGTTGATAAAGCTGACCAGATGTTGATTGAAAACCTCCGGCGCTTCCATCATCGCCATATGCCTCAGCCCGTTGAGCACAACCAGCTCGGCCCCTTCGATTTCCTTTGCAATAGCGGCGCTCATGGCCGGATGATTGCCGAAATCCTCGTCCCCTGTCATGACCAGTGTCGGGGCGGTGATCGGCGGCGTCGGTGAAACCAGCTCATCCACGCCGTCGACCAGAACCTGATAAATCGGCGGGTAGATCTCGCGGCTGTTTGCCGTCACCCATTTCCTGACCTGATCAATGACTTCGGGCTTTCTTTTGCGGAAGTCTTCCGTGAACCAGCGTTCAATCGCCGCCTCTACCGTCGCCTGAGGGCCATGTTCCTCCGCCTGATATACCCGCCGCTGGATGGCGTCATGTTCAGCTCTCGTCCGTTGATGCGGAGAATGCAGCACGGCAAGTGCCGCCACCTTTTCCGGGGTATTCATCGCGATACGACGAGCGATCATCCCGCCCAGAGAAAACCCGGCAACGATGACGCGTTCACAGCCGAAATGATCAGTGACTTTCACGGCCTGATCCGCGAAAAGACCGAGACTGGGTGTCTCGGGGGGCGATGGTGACGTCCCATGCCCGTATAAATCATAGGTTATCACGGGCCCTAGAGCTGTAAGGGCATCGATCTGTGCTGCCCACATATCCTGATTGAGCCCCAACCCGTGGATCAGAAGAACGGGCAAACTTGTGCTGCCGCCATCATAAAGGCGGCAGGATGTGCCATCATTTGCCCTGCTTTCCTTAAATGCCATCAGCTTTCCTGAGGCCTCCATGCCACGACTTCAACCTCAACCTTAACGTCAACGAGAAGGTCATTGACCACCGCTGAGCGTGCCGGCGGCTCATCGGGAAAATATTCCGCATAGACGGCATTGAAGCCGGGGAAATCATCACGTGACGTCAACCATACCATGGCTTTCACCACGTCTTTCATCTCACATCCGGCCAGAGCCAGCGTTTCCCGGATATCCTCAAGAACCGCCCGGGTCTGATCTTCTATCGTGCCCCCGGTCATGACCTTGCCGTCCTTCATCGGCACCTGGCCTGTCAGAAAAACAAAATCCCCGGCCCGCACAGCTCGCGAAAGCGACAGCCTGCGGCCATTAATAACAAGCGGATCACCGATGATCTTCTTGCCCATATTGCCCCCTGATATTTATTTTCCTCGTTTAAGGCTGATCTACTCCGCCCGGAGGCATTTGCAATTTTTCGGCATAAGATGACCAAAAATTTAAGCATCTCCCTGTGCAACATCCTAGGCTTTATTCAGGACACGTGCGATCATGCATTGAAGAAACCGGATGGAAGGAGCGCCAAATGTCAGACCTCATTCATTATAAAATGTTCATTAATGGCGAATGGCAGGACTCAAGCGATGGCAAAAGTTTTGAAAGCGTTAACCCGGCAACGGAACAGCCCTGGTGCACGGTGCCTGAAGCAACCGAGGGTGACATAAATCGTGCGGTCGAGACGGCGCATCAGGCTTTCATGTCAGGTGAATGGGCAAGCCTGACACCGACTGCACGCGGGAAATATCTGCGCCGCCTTGCCGAACTTCTTGACGAGAAATCGGAACATCTTGGCCGCATCGAGACGATCGACACCGGCAAGATGCTGAAAGAGACACGCTGGCAGGCCAAATATATCGCTGAGTTTTTCCATTTTTATGCTGGCTGTGCCGACAAGATCAGCGGCCAGACCCTGCCCATCGACAAGCCTGACATGCTGACCATGACATTCCGGGAACCCCTCGGGGTTGTGGCGGCGGTGGTGCCGTGGAATTCGCAGTTGTTCCTTGTTGCGGTCAAGATCGGCCCGGCACTGGCGGCCGGTAATACGGTGGTGCTCAAAGCTTCCGAACATGCCTCGGCCGCGATGCTTGAATTCGGCAAACTCATTGAAGACGCCGGCTTCCCGAAAGGCGTGGTGAATATTGTCACCGGCCATGCCGACCCCTGCGGCAAGGTGCTGACCTCGCATCCGCTTGTGCAACGGATCAGTTTTACCGGTGGCACAACCGCCGCAAAACATGTGGTGCGGAATTCCGCAGAGAATTTCGCGCAAGTATCACTTGAACTGGGCGGCAAATCCCCTTTTATCGTCTTTGGTGATGCCAATGTCGAGAGCGCGGTTAACGGATCTATCGCCGGTATTTTCGGTGCCAGCGGCCAGAGCTGCGTTGCCGGATCAAGACTTTATCTGCACAACAGCATTGCCGATGAGTTTCTTGACCGCATGCAGGATCAGGCCAGGCATATCCGTATCGGCGACCCACTCGAAGAAGAGACACAGATGGGCCCTCTTGCCACCTATGCCCAGATCGAACATATCGAACGCCAGGTGAAACTGGCGCAGGAGGAAGGCGGGACCGTGCTGACCGGCGGCAAACGCCCCAAGACACCGAATGCAGGCTGGTATTATGAACCCACCATCATCGAATGTCCCCGCCAGGACATGACCATTGTGGATACCGAACTTTTCGGCCCGGTGCTGAGCGTGCTGCGTTTTGATGAAGAGGATGAAGTGACCGCCCTTGCCAATGACAGCAAATTCGGCCTGGCGGCGGGTGTCTTTACCAAAGACAGCGCACGGGCACTCAGGATGACGAAAGCACTGAGGGCCGGTATTGTCTGGGTGAATACGTACCGTGTTGTCTCGCCGATTGCCGAATTCGGCGGTTTCAAGGAATCCGGCTATGGCCGTGAAAGCGGCATGCAGGCCATTTACGATTACACCCGCCCGAAGACAGCCTGGATCAATATCTCAGATGAACCCATGGCTAACCCCTTTGTGATGCGCTAGTTGCTGAGGGTTATCACTGCATCAACCGCAACAACCCCATCGGCGAGAACAAAGAGAGGATTGATTTCGATCAGATCGATCCTCTCATCGCGCATCATCATTCCGGCAAGGTCATGGATAAGGTTTAGTACAGCCCCGCGATCACCGGACTGAGCCCCGCGATACCCGTCGATAATGCGGCTGACCGCAAGCTTGCTGATGGCGCGATCCATTTCCTCCCGGCCTGCCGGAAGGATCAGCGTTGCGGCATCATCAAGAATTTCCACGAGCACACCACCGGTTGCGATCGTGAGCAGTATCCCGAAAACAGGATCACGCCGGAGGCTGACCATGAGTTCAGCCACCACACCGGACACCATTGTTTCGATGAGAAAACCCTTTTGTCGTGCGGTGGGAGCATGGCGGCTGACATCAGACTTCATCTGGTAAACAGACGCTTCAAGCATCTCCCGGTCCGTAATGTTCAGAATAACCGCCCCCATCTCCGACTTATGGGGGAGATCAGGGCTCACCATTTTGAGGGCCAGCGGGTAACTGAGCGAACGGGGAAGCGTTGGCGGCAGATCACCTTCGGTAAAGAGCGACTCCGGCACGGCAATACCTGCCTCGGCCAGCATTTTTTTCGACGCGTCTTCATCAAGGGGTACCGGAGTGGTGCTTTCCTGCCGCACCGGACGGTGAAGAGGAGGTGGCGGCGAGGCAAGAATAACCTGCCTCCGCTGTCCGTATCGGACCGCGGAGGCGATGGATTTGAGGCAATCCCCGATCCCCTGCATCGGGGCAATTCCGTGTCCGATCAGAAAATCACGTGTTTCGGTATCGAGATTCTCCGCAATCGTGCTGCATACGGCACCCGGTATCCCATGTGCCTTCGTCGCATTGAGAAAGCTGATGGAATCGTTGCGATAATACGGCTTGCTTTCATCGAGTCCTGCCGCCGGGTAATCCTGAACAATCACCGCCGCATCATACCCGTCGTCAAACATGGTGCTGAAGACCGGCTCTGTTTTATCCGGCATCCCCCAGATCGGGGTGGTGTAGTCAAGCGGGTTTGAAACCGTGGCGGTGAGCGGCAACATCTCCCGCAATCTTTTGCCCGCCCCGGCGCCCGGCCTTGGCAGATCAAGCCCCAGTTTTTCGGCACCATCTGCCAGCATGGTGGCGCCGCCGCCGGAACATGCGAGACCGGCAAGACGAGGGCCGGCCGGTATTCCCGCTACGGTGATGAATTTGAGGGTTTCAAGCAGAAGAGAGGGTTCATCCACGCGGATAATCCCGAGCCGGTCGAATAACGCATCATAGACTTCATCGGTTCCCGAAAGCGAGCCGGTATGACTGATCGTAAGCTCACCACCGATCCGGGATGTGCCTGTTTTCAGTGCTACGATGGGGATATTGTTTTCAAGCGCCTTAAGTGCGGCGGCTTCAAAAAGCTGGCTGTCCCGTATGCCTTCAACATGGAGGCCGATGGCGCTGACTTCCGGCATATCAGCAAAACAGTCGATGAAATCATCGATCTTGAGCACGGCCTGATTGCCCAGCGAGACCATGTAACTCATGGGAAGAGACCGCTGTGACATGGTCAGATCTGATGACAGCATCCCGCTCTGGGTGATGATCGCCGCCCCGCGGCCGGTGAATCTGCCGCCATGGGCAAACGGCCAGAGCGCAACCTTGTCCCGGTAATTGATCACCCCGTAGCAGTTCGGGCCGACCAGGGCCATATCCCCCGCCGCCCGGATCAGTTCAGATTCATAGGCAGCACCGTCATCACCGATTTCACCGAAACCTGCCGTATAACAGACAGCACCCCCTGCCCCCATCTTGCTTAATGTCCTGAGGCTTGAAATCGCCTGATCCCTCGGCACAGCCACAAAGACAGCATCCGGCGCTTCAGGCAGATCCTCAACAGTTCTGAAACAGGGAAAGCCGCCGATCGTCTCACGTGTCGGGTTCACCGGCCAGAAAGGGCCTTCATATCCGATCCGTTTGCATTCGCCTGCCACCACTTCGGCGTCACGCCCCCCGAGAACAGCGATATGCCGCGGCCGGAGAAGCCGGCGCAGGTTCTGGTTCAGGTTCTGGGCGCGATGCTCGCTCATGCTCCCAAGGGGCGAAGAATGGAACGAGTGATAATGTGACGCTGAATTTCTGACGTTCCGTCCCAGATCCGCTCAAGCCTGGAATCACGCCACAGCCGGTGGATTGGCATTTCTTCCATGAGCCCCATCCCACCATAAATCTGTACCGCATCGTCGGCTGTCCGGCACAGCATCTCAGAGCAATAGAGTTTGACCATGGCGGCATCGCTGTCGGACATCACGCCGGCATTGGCTTTCTCGATCGCATCCCGGACAAGAAGCTGGCCGGTGCGAAGACCTACAGCCATATCCGCAAGTTTGAAACCTGTTGCCTGAAACCTGCCGATGGGCTGACCGAACTGTTTGCGGTTTGCCGCCCAGTCGCAGGCCATCTGATAAATCCGGTCCGCCTTGCCGCAACAGGTGGCGCCGACCCATATCCGGCCCATGCCAAGCCATTTGCCCGAAAGCTCAAGCCCCTTGCCCTCTTCGCCGAGAATATGGGCATCGGTCAGACGAACATCGTTGAAATCCAGCCGGAAATTTAGATATCCGCGATAGCTTGTGCAGTTATATCCGATGCTGACATCAAAGCCTTTCATCCCCACATCGACGAGAAAAGCCGTAATTCTCGGCCGCTTCCCCCGCGGGGTTTCATCATGGCCGGTGACCGCAAAAACGATGGCGAAATCCGGCATCACGGGACCAGAGATAAAATGTTTCGACCCATTTAGAATCCAGTCCGTTCCGTCACGTTTGGCGTTGGATTTCATGGACATGATATCCGAGCCGGCTTCAGGTTCACTCAGCCCGAAGAGCTCACGCTTCTCGCCGCTGACGCAGGGAAGAAGATATTTCTCACGCTGATCACCTTCTGTTGCCAGCAGAATTTCCGTTGGCCGGGCAACCCATGAATGCAAGGCATGTGAGGTCTTGCCAAACTCGTATTCAATGATCGCCATCTGCTCGTAATCAAGCCCGCCGCCGCCAATTTCAGACGGAAGATTCGCCGCAAAAAGACCGACTTCCTTTGACCTTTCCTCGATCTGGCGACCCAGTTCAATCGGTACCTGCGCCTCCCGGTCCACCATTTCTTCATGGGGGAACATTTCTTCTTCCATGAACCGGCGGACGGTTTCCGCCAGCAGCTGATTTTCATGGCTGGGATGGTCAAACATGGTGATGCTCCGTCAGGACTGCTTGATAAGGCCAAGTTTTTCCCTGGCTTCCGCCGGGGTCAGCACACGCCCCCCCATCCGGTGAATAATCTCAACCGCCCGCTCGACGAGCTGTGCATTTGTCGCCAGCACGCCCCGGTCAAGATAGATATTATCTTCAAGCCCGACGCGAACATTGCCGCCCATGGCCACCGCTGCTGCGGCCATCGGCATCTGCATGCGCGAGATACCAAATGAGGCCCAGGACGCATTAGCGGGCAGTTCATCCTTCATCACTTTCATCGTATCAACAGACTGATCGGCACCCCAGGGAATACCAAGGCAGATCTGGAACATGGGCGGCTCGTTAATCAGGCCCTCGGCTATCATCTGTTTGGCAAAGCGGATATGGCCGAGCTCAAAGACTTCCAGCTCAGGCTTGACGCCGAGTTTCTGAACAATTTCCGCCATCTTGCGCAGATAAGGGGGAGTTGAGATATAAATTTCGTTGCCGTTGCCAAAATTCATCGTCCCGCAATCAAGACTGCAGATTTCAGGCTTGAGTTCGATGACATGGGCAAGGCGCTCTTCAGGGCCGATCATATCGGTTCCCGGGCCGGGCATTGCCGGGTTGTCGTCGCTTGACACCCAGTCTCCTCCCATCCCCGCTGTCAGATTGATCACCACATCGGTATCGCTCGAACGGACCCGGTCCACCGTCTCCCGGAACAACGCCACATCACGAGATCCTTTGCCCGTCTCCGGATCACGGACATGGATATGGGCGGCCGATGCGCCGGCCCTGGCCGCTTCAATGGCAGCGTTGGCAATCTGCTCAGGCGTTACGGGAACATGCGGGCTTCGTCCGGTTGTATCCCCGGCACCGGTAACCGCACAGGTCAGCACAACTTCGTAATTCATCGGCCTCTCCAACAATCTAGAGTTTTTTACCGGTTTATCATTCACCTCACGGTTTTTTTCAGTTGTAAATTTTTCGCCAATAGAGCAAATTTTTGGATAGTTTTGACGGATTGGGACCAACCTTAAGGACATGACCGGATCATCAGCTGAACCCACTAAATCCGAACGGATTCAGTTCGTTCTTCTGCCTCGTTTCAACATGGCCACGCTGGCGACCATGATTGAGCCACTTCGCATCGCCAATTACATTGCGTCGGCGCATATCTACACCTGGAGTTTCACCACCCCGTCGGGCGGAACGGTGCAGGCCAGCAACGGCATCCCCATTGATTGCGAGGATCTAGGCGCCGGGGCAAACATGGCATCATCGATAGTCCTCCTGGGCAGTTGGGGCGCGGAAAGATATTCTGATGACCGGCTGACAAGCTGGCTGCGAAGCCAGACACGTCACGGCAGGGCCATGATCGGGGTTGAAATCGGGGCGTATATCTTTGCCAGAGCCGGATTGCTCACCAACAGAAAAGCCACCACCCACTGGTCTTTATTCGCCGGTTTCGCCGAAACCTTTCCGCAGGTCCATGCCATTGAGCAGATGTTCACCATCGACGGAAATATCATGACATGCGCAGGTGGCATGGCCGGCATTGATCTGATGCTGCAACGGATCGCGGAAACCCATGATGACGATCTGGCCAATGAAGTGGCAAGGCAGATGCTGCACCATTTCCGGGGCCAGGAGAACATGCCCCAGCGCCCCAGCAAGAACACCGCCACTATCGATGTTCACCCTGTCATCAAGAAAGTCACCCAGTTTCTCGAAGACCGGATCGAGGATAATATCACCATCCCTGAACTATGTGCGCATATAGGTATCCCGCAACGAAAGCTGGAACGGCTCTTCAACCGGTATGTGGGATGCACCATTGTGCAGTTCTACCGGCTCCTGCGATTGCAATATGCCCGTACGCTTCTGGTCAGTACCAATATGGATATAAGGGAAATTTCGGTCGCATCGGGTTTCAATTCGATGTCCTATTTTTCCCACTGTTTCACCAAAACCTTCGGGCGCAAGCCAAGCCTGTATCGCCTGGCCTGGCCTGAGGAAGACACCGTCCCCTCATGGCCCGGGACAATCTATGACTTCACCCACAGCGCCCGTTTCCGCAAAGACAAAAATGCCCGCAACACCCGTCTTGAGGTAAACCCGCAGAAAATCGTTTAAGGGGCAGGATTTCAGGAATTCTCACCCCTTGCGGCCTTGATGACCGCCACAATCCGCCGGTCACGTTCGGCGGCCAGATCTTCAAAATGACGATCTCCTGCCATGGCGTTGCATCCCTCCACCATGGCGTCACGCAACTCCGTGGTAAGTTCCGGCGCTTCAAGCCGGGTCCAGGGGAGTTTGAGCGCCGGGCCGAACTGATCAAGGTTTGTTGCCATCCCGCCTTCGCCGCAGGCCACATGGAAGGCCATGCACTGCCCCTGGATTGCCATGCGCGGGGCCGGACCAAACCTCAAGGCGCGATCGATATCTTCGGGGCTGGCCTCGCCATTGGCCACCATATGCAAGGCCTCACGCCAGAGCGCTTCCTGAAGACGCGTGGCGATGAAACCGGGAATTTCCTTTTTGAGCCGCAGAGGTTCTTTACCGGCAATGCGGTAGAACGTCATCACCCAGTCAAGCGCCTCGCCGGATGTCAGCCTGCCCCCCACCACTTCGACCAGAGGCAGGAGATACGGCGGGTTGAAGGGATGCCCGACCACTGTCCTCTCGGGGCTCGGGCAACGCGCCTGAATATCAGACATCGGCAGGCCAGAAGTGCTGGAGGCGATCACCACCCCGGGCGGCACCATTTCCCCCAGCAGCTGATACAGCTCCTGCTTGATCTCAAGACGTTCAGGGGCGGATTCCTGCACAAATTCTGTCCCGGAGACGGCATCTTCAAGATTGTCGGTGACGGTGAGATTATCAAGGCTGGCGCCTTCGGCAAGGCCGAGATCCTGAAGGCATGGCCAGGCCGTATCAAGGACGGACCGGAACGCCTTTTCTTCAGTCATGCTGTGAAGATAGGCCCTCACCTGATATCCCCGGGCGAGAAAGAACGCTGCCCATCCTCCCCCTATCGGACCGGCACCGATACTGGTGACTGTCCGGACGTGTTGAGCATCTGGCCGCATTCTATTTTCCCTTGAAGACCGGTTCACGTTTTTCAACAAAGGCTTTGATGCCCTCTGCGGCGTCTTCGGATTTCAGCATCGCCCGATACGTCGGCAGATCATCTTTGCGCATGCTGGAAAATGCCTGCTCGATGGGCTTGCATTCAATATGCCGGATGACTTCCTTGATCGACTGCATCGCAAGAGGCGCGGCCCAGGCCAGCTGGTCGGCCCATTCTCTGGCCTCATCCATCAGATTCTCATAGGGCACGACCTTGTTGACAAGGCCGTAATGCGCGGCTTCATCCGCTTTCATCCGCCGCCCCAGAAACAGCATCTCCATGGCGATATTATGCGGAATACGCCGGGGAAGACGTTGAATGGCGCCGGCATCCGGGATGATCCCGAGAGGCATTTCCGGCAGTGCGAATTCGACATGTGACGCCGCGATCAGGAGATCACATGCCAGCGCAATTTCAAAGCCGCCCCCGATGACAAGACCATTGAGCGCGCCGATAACCGGCTTGTTCAGCGACCAGTTTTCCGTCAGTCCGGCAAAACCGCCTTCACCATAATCGCCGTCATCCCACCATTCGTCGAGCTGGGCATCCCCGGCATCCAGCGATTTGAGATCCCATCCGGCGGAAAAGATGCGGTCTCCTTCGGCGGTGATGATCCCGACACGAAGGTCATTATCCTTTCTGAGTTCGGCGAAAGCTTCGGCAAGATCACGACTCATTTCATGATCGATGGCGTTGACTTTCGGCTTGTTCAACTTCACCTCAAGCACATGGCCGCGGCGTTCGACTTCTACGGTATCAGGCATTCTTCCCTCCGGGTTTCCGGGTTGAATTTCATCAGGCAAAAGCTGGCATAACCTCTTTGATAAAGAGCTCAAGCGATCTTTTCTGCTCTTTACGTCCCAGCCCCATGCTGGCGTAATAGGTGAACTGATCAACACCCAGTTCCTGATACGGCCTGAGTTTGGCGACCACTTCATCCGGCGTGCCAAACATCAGATTTTCATGCAGCATTTTCGCGCTGTATTCTTCGCGATTCTGGAGTTCATCCAGATTGATGCTGGCAGGGAAACCGTTTTTCACATCACCCAGATTCTTGTAGAGGTTTTCAAACTGGCTGAGCACACGCTGAACAGCGTAAACCGGCACCATCCAGTCCTCTTTTTTATCGTAGACCGCGGTATGACGCATCATGGCAAAAACCGGTCTTGGCTTGCCCGGATTTGCCGCCATCGCCTCATCAAAGCGTTCCTTATACAGCTCGGCCTCCGCCATGGGTCGGGTGAAGGGCCAGGACAGAATATTGAGCGAATTCTTGACCGCAAAATCATAGGTGATGGGCGCCCGTGCCGCCGCCCAGATAGGCGGATGTGGCTGCTGCAGAGGCTTGGGCACCGATGTGGATAAGGGAAATGACCAGTACTCGCCCTGATGTTCGTAATCCCCCTGCCACAGCGCTTTGAGTGCCGGCAGCATTTCATGCATGTATTTCCAGCCATCGGTCTGCTTGAGCCCGGGATGCATGCGATCAAACTCACGCTGATAGGCACCGGAACCAATACCGAATTCCAGCCTGCCGCCAGAAATCAGATCAGCCATCGCCGCCTCACCGGCAAGCTTGATCGGGTGCCAGTAGGCCGCGTTGACCACCGCCGTGCCAAGTCGAATATCAGACGTATGCGCGCCCCACCACGCCAGAAGCTGAAACGGATCCGGGGCGATGGTCATCTCAATCGCATGATGTTCGGCTGCCCAGACAATCTGAAATCCGCCCGCTTCTGCCATCTGGACCATTTCCAGCGTATGCGCGGCCACATCGCGCATATCATCTTCGTCCGTGACACGTTCCATATTAACTGCCAGTTGAAATTTCATCGCTCATCCCCATCGTGAAACATCTTCTGAAGGCTCTGCAGAACCCGCAACATTGTTCCATAATCTTGAGATGAATTTGCCCCGAAAAAAACGAAATTTTTGACATCATTATCAATTTTTAGACATTGCCGGAAGGAGAATGCTCCGCGCCACCCTTCATCAGGCCAGCGAAATCCTGAATATCGAAGGTTTTGGTTTCCTGATCACCGGAAGAGGCGTATGAGTAAAGAATTGCCCTGATTGAGGACGCTCTGCCCCATGCCCAGAATGCTTGATTACCTCCTTGGTGTTCTGGTTGCCCTGACCTGGGGGATGGGGCTTGTCTTTGCCAAGGCGGCGATCGGCCATTTCCCCCCTATTCTTCTGATGGCGTTCCGGTTCACAGTGACGGCGCTGGCGATGATCTGGTTCTTTCCCCTGCCCCGTGGGGTGATACGGTCACTGATCGGGATTGCGTTCATATCCTGTGCGGTGCAATACAGCCTGACCTTTACCGGCCTTGCGCGGCTTGACGCCGGGGTTGCGGGCCTTATCGTCCAGCTTGAAGTCCCTTTTCTTACACTTCTGGGTGCGTTGGTGCTCAGGGAGAAAACAGGGCTCAGGAAATGGATCGGGATCGGGCTTGCCTTTCTTGGTGTCTATATCATTTCGGGCGAACCTCGTGTGGCCAGTGACATCGGCGCTGTTTTTCTCGTCATTGGCGGGGCGGCGACCTGGGCCGTCGGGCAGACGATGATCCGCCGGCTTGAAAATATAGACGGGTTAACGCTCACGGCATGGATTGCGCTGATGGCGGCGCCCCAGCTTTTCTTCATGTCCTTTGTGTTTGAGACCGGCCACCTTGAAGCGATCCGCAACGCCGACTGGATTGTCTGGGGGTCCGTGCTTTATCTCGGTCTTATCATGACGGCCATCGGCTACGGGATGTGGTACACGCTCATCCGGCGCAATCCGGTCAGCCAGGCGGCGCCGTTTTTGTTGCTATTGCCTATTTTCACCGTATTGGGCGGCGTCACCTTCTTAGGTGAGACGCTCACCGTGCCGATGATGATCGGCGGCAGTATCGTGCTGGCGGGCGTGGCCAGCATCGTGATCGATGACCGGAAGACCCGGGATTAAACCCGGCCTATCACCGGCCGGGCTCAATGCTCATCATAAAGGGGGTTATAGACCGGTTGCGGCTTTTCATACAAAAAGCTCTGCGCCGGGTCCCATTTGACCACAACAAAAGCAGAAATACCCATCAGCACAAGGGCGACAACCAGCAGACGGGGGATTATCCGTGATGGCTTGCGGTAGGGGCGATTAACCGTGATCGCGTTCGTGAAATTGAAATCGAGTTTATTGCTCATTTAAATAAGCCTGTATTCTGGCCGGGGTGATGATGGAAACCACACTAGGAAAAATTGTTTGTTGCACTTAATCTATGGTCAGGCAAGAGATTTACCAGCCCCGGCGAAAGAAAATTTCGGCTAAGCGCTTAATCACACCCCACTTCGCAGGGTCGTTATACGGGAAAAAACCGTTCAGTTCTCACGTTTGCACTGGAACTGACGCTGGCAGGGGACATTCGGGTCATCGTTGCTGATCACCACGTCATTGCCGCCGGACTGCCGCCGGTAGATACATTGTGTGCCCTCAACTCGTTCGACTTTTTTCAGCCGGCAGGTTTCAAAAAGGTTGCGGGTGTTTTCCTGCTTACCCTTGGAATTATAGGTCTTGGCCGCCGCCAGCGCCTCGCCTGTGCCCGTGACATGAACGACAACCCCACCAGGACTGACGAGCACCGCCGCCACCAAAAATGCCGCGAGAAAGAAAGGCTGTTTGGGTTTACGAAGCATCCGGATCATCTTCTGATCCCGGCAGAAATGCCTTTCCCTGTATGGCCCGTGCCCCGAGAGTTTCGATAAGCTGGGGTGCGCTGGCCATCACCTCTTTGAGCATTTCCTCAACTTTGGCTTCCGCCTCTTCCGGTGCTTCTACATCCATTTCAGCGATACCATCGATGATCCAGTGAACTTTAACCTTCATGGAAATTCCCTCCCCTAGAAACGCTACTTGCCAAAAGACAGGCCATAAAACGTGGATCTGGCTTCTTCCTGCGTGGCGATGATCTGTTCCATTTCAAGATTTTCGGCCGCGCTGTCGCGTGCCTCCTGGCTGCCTTCAATCCCGATGGCCGAAGCGATGGAATACCAGAAATACGCCTGCTGGTAATCCGCTTCTTCGACGATTTCCAGGTGATATTTGGCAAATTGCGTCACCGCCTTCTTATCGCCGTCATCAATCCTCTTGCGCAGGCGGCTCGCAACCTTTTCCCTGATTTCAGCAATCGTTTCAGGTGGCAGGTATTCGATGATTTCCTCGGCAAGCGCGCGACTTTTCTCAATTCCGCCTAAATAGGAGAGCCATGACCACATCAGCGCATCGGGATAGTGCTGAGGCGTGCCACGCCCGGATTTCAGCAGCAGGGCCAGGTTGAACTGGGCATCATGCTGGGCGGCCTGGGCCTGCAATTCAAAAAGTGTGTAGGCATGGGCAAAATCTTTGGCCTTGGCGGCTTTCACCGCTTCCTGAAAGGTTTCATCGGAAGTTGCGATATCATTGTCAGTGCCGGAATGACTGCCGGCCATAGCCGTAGTTCCGCCAAAGAGCGTCGCCATTACCAGTAGTGTGAGCGCGAAACGGGCCAAGTCTATTTACCTGCCATCATGACGAGCTGGAGGTAGAAAACACGCATACGGAACTTTGAGCCGGGTTTCTGTTCAAACACCACGATCCGGGGACGATCACTCTCCGGCTTCTGAAATTCAAGGGACATGTTATCCGGCAACTCCACCCCGTACATCTCAAGCGTACCCTGCGGATTGCGGGAAAACTCCTCATGGAAGGACGAGTCAATCCAGGTCCGGGCAAGGGCGCGGCCAAGGATATCCGGCAATCGCTGCCGCATTTCTTCCTTATTGGCAAACTTGACCTGTTCCGAAACCAATTTGAACGGATCATCGCTGTGCGAACGTTTCACCACCGGAGGAGAACCGGAGGGAACAACTACCAGAGCGTTGGGCGGATTGCTCATCACTAAATCCAGAAAAGTCTAAATTACGTTTTAATAATGCCATGATTCGATGAAAATACAACTCCTGACCGAACTTCATCTCTGCTGTGATGCTTTCATGCAACATTTTCCCGGCATAACGGACACAAAACGCAAGCAGGCAATTTCTGGCATGGTTTTTGAAGAGAACACCTTCAGACCAACGCTGAAAAAGGTATAGCCGATGCTTCCGATCATCCGAACAGGCATGATGGCCGCAAATAAAGAGATCTCGACTATCTCTAATAATATCGCCAACGCCGCGAGCAACGGCTTTAAACGAAGCTCCAACAGTTTCGAAGATATCTATGCGACTATGGCTGATCAGGTCAGAAGCAGCACGACCGGAATGGGCACCCGGAATTCAACAATGCGTATCAATCACAGCCAGGGCTCGCTCAAGACCACCAATTTGTCACTTGATATGGCGGTTGCCGGCTACGGCATGTTTGTGACCGCTGATCAGAGTGATGGCAGTATCCGCTACACCCGCGATGGCAGCATGTCCATCAACGAAAACAGTCAAATTACGACAAGCAACGGACGAACTCTTCTTTCCTCGACAGGACAGCCGATAACGGTGCCTCTTTCTATCACCCAACCAAACGGATCTAGGGTTTTACTTGATTCCATTTCCGTCACCCCCAAAGGGGAGGTGATGGTTCAATATGGCGGCCTGGAAGCCATCAATGCCGGGCAGGTTGCGCTGGCTGGCTTTCGCAACATGAACGGGCTTCAGCAACTGGGGCTCAACGAATTTGCTGAAACGGCCAATTCCGGTGCGCCTCGTATCGGTGTTCCGGGAGACGGGTATTTCGGGACCATGATGCAGGGGAGCGTCGAAGCCTCCAACACCAATATTTCAGATGAAATGGTCATGATGATGCGTGCTCAACAGGCTTTCGGGGCCGCGTCAAGAATGATGCAGGCGGATGTTGATATCACCCGCCGTCTGATGAGCTAAACTGATTTAGAACTGGTGATCTATTTAAGCGGAACGGTCAGCTTACAGCTCGTGACGCCGAGACACATCTCTTCGTTGATCTGCAAATCACCCTCAACGCTGACGGCAAGATCCTGATCCACACCAAGAACAAGAACCATCGGCCGCGAGGACGAATGACGGGCAAGGGCTGTCATTTCTTCAAAAGGAGTCTGCGGCATCTTCAGCGCAACCTGCATCAGCGGCTTGTCTATGAGAATGGTCACCTTGCCGGATACCCTGGATATATAGGGATCCGGCGTGATGATGACCTGGCTTCGGCCTCTTGCAATATTCACCAGATTGCATGATGCGTGAAAGGTCTGCTTCAGATGAGGCCCCGCCATCTGAAGTTCCGCTGTCTGGATCGACATGCTGATTTCCCGGATCTGCTGCCAGTTCTTCATGAGGCAATCAGGCCGCCTTCCGGGTTGCTGAGATGCTCGCGCAAGCGGCGTACCGCGGATTTCTTGATCTGCGAGACACGGCCGGTGGTGATTTCAAGAACCTCCGCAATCTCGTAGACGTTCAGTTCTTCCACATAATAAAGCTGTATCAAGAGGGCTTCTCTTTCTGGAAGCGCTTTAAGCGCTTCTTTGAGCGATGCCCTCAGCTCAATGTCGTTCATGACTTCTTCGGGATTATCTTCGTCTGAGACAAACCAGATGGAAAATTCATCATAAACACTGTCGAGAGACTGATGATTATTGGCCTGAAATGCCTTTTCCCATTCCATCATTTCATGTTCATCGATATCAAGATATTCGGCAACTTCATGGAGCTGCGGGTCGCGGCCATTGGCTGAACGCAGTTTTTCTTCGGCCTGCCGAACGCGCTGCTGCATCTTGATGGTGGTACGGCAGAGATTGGAATTCTTTCTCAAATGATCGACGATCTCACCCCGGATGCGAAGGCTGGCGTAACTTGCAAAACTGGCACCTTCCTTGACGGTGTAATTCTGCGCCGCCAGCACAAGCCCGTAATATCCGATCTGGATCAGGTCCTCGATTTCCGCCGACAATGCCACCCGGCCGTGAATATGCCAGGCGATTTTCTTGACCAGATCAAGATGATCGCTGATCAGCTGTTCGACGTCCTGCTTCTGTTCGGGGTAATGCGCTTTCATGCTAGCCCGCCCCCCCTGGTTCCGTTATCAAAGAAGCGGACACCGCCAGATGTGTTCTGCGGTGCTGCCAGCACGTTCTTGGCCAGCGTTTTGAAGACAGTAACTTCCGGCAGATCTTCCTGCTGCAGGACAATGGGCTTGCGATCGACGATAGATTTCCGGATACGTTGCGAGAACGGCACATGGCCGCCATAGCGAAGCTTGACATCAAGAAACTGCATCACAATCGAATTGAACTTATCGAAATGCTTTCTTGCCTCGGTATCGCTGCCCGCCATATTGACGGCGATGGTGAAATTCTCAAGACCGGTTTCAAGATGGCAGGCCTTGATAAAGGAATAGGCATCAAGAAAACTCGTGGGCTCTCCCACCAGCACCACCACGGCCCGGTCAGATGCCGCAACAAACGAAACCGAGTTGTCCGAAGCTCCTGCCGGAACATCGACAATCAGCACATCGATATCATCCTTGAAGTGATCCATCATCCGGATGGTATGGTATCGGCCGGCGGGATCGACATTCAGCATCTCAAGAAGACCGCTGCCGCCGGAAACAATGCGGACGCCCCTGGGGCCTTCGCAGATTACGTCACTGATGGATTTCTGCCCGTTCAGCACATCGCTGAGGCTGTGCTCGGGATTGACCCCAAGCAGGATATGAGAATTGGCCATGCCAAAATCCGCGTCGAAAATAGCAACGCGTTTGCCAAGCTTCTGAAGGGTAAGCGCCAGATTGACCGATACGCTTGTCTTACCGACACCGCCCTTTCCACTTGATACTGCAATCGAAGTAGGCATAACCATTCTCTAATATATGCACATTACCAATACATTATGCAATTTCCGATCCAACTGACAGATCTCTTATTTTCAGGCCCCGAAACCTGCTCCGGCGGACAGAGGAGAGGCATGCTCAACGGGGATTGCAACAATATCGGTCATCACATTGTCATCAAGGCGTGTTGCCAGTTCAAGCTGGGCTGAAACCGTCGCCGGCTGACCCGGCCTCAGCGCGGACTGGTCAACCACCACATCACGTTCTGTCAGCACCGAGCCGTTTTCATCCTTGACCATGAATCGGATAACCGGCGCATCGGCGGAAAGCGGATAGGTGTTGGTGACCGTACCTTTGACGCGGATAATATCACCAAGCCGGACTGCCTCAAGATCACTGACCTTGAAATAGTCCATGCTGACATTAACCGTCGCACCAATGGTGGACATGAAGGTATCAACCCAGGGCAAGAGCACCTCACGCTGATCTTTGAGCGCGAACACACCCGCCGCCACCCCCATCAGCCCGACAAGGCCGATCAGGGCAAAGCGCCGCCTGGAGGATTTCTTTTCTGCCTTGCGCCTTTTTTCAGTGATCATTTCGCGCAAAGAGGTGAGCTCATCCCGGAAACCGCTCAGAGTCTGGTTTGTTTCCTGATGATTTCTTTCCGCCTTTTCAAGGCACTGACGTGCTGTTTCCACCGCTTCACGAGAGGTATCTTTGAGGGAAGTGGCCTCTTTTGCCAGCCGCTCATTCTCCCATTGCAGCCGCCGCATCCGGATGCTGATCTCCGTCTCTCTTTCCTTGATCTCATCAGCTTCATTTTTATCATCAGCCTGATTACCTTCGACCTTTTCCCAGAAAGCGTCTGCTCTGGCCTTGTCAAACACCGGACCAGAAGAATGGCCGGGAGGTGTCAGCACCGACCTGGCACGGTCACCCGCTTCCGGCGTGTTCAGCTCATCCTGCATGATCTGGGTGAAGACATCGCTGACTTTCTTTGGTTTCTTGGACATAAGGGCCAAATCATTGGTGGCTCTTATCTCAAGCTTGCCGTCCTTTGTCGTTGTATCGAGGATCATCGCATCTTCACCAAGTTGAGCGATAATCTGATCCATCGCGGTGGCGCTGTCGGCGGCGGATACGGTAATGGTTGGCATGATGAGTCCTCCTTAGGTTCTGGCTCAGCCTTCGGCCTCGCCGCTTATCGTGGCGATGAGTTCAATTTTGCGGGTATCCGGAATTTCGGTGAAACCGATCACGATCATATCGTCGATATGATGACGTATCAGTTTCGAGAGCGAGCGGCGGATCACCGGTGAAACGACCAGCACCGCCTGTTTGCCTTTTGACGACATGTCGTCGTTGATCTGATTAAGACGGGTGAGCAGTTTTTCAGACAGCTCATTGTCAAGAATAAGACCTTCCTCCGCACTCTGCCGCTCCATGGTAATCAGCATGTTTTCAAGATCGGAATTCAGGGTGATGACCGGCAACGGGCTGTTGATGGGCGCGACCTGCTGGATCAGCATGCCGGCAAGTTCAGGGCGAAGCGCTTCCGCCATATCCGGAATGCTCATGTTGCGGGCAACGAGGTGGGAAATATTCTCAAGTATCCTGCGCATATCACTGATGGGCACACGTTCCTGCAGAAGTATCCGCAGAACACCGGTCAGGTTATGTAACGGGATCAGTTTAGGAACAACGGACTGCACCAGATTGGGCGCCGTTTCGGCAAGGTTATCGAGCAGTTTCTGCACATCATCCTGACCAACGAGCTGATCGGCGAATTTATAGAGAAGATGGCTCAAGTGTGTGGCCAGCACCGATTCAGGTGCAATTGTCACATACCCGCGGGCTTCTGCTTCACGCACCTGATTTGATGCGATCCACACCGCCTCCATGCCAAAGGTAGGGTCCGTGACCTCAATACCGTCGATCTTGATGTTTGTCTCTTCCCCCGGAATGGCGAGTTTCCGGTCAGGATAAATCTTGTCTTCGCCGACAATCGTCTGGCCGATCCTGATCTGATAGGTGTTCGGCTGAAGCTTCATGTCATCCCGGATCCGTACCGACGGAACAACAAAACCGAGCGCGGTTGAAACCTGGCGGCGGATACCCGTCACGCGTGAGCTGAGCAGCCCGCCGTCTTCGTTATTGACCATTTCAATAAGGCCATAGCCGAGCTGGATCGAGACCGCTGAATTATCCGCAATATCCGAAAGCGAGATGGCATCAGGGTTTGCCGTGACAGATTCCTCTTCCACTGAGAGATCTTCTTCCTCCACGGCCCCTTTTTGCTCTTTATTGTAAGACACGAATGCAAGTCCTGCGGCAATGAGTGCTCCTGTCAGGAACAGCCAGTTCGGCATCGCCGGAACAAGCCCGATCAGCCCCAACACCACGGCTACGGGAATCCATGCCCGCGAGAGGTTGATCTGGCGGCCGATATGTTCGGCCATATCCTGGGTGGACGAAACACGGGTGACGATAACCGCGGTCGAAATCGCCAGAAGAAGTGACGGGATCTGGGCAACAAGACCATCCCCGATCGACAGCAGCACATAGTTTTCCGCCGCCAATCCGGCAGGCATATCATGCTGGGCGATACCGATGATCAACCCGCCCACCACATTGATCACAAGGATGAGTATGGAGGCAACAGCATCCCCTTTGACAAATTTGGATGCACCATCCATGGCGCCGTAGAAATCCGCCTCGCTGGCAATCTCTTCGCGCCGCAGTTTGGCCTCTTCGTTGGTGAGCACCCCAGCATTAAGATCAGCATCAATCGCCATCTGCTTACCGGGCATGGCATCAAGGGTGAAACGAGCCGAAACTTCAGAGACCCGCCCTGCCCCTTTGGTGATCACCATCAGGTTAATGATGATAAGAATGACAAAGACAAAAATACCCACCGCGTAATTACCGGCGATCACAAAGGCACCGAACGCCTCGATCACCTCACCGGCGGCGTTGCTCCCGTTATGGCCTTCGGTCAGCACCACCCGGGTCGAGGCAACGTTGAGCCCCAGACGAAGGACGGTTGCAATCAGAAGCACGCTCGGGAAGCTGGAAAAATCAAGGGGGCGATAGGTGTGCATCGCCACCATCAGCACCAGAAGTGAAACGAGAATATTACTGACGAAGAAAACATCTAGAAGCAAGGCTGGCAGGGGTAGTACCATCATCGCAACAAGGATGAGAATACCTGCAGGCAGCACGCTTCCACCAAAGGCGGAGCGCAAGTTCGGGATGTTCAGTCGCTGTAAAACCGCTTCCATGACCTACCTGCCTCTTTTCTGCACCAGGGACGTGATCCGTGTCGGGAAAACCTCATTCATGACGGGATGTTGACTGTCAGAAAACCGACAAACCACCTTGCCGGCGGCGGCATGGGTTAAATCTATCTTTCTGTTTTCAAACACTTTATTTTCCATCTCTGCGGTTTTTCATCCTTGTTGCGGATCGCGTGATATGTAGTAAGAGGCAAAACTCGTGCCAGCCTGCCTGAACAGAGTGTTTTTTATTGCCGCCGGGATCTGGCACAGATTATGCAGGCAGACGGGCAGATGAATTTCTCGGATGGAGCTAAACCATGACCAAATCCAACCTTAAGCCTCTGTTGATATTGCCGGTGGTGGCCCTGCTTGGTGCCTGCCAGGTGCCGGTTGTGCTGACGGAAGGCAAATCCCTCACCAACACCCCGGGCATGACAGAACTTGAACTGAGCCAGGCGGAATCACTCAAAGCCGTGAGCGAGGTTCTCGATGCCAAGGCTGAAACCATCCCGACGCTGAATGCCGTCGGTTATGCTGTTGTATCTTCCCAGCCGGGCCGGTCCGAAGCCCAGAAACGTCTGATGGCCATCCGCGCCGCCCGCATGGCCGCGATGCGTGATCTGGCTGAACAGATCCATGGCCTTAAGGTTGACAGTTCCACCACCGTGATTGATCTCATGGTCCAGAACGATACTTTCCGCGGTATTGTCACCGGCACCATCCGCGGTGCGCGTACCGTAAGGATCAACCCGACCGGTGCTGATACGTACGAAATCGTTCTTGAAATCGACCGCGAGATGATTGCCTATCTGATGGATAGTGCAAGGCAGGTCATCTGATCAATTTAGTTTAGTGTCATGACCAGAGCCATCCCACCTATTGCCGCCAAGTCCTGCCTGAGATCATTCAGGCAGGCTTGTGTTGTTCTTGCGGGTGTTTTTCTGGCCATGCTGGCTGCCCTGCCCCATCCGGCCCGGGCATCACTGAACTTCACCGAAGCCACAGGAAGAGCGGTTATTCAGGAAGGTGCCGACACCAGCGAGGCCCGCATGATGGCACTTGAAGACGCGCTTTATCTCGCGGCCTTACAGGGTGGTGCCAAAATTGACGGGTTTTCCACGGTAAGCACCGATACAAGCCTCAATGATTTTCTGCTGGTTCGTCCTGCCAGCATGATCATGGATTACACCATCATCGATGAAATCGAGGACAGCACCCATTATTCGGTCACCATCCGGGCCGTCATAGGTGAAAAAGAAACAGCGGGCTGTGTCCGGCCGGTGGTTAACGCAACACTTTATAAACCTGTCGTCAAGATCAGCGCGAAAGCGCCCGGCTGGGCGTCGGCTTACAGCCCGGCCATTGCACGTATGATAGTGAAATCTCTCACCGAACATGAGAAAATGGATCTCATGAATGCCAGCAACAGGCCGTTTTCAGCCGCCAGCCTGAGCAATACAAATGATGCATTCGATTACGCCGCCCTCACCGGAGGCATCGTGCGGGTCAGCGATGGTGATTTTGCCCTTGTGCCGGAAATCCGGATGGATCATGAACGCACCGGCTCCGGCCTATTGCGCAGGGAATTCGTTATCCTCACCGTGACGCTGAACGGCTATCACGGGCGCAGTTACGAGCCCGCCTTCAGCGAGACCGCCCAGGTCCGGATTCCGGTCAGGCGTTCAACCCCGCTTACGGTGATTGATCAGCTGTCAAAGAAAACCCGCGATGAGCTCAACGCCGCCATGACGCTTCCGGTGCCGACGGTGATCGATGCCGCTGTCAGCGCCATGTCCTGCCAGCCGTTGAAAGCAAGGCTCGTCATCAACAACACGACGCTTTCCGTGCCTTTCGGCCGCAAACAGGGCCTTAACGAAAACTCACTTGCCGTCACCAGCAGCGGCGATATGAACTGGACGGTTTTAAGGGTGTCATCCCTTAACGAGACCAGCGCAAGCCTTGTGCCTCTGGACCCGGGCCGCGATGTTGCTAAACTTGCCGGAAAGACGGTTGAATTTATGGAGTTATCCCGATGATGATACCACGCTTGATGATAATGGGCTCAATGATGATGGTGGGGCTTGTATCCATACTGCCGCTTGCCGCCCACGCCCAGTCCCAGCCGCTGATCGTTCTGGAATATCCGGGCGGCTCTTCTGCCTATTCGGATTCAGACAATCCCTTTGTGATGGATGAGAATTATTCCACCAAGCACCGTGTTCAATCCGGCGAAACCCTGAGCCATGTCATGGACAAGCATTACGCAGGCAGCGGCCTCAACATGCGGTTTATCGAAATGGCGATTGTCATGAAAAACAAGCATGCCTTTGTTCGCAACAACCCCCATTACCTTTACGCCGACAAAACACTTCACCTGCCTTCTCTCAACGAAATCAAAGCATTGATCATGGGTCAATCCAATGATACGCCTAGCAGTTCTTCCAGCATTTCTGATCAGATCTTTTTCTTTGGCAGCTAGCCTGATCGCCGCGATGACGCTGGCCACGACGGCCCCTGCCCTTGCATCTGAGGATGACGTGATCACGCCTCTTACCGGCGAAGAAATTGCCCAACATATCCATGCACTGCTGGCAGAAAACGATATTTCGGGAACGGCTCAACTGAACCTGAAGGAAAAGCACAACCCCTGCCCGGTGCCCATCACCGTTGCACCGCTTTTCAAGAACTGGAAGACCATCAAGGTGACCTGCCCTGCCAATACGCAGTGGCGGCTTCTGGTAAGGGTGGAGCTGGATGATGAGAAGATAGCTCCAGCCAGAAATACGGCCATTTCATCCAGCCCTGAAAAAACCGGCCGTGCCGCCGGAACGCCCCGCGCACTTGCGCTCAAGCGCAGCATGGACAAGGGAGAGGTCATTCTTGAGGATGATGTGCTGATGGTGCCGATTTCAGCCCGGCAGGGTTATGGTGTTTTTCTGGATGCGGGTGACGTCATTGGCCGCCGCGTCCGCACGCCGATTTCGGCCCATGCGCCGATCAAATCACGCCAGCTTGAACCAAAATATCTTGTTGAAGAAAAAAAGCCCGTGATCATCGCCATCAACACCGGCGGAATTTATGTGGAAATGTCCGGAATTTCGTTGCAAAATGGGCAGTTAGGTGAAGCTGTGAAAGTCGAGAATATTTCGAGCGGCAAGACAATTACAGGAAAAGTGACCGGATTGAGAAAAATTTCACCCATGCACTAAAATATTAGAAGTCTGGGTCGTTAACATGTCTGAGGAGGCTAGACCGATGGTTGAGTCGATTAAAAACACAATGAACAGGATTGATGTTCCGCGTAATCGCCAGGGCGATAACGCACCCGCATCTCGCACCCCTGTGTCGGCAGCAACTGGAAGTTCATCCACGGCCTCGGTAGACAACAGCGTCGATACCCCGAAGGTAGTCGCTCAACTCGCCGAAAGCCCACCGGTGAACACAGAAGCCGTCGCACGCATCAAAGCTGC
>Ga0181592_10000733_pt1 | contig 25944 bp, 43 predicted proteins | sample 071ome_20_FD_133755 | JGI IMG/M metagenome (GOLD analysis project Ga0181592, IMG submission 133755) | Coastal salt marsh microbial communities from the Groves Creek Marsh, Skidaway Island, Georgia - 071412BT metaG (megahit assembly) | ecosystem: Environmental > Aquatic > Marine > Intertidal...
ATGTACGAACTCGCCTAACAACCACCAGAAGCACTGGCGCGTAACGCTTATCTTAACCTAACAACCACCAGAAGCACTGGCAGAAGAACTAATCCCTTCCTAACAACCACCAGAAGCACTGGCTTATAATGATACTTTCGGCCTAACAACCACCAGAAGCACTGGCGACAGTGCTGATGGCTTCCTAACAACCACCAGAAGCACTGGCAAATTACAAAGTTGAATACCTAACAACCACCAGAAGCACTGGCGAGCGATAAAAGTCTAACCTAACAACCACCAGAAGCACTGGCAATGGCTCCTACTCGATCCTAACAACCACCAGAAGCACTGGCAGAACACAATATATCTATTTGATATGTGTGTGTAAATAGCTTGAATGAGTGTGGTATTTCAGTATGCTTTATGACATGAATGATAATGAAAATCTACCTAGCAATTTATTTGATACATGGGTTTTTGAAACCTCAATAGATCGCACTATTTGGATTCCTTACCTGCAGGCTATTGAGAAAACTGGAAGTTTGTGGCTAACAAGATTTCAGGGCGGAGAACTCGATATTGATTTGGCTATTACTGACACGGTAATGATCTATGGTTATTCAGGTGACCTGCCAGTTGCTTTTCTGCTTGATGCCTCTAAGACAAATACCACCGTAATAATCCACTCTCGGTATAATGAGTCACCTCTTATTTTTGAGCCTCTTTTGCGAGTAGGCAAGATTGATGTTCTTCAAGAGCAGATACTATTCAGAACGAATGAGCGCAAACGTGCAGTGATCGCTAAAGAATGTGTATTGGCAAGACTGCGCCAAATGAATTGGTTGATAGATGTTCCGGCAAGTCATATTAAGAACATTAAAATAGCAAATGGTGTTAATGAAGTTCGTCAATATGAAGCTCAGTATTCGAAAATATATTGGGAAAGATATTTTTCTTGTCTTGGCTACCCAGATTATTCACGTAGAGGTAAAAACCCGATTTCAGATGCGCTGAATGCATGCTCTTTGTTTCTAGTAGGGCCAATACTTAGATGGATTTACTTGCATCGACTTTCTCCGAGTCATGGGTATCTACATGTTCAAACCACTTATAATGCGCTTGTTTATGATTTGATGGAGCCGGTTCGTCATTGGCCTGAAAAAATTGTCTTTCAGCTTGTTAAAAATTCGGGCGAAGATAAATTAACAGCTAAAGCCATTAACCGATTAAAAGAATCATTAAATCAAGTTGTTGAAGTGCCGAATTTTCAATGCGAAGTGAAGCGAAAAAATCTCATGCATGCAAATGTTCTTGCATTAAGGGCATATTTATTGAGAGACATGACTAGGCTGGTTTTTCCCCGTGATTCAGAAGGGCGTGAAAAAGGTAAGCCCGTTAAAGCCAGCTTTATAATACCTGGTAGTAAAAAACGCTATCGTTAATAATTGACAGGATTGATGTATGAGTATGACGAAGGCCACCCGCCCAGAGGAAAAGCAATTCATTTACTATGTTGAAAATGAAGAAAATGGATTTGCTCTAGAAAAAAAACGCTTAAAGGCACTTCCTGCCGCCATGCGATCCAGCGGTGTCGTTCTCTCTTTTCCTATGACTCGTAAGCCTAGAGGAAAAGATGAACTTACGAGAACTCAAACAATTGAGTTTCCTTTAGAAGGGCCTGAAGTAAGATCGGTGACAGATCTTATTGAAAGTTACAACACGTTCTCAGCGATCAACTCCGAGTCTATTTTTGGTTACTACGCCAAACTGTATACGCTTGGGTGGGATGTGTACGGTAGTTCTGCGCCTGCCATTGCAGCTCAGGTTGCTAAGAGCAAACAGGGTTTTATTAATCAGGTTGAACAGGCTATTGCATCAGAGGAAAAGCCATTTAGTTTTGATGCAATCTCATCATGGTTGGCAAAAGGTAAAAGCAAGCCAAGGAGCACTGCTAAGTCTGATAATAAAAAGTGGGATACTGAAACGATGACTAGGTTAGTCACTAATTGTTTTAGTAAAGATGTGGAGACTTTTACAGATAAGCTGGTGGAATTAACTCTGGCGTCTGCGGAGAATTGGGATGCTGTTAACACTGACGTTCTTGCTGCAAGTACAGCTGTTGCACTGAATGAGGTGTATAGCGCGAATGTGACGGGTGAGGCGCTTATGAACGCCTGTATTCAAGGTGATCCCGACTTTACTGGTTTGGATAAAGATTCTATTTCTTTGGCCAAAAAACTAACTAAAAGGACGTTATGTTGGTCTGGTGAGTTTAACCAACCTGAGTTATCGGATACTTACTACCTTCATCAAGCGATCTCACGCGCAGCGCATTTTTGTTATGCCGAAGTTGATGAAGGAAAATCACTTAAGACTTCCATGATTGTTGAACGGTTACTACCGGGCTTGAACTTCTCGGGCGCCGCTTGGATCCTGGGGAATGGCCTTCACTTATTTAACCAAAGCAATAAGGAATTAATTTCTAAAACGTTGGAGGCTCCAATTAATGAAGTCGAAAAAATTGTCGAGCTTGCAAAGCCTATTGCTGGTTGCACAAAAGCTTTCGGCTCTGCGTCTGATTACCGGGTTCATTTAGGCGGAGCAATAGCCAGTTTCGTTGAATTGTATTGGAAGCGTTTGGAAGAAATACAGAGTTATCTTTACCGATTAGCTGATCTGGTAGGTAGTCATTCGATACCTGATATATTTTTTGACGAAACTAATGAATATAGCCTTTCGTTATTTAAGTCGTTGGCCGTTGATCAAAACGAACTTCAGGAGCTGTGGGCGTCGTTGCCTGGTCAGTTGGATTCATTAATCGAAATTCATGCTCAACTAATGGGTAAAGGGTCAAGACCTCCCGTGGAAAATGATATCCACACATACAAGGAAGGACTAGAGAGAATTTATGCTCTAGGAACCATCTTAAATCAGCTATTTAACAACTTTAACCAGTTCGAGCATGTTAATAAACAAATAAGATCGGAGCCTGAAGCCCTAAAAATCGAAGAATATATAGCATCTGTAGAAATTGCACCTGAGCTATTGAATGCATTGGCGCGTAAGGGTGCGCAAAGAGATCAAGGTGATTCAGAAAAAAAATCGGCGCAAGTAGGAAAGAAAAACCTATTTAACCCGCCGTCATTGAACATGATTGGTTCATTTAGGGAATCCTCTGAAAAGGTCTACCAAGATGCGAAAGCTCGGTTTCCAGAAATCATGCACTGGTTTACTCAATATTCGAATACAATTGGATCCAAAGAGGCATACATATCGGATCTGATCGAGGTGTATGCTCAAAAGGAATTTACTCAGCGTTCCGCTCGGATGCTTGAGGTGTCTGAAGAACAGGCTTTGTTTTATGCCCGTCGAAAGTTGTTTGATGAGTGGTTTACATTTTGGCGAACACTCTCTGAAGAGTCTCGATTATTTGCAGCTAAGACCTTAATTGAATTAAAGAGGTCCCTTGCTTTCAAGAAACATGCTGACAAATGGAGTGAACAAGCACGGAACTTTATCTTCGAAAGGAAGGGCGCTTATTATGTTGGCTTGTTGTCGCGTCGACGACATGAGCCTCTACCAATACTAACCAGCGGTCTTCTTGAGTTGGATTTTAACCAGCTTATTACCCAGATGGTGGATTGGGTAAGGGCGCATCAGCATGATTCTCCAGCATTACAGCTTGATGCGGTTAACATTGCGATCAAGCTAGCTGACTTAAAGGCCAAGAGCCTGGTTGAATCTATACGTTCTGAGTCTATTAACCCACTGAGTTCAGCCCCGGAATGGTTCTCCATCCCTCTGGCCACTAATGAAAAAGAAGCGTTGACGAATGGGTCGCTTATTCATCCCCGGATGTTGGAAAGGATTATCTCTAAAGTCGGGGTGGCCGTGCGAGGTTACGCCATTATCTTATCTAAAGAAACGAGCAATGAATCGTTTGCAATTAAGCCGACCAGTGCGTTGAAGGTGATGGCCTTACAGATTCAAACCTTGAATGACGACGGTACTCCACGACTTTGGCGTCCGCCTGCATGGATTGCAAAAGGCACCTGTTCTATTGCTAAAACTTGGCGATCACTTGAATTGACTTCAGACGAAGCGATCGAAGTTAACGATGTATATGACGCGATCAAAGATCGGTTGGGTGATTCGAATATACGTGCGTTGCTTTCGGTTCTTCCGCATCGTTGGGGGTGGGGCACATCTTTAAGTGGTATTACCCAACAAGGGTATGAAGCCAATCAGCCAGTGTTATCCGTTGAGAAGAAAACCATTAAACCAGCGAATTTCACTTGTTTCTTTACTTTGAATGTACCGCCAAACAAACACCTGATTCTCGATGAAATATTGAAAGGTAAATCCGATAATGGTGCAGGATCCTTAAAAATCGAGATTACGCGTAGTTCATTCGATCCCGAAGCTCCCTATAGCCAGCAATTGACGATGCAAGTCCCATTATCAAGAAAGGTTGAAGAGGTTGAGCCAGATGTCGGTTATTATGATCGGGTGATTGGTATTGATTTGGGTGAGCGGGGGATAGGCTTTTCGGTACGAAAGCTTGGCGAAAGCAACCCAGAATTGTCATTAATTGATCGTGGCTTTGTACGTATCCCATCCATTCGTAAGTTGATAAATTCAACCGAAGCGTTCAGAAGAAAACATGTTCGTGAGATGAAGAACAATCGTAATGACTTTGTTGATTATGGCAAGTTGCGCGATTCTGTCGCAGGCGATGTTTTCTCTCGAATCAAAACCTTAATGTACCACTACAAAGCATTTCCGGTTCTTGAGGATGCTGTCGATGTTGATAAGGGCAATAAGCATCTCAATCAGGTATACGCTCAGGTTCAATCTTTCTTTTGTTTCTCAGATGTGAAAACCCTCGACGCCAGACGCGAACATAAATGGCGAGGTACCTACTCAACGCATCCTTTTTATAAACGGAAGATCATGACGGTGAAGAAATCTAAGGAAGTGATTAAGTACGCTGATCTTAATCTCCATCCTGGGGTAAAAGCATCTAGCTATGGTAGTAGTCAGGAATGTCCTTCTTGCAGACGAAATGCAACAAAGGCATTGAAGGCCCTGGAAGGGCGAAAGTTAGAGGTTAAGCCAGGTGGCATAGTATCTCTAGAAGACGGCGATATTCGCCTTTTTGATAGCAAAGTTGTTCAAGGTGAACGATTTCGATATCCACTGGAACCAAAAATTCGATTAAAAACCGATATCGTAAAGCAGGTTAGCCTGCAACGGAGATTAAGGCCTTTACATAAATCACTCGATACTACGCAATCAATTTATGTATGTCCCTATGTAGATTGCGGAATGCATGAGCATGAAGTACATGCTGATGTAAATGCTGCAGATGTAATAGCGCTACGCTGCATTGATAATATTGTGCACGTTGATCATATCTCTTAGGCTCGAGTCTGGACTCAAAGAAAGAAGGTAATGTGGTAAAAGGATAAAACCTCCAAAATGGAGGTTTTTCTTAGCAAGGGCTTAGGTATGGAGTCCGAAGATATCCTGATGCTTTTTAAGCTGTATCACCCTTGCTGGCTGCTTAAATACTGGTTTGTCCCTTGGTCACCCGCTAACAACCACCAGAAACACTGGTAACATTGACCAAACCGAGCTAACAACCACCAGAAACACTGGTAAATGACAATATACCTACGTGATATATGGGTGTAAATAGCATTAATGAGTGTGATATTTCAGCATTCTTTATGTCATAAATGGTACTAAGACGCTACCTAAATCATTGGGTCGATCGACCCGCCACAAGTTCTATCTTTGTTGGACGTTTACTGTTACTCCTTTCTTCAAAGCCGCTTAGCGCGGCATCTATTTCTTTAGTCATTTACTTACATTCGATGTTCTTATCCTTAATTAGTAATTCGATATCGTTATTGGAAATAGGCAGTACGCCGAAACTTTTCCGATGGTGATTACTATGGTTGAAATTTGTGACTTCTGGAGAAATCCACAACTGAGTTGGATGTCGAACTTTTATCCAGCCGCCATAGTCGTTGATGGTCGAATTTGGCCGTCGGTTGAACATTACTATCAGGCCCATAAGTTTCAAGGTACTGAATGGTTTGAGTTCCTGGCGAATCAACCTACAGCCGCTAAAGCTAAGACAAAATCACGTAAAGCTGGGGTATGTCAGCTATCTCAAGCTCAAAAAGAATTAATACTCTTCAAAGCGGTGAAAGCAAAGTTTAGTCAGCATCCTGACCTTAAAGCGCTTCTACTGGCCACATCAACCAAATGGATCGTTGAGGGATCTCCTAAGGATCGTTATTGGGGAACCGCGAATGGATCTGGTTTAAACCGAATGGGAGAGCTGCTTATGGAGCTTAGAGCGCACCTTATAAATGACTGCCCAATAACTCCAATAATTCACCTAGTTCATTAATCAATCATACTCAAGAGGAATAACATATGGCTCTACAGCCCTTTGATAGTGTTACCAGGGGAGCAATTGTTCAACTGAAGAAACTAAAGCCAAAACTGGAAGCAGCTAGCCCTGAAGCAAGAATTGAATTTGTTTCCACCGTTTTTGAATTCGATTTGTACCATGAAATTATTAGCCATCAGTTGATCGAACGTTATGGCTTGAGTGGTCGAGATTATTATGATTGCTTCGAGATGAATGATGGTGAGTTCGTTGTTCATGGCCTTATGGCAAAAGCAATTAGTAATCCTGTAATGGAAGCTAACATCCGGGCAACAGGCGAGCGTGTTTGGGATAACTGGATGGCAACATATCACGAACATAAACCTCAGGGTGCTCTGTTTGAGTGATTCATAGCCGTAAATAGCGGAAAGGCCGCTTTGCGCGGCCGGGTTGTTTTAATCGGAAGTCTGTTCGGTCATGACGGATTAGAAACTGTACCCAGGCATTCTGAAGTTGTTCTTAATTAATAACCACTTTGGAGGAAACAATGTCTGATTTGAATTTGGTAATCATGATCTTGGTTGCAATTGTAACGGCTGCAGTTTTGCCATTTGTGATTGCGTATGCAGGAACAGCTCGCCCAAAAGAGTTAGCAGATAAGTTCTGTGAATGCTTTCAATGCCGACTGTTAAACCCTGGCTGTGATAAATGTTAAATCTAGTGGCGAAAGCCGCTATGATAATTTGACTAAGGAGTTTGAAATGCCAATCATCAAACAATTTATTCTGCGATCTCTATTGTTGATTAGTCTCAGTCCGTTCGCCATGGCGTCTTCAGTTGTGGTTAATCAAGTGAATACGCAGGTTAACTCAGAGATTATTTGGAAGGCTGATAATCCGTTGTCTGGCTCTGGTGATTTCTGGCAGTTACCTAGTGAGACTATAAGTTTAGGCTCTGGTGATTGTGAGGATATTGCCTACCTGAAGATGGTTAAGCTCCAGCAAGCTCATATTCCGGCATTCATGCTCTCTGGTATGCTTCCTGACGGTGCTCATATGATCACTGTGGCGATTCAAGAAGGACAATTTTTAGTGCTTGATAACCGTCTTGAGGACGTAATTCCACTCGATCAGTTTATTTCAATGACAGACTTTAAACCCATGCTTGGATTTAACCAGCGGGGCGTCTATAAGGCATTTGAGAGTGTAGAGCATGCTCCCTACCTAATGCCTTTTGATGATTACTTGGCAATGAAACGCCAGCAATCGCTTTGAAAACCCCTTATGGAGCCTGTCTTGGCTCCATAACGTTCTAAATTACTAATGCTGGTGGATCGTATGTCAGAACAAAAGATAACTGATAAATTTGGTAATGTTGGTAAGTTCCTCTCTGAGTATCGCTGTGTTACACCAGGCGAGAATTTTACCTCAACTTACTCATGGTATGTTCGCGATAAGAATGGACTGATAGTGAAATCAGCACCCGTGATGACCATGGCGCAAGCTCAAGTCTATTGCCAAAAAAATGGCCTTAGAAAGCTTCTTTCTGGTGAATTAGAGGTATGCGCTCAGCTGGCTTAATGTCAGCTGTCCACCAGCAAACGCCGCTTAGCGCGGCGGAATTATCTTAGTCGTGGAATCGTCGGTCATTTCCAGTAATTAACCCTATTCTTTGTAATCTTCTCTTAACAACTGAAAGAGAGGACGGGTTATGTCTATTACAGTATTTGGATACGGAAGAGCGCCCTTGGCCACCAGCTTAGGATATGAAAGCCTTGGGGTTGAGGTTCAAGGTGAGCCAATTGAAATCGCAAAAATGTTTCAGGCAAATATACAGGAAATTGCTCTTTGTAAGAGCATGGGCGATTCAGTCTTTCATCTTTTGCGAAAGAGAGAGCTATTAGCTCAAGAAGTCGTAGCTTCGACAGACGATCCGCTATTCGTTCGTTTGAATTATACTTATATGGTTCGTCTAGTAGCACCGGGTGAAAAATATGGTTTGTCGGCAATTAATAAGCATGACTACCCAATAGTGATCTTTTACTTAGCGAATAGTAAAGGTCGGGGATTCAGTAAGCCTTATGGTTACCAGGTTTCATGTTACGCCGTTGATACCATTATGAATAGCGACGGTGGAATTATGCTAGATGTGCATCATCCTTCGGTAACTGACGATGAAATGGCCCGCATAAAACAATGGCTTCTCTCTTTAGGCCGCGATGATGTAACTTTAGAAGGATTTGAACAATGCTAGACAATGATTACGAAGCTTTCTTGAAAGAAAATGAACGTCAGCGGCAGGAGTACATTAAAACGCAGTGCTCGCAAGGTAATCACGTTTGGACTCACCAATATTGTTCTGCGGTTTGCAGTTATTGCGGAGAGAGCCATGAAACCCCGACTCCTCAGGATCATCTACATGATCATTAAGAAGTGTAGGCTTATGCCTTCACTTTATTGAATTCATGCTATCACTTTCCAGCCCTACTTCAGAATGAAGAGGCGGAGATAGAGACGCTGGAATATGCAGTTGCGGTATATTGCCCTTGCTGTGAGTCTGGAGTAGCTGACCTCGAGAAGCAGGAAGATTCCAACTAGGCTATGCTTAACTGCATTGCTAGATTTGTGAGAGGTTTAGGTATCGTTATGAATAAGTGGTATGCATATAAGGAAAAGCAAGGCGGGGCCATCCCCGTAGGACCATTTTCCGATCTTGAACAGTTAAAACGATCTCGAGATCACGGTTTACCGATGGGGGCTGAGGTTAGCCCTCATTTTGAAGCTGAAGATGAGGAAGAAGCAAAGGCATACGCTAAGTTTTATCTTGAAGGTGGACGAGATCCAAAAAATCAATAAAGGAAGCATAGGGATATTAAATGCTAAAGTTTATCTTGGGGTTGATAGGGCTTGTTCGAGCTAAGGATCTGTTTGAGTATGATATGCCTAGCTATCCTATTCATCACCTCACTACGGAAAAACTATCTAGATTTAGACCTTATACGGTCTATCAACGATTGAATCTATATCACAAATTGAGAGTTCAAAGCCTTTTATGCTTTTCATCAAAGGGCGAGAAACACGCGTTAGGCCATTTGCATACTGCTGATATGAATAGCCATCATTCAAGGTTAGGAGAGCCGGACCAATTTACTTTTTACTTGTATGAAGTAGAGGTCAAGCCTAATACATTATTGGCTTATAATTCGTCTTTTGGAATGTCAGGTATCCGCTTAAAGCTATATTTTGTGCACCTTTGGTTACTCAGTTTATTGGGCGTCAAATATGCAGTTGATGTACCTATGCTACAAGAGCAGTCTATTTATGGTTATGTCTTCTCGCCTTTAAAGCCACAAAACTTGGATCTGAAGCTAGTTAAATCATCATACGCTGAAGAGTCTAAGCCGTATTTCGAAGAAGCGAAATTAAGTTAAAGTTTAACTGGTCATCGAGATTGAAGGGTCATCGTCCGTTCCCGAAACCAGGCACCCGCAATGTCTAATTTCCTTTTTAGGCCGCTTAGCGCGGCCGTCATTTATTTAATCGCAGTTCAAATTCTAAGAACACAATAATTTCTAATGGTTTGCCATTCTAGGTTCAACAGTTAACGGACCTACAGAGGCATGAACCATGACAAATGATCCAAACAAAATGTCGCAAGAAAACCTTATGGAAAACGGTAAGGTCAAAGCCGAAATATATTTGGCGGTAAAATCCCACTTAATGGCGAGCGCATTTTTAGAAATTATGCGCCCAGTCCACGAAAAGATCTGCAATGAGGCAATAAAGAAATTTAAGCCGGTTGTAGCAGATCGGGAGCATAACCGAGTTTCTGGCACCCGCCGTCGTCAAATGGTCGGAGAACCAATTAATGATTGGAATCATTTGTATCGTGCTGATGAAGAATTATTCGCTCAAATGTCCCAGTACCACAAAGAGGAAATGGCCAAGGCAGGCTACACGGTGGAAAAACCGACTCATTGCCCGTTTTTGGTCGCTGAACACATGCAACGTGAATCCGTTCGTGTGCTGATTGATACAATGGAGCCTTACACGGGTATTAGCAGTAGAATGCTATGGGGTGATAAGCGCGATAAGTTCTTGGACTTAACCCTGCGCCTTTTGGTTTCCTTGTGCGAAAACAGCGGGCAGTCCCTATCATTGGCGACCGATTAGCTATGACTGATTCAGCAACTGATCAATCATCTATTCTCCGTTCAGCGCCTGCGGCGCTGGATTGGGTAGATTGCGATAACTGGGATGATCTGCCGGAAGGCCAATGGATTGTTAAGTTGGTAGTTGGTAGGTCGACAAGAGAGTATCAGGTAGCCACTGTGAAGACGAACACACGCAATTCACGGTTTGTCATAGTTGGGCATGGCTTTAGTTTTGATGCTGGACAAATTGAGGCTTACGCTGCATTTATCCCCTATAAGTCATCAACCAAGAAGGAATAAGCTCGTGTTCTTAATTGAAACTAAGCACTACGCCCATCTTCCAATATGTCCTTGTGAGGGTATTTCTGAGATTGGCTCAGAAAGAGACCAACTAGATTATGCCGTGAAAAATATTCTTGCTCAGTTCAAGCCTGAAATGGTATCTCTGAATGATGATTTTTGCTCTAACTTTCTCTCTGAGATCGGTTTGGTTGGTGGAGATCTTGATTCGGTTCGAAAGGCGGCCGAAGAGATTAAGCAGATAGTAGATGATTCTGAATCTTTCGAATTTTACACGCCTTAAGCCGCACTCAGCGGCTTTTTAATATCCCGCTGCAAGCCGCTTTGCGCGGCTAAATTATTTTAGCTCGGAGTCTGATTCTTGATTCCAATCATATTTCCCATATTGGCCATTCTGATTACAACATTAAAGAGATTGATCAGGACGACATCATGAAATTTCACCCTAATGACCTTAAAGAGAACGGCCTGCTAAAAGCGGGGATTTATCAGAGCTTACGTGCGTATCTTGCGGCATCTACGTTTGTCAGCCTACTTAGACCTACGCATGAACGCATCTGTAAAGAGGCGCTGGAGAAGTTCAAGCCTTTGGTTGAGGATAACGAGCTGAATCAGATGTGTGATCCTGAAGAGATCGGTACGCCGATAACAGAATGGAATCAATTGGTTCGTGCTTCTGATAAAGATACGAAAGCCATTTATGCGTTTCATAAGTCTGAGATGGCGAAAGCAGGTCATAAGACTGACAACCCAGAAACCTGCGCGTGGTTGATCGCGGTCAACCTTGAAGGTCAAGCAAAGGGCTTACTTATGAAGTCGATGGAGTCCTATACCGGCATCCATCCATTGAAACTCTTTGGGGAAAAGCAAGATCGCTATATCGAGTTGCTGCTTGGGATGCTAGTACCGCTGTGTAATGAAACAACACAGCCATTGACCTTTGAGATGAGCTAATTCGGAACCCGAATAGAATACCACTTAGGCCGCCGTGCGGCCTTTGCTGGTGGAGAGCTTTATGAGAGAAGTGAACATGATCATCTGTTTATTGTTGGCGCCCTTTACCGCTATTCGCTGGGCGCACGCCGCTTGGCGCGGCTGGTAGTTTTTTTAAACAAAAGCTTGGGTAGGGGTTACTTGGAGATATTCCTAAATACGCGATGATAATAATAGATAAACAATAAATACAAAGGTGATTGATATGTCTAAAGAATTAATGGTAACCGTCTTAGTGGTTACAGCAATAGTATCAAGCTTATTGGGTTCACTGGTAAGCACATTGAATAAGCAGGGCAAACGTCATGTGACAAGCGCTTTGCTGGTGGGGCTGTTTGGCTCTATGGCGGCGGTATACCTGCTAATGCATCTAGGAGTCTTGGTGGTTGGCTCTAAGGAAATAACAGCGCAAGTTATGACTATGATGCAGGTGATATTGGCTGCGTTTGTCGGTGCGCTGGGTGCGCCTATGATGCTTAAAGTAGCTTTGAAGTTCCTTGAGCGCAAGGTTAAGAAAACGTTTGGAATCGAGTTAGACGTTAAGTATGAAGAAAAACCAGAGAAAGCCTTGTCTGAAGCTCAAAAGTTAGTTGAGAAAGCTTGGGACTTGATGCAGGAAGGTAAGTACAAAGCTGCTAACCAAGTGTTGTATGCAAGCTGCAAAATGGCACCTACCTCAGAGGCTTATCGTATGCGAGGTATATGTGCTACTGCATTGGACGAGTCTTGCCATAAAACACGCTACTTCTATGAAACTGCTATGAACTTGGCAGTTACAGACGAGCAATTCGGTTTGGCAGCGATGGAATTGGTTGAGCACTCTGTTCAGTTGTACTTTGAAGGCTTGAATTGCGATGACACTATGACTCGTGAAGAGCTGTTGGTCTTGCACACTCAGCTGAAACTACGTTGTAAGAAACGTGTAGCTCAACTGTCTGACTCTACTCGAAGCTGGTTACAGACAGTCTAAAACAGGCTTTAGACCTTTGCCCCTTCCGAGGGGCTTTTTTATGTCTGGTTATCGGCGGTAAGCCGCTTTGCGCGGCTCGGTTTTTATTAGTCCAGGTGAGGTGGGTGCTGGGCAAACGAAATTATTAGCAGGTTTATCTTAGAGGTATCTTTTAAAACAACACAGAGGGATTCGTGATGATTAAGAAGGTTCTATTTCAAATTGCAGTCGTAGTAGTGGCGGCTCTTGTTGCTGGTGCTTTAATTGTTGCTGTTAGCGTGGTTCATCCAGCGCACACGAATACATCAAATGGAGTGATTATATCTGGAATTCTGGTGGTAATTGCTGGATCCTTGTCCACTCTGGATTGGCTGTACAGCGCGTTATTTGATCGTTAGAGGTTAAAATGATCAGAGATACGATATTAATTGATTGGTATGGGGGAATAGCCATGTTTGAAGAGGATAATAACACTTATCAATATTTCGTAGCGTTCGTTGAAAATCGCACGAAATTAACCGTGATTGATCTAAGTTCAGCGGTTTCCTATGAGCGAAATGATTGGGATGTGGTTAATGATGAAGTATTTTATGACCGAGATGAGGCAATAAAATACGCTCGTGCATTAGCTAAGAAATACAATCTTGAGTATAAGTTATTCGATTCACGTTATAACAGTGAACTAAGTGAGCGACTTACACTTACTCTAGACGATGATTTTGAAGCGAAGCCATGTCAATCCTGTGGTGAGCCTGCCGATCGCATGAAATGGAGTCACCGTAATCAGCACTTCAAATGCCCTGTGTGCGATACCACGCAGACACATCCGGACAGCCTAAGCGATATTTGATTTGACCGCGACTTGAAAGAAAAAACTCCCTGAAGGGAGTTTTTGATAGCAAAGGCTTAGGTATGGAGTCCGAAGATATCCTGATGTCCTTTTAGCGGCATCACCCTTGCTGGCTGCAAAATGCTGGTATGTCCCTCTGTTACCCACTAACAACCCCCAGAACGCTGGGAAAATTGATTTTTGAATTCTAACAACCACCAGCAGTTAACAATCTAACTGGTTTGCTTTGCTAAGTATATCAGTGTGATCACGCTATTTTTTGGCTGCATGAGCAGTTTAAGCATTTCTCTAAGCCGCATTGCGCGGCTTCAGTTTTTTTAAATGGGGCCCTTGATTTCGATATGGAAATTTATTCCTCAGTCGTTCAATCTGAACTTACTGCGAGGCCACTCAAACCTAACTTGGTCTCGTTTCATACATAAAGCAAAGAGGAAATACTTATGGCTAAAGGTATTAACAAAGTCATCTTGGTGGGGAACCTAGGTGGAGATCCAGAGGTAAGAACAACTGGTAACGGCAGTACAGTTACAAATATCACGGTGGCAACCAGCGAAAGTTGGACTGATAAAGCTTCCGGGCAAAAGCAAGAGCGAACTGAATGGCACCGAGTCGTGTTGTTTAACAAACTGGGTGAGATTGCTGGTCAGTTTCTTCGTAAAGGGTCAAAGGTTTATCTGGAAGGTTCTTTGCGTACTCGTAAATGGCAAGACCAGCAAGGCCAAGATCGTTATACGACTGAGATCGTAGCTAACGATATGCAAATGCTTGATTCAGGTGGTGCAAGCCAAAACGCAGGACAGCCTAATCAAAATCAGAATCAAGGCGGTTATCAGCCACATGCAGCCCCTCAGAATGGTATGCCTGTTCAAGGCGGTTATCAGATGGCACCGCCTCAGCAATAAGAACGGAACATTTTAGGTGCTTCTGAGTCGCCAGCTCCGCAAGGATAAAAGGATTGCGCAAACGCAGTCGGCGGGCGACTCAACTTTAATTACACGAAAAGTAGCGCAGTTGTTCGGAATAACCGAACAAGTCAAACCGCGGAAATTAAAAATGACGCTATCAGAGCAAATAAAAGAATCTATTGAGGCTGTTGGGATAGAGGAAACAGCATCAATAATGGCGAGAGCATTGGTTTTTATTGCCCAATCATCGGGAGAAGATATTAAGTTTTCATGTGATTTGGGTGTTGTGACAATCGAACGTAAAGAAGTCATTTTGAACTCGTAACGCAATACGGAAATTAACAGATGCAATTGAACGCTAAAAATAAGTCGGTCACTTACAGCATTGATGCTCTATCTGAAGTTGAGGATGGACTGAATGAAATCGAAAAAACGGCTCTTGAAAACGACTCTGTTTCTAGTGGAGTGGCTAGAAGTCTTTGTACTGATCTGAATCACATTCGAGATACTCTGAGGCTAAAGCGGGGTGTAACACGGCATAAAAAATGGACTTCCGAATTTCAACAACCAAAGGCTGAATACTCTGAAGAGTATGTGCAAGCCTTGGAGAAAGTTGCTCAGCAGATGGTAGGGGCTTTAGAAGAGGCAGCCAGTATTATTGATGAATCAAAGATGGCACTTGTTAATCCGAAGCATGCTGAGAAAAGCATGAATACTGCACTTGAACGATATCATGCAATTAATCGTGATTTTGCAAACGACTAATACAAACACTTCCAGCAACCAAGTGAATTGGGTCGGAGAAAAGAATGTTCAAACGTAAAGACGGAGTTCTTGTTGAAATTAGTGATCTAATGGTTGGTAAACGACATGCAGAAGCCACATTGAAAATTTTGGAAGGTGGTGAGGTTGTTGAGCTAATGTATTGCACTAAGCGAGTGGATCATGCTGTTCGTCTTGCACGACTAAGACCCGGTGATGTTGTTGATTTTGTGAAGTGATGATGAGTGGGATAACTTCACAAATGGGTTAGGGAAGGCAACTTAACTATTGGTAATTAATTATGGCAGCTGTTCTAGAACAAATAGAAATCGATCGATTGAAATCCTTGGCCGCATTACGCAATAAGAACGAGTTCAAGTCTGTATTTGGTGTCTCCATAATCCAGAGACATTTAAAGCTCGGATATAACGAGGCTGCCAGACTGATTGAGCATGGCATTGCCGATGGCATGTTAGTCAAAGACAAAGATAAGCCTTATCTTGTTTTATTTTCTGAGAACGGGTGCTTTTACCGTCGTTGTGGAGATTGTGGTGTCTTTGTCAATAAGTCGCAATGGATTGATAAGGCCGATAAAGAAAAGACGCATGCCCTGTGCTCAGATTGTTTAAGTGATTATGACTGATCCAGCCATTAGAGATTCTTTCAAATGACTCCAGATGAAATAGAAAAATACACTTTGAAGATGCTCCGAGAAAAGAAATGGCGATTAGTTCGAAATAGGAAGAGAGCAAAAAAACTGAGAGATCGCGGTGAAGGTATTGCTTGGCGAGATTGTGTTCAAGGATGGGTATGGGACTACGAGTATAGAGTCAATATATAACCAAATTAAACAGTTAGGGAGCTGAGTTATGTGCTGGGATTTTTGTGTGAGTTCAAAGCCTACAGCAAGAAAGGAGTATGATTGCCAAGCTAAAGATTGGATTGTGAACGGTATCAATAACGGAGCTGAGTTCTCAGAGGACGATCAGAAAATCATTGATCATGCTCGATCAGAAGATTGGAAAATCAAGAAAGGCACCCATTACGCGAAAACTCAGGGTATGTGGGAGGGTGAATTTGAAGTCTTTCGGGCTCGCAAAGATTTAGATTTAATCTGCATGAAATACGCTCTTTACCCAGAGTAAATAAGTTTCGATGGTGAAACGCCGCAAGACAGGGTTATCAGGATGGAGCAATAGCGACGAGATCCGAAGACGGCCTGCAAAGTAGCCATCCTTTTTCATCTCGGGTTAAGCCGCTTGGTGCGGCTAGCTCTATTAATCACAGTTTAAATGTAATTCCTTAAAGCGTTTTCCTGCCTGGTGTAACTTTTCTCTAACGATAACAAACTGAGATCACATTATGTCTAAACACCTTGAGCGCTTTTACTGTGCTGTTAAATCCGGACTTTCTGATAAGTGTTTCCATTGGCAACTTGAAGAAGAAGGGTTTACTTTTAGTGCTCCTATTGCCGCCTGGATTCATCCTGCCACAGGCGAGAAACTAGGCAGCCATGTGATTCAGGTTACTGTGAATGAAGAGTTTACCGGTAAATTATACCTTTCTATCCAGCTGGGTACCTTCTCATTCCATTACGGCTTCCAGACAATGACTGTAACGGATATCGAAGGCCTACCATTGTTTGCTATAGATACTGTATGCGATCTTATCGCACTGCCTAGAAAATCACTGGACGAAGCAATTAAAGTGCTGGCCATTCTTCTTAGTGATCTTAATGATTACATGGACGCGCATGATATTGAATTCTCTAATCGAATGGGGCTACCTGTGAGCTGTACCGGATTAGTTAAAACAGGATCTTCCGTTGTTCCTATTCAGTTGTTCAGCGCGGCTATTGAGCGAGAGCTTCCGAAGTTACAGTCTGATCTAATCCGGGCTTTTGTAGCTAACACTTTGGAAGGGCGTGCGTATGGATAGTGTGTTTTTTGTTGATCTTGAGAATGGTCAATCTCTACCTAATCTAGGAAGTCGATTCTCTATCTTAGCGGATAATACAGACCAACTTCAGGAAAAGATTATTGCTCTAACGGGGATGGATTGTTATTTGATAATGATTGATGTGATTGATATGCAGGGCCGAAATCATAATGCACAAATTAACAGTCAATTCTCCTCGATCAATGCAAATATTTTTCGAACCGATTTGTACTGATTTTGACAAGGGTTCATCCGCATAGGCTCTAGCTTTCTCTTTAAAATCAATAAGTAAGCTGTTACTTACTATGAAAATTAAGGTGTTGACAGCACTAAAGATGGTTGTGCTTAATGCGGGTAAGCCGTTACTTATTTGACATAAGTAACTCCCCCAAAACAGTAAATTTGGTGATCAAATTGGCAAAGCTATCGGCCTCTAATAACCCTTTGAAGAAAAAATACGGAACGGTTAGGAATTTAATCATTCAGCGCCAGGAAGAACTCGGTTTGCCGAATACAGAATTAAACGATCAGTTGGGCTTTAAAAGCCCAAATGTTGTCTCTCAAATTAGGAATGGTCCCACTCGATTACCTATTGGAAGCATCGAAGCTGCCGCCAGAGAGCTTGATGTCGACTTAAAAGACTTCTTGGCTTTGTATTTGGAAGAATTTGAGCCTGAATACTTTGATTTGTTTTGCTCCACAATTGGAGAAAACTTAGAGAGTGATGAACTTGTACTGATTAAGGCATTCCGAAAATTCAAAAAGACTCGCAGACAGGCTAAAGGTGCTTTTAACTTTGATACTGAAGACAGTAAGAAGCTGTTGTTTGATGCGTTCATCTCTGTATCTGAGCAGCAAGGCTTACCAACTTAAAATCCATTGTTGGCTCCTCTTTAGGCCGCTTGGCGCGGCCTATCCTTCTATTGTGCTCGAATCAAATCACTACGATCTGTGTTGGATCTTCTTCTCGGTAATCTAGGTCTATATCGGATGAGCAACATAGAGAGTATTTAAATGACTGTTTCCACTTTCAAAGAGATCGTAAAAAGCAGCGTTGGTATTTTAAACAGTAAACCAGTGAGTGAGCTGGATTATGGTTGTCCTAACTCACTTACAGAGATAGAGCGTATTGGAAATACTTTAGTCTTATCTAGGCATGTGCCTGAGGTTCATGGTGAGAAGGATCGTATGTATTATACGATTCATGACGGCGTTACTTGCGGTTATTACAGCGGTGATGATAAGACCAATCACTTAGTGAATTATAAACTAGATACCTTGCGTGGCATTAGGGTTGGGGCTGATGTTAAGGATGCCTTTGAAAACAGCAGTTACATAAAAATGAGCTTTAACCCAGTTGAAACTGTTAGTAGAGGCGCACACGTTGAGCGTTGGTATCCACTGATTAACCTAAAAGTAAATAATATGAAGCATGAAACGCTTCTATCTCTTAGCAAAGACAACCTATCTGCTAAGAAAGGGTTGCATGTCTTAAGCAAGCTTTTGATGGAAAGCTTCGCTAATACTGTGGTTGGAGAATCGAGCTTCGACAAACCATTCGAGATCTTTGTAGAGTTCGAGACCTTTTTGAAAAAGCTCCCCGTAGGTCATCCAGGACTTGTGGCCATTTAACGATGGATTTCTATGGGCTGGCTCCAAAATGGAGCTATTTCAACAATTAATTTCAACCGGGAGCATCCCATGACTTCAGTATTCAAACAGCGTGTAGAACGCAACAAGAAAATCAATGCGCTATTAAAACCATACAATCTTGAGACAGGAACGTATGGAAGTATTTTCGATCCCGAATTACCTCTCAAAGGGGGTATTGTCTCTGGTGTGACAGAAGACGATATCGTGATTACATCTTCCGATACATTTTTGGAAAAGAACCCCATTATTGCTCATCACATTGCTACCGGGCGATCGGAGATCGTTCAGAAGTTTAAGAATGATCAGGCCGAAGCCAAAGCGTGGGCTAATCGACCCATTTAATGTACGCCGATTGGCGCAAGGCTTAAAGAGGGGCTTTGCGTCTTGTTTTAAAGGCCGCTTTGCGCGGCCTGGGTTTAATTAGTCGGTGGTTTCAAATTTGGGACCGGTAAGGTCTGCCAGCTTCTGTAACCTGTAGGTAATTCAATTTAATGGGAGAAAGATCATGATTTATTCAGATAAGGCATTAAAAGCGAAGGTTTGGTTGAGTAATCTTGCTGAGAAAAACGGCTGGAATAAGCCGAATAAGTTTGACCTCGAGAATACCTCAATGGCGGGCTCAAAGCGTTTTAACTATCCAGCCGGGAATGGTGAACAGGATGTGCTTTTTCAGTGCGTGCCGCCCTTTGATTCAGACTCAAACTATTTGCTGGTGGCTTCGTTTACGTTCTTCAGTGGCGATGTCAATTTGTTGGGGGCGCATTGCTTTAAAGTAGATAGTCGTATTGATCATAAAGAAATTGAAGTTGCGTTCAATCAGCACTTAATCGAAGTCGAGAAGATTATTAACTCATCTTCAGAAATGACTTATCAGAGAGCGTCCTAGAGGGTATCGACGCCTAAAGAAACAAGGAGAGACGGCATGTTGAAGTGGTTTGCGGTATTGGTTGAGCTAGAAGTTGAAACTAAGAATCCGGAGTTGGTTACGTTTGGGTGGAATCCAAAGACGCGTTCTATGTTGCGTGTGGATCTAAGTCATCAAGGTAAGGCCTATGCGGTTCAGTATAAGTGTGGGGAATTTCTTGAAGAAATGGCCAAGAAAAAAGCCAATCAATACGGGGGATTCTATATCCAGGTAGAGAGTGACTACTTCTTCAATAATGAAGATATCCGTCTATCTATAAAGGAATGTGCCGCTGCAGCCTAATGGTTCGCCGGCATGAAGATGACATCTACGGAATAGAAGGAGTTTTAGTCATGCTTTCCTTGGTTGTTGAGGGTAAGGTTTTGGATTGGCGCTTCAAGAAACTGAATGATTTCACCTACGCATTTTATGTTGGTGATATCTATGTTGGCCAAGTCTTCAAAATGAAAGGTCGATCTTGGAGTGCCGTATCAAGTAAACCTAATGAAATCCACCCCATTGATGGATTTAAATCGAGGTATTATGCCTCCGAGTTCCTTCTAAAGCTAAACGGCTTGGTTAAAAGTAATTGAGCTGTAATCGATGGGATCTGCATTTGATGGCAGGTCTCTTTAAGCCGCTTTGAGCGGCTTTTATTCTTTTAGGACCTGGCATTTACTATTCGTTCGGGCAGTGTTTTCTGCCTTGGTAGGCTGAGTGTATCAAAACAAAGCAAACACGGAGATTGATTATGTCTTTTTATGGCGTGGTAACCTTAGAGAAACGCATGCTTGACTATGCGGATACATTGATAATCCTGGTTGAGTGTGAAACGGATTTCATCAACCTTAAGCCGTCTATGGTGGTTGATATGATTAAGAACACGCGTACGATCACAGAAGAGATTGAAGGCTCGCGAATGATTTGTCAGTACGGTGATTACTCGATTACTCTGCAAAACATTTCGGCGATCAATGAAGTTGAATTCGATGTGATGAAAAAATACATCGATGTGTATAGACTGGCCGACGATGATACGGCGGGCTCAGTCGACTACATTAACCGCGTGCCTGGAGGTGATTATGGGTCTAACCCTATGGGTGATGGTATGTGGTTGATGGTGCCATCTGGCGATGTGGTAGGGCGCCAAGAGAGAGATCGTCGGTTACCACCAGTTGATATGGATAATCGCCATTCTACGCTGATAGGCTCTAAGACGGCCTTACAGGTAAAGGCCATGCAAGGTGGGGGATTGCGCTAAACAGCGCAACTCTTCTCGATAAAGGATACGCTTATGTTAGAAGTTAACTACGACCGCTGTTATGCGGTTACTTCGCATCATTTGATCATTGAGTTGAAAGTGCTTGGGCAGCGTGAAGTTGCTGGGCGTTGGATATTAAAAACCGAGCCTGTTGAACCAACCAAATACAATCTAGCGCAGCACAAAACACGGTTTCATAGAATTCCGATGTCGTCTCTAGATGGTAGCCCGCATCCGGATAACGTATTCGTCGATCGTGCTGATGCCGTATGTTATGCCATCGCTTCAGCTGAGGAGGGCAAGCTGACGCTCCAGGATGAATTGTCCAAGCTCGATCAATTGATCAAAGATTATGAAGACAGTTTGGTCAAAAAGGCCACCAGCGATGATCTTGATACCTTAAAGATTAATCCTTCGTTTTGGAAAGTCATCAAACACGCCGCTTGGAACCAAGATCATAATGTCGAGGAATGCCAAAAACGCATTGTGGAAGGGCTTGTTACTTATCAGTTCAGTAGAACCGATTTCATCAAGACTATGGATGCGCTGATGGCGTTGATCAATGAGGAAACGAACACTCGTAACACGGAAGATACAGAGGTTTGCGAGGATCACGTTCACTACGGTGGAGATGACTGGCATTTTACCGACATGCCGTCACATTTAATCAGCTTGGGTGAGCAGGCTGTAGCCCGATATTTGAATGGTGGTCTGATAGATTTCACCCCTGTTCAATCCTTTATCTACACCATTACAGAGTGGCGCTAGGCCACTCATTCTTTAGGTCGCTTGGCGCGACCTCTATTTCTTTACATCGTGATCTGTCTAAGGTGGTCTGCCTGACTTCTTAAACTGGTTAATCTGAGTCCAACTTAAATAAAAGATTAGGACAGAGCGATGCAAGTTAATAACATCACGCCAGACACATCATTTCACGGGTTAGCTCGTACGCTTCTTGATGAAATGCGATCGAAAAAAGGCTCAGATATCTATTACTTGTTCACTCGTGAAGAAGCAAAAAAGCTGAATTTCATCATCAAGAATATTTGGTCAGGCAGGGCGTTAGTTAGCGTGAGCTATTTCTATAAAGGCGATGAAACCATTGCGTTCTGCGTTAAGAAATCAGACATCTTTACAGCTAAATCGTATCCACTGGCATTAGTTGGTGGTTCGGAAGCACGCACAGAGTCTTTAGAAGCTTTGTTCAGTGAGGATGTTGAGCTAACCGAAGAGGATAAGGATTTTATTCGTCGTTATTTCAAGCTGGAGAAGGCCGCGTAAGTCGCGGCAAGAGGGATTTTATGATGATTACTTCGTTTACTTGCCCTTGCTGCGGAACAACCAATGTCAACGATGTCCGCGTTTATGATGGGGCTATGGGTTATGAGGCGTATGTGTGCAAACTTTGTGGCGTTTATTCTGACCATGAGAAAACGATGCCAGCCGATGATTGGAGTCGTAGCCTCGTAGGGTTATCACCAGAGAAGGCGTTGGAAGCGGGCAAGATGATGACAATCACTCTCGCCGACTCTCATTCAGTGCATGCGGTTTACCGGGCGAAAGACCAGGAGCATGACTTGATCCTGAAAGATGCCTCTCACAAGCATCTATCGAAAGACCAATCGAATGTGTTACTCCAAGGCATTTTTAAACAGTACATGACGGCCGATTCTGAGGATTATGAGTTTAGTGACCACCAGCATTTAGAAGAAACCATCTGGTATGCCATTACAGTAGGGAAGGTAACCGAAAATACATTCGAAGCTGCTGCAGATGATCCGTTCGAAATTGAAATGGCGTTTAAGTTTGATTGAATACCTCAGAAGCGGTCGACATGACCGCCAAACGAAACGCTCTAATAAGGTATGAGCGGTTTCATAGCCGCTCTTTAACTGCGAGGTTTTTACAATGGTAATTCTAGGATGGGCTCTTATTGCACTGCCACTTCTTGCTGTTCTTTATTGGCTGGCACCGGTGTTTGCTTTTTTCGTTGGTAAACGACGGGTTACTGTAACTGCTTATAACCCATCCACGGGTAAATCAGCGAGTTATGTGTTTTACCATGAAAAAGGGGATGAAGCGATTGAAACCCTAAAGGACGTGTGTGCTAAAGAAAAGGAGTGAGTATGTGTTTGTCCGTACTCGTGGTCTATAGGTGGTACCCTAATGGTACCTTTGCCTTGTTTAGGCCGCTTAGTGCGGCCAGGGTTTATTTATGGTCAGGTGGTTTTACCGATTTAAGATGTTTCTTCCTTTCAAGGTAACCTGTATTCAATATCACATTGAGAAGGGATTTGAGAATGAAATTTACGCACGTAGGTATTGAAAAAGGCGCTGATAACCGTACATCGCCAGATTATAAGCAAAAGGTGAATCTTCGAGAAACGAAGCGGTACTGGATTACTGAGGCAGGCTCGAAGTATAAAAAAACAACCGGCAGAGGGTTGGGTGATTTGCCTATGTATTCGCTCGATTTAGAAAGTGTCGAGCCCAAGAACAATCTAAAAGCGACGCTGAAGACTGAAGTTTCAGGCGGATACACCGTTTTTAAAGGGGATCAAAAGGTCGGTTCGATAGTCGAAATAGGTGACCAGTATGAAATTCATGATCGAAACGGTAATCGTTCTTTAAAGAATAACTGGATGGATGCATTGTCATCGTTTGGTATCAAAGAAAACCCGCTTGCAGCAGTTTGATTAATAGGTAGCTACCAGGGAGGCAGCAATGCAAAATAAATTCACCGAAGATAACATGGCTATCCAAATCAGCCTTGACCTTAAACCCCATCAAATGAAGCTGGTGGGGTTTGTAAAGCCCTTTATCTCGACTGATAAGGGCGTTAAATTCAGTGTCTTCGCCGATGACACTGGAAAAGCTAAAATTGATATTGACGTTCAGGCGGGTACTCTTGAAGGTTCACAAGCAATACGTCTGTTTGATGCACATAAGTTGGCGATTAAAAAAGCCCATGAATATGCAGCTATGGCCGATGAGCTTCGAGAATTAGGAAACATTAAGGACGCATTGAATAGTATTCAAATGGACGATCCTTTAATGAAGGAAAAATACCTTCAATATTGCTCATTGGTGCCAGTAGTCGAGCATCCAGGCAATGACCTAACGATCCTGGCATTTCTATTGACTCATCCCATTACTAGCTATGCTTACAGAGCGGCTATAGGCGGGGCTGACAGTACTTCTGAGAAGCGATTCCTTAAGCAGGTGGTGGCGCTTTTTAACGCACGAATGCCGTCCTATTTGGATTCTGAACTGGCCAATTGTAGAAACGATAACGAACGTTTTATCGCTGCCTGCCAATATTTCTACGAAAACAAGTAGATCCCATAAATAGCCCTTAATGAGGGCTATTTTTTTGCCTCCTGCCTTTCTGTAGGCCGCTTGGTGCGGCCAGGTTATTTTAACCTGTGGTTTTCCTTCTGATTTCAGACTTATTCCTTTCACTGGTTAATCTGAACCTAAGTTAACAAACAACGTTACCCATGGGGGCAAGGATGAAAATCTTATCAGTACTAATCAACATCAATAACCATAAGCTGTTCTTAGAGCTGTGTAAGCAGTTTGGTTTTGGTGGCCATTTTAAGTTTGAAAATGACGTGACTGCCAAGGCCGAGATCGATATTCAGGATAAGGAAGACGAGATGTTTTTCGGTTCCTTAATGGGCGCGTTGGCAGTGAACGGGTTTGACTTTGTTGTAGCTGACGAAGTTCACGCATTTTGATAAAGCCCTTAGGGGCTCTATTAGGCATTGTCGTAATCAATTTAGAAAGGGGAAGGTTATGTGGACGCATCGTTACTCATGGAAGGCTTCAAAGAATGGGGCAATTTCAACAGGTAAAGTTCAGGTAGGTCGTGAATATTCGAATGATGAGGTATTCGAACTTGCTAAAAGAATGAGCCACGGGAATTTAAATGGTGCCACTTTGGTAGAAGTGAAGTGCATTGAAAAGCGATAAATGTGAAGGGGGATGTGATATGTCTGAAGTCGTGACAACCGGTCAATTAATGCATGAAGGAAAAGTGGTGTCTGAGTCCACCAGCCAAACTCAGGTGCGCGGTTCTAACTCTAGTGAATACGAGATCTATGTAGCCAATGCTGAGGATCTTGGATGGTCTGTTAAAACCTATGAAGAGTGGTTGAATTCATAGCGTATAAGGAGGGGTTAATTCTATGGACGTAGATATGTATTCAAAACAAATTTGTTTTGTGCAGAGGAAATCGGATGGAAAGTTTTTGCGCGGGTCAAAAGTTTTTCCTTGGGTTAAGACATGGCGAAAAGCAGCAGTGCTAAGTCCTGATCTGGTTCGCCAATTTAACGAACTTGGGGTACTGAAATTAAGATACGGGATTGATAGTTTGTCCGAAATTAAATTAGTCTTGCGGCCTGAATGCTTATCCTAAACATTGCTCTTAGTAGCTTTAAGCACAGGTGGGTACTATCCCGCTCAATCCACCAGCACTTGGATTGAGTGTGGTATAGAGGCTGCATCTTCTTACTAATTACATGAGCATCCCTCTCCAAGACGCTTGGCGCGTCTTCGTTTCTATTAGTGCCGGGCCTGAATGTGGTAACCGGTTTCCATTTATTCCTTCGGTAATCTGAATACATCAACGCAATGATGGCCACGAAGGAGATAGCCATGACCCGCAAACGTACCAACCGTAAAGATCGTCTTACTACCAAGTATGGTAAGAACCTTAAGATGAATCCTGAAGTCTATGCGCTTCGTCGCCAGGTGATGGATGTTATCTACAAGGCAAAGGAGTTGGTACCGGAGTTGCCAAGATTGGATGTCCGGATCATTGAGGAGAATCGCCACAATTTCTTAGGCGTAGCTCTACCGGGTGATTGTGTGATTTGGATTCCA
>Ga0181592_10000746_pt1 | contig 25769 bp, 27 predicted proteins | sample 071ome_20_FD_133755 | JGI IMG/M metagenome (GOLD analysis project Ga0181592, IMG submission 133755) | Coastal salt marsh microbial communities from the Groves Creek Marsh, Skidaway Island, Georgia - 071412BT metaG (megahit assembly) | ecosystem: Environmental > Aquatic > Marine > Intertidal...
CCGCAGACGAAACCGCACCCATCTCCGTTTATGGTAGAAGTAAACTTGAAGGGGAAAAGCTTTTGATGGCCAATCATCCTGAAAACTCAGTGATTGTCCGTACATCCTGGCTCTACTCCGCTGTGGGGAAGAATTTTGTCCTTACCATGCTGGAGTTAATGGAAACCAGGAGTAGCCTGAATGTCGTTAATGACCAGCTGGGTTCACCAACATCAGTGTATTCACTTGCTGAAATCATCTGGAAGTTTGCACTTAAGGAGGACGCAAGCGGCATTTTTCATTGGAGTGATCGTGGGATAATCTCCTGGTACGATTTTGCGGTTGAAATCTATGAGCAGGCAAGGGCAATGGGCTTACTGAAGCAGGATGTCATCATCAGGCCAATACCATCGGAAGAGTATCCAACACCTGCTCGACGGCCTGAATATTCTGCCCTTGATAGCACTGAAACAGAAAATATTCTTGGCATGAAAACATCTCCCTGGCAGGAAGAACTGGCCAAGGTATTAACAAGAATCAAGGAGACCAGAGCCTGACATGAAAAATTTACTGGTAACAGGTGGTGCAGGATTCATTGGGGCAAATTTCGTCAATTACCTGATTGACGGACAGCGATCAGCCAACATCGTGGTGCTTGATGCGCTGACTTATGCAGGTAACCTGAATAATTTGGCACAGGTGAGTTCGCATCCGGACTTTCATTTCTATAAGGGTGATATTTGTGACCAGGAGCTGGTGGAAAAGATTCTCGAAGAGCACGCTATTGATACGGTTGTACATTTTGCGGCAGAAAGCCATGTGGACCGGTCGATTACGGGTCCGGATGCTTTTATCCAGTCAAATATCGTGGGCACACATAACCTGCTCAAGGCAGCAAAAAGTGTATGGGAGAAAAATGGTGGTTTTGAAAATCGCTTGTTTCACCATGTATCCACAGATGAAGTCTATGGCAGCCTGGGCCCCGATGATCCGGCGTTTACCGAGATGACACCCTACGCCCCGAACTCTCCCTATGCTGCAAGTAAGGCGAGTTCCGACCACCTGGTCCGGGCTTACCACCATACTTACGGCCTGCCTGTCACTACCAGCAACTGCTCCAACAATTACGGGCCTTTCCAGTTTCCGGAAAAGCTGCTGCCGTTGTGTCTGCTCAACATCCTGTCCGGCAAGCCCTTGCCAATTTACGGCGATGGCAAGCAGGTCAGGGACTGGCTGCACGTGGATGATCACAGCCGGGGAATTGAACTAATTATTGAAGGTGGCAGGCAGGGGGAAACATACAATATCGGGGGCAACAATGAATGGACCAATATTGATACTGTGACCCTGTTATGCGAAATCGTGGATGAGATAGTCCAGAATGATACTGCCTTATCTGATCATTTCCCGGGCAGTCCTGCGAGTCAGGGAGGGTTCAGCAAAAGCCTGATAACCTTTGTTACTGACAGGCCGGGACATGATGTACGTTATGCCATAGATGCCGGTAAAATAACGGAAGAACTGGGCTACAAGCCGAAACACAGCTTCAGGGAAGGCCTGGCCGCGACGGTAAAATGGTATCTGGACAATGAAGCCTGGTGGCAATCTGTCCTTGATGGCAGCTATCGAAAAATTAATCCCTGACGGGTTCCTGTATGAAAACAACACTATTGAAACTGGCCATTGCAGCCTTGCTGTCCTTGCCAATTTTCCCCTTGCAAGCCACAACCATTCAAAAGCTGACATTTGAAGAAATGGTCAAGGCGGCTGAGCTGATCATCGAGGGCGAAGTCGATAATATCACCATGGTTGAAATCAATGAGGCTCCCTATACCCGTGTTTTGCTCAAAGTCCATGATGTATTAAAAGGCGATGATCCGGGTGAATTTATCGAGCTGGACTTCCTGGGCGGCAATCTGGCCGAAAAATCTGTCCGGGTTTCTGGGCAGGATATTCCCGAAGAAGGCGAGAAGGGCTTTTACTTTATCGAAAGACCGTCTTCCAGGCAGGTTAACCCTCTTATTGGCTGGTCGCAGGGACACTTCCGCATACGCTCTGACCTGAAGGGTAATGAATACCTGGAAACCGATATAAAGCAGGAAACGCTCTCTATCACAGATAATAAAAATGCAGCTATGGCGGCCAAACTGGAAAACATGAAATTTTCCAAAAAGCTTGTGGAGAAAGCCTATTTTTCGCCTGTGACTCCGGATGAGTTGCGCGATGCCGTGAGTGCGTATTTACCCTAGCCCTTAATCCATAGTGATCTTTTGCATACAGTGAAAAGACTTTAATGGTGATGTGAAACAGTGCCTGGACTAGCAAAAATCAAAACTCCAATGAGCAAGCGCCAGTGTGCACTGGCTATTGGCTCCCTGTTGCTACCAGGCGCCATCCTTGCCTACAACCTGGACGGGAATCGTTGGCCGAACAGTGAAGCCACTTTTAATGTCGGCATTCCCGGTTTAGCTCCTTCGGGTATCACCTGGAATGATGCGTTTGAAGATGCACTGGCCCAATGGAGCGATGAAACCGAGTTTACCTTCCGGATTAACGACACCTATGCCGATCCCTGTGAAGGTTTTACCGGAAATGGTGAGACAGACGGGTTTCCCGATGGCGATGGCGATGGCCTGAATGGGGTCGATTTTAGTGCTGATGTCTGTGGTAACGAGTTCGGTGACAGCGTCCTGGCCCTGACGCTGACCTATGCCTTGCCCGGCAACCTGGGTTTTGCCCTGATCGACCAGACCGACATCATCTTCAACAATGCCTTCACCTGGGATATCTATAGCGGTCCCAGGCGCCCCGAAGTGGACTTCAGGCGAGTTGCCCTGCATGAGCTCGGCCATGCCATCGGACTTGATCATGAAGATAGTGAAATTGCCATGATGGCGTCTTCCATCGGTGATCTGGATTCACTGCAAAGTGATGATATCGAAGGGGCGAACGTACTTTATGGTGGTCCCGGAGACTGCGAGATCACGTCCTTGCATATCAATAGTGTGGTGGATGAATTGCTGCAGGAGGGTGATTGCTCGGTACTGGAGCTTTATGGCGGCGGGATCGACACCAGTTTTGTCGACACTTACGAGTTGAACCTGGACCAGGAAACGACCCTGAGCATCCTGATGGAGTCCGCCACACTGGATTCAGCACTGTTCATTACCGATGACAAGCTCACTGGCATAGATTTCGATGATGACTCGGCGGGTCAGTGCGATTCCCTGATCAATACCACGCTGCCTGCAGGAAAATACCTGGTACTGGCCAATACCTATGCTGAACCCTTCAAATGTGCCGGTAACACCGGGAGTTACAAGCTCAGCATATCGACCAATACCTTGCCCATACTGAACAAGGCCAGTTCAGCCTCTGGCGCATCCTCGAAAAGCATATTCCATGGTGGTGCAACCTCCGATGGCGGACTGACCTACAAGAGCTCCTTCCTGTCTTCGGAAGTGTTGAGTGTTTCAGCCAGTATCCAGCCTGATCCGTCCCATATTGGGCAAGCGGCGTCTTTTTACATGGTGGCCCAGCTCAGCACAGGCCAGAAATTTGCCCGAAACAGCAGTGGCAAGTTCCAGCAGATAGCCAAGCTGTCGAGTATTCCGGCTTTCCGGCAAACCTCGGGCCTGGGTCTCCTGCCAGAGGAAACGTTTTCTATATTCAAGAGCCTGCAGGGCGATGCCCTGGGCGTGAGCAACCTGTCTGCCAGCATTTTCGTGGGCTATTCGCTGGATGCCAACCCGGGTGAGATCTATTTCAACGGCAAACCCATCTTTTTCGCCATAGATTAGCCTCTTCAGGGGCCTTCAGGCGGTCAGCCGGTATCGAAAAACCCCCAAATACGGGTATAATTGCGCCTCTAATTTATCCGGCTGGCCTTTTTGTCGGTGAAAAGTTACCGGTAAATCCGCACACCTGACAGGCCAGCTGAATTGCTCACGCAAGAACACTCATAGAGGAAAAAAAGTGGCACGACAAATCACAACATTTTCGGGCAAATGGCTCATTGCCGTACTGGTACTTTTCTCAGGTGCCCTGTTTGCTGCCTCGGATGACGATATCGCAGAACGTATCGCCCCGCCGGGGTCCGTCTGCCTGATTGGCGACTCCTGTGCTAGTGGCGTCACCGTGGCTTCCAGCGGAGGCGGTAGTGGTCCTTCTGATCCCCAGGAAATTTACAATACCTACTGCGTTGCCTGCCATGGCAGTGGCGCCAATAATTCACCCATACTGGGTGATGCTGCAGCCTGGGAGCCACGCATTGAGAAAGGCATTGAGACGCTTTACGAAAATGCCATTAACGGTTTCAACAATAATGCAATGCCGGCCAAGGGGCTTTGCATGGCCTGTTCTGATGATGCCGTGATGGCTACCGTCGATTTCATGCTTGACGCCGTAGAGTAAGTCCCGGCATCCAGCCTTGATCTGAAACCGGCCTGTGTCGCTGACGCAGGCCGGTTTTTTATTGCCTGTACTTTTATCTTCAGGTGACAACAAGTTGGAAAAAGTTCCGGGTATGCACTATCTATAAAGCAGGCAACACAAACCGATCTTCGTTATTCCGACCATCAGCTCAGGGAGTGAGCCATGTCGCTTGCGGTGGTACTGACACGCGCCAACATTGGTATCCAGGCTCCTCTTGTCAGGGTAGAGGCCCACCTGTCCAATGGCCTGCCCTGTTTTTCCATCGTGGGCCTGCCCGAGGCGGCCGTCAAGGAAAGCAAGGAGCGCGTTCGCAGTGCCATTCTCAACTCACAGCTGGATTTTCCGGACAAACGCATCACCATCAACCTGGCGCCCGCCGACCTGCCAAAAAGCGGTGGTCGATATGATCTGGCCATTGCCATGGGCATCCTGGCGGCATCGGGCCAGTTGCCTGCCGGCAGCCTTGCGGATTATGAGTTTCTGGGAGAACTGGCCCTGTCCGGAGAAATTCGCCAGGTCGCGGCAGTGCTGCCGGCGATCATGGCAACGCGCAAACTTGGCCACAGGGTTGTTATTCCCCATGACAACAGCAAGGAAGCCGGTCTGATCAGACAGGCGCCATGTCTTCCCGCCAGCCACCTGTTACAGGTGATAGCTCATTTCAGTGGTGACAAACCATTGGCGAACGTACAGCAATGCGGGTCACCGCAACCCTGCTGGGATCATGACATGGCCGATATTGTGGGGCAATTTGCCGCCCGCCGGGCCCTGACCGTAGCCGCAGCAGGCGGTCATAACCTGCTTATGCAGGGGCCGCCGGGCACCGGTAAAACCATGCTGGCCAGCAGGGTAAGTTCCATCCTGCCGGTGCTGGATGAACAAAGCGCACTGGAAGTCGCTTCCATCAGGTCTATTGCGACTCTCGATTTTGATACAGATACCTGGCGCCTGCCCCCGTTCAGGGCACCTCATCACACGGCATCGGCCGTGGCACTGGTCGGCGGAGGCAGCACTCTCAAGGTAGGAGAAATATCACTGGCGCATCACGGGGTGTTGTTCCTTGACGAGTTACCCGAGTTCAGCCCGAAGGTGCTTGAGGTGTTGCGTGAACCGCTGGAGTCAGGCCATATCTCCATTGCCCGGGCCAGTTACCAGGTACGCCTGCCCGCCGCGTTCCAGTTGATTGCAGCCATGAATCCCTGTCCCTGTGGCTACCTGGGAGATCCTGACAGGCAGTGCCGCTGCAGCCCTGACCGAATCAGGCAATACCAGTCCAGGGTGTCAGGGCCATTGCTGGACCGAATTGACTTGCATGTGCAGGTGCCGCGACTGAGTGATCGCGACAGGAAAAAGTTGTTAACCAGCAAGCAGAGGGGAGGGTGTGAAACCAGCCAGCTACTCAGGGAGCAGGTCACACAGGCAAGAAACCGGCAAATGCACCGGGCCGGCAAGGTCAATGCCAGGCTTGTGCAGAAAGAAATTCAGCAGTACTGCCAGTTGCGGCAGGAGGACGAGCACTACCTTGAGCAGGCCATGCGGAAAACTGGATTTTCGACACGGGCATTTTTCAGGATATTGAAAATGGCGCGCACCATAGCAGACCTGGATGCTGCCGAGCACATCAGCAGGGCACACCTGATGGAAGCAGTCAGTCTGCGCCTGCCTCACCAGGAGCATTAGCCTGCCGGCCCTTTTCCAGGGCTTCAATTTTTTCTTCCAGGCGGGCAATGGTCTGCTCGGCGCGTTCCAGCACTTTAAGTTGTGCTTCAAACTCTTCACGGGTGACCAGGTTAAGGCGTGCAAATGCCCCTTCCAGGGTCTGCTGCACATTTTTTTTCACCTCATCACGCGCCTCGGAAGCCATTGGTAAAAGGCGGGTGATTTGATTACTCAGGTCTTGTAGGAACTCATTGTTTAACATGGATTTTTCCGAAGTCAGGCCCACTGAAATCAGGTTCAGTGGGGAATCGTAATTTTAATTTAAGTAGCTTATACTCGGGCTATGCAATGGCAATTATGCCTGTTTTCAAGCATTGCGTGAGGATAACAAATATGAAAATGATCACAGCTGTTATTAAGCCATTCAAACTGGATGATGTGCGCGAAGCTCTGTCCGGTGTGGGTGTCCAGGGGATAACTGTGACTGAAGTGAAAGGTTTCGGTCGTCAGAAGGGCCATACAGAGCTGTACCGCGGTGCAGAGTATGTCGTGGACTTTCTGCCCAAGGTTCGCCTCGAGATTGCTGTGGAGGATTCAATGACCGAACAGGTCATCGAAGTCCTGAGCAAGGCTGCCAATACTGGCAAGATAGGTGACGGCAAGATTTTTGTCAGTAACCTGGAGCAGGTCATCAGGATTCGCACAGGTGAGTCCGGTGCTGATGCCCTGTAAAAGGCTTGCGAAATGAAATAACGTTTCAGTTGCCCCACAGGTACTGAAACAGGCTCAAGGCAGCCACCGGTGCCGTCTCGGTCCTCAGGACCCGGGCACCAAGATTCAGACCGATAAAGCCCTTGCCCAGTGCAAGGGCTTTTTCATTGTTCGTCAGCCCACCTTCAGGGCCAATCAACAAGGCAATCCCGCTTGGCTTGATCGTCTGGTCAAGGGAGCCAGGTTGCTCCTGGTCGAGTAAAAAGCAGGTGACACCCGCCAGTGAGTTGATCCAGTCATCCAGCGTCGCCGGCATATTTACTTGGGGAGGTAATACCCTGCCGCTTTGTTCACTGGCACTGATGGCCACCTGCTGCCAGTGTGACCGCCTTTTTTCTGCCCGCCTGGCATCCAGTTTGACTTCGCAGTGTTCGGTGAACAGTGGCTGGATATGGTTCACGCCCAGCTCTGTGCTTTTCTGGACCACATAATCCATGCGCTCGCCACGCGAGATGCCGATGCCCAGCACGGTATTCAGGGAGGACTCGGTATTCGGCGTTACGCTTTGGCTAAAGCGGGCAACACCAGACTTTTTGCTGAGTTCTTCGAGCGTGCCATGAAACTCCTGGCCAGAGCCATCAAAGGCAACCAGGGACATGCCTGGTTTCATCCGCAGCACGGATGTCAGGTAATGCACATTACCGGCATCCAGAGTTACCTCGGTATCGATGGACAAAGGCTGGTCAAGATAGATTCTTGGAATTCGCACGGGCAGTATTCTTTAACGTTTGTGAGGTGTGATTGTCCGTAAATTTGTTCCGGGATGAAATAGTTTCTCCCTGCTAATAACTCTTGTTATGATCATTTTCTCCTTGGATTTGCAGGCATGAAATGAATAAAGTCGTTATTCCGCTGGTCGCAGGCCTGGGCGTCTTGTCGCTCATCATGCTTTATCTGGCTGGCACGGGTTACAAAAGCGGTACCTACGAGCTTGGCCAGGCATTTACCATCATGCGCTATTGTGCCTACGGGGGTATTACCAGCGTCGGGCTGGCGATATTCACCATGGTCTGGCAGCGTCCGTCAGGTCCGCCATTGCTGGCGTTGTTCCTGTCGGCACTGGCTGGTATGACGGCATTTTACCTGCCCTACCGGCAACAGCAGATAGCCACCCAGGTGCCTCCCATCCACGATATCACCACCAATATTGATAATCCCCCCGAGTTCGTCGCAGTAGCTCCCCTGAGAGCTTCAGCGCCCAATCCGGTGGCATACGCCGGGCCGGAAACCGCTGCACTTCAGCACGAGTTCTACCCGGATATCATGACCCGCGTTTACGTGCAGCCAATGGACGAGGTGTTTGCTGCCGTGACAGAGGTGGTCACCGAGATGGGCTGGGAAGTCGTGGACGCCAACCTGGATGACGGCAGGGTGGAGGCCACCGATACCACACGGTGGTTCGGCTTCAAGGATGACGTGGTAATCAGGTTGGAATCCGGCCTGGCTGACTCGACCGTTCTGGACATGCGCAGCAAGTCTCGCGTTGGGCGCAGCGACATTGGCGTGAATGCCAATCGCATTCGCACCTTCACAGCCGCGTTGAATGAAAAACTGATGGTCGAGGATTGAGCGGGTAGCGGACTAGTGAGGGATATGACCCAGCTTGCTGCGCTTGGTCGCCAGGTATGCTTCGTTGTGCGAGTTCTCTCCGGTGATGATGGGAGTACGGCTCACTGTAAGACCCAGTTTTTCCAGGGCAGTCACTTTTTCCGGGTTGTTGGTCATCAACTCTATTTCTGACACACCCAGTTCCTTGAGCATGGGCAGGCACATGTCGTATTGCCGCTCATCGGCATCAAACCCCAGCGCCTGGTTGGCTTCTACGGTGTCTGCTCCGTCATCCTGCAGGTGATACGCCCTGATTTTATTACCCAGGCCAATATTTCGGCCTTCCTGTCGCAGGTAGAGAATCACACCGCTGCCACGGGTAGCAATCCTGTGCATGGCTTCACGCAGCTGTGAGCCGCAGTCACAGCGCAGGCTGAACAGGGCGTCGCCGGTAAGGCATTCGGAATGCACCCGGCACAGGGCTTTCTCATTGGCTGCCAGTTCGCCAAAGACCAGGGCTATGTGTTCCTTGTTGTCCCTGGAGTCTTCGAATGCGTGAATGACAAACTCACCAAACTCGGTGGGCAATTGCGAGGAGGAGATAAATTTAACGGTCACTTGAAGCAGTCTTTAGTATCTGTCGCGAGGCGTGCACTTTACCAGAAATCGGCCTTTAGCGGTTAATTTATGTCCGGGAATACCGCATAATCGCTAACCCCGAACCGGAAAACTGATGACTGAAAACAACCCGAATATTGATGTGGATATTGCTATCGCCGGCGGCGGCCCGACGGGGCTTGCCATGGCCTGTGCCCTGGCAGGAACCGGGTTGCGCATTCTGCTTGTCGATGCCGGTAAGGAAGTCATCACATTCACGGAATTGGCCGAACAGGTGGCTCTGCCGCCCTTTGATCCTCGTGTCAGTGCGCTGACAGTGACCAGTCAGGCACTACTTGATGACCTGGGTGTCTGGGAGTCAATCCGGGCAGCCCGGGTGTGCCCCTATCATGAAATGCATGTCTGGGATGGCGAGGGCACTGGCAGTATTCATTTCTCTGCCGCGGAAATCCATGCGGATAGCCTGGGCTATATCGTCGAGAACAATCTTGTGTCAGCGGCCCTGCTGCAGCAGGCCCGGCTAAGCGAGAACCTGACGCTGGTCCAGGAGGACAAGGTCGCCTCGGTGGAAAGAGCTTTATCGGAACAGCCTGCTGAGGGAGCAGGTGGACAAAACCGCAAGGAAAGCGACTTGATCAGCCTGACGCTGGAAAGCGGCACGGTGGTGTCGGCCCGTCTACTGATCGGTGCCGATGGTGGCAACTCCTTTGTGCGGGAACAGGCAGGCTTCAGCATCAGGGAATGGGATTACGGCCACCAGGCCATTGTTACCACGGTAAAAACCGAAAAAGCCCATGATTACACGGCCTGGCAACGCTTTACGCGCAGCGGCCCACTGGCCTTCCTGCCCCTGTATCTGCCCGGTCAGGCGCCCGCCGACCAGTGTTTCAGCTCCATTGTCTGGTCCTGTGTCACCCAGGAGGCAGAAGGTCTTCTTGCCCTCGAAGACGAGGCGTTCCGGCGCCAGTTGTCGGAAGCATTCGAGTACCGGCTTGGCAATGTGGTGGAATCAGACCGACGCTACAGCTTTCCCCTGTGGCAGCGTCATGCTACAGATTACGTCCAGGACCAGATAGCCCTGATTGGCGACGCCGCGCACACCATTCATCCCCTGGCGGGACAGGGCGTGAACCTGGGCTTTGCCGATGTCAGGGTGCTCAGCGACGTCATTACGGCTGCCATGGCCAAAGGCGAGGACTTTGCCTCCCACCAGGTCCTGAGCCGTTACCAGCGCCGCCGCAAGGGGCCCAACCTGGGCATGATGGCGGCGATGGAAGGCTTTCGGCACTTGTTCGGCAGCGACAACCTGGCACTGAAATGGCTGCGCAACAATGGCCTCAAAATGACTGACAACCTGCCGGTGGTGAAACAGCAACTCATACGCCAGGCCATGGGCTTATGACACCGGGTTTGACCCACCTCATTCCGTACATCTCAGTATTTTGGAAATAATGCGAATTCAGTACCCCGGGCTTGCGCTTACAAATGATAATAATTATCATTTGCGCCCGTTTATAGGAGTTTGAAATGATCCGGGTCAGATCCCACCGTTACCTGTTACTGGCGTTGTTCGTCCTTGCGGGCTGTTCCGAACAGTCGACAACGTCCGATGCCAGCGGCGAAATGACGCAGGCTGCCAGTGCCGCCTCCCCGGAGGCCAGCCCGGCGCTGAGTGAAGCAGCAGAAATTACCGGCCCGGTGGTCGTGTATTCCTCGCGGCAGGAGCACCTGATCAAACCGCTGTTTGACCAGTTCACCGCGGAGACCGGTATCCAGGTGCAGTCGCAAACCGGTGAGGATGGCCCGCTGATCGCCAGGCTCCAGGCCGAAGGCGAGCAGACCTTTGCAGACATTCTCTACACCGTCGATGCCGGCAACCTGTGGTCGGCAGCACAAAAGGGATTACTGGCGCCTATCGAGTCCGACATCCTGGAACGCAATATCCCCGCACACCTGCAGGATCCGGAAAACCGCTGGTTTGGCCTGTCTGTACGGGCACGCACCATCGCCTATTCCACCGAGCGCGTGAATCCCGCCGAGCTGGATACCTACGCCGGCCTGGCGGATGCGAAATGGCAAGGCCGCCTGTGCCTGCGTACATCCCGCAAGGTTTACAACATGTCCCTCGTGGCCACGATGATTGAACGATTAGGCGAGGAGCAGACCCAGAAGATTGTCGAAGGCTGGGTGGACAACCTGGCAACCCGCGTGTTCAGCAGCGATGCCCTGTTGATCGAGGCCATCGCCGCAGGCCAGTGCGATGTGGGCATTGTGAATACCTATTACCTGGGCCAGCTGCAGGCTGAAAACCCGGATGTTCCCGTGGCCCTGTTCTGGGCCAACCAGGACAGCAGCGGCGTGCATGTGAATATCTCCGGCGCCGGCGTCACCAGACATGCGAAAAACCCGGCTGCTGCGCAGAAGCTGATTGAATGGCTGTCTACCGCCGAGCCCCAGCACATGTTTTCCGAGCTGAACCTGGAATACCCGGCCAACCCGGGTATTGCCCCGGTCGACCTGGTCGCCAGCTGGGGTGAGTTCAAGCAGGATCAGCTTAACGTGGAAACCGCCGGACGCCTGCAGGCCGACGCGGTGAAGCTGATGGACCGTGCGGATTACCGTTAATCTGCCTCAATGAAAAACTCCCTGGTAACCAGTGGCTGGCTCTGGCGCGGACCTGCTTTCGTGGCCGCGGCCATTGTTATCTTTCCCATCCTGATCATTCTCCTGCAGTGGGGAACTGTTGGCACCGGTGAGCAGGAAATCTGGCAACACCTGTTTGCGACCAAGCTCGATCGTCTTGCCCTGAATACCTTGTTGCTCGTGCTCGGCGTGGGGCTTAGTGTCACCCTGCTGGGCGTCAGCCTGGCCTGGCTGACCACCCTGTGTGATTTTCCTGGCCGCCGAATCTTTGAATGGGCATTGATGTTGCCCCTGGCCATTCCCGGCTACGTCATGGCCTTTGTCTTTCTCGGCATCATGAACTATGCCGGTCCGGTCCAGACCTTCCTGCGCAACCGCTTTGGCAACGATGCCTGGTTTCCCGATGTCCAGGGTGTGATGGGTGTGATCACCATTCTCAGCCTGGTGTTGTATCCCTACGTCTACATGCTGGCCCGCAGTGCCTTTCTCAACCAGGGGCGCAAGCTGATGGATGCCGGGCAGCTGCTGGGCCTGTCCCGGCGCCAGGCCTTTTTTCGCGTGGCCATTCCGGTGGCACGTCCGGCCATCGTCGCGGGCCTGGCCCTGGCGCTGATGGAGACCCTGGCGGATTTCGGCGCGGTCAAAGTTTTCAACTACGATACCTTCACCACGGCTATCTACGATGCCTGGTACGGGCTGTTCAATCTCACCGTGGCGGCCCAGCTGGCGTCCCTGTTGCTACTGTTTGTGGGTGTGACACTGGTGCTGGAAAAGCAGTCCCGCGACAAGGCCCGGTACACCCAGGAAGGGGGCGCCCAGAGCCGATCCAGTTATCGTTTGCAGGGCGGTCAGGCAGTGGCTGCGACTGTTTTCTGTACCCTGGTCCTTGTTACTGCATTCCTGATTCCGCTGGGCCAGTTGCTGATATGGCTGTTTGAAGCCGGCTTCGGGGAACTGGATGAACGCTACCTGGGCTTTCTCGGCCATACCCTCAGCCTGGGCGCCATGGCGGGTTTGCTGGCCGTGGGTATTGCCCTGCTGATGGCCTTCGTCAAGCGCCTGCCCGGTACTCCCGTGGCAAAACGCTGGACGAGCCTTTCCATCCGCCTGTCTACCCTGGGCTACGCCCTGCCGGGGTCGGTACTGGCGGTGGGTATCATGCTTGGTTTCAACCTGCTGGAGATGGGCTCACTCATCAGCAACTCGGTCATTGCCCTGGTGGTGGCCTATTGCTGTCGTTTCCTGGCCGTGGCCTATGCCCCGGTGGATTCCGGCGTGGAGCAGGTCAAACCCTCCGTGATCGATGCCGCCCGCAGCCTTGGCGCCGGTCCGGGCCGCCTGTTACGGGATATCTACCTGCCCCTGCTGCGCCCGGGACTGATTACGGCTTTTACCATCGTGCTGGTGGATGTCATGAAAGAGATGCCTGCCACCCTTATGATGCGCCCTTTTGGCTGGGATACGCTCGCCGTGCGTATCTATACCATGACCGCTGAAGGGCAGTGGGAACGCGCCGCCCTCCCAGCGGTGACCCTCATCCTGATCGGGCTGGTGCCGGTTTACCTGCTGATCCGCGCTGCCAGGAATCGCCCCAGCTGACACTCGGCTTGCCCAGCCTGGAGGCCTCAAGCGCATTACCGGCCATAGCCCCCGGGGCATGATTTCCGTCTTGCAGGAAGCCGGAATCAAACATAATATGAGTCCATGTCATCTTGCCGGCCAGCCTGAAAACGGGCCACTGTCGGCAGTCAGAACCTGGTGCATAGCGCCAGTGATCAAGAGGAATTGAAAGTGAGTGATACACCAGAAGAGCTGTATTACGCCGCTTCCCACGAATGGGTCAAACCCGGGGAAGATGGCATTGCTACTGTTGGAATCAGTGATTTTGCCCAGAGTGAACTGGGTGATGTTGTGTTTGTTGAGTTGCCTGAAGCCGGTATCCAGGTGACAGCACGCGACGAAGTCAGTGTAGTTGAATCCGTCAAGACCGCTTCGGATCTCTATGCGCCGGTTTCCGGCGAAATAGTAGCCGTCAACGAGTTGCTCGAAGACAGTCCGGAGACCATCAATTCCTCGCCTTATGACGATGGCTGGATTTTCAAAATCCGCATGAATAATGAAGAGGAGCTCAAGGAGCTTCTCAGTGCCGAGGAGTACAGGGAAAAAAGCAGCGCCTGAAACGGGTGTGCAGCGCCTGCCAGGGCGCCCCTGATACTGGAAAACTTTGATTGTATGGTGAACAGGAGTGTCGTATTGCGCCTGTAGCCAGGATGGTAGTGAGCGGACGTGATTGATTCAGATGGCTTCAGGCCAAACGTGGGCATCATTATCTTTAATGGAAAAGGTAAGTTGCTCTGGGCCAAGCGGATTGGGCAGGATGCGTGGCAGTTTCCCCAGGGAGGCGTGCAGATGCACGAGTCCCCGGAAGATGCAGCCCTGCGTGAGCTGAACGAAGAAGTCGGCCTGGAACCACATGACGTGGAAATTGTGGCGTGCACCGAGAAGTGGTTGCGCTACCGATTGCCCAAGCACCTGATCCGGCAAAACTCACACCCGGTCTGTATCGGACAGAAACAAAAATGGTACCTGATGCGACTGGTGTCGGGGACAGAAAAGATTCGTTTTGACCAGGGCGATAAACCTGAATTTGATCACTGGCGCTGGGTCAGTTACTGGTACCCGGTGAACCAGGTGGTCTCCTTCAAACGCAAGGTATACAGGAAAGCGCTGGCAGAGTTGAACCGGCATTTCAAAAGCGCCCTGGATGATAATAACAACAGGCAAGGGGAAGCGGCCTCGTAGCATGTACTCATTCTCCACCTCATCAATGGGCTTGTTCCCATGGCAGTCCTTTGCTCCGCTGAAGATGTGCGGCGCCGTCGTGCCGTGGTCGCTCATCCTGTCCGGATACAATCCTGTGATTGGTGAGGTTCCATGTTAGAGACCTTGCGCAGCATCATCCAGGAAGTGAACGAGGCCAAGGACCTGACGGCCTCGCTGGAAATCATTGTCCGGCGTGTACAGAAGGCCATGGACGTGAAGGTCTGCTCTGCCTACCTGCTGGACCACAACATGGGCCGCTATGTCCTGATGGCCACCAAGGGCCTGGATCCCAACTCCGTGGGCAAGGCGAGCCTGGCCCCCGAAGAGGGTCTGGTGGGCCTGGTAGCCCAGCGCGCCGAGCCGGTCAACCTGGAACATGCCTCCTCCCATCCCCGTTATTTCTATATTCCGGAAACCCGTGAGGAAGAATTTGAATCCTTCCTCGGGGTGCCCGTTATCCATCATCGTGAAGTGCTCGGCGTCCTGGTTGTCCAGCAGGCCGAAGTGCGCGCCTTTGATGCCGAGGAAGAGGCCTTCCTGATTACGCTGTCGGCCCAGCTTGCCGGCATCATCGCCAACGAGGAAGCACGCGGCGCCATTACCGGTTTCAGTCCCACGGGCATGAAAACCACGGACGCCGTTTTTGACGGTGTACCCGGTGCACCCGGCGTGGTGATTGCCGAGGCCGTCACCGTATTCCCACCGGCTGACCTGGGCGCCATTCCCAGCCGCAAGGTGGAAGATATCCAGGGCGAAATCGACTTCTTCAATGAATGTCTCAATACCGTGCGCATCGATATCAGCGAACTGAAGCTGAAGATCAAGAGCCAGTTGCGCCCGGAAGAGCGTGAACTCTTCGATGCCTACCTGCACATGCTCAGTGACAACGCCCTGGGCGCCGAAGTGATTGCCCACATCAAGGAAGGCAACTGGGCCCAGGGTGCCCTGGCCAAGGTGGCGCGCGATCATGTGCGCAACCTGGAAAGCATGGATGACGATTACCTGCGTGAACGCGCCACCGACATCAAGGACCTGTGTTCCCGCGTGCTGTTCTACCTGCAGGACCAGGAGCAGAAAAACCGCAAGTATCCTGACAACTGCGTACTGGTCAGCGAAGACCTGTCCGCTGCCATGCTGGCCGAAGTGCCCAAGGAAAACCTGGTCGGCATCGTGTCCTCAAAAGGCTCGGGCCATTCCCACGTGGCTATTTTGTCCCGCGCCATGGGCATACCGGCGGCCATGGGTATCCAGGACCTGCCGTTTTCCGAGCTCGACGGCAAGGAAATCATTGTCGACGGTTACAACGGCCGGGTTTACCTGAATCCTTCCGATGAACTGCGCGACCGCTTCCTGGAAATCGTGCGCGAGGAAGAACAGCTTTCCGAGGGCCTGGAATCCATCAAGGATCTGCCTTGCGAAACCCTGGACGGTCACCGCGTGGAATTGTGGGTCAACACCGGCCTGATGACCGATGTCCTGCGCTCCCGCGAGCGCGGTGCCGAGGGCATTGGCCTGTTCCGCACGGAAGTGCCGTTCCTGTTGCGGGACCGCTTTCCCACGGAACGCGAGCAAACCGAAATCTACCGCCAGCAACTGGAAGACTTCAAGCCCAAAATGGTTACCATGCGCACGCTGGATATCGGGGGTGACAAGCCACTGCCGTATTTTCCCATCAAGGAAGAAAATCCCTTCCTGGGCTGGCGCGGTATTCGTGTCAGCATGGACCACCCTGAAATTTTCATTGGCCAGGTGCGCGCCATGATGAAAGCCAGTGTCGGGCTCAATAACCTGCAAATCATGCTGCCCATGATCAGCAACATGAACGAGGTGGATTATTCCACCAGGCTCATCAAGCGCGCCCACCAGGAACTGCTGGAGGAAGGGCTGCAGGTGGTCAAGCCGAATATTGGCGTGATGATCGAGATTCCCGCGCTCATGTACCAGGTCAAATCCCTGGCCACCCGGGTCGATTTCATCTCCGTGGGCACCAATGACCTGAGCCAGTACCTGCTGGCTATCGACCGTAACAATCCCCGGGTATCGGCCCTGTATTCCACCATGCATCCCTCCGTGCTGCGCGCCTTGAAAATACTGGCTGACGAGGTGCACGAGTCCAGCCTGCGGGTCAGTGTCTGCGGTGAAATGGCAGGCAATCCCGGAGCCGCCGTGCTGCTCATGGCCATGGGTTATGACGTGCTGTCGATGAATGCCATGAGCCTGCTGAAAGTTAAATCGGTGGTTCGCAATGTCACCTTCCAGCAGGCCCGCGACCTGCTGGAGAAAGTGCTGGCCGAGGAGGATACCGAGGCGGTCAAGGCGCTGGTGGACATCGAGCTGTACAACGCCGGTGTGGATCGCCTGCTGCGGACTTCCCGCAACAGCTAACCATCGTTCACGGCCAAGGCCGTTCCTGTAAGTAGAGAATTACACTGAATCCCTGTAGGCCGGAAATTGCGCAGCAATCTCCGGCAAACCCAATTTATGGTGAACGTTCATGCCGGAGATGGCCCTCAGGGCCATTTCCGGCCTACAGCCGTGAAGAAAAACCTGCCGCAACCAACACCACAATCTTTCCCGTTTCCCCGCTCAAAAAAGTTATACTTGAACCCATAAAACAACACTGGCTCATCCCGCTTTTATGCTGCAATTCCCCCAAATCGATCCGGTTGCCATCTCAATCGGGCCGCTGGAAATTCACTGGTATGCACTGACCTACGTCGGCGGTTTTGCCGCCGCCTGGTTTCTGGGTTGCAAGCGGGCTGATAAAAAGGATTCCGGCTGGACCCGCACCCAGGTCTCTGACCTGGTGGTCAATTCTGCCCTGGGGGTAATACTTGGCGGGCGCATTGGTTACATGCTGTTCTACCAGTTCGGTCGCCTGCTGGAAAACCCGCTGGACCTGTTCAAGCTGTGGCAGGGCGGCATGTCATTTCACGGCGGTTTCCTGGGCGTGTGCGTGGCGGTGTGGCTGTTTGCCCGCAGCACGAAGAAATCCCTGTACCAGGTCGCCGATTTCGTGGCGCCGCTGGCGCCGCTGGGCCTGGCCTTTGGCCGCCTGGGCAACTTCATCAACGGCGAGCTCTGGGGCAGGGCGGCCGAGGTGCCCTGGGCCACTGTCTTTCCCGGCGACCTGGACCGTATTCCGCGACACCCGTCCCAGCTCTACCAGTTTGCGCTGGAAGGACTTAGCCTGTTTGTTATCCTCTGGTTATATTCAGCCAAACCCCGGCCAACTTTCGCCGTCACCGGTGCCTTCTGCCTGGGCTATGGCGTGTTTCGCACCACGGCGGAGTTTTTCCGGGAGCCCGATGCCCACCTGGGTTTCGTGGCCCTGGACTGGGTCACCCGCGGCCAGCAGTTGTCCATCCCCATGGTCATCGCCGGCCTGGTGATTCTGTATGGGGCATATACGCAGGACTGGTTTAACACAGGGACTAGAGAGAAGTCGTAGGCCGGAAGAGGCCCAAAGGGCCGTCATCCGGCATGGCGAACATCGTTCGCCCGGTTACAATAACCACCATTAACAGGACGACCAAAACACCATGAAACAATACCTGGACCTGATGCAGCACATCCTCGACAACGGCGCGGAAAAAACCGATCGCACGGGTACCGGTACCCTGTCGGTTTTCGGACACCAGATGCGCTTCAACCTGCAGGAAGGTTTTCCGCTGTTAACCACCAAGAAGCTGCACATCCGCTCCATCATCATCGAGCTGCTGTGGTTTTTAAACGGTGATACCAATATCAAGTACCTGAAAGACAACAAGGTGCGCATCTGGGACGAATGGGCCGATGAAAACGGCGAGCTGGGACCGGTCTATGGTTTCCAGTGGCGCTCCTGGCCGGGCAAGGACGGTGAATCTGTTGACCAGATCGCCAATGTCCTGAACAGCATCAAGACCAATCCCGATTCACGCCGGCACATGGTGGTGGCCTACAACCCGGCCTACGTGGATGAAATGGCGTTGTCGCCGTGCCACTCCCTGTTCCAGTTCTACGTCGCCAATGGCAAGCTGTCCTGCCAGTTGTACCAGCGCTCCTGCGATACTTTCCTGGGCGTACCTTTCAACATCGCTTCCTATTCCCTGCTAACCCACATGATGGCCCAGCAATGTGATCTTGAAGTGGGCGATTTCGTCTGGACCGGTGGTGACGTCCACCTGTACAAGGATCACCTGGAGCAGGCCCGCGAACAAATTACCCGCACGCCCACTGCGCTGCCCCAGCTGAACATCAAGCGGCGTCCGCCCAGCCTGTACGAATACGAGTACGAGGATTTCGAAATCCTCAACTACGAAGCCCAGCCTCACATTGCCGCGCCGATCTCGGTCTAGGAACTAACATGAAGTTATCGCTGGTCTGGGCCATGGCGCAAAACCGGGTAATCGGGCGTAATAATTCCCTGCCCTGGTATTTGCCCGAGGACCTGAAATATTTCAAACGCATCACCCTGGGCAAGCCCATCATCATGGGTCGCAAGACCTACGAGTCCATTGGCAAGCCCCTGCCGGGGCGCACCAACATTGTGGTCACACGCAACCCGGATTTCAGCGTCGAGGGTGTCAGGACCGTGAGCTCCCTGGAAGCGGCCCGGGATCTGTGCGAAAGCATTGGCGAGGTTGACGGGTCTGAAGAGGCAATGATTATTGGCGGTGCCGAAATCTACCGCCAGTCGCTGGAGCTGGCCGACAGGCTCTACCTCACCGAGGTGCATGCCGAGGTGGATGGCGATACGTATTTTCCCGAGTTTGACCGCTCAGCCTGGCAGGAAGTGGCCCGGGAAGATTTCAAGGCCGAGGGCCCGAACCCTTACGATTATAGTTTCCTGGTCCTGGACCGAAAGCATGCTGAATAAACCGTTGAAAATCATTGCCGGCATCGTGCTGCTGATTCTGGTGCTTATCCTGGCGCTGGGCATGGTCCTGTCCCAGGGCAAGCCCCTGCAGGATGTTCATGTGCCGTCCTCATTTAACGAGGCCTTTGACTACGACAGCGCCAGTTTCGCCGACTACATTGCCTGGAACGAACGCCGCGTGCGTGCTTCCCGTGCCGATGGCGCGCCCGATGACATCCTGCCCAATCTCCTGCCCTTTGAACTGATGCCCGACAGCGACTGCCCACTGAATCCCGATGGGCGTTACCCGAACGGCATCGTGCTGGTCCATGGCCTGATTGCGTCTCCCTACAGCATGAAAGACCTGGGCGAATATTTTCAGTCGCGCTGTTTTTACGTGCTGGGCGTCTTGATGCCGGGTCACGGTACGCGCCCCGGCGACATCCTGGCAACAACCTGGGAGCAGTGGCAGCAGGATGTGTCCTTTGCCACGGAAAAGCTGGCCGAAAAAACCGACCGGGTGTTCCTGTCAGGCCATTCCGCCGGCGGCACCATGGCCGCGCTGGAAGCCAGCCGCAACCCGCGGGTAGATGCCCTGGTGCTGTTTGCCCCGGCCATGGCCGTGGATCCGGCGTCCGCCTATGCCATCTACGTGAGCACCCTGGGCAAACTGTTCCCCGCGGCCGCCTGGTTTGAACTGGAACCGGAGGATGCCATCTACCGCTATGAATCCTTTCCCTACAGTGCTGCTGCCGAAACCTGGGAGCTGATCAACGCCACACAGCAAAGCCTGCAGTTGAACCCGTTAATGATTCCCGTGATGACCGTGGCCTCGGCCCAGGACACCACGGTGGATGTCCAGGCCACTTTCGATTTCATGCAGGCCCAGGAACATCCACTGAGCTTCACGTTGTTGTATGCCCAGTACGATCTGCCACCCTATGAACGCACCCGGGTCGTGAACAGCAACCTGCCGGAAGAAGGCATCATCAGCATGGGCCACCTGGGCCTGATGACGCCGCCGACGCATCCCCACTACGGCATGAATGGTGACTACCGCTACTGCGGCCAGTACTACGGTGAACCCAACGACAATTTCGAGCGCTGCAAGGCCGGCGAGCGTGACTTTTACGGTGAAGCCACCGCAGACAATCGCGCAGCTGGACTGATCGAGCGCATTGCCTTCAATCCTTTCTACGATGAGCTGCTGGAAGAAATAGAACTGTTCATTGACCAGGTCACCATGGACACCCGCGGGCTGCCGTTGCAGCCGGAAGTGGACCCTCTTGATCTCGACCAGTGACCGTGTCTTCCAAGGTTTCACCGATGGTAGGTCGGATAAGGCCGTAAGGCCGCCATCCGACATGTTGCATAGACGGTAATAAAGAGATCGAATGATTGGTGATTGCCATGTCGGATGGCGCTTCGCTTATCCGACCTACAAAAATCTGTCACCCGTAGGTCGGCATAGGCGCGAAGCGCTGTTTGCCGACAAAGAGAAATATACAAAGGCAGACCGGCTAAGACCTTCCACGGCCGCCATTCAAAAAAAGAAATAACACCAAAAAGCGCGCAAAAAAAAGCGCAGGGAAAAAATCCCTGCGCTTTGTTGTTTCAGGCTTACCTTATTCTTCGGCCATGCAAACAGCAACGATCTTGTTGCCGACATGGTCGCGCAGGTAAGCGGCATAGGCATTGGGGGCAAAGTCACGAGGACCCGGCGCACCTTCATCGGTACCGCCATTGGCCATGCCTGCAGCGTGGAATGCATCCACAGCAGCGCGGGATTCTGCATTGAAGCCGATAGTACCGCCATTGGCATAGGTGGCAGGCTCACCATTGGCCGGACGCAGCACGAAAAACTCCGGGCCTTCCTTGCCGAACATGATAGTACGGCCTGGAATTTCACCGATGACCTTGCTGCCCAGTGGCTCAAGGACGGCTTTGTAAAAGGCGGAAGCTTTTTCCAGGTCGTCGGTGCCAACGGTAGTGTGGTGTAACAGTCTCATACAGTTTCCTCTTGTGTGTTTTTATAAGGATTGAAGGGAGTGCCATGCTAGCCTTTTTTCCCGCTGCGGGAAATGGGGCTGCACGTTGTTTACGGGAGTCTTTTCAGGGGAGTTTTCTTATTGCTTTTGCCCACTCCAGGGAAATTGCTGCTCGGCATCGGTATCGGTCCAGTAGCCGGTAAAAGCCGAATAGTCGCTGTTGAATTCAAACCAGGCAAATCCCTCACCAAAACGGTCGGTCCATTCCAGGGAAAAGGTCCGGTCGCCTTCCTGCACCAGGCCTGACAGGCGGCCTTCAAATTCCTGTATTTCATCTTCCACGTAATAGGAGCCATTGAAGCGGCCCTGGCTGTCAAAGGACAGTACGGTGGTCACCGGGTCCATATTGGCGCCGTTGTAGGCGGTACCCGAATAGCGACCGGCAATGGCCGCCACGCTGTCGGGCACTGCCGCGTGCAGTGATGATGACAGGGGAGTGAGCAGGAATAACAGAACAATCAGTGTGCGCATGAAAATTGAATCAGCCTATTTGTTTGACTTTGACCGAGGTGCCGGCCACTTCCATGAAGGAGCCGACCGGTGAATGATAAATCAGCACCTCTGGCATGTATTTGACCACGTATTTGGTGGTGTATTTCGCCTGCTGCCAGGTTTGCCCGTTGATGAGCCGGTAGGTGCTCTTGCCGGTCCAGCCGGTGAACTTGCCCTGGATACGGCTTTCAATCACGCCATGCACCGGGTGCACGAGCACCATACCATCTATGCCGTCCACTTGCAGGAAGTGGCCATCATCCAGCGCCCTGATTTCGGCTGCCGGGTTTACCGCATGATGCAGCACGGCCTGGTGGCCGGCCTGCAGCCAGTAACTTTCATCACTGAGTTTATACAGGGCGCCGGGCCTGAAGCCGCGAAACACGCCGAGGATGGTGATGGTTGGTGACATCAGTTGCCGTGAAAGGCACTTTCCAGCGCCGCGATATCAAACTTCTTCTGGGTCAAAGCCACGCGCATCATGCGATCGACCTGCGCCTGGCTGCCTGTGTACAGCATCTCGTGCATCACCGCCGGCACGATCTGCCAGGAGACGCCGTATTGGTCCTTGAGCCAGCCGCACTGGCCGCCATCGGGAGTGGCATTGAGTGCCTGCCAGTAATGATCCACTTCTGCCTGGTCCTGGCAGTACACCATGAAAGATACCGCCTCGTTGAAATTGAAGTCATGGATGTTCGGGCTGTCCATCATGGCAATCCAGGTACCGTCCAGGGCCAGGTCACTGAACATGACCGTGCCTTCCTCGTTGGGTTCCATGCCCGGGCCAAAATGACGTAGTCCACCGGCCTTGCTGTGGCGAAACACTTCCAGGTAAAACGTCCTGGCGGCTTCGGCTTTTCGGAAATTGGGCCCGGTAAACATCATGGCCGGCACAATCCCGGGACGCGGATCACCCTCGGGCCGTGTCAGAATCAGTTGCCATGACACGCCGTACTTGTCCTGCACCCAGCCGTATTTTTCACAGAAAGGGTAGGTATCCAGCGGCATCATGATCTGTCCGCCCTCAATAAGTTTGGCCCACACCGTTTCAAGTGTTTCCGTTGCTGCTGTCTTGGCCGAGTCGCAGGCACCGAACATCAGCGGATCAAAATTCACGATAAAGGAGATGGACGGATTGATACTGAAATGCGGCCCGCCGCTGATGGCCTCGAACTTTTCGCCCCACACGGTAAACGACACCAGCTCGCAATCACCACCCGGCGTATCGCGCAGTGTGCAGGTACCAGTCACCCTGGAGTCAGGAAACACATCGGCATAGAAATTGGCCGCTTCAACGGCCTGGGTGTCGAACCAGAGGTGGGGAACGATCATGTGACTATCCAATTATCTTTGCGGCACACAGAATGATACATAATGTCCTGCATAGGAGCAGCCGGGTCAGGACAACACCAGCCAGATCGCAATCCCCGCCATCAGGACGGCGGAAATGCGGTTCAGCCAGTGTCCCAGGTCGCGCCGGACCAGCATGTCCCTCAGGGCGCGGCCGCCGCTGGCATAGATAAGCAGGCTGATGAATTCGATAAGTATCATCAGCGGCAGCATGATCGCCGCCTGGGGAAAGAGTGAGCGCTCCGGATCAATGAACGCCGGCAGCAGGGCGGCCAGGAATATCCAGCCCTTGGGGTTGGAGGTGGCGGTGATGTATCCCTGCATGATGAGCTGGCGTCCGGTCAATGTCGCGGCTTTACCCGCGCCATTGATATCGGTGGGTGCGCGCCAGGTGCGCTGGGCTGTCCATAGCAGGAAGGCTGCCGCGGCGAAGCGGGCCACGGTAAACACCTGCGGGTAATTCAGCATCAGGGCAGTGACCCCCGCAAAGGAGGCAATGGCCACCGTGGCAACTCCGGCCAGTTCCCCGCCCATCATCCATAGTGTGCGACGTACACCGATGCTGATGCCCAGTGTCATGGACAACGACATGCACAGGCCCGGGCTGAGCGCGATCAGGAAATAGCTGAGAATAAAGGCAAGAAGCGTCGCGGCGTCCATGGATAGAGCAGGTCAGTATGGGGTCAGGGATTAACCATCACAGGAAGGCTTTCCCAATGAGGTTGGTGTTCGCCATTATAGGAATGCCGGGGCGGATAACCAACAGTGCTTTTCTTCAGGCAGCTTTTTCAGCGGCGCCGGAAGATGCCCCTGACCAGGCGCACCTGTCCCTGTTCAAGACACAGGCGTGCGTTGGTGGCTTTTTCGCCGAGGTTGTCCACGAACACGAACAGCCCAAGCGCACCCGCCTTGGCCGGCGTGGCATTGGCGGCGGTCCGGGTCGAGCCCGGCGGCGCGAATGCCGTCAAGCAGGCGGGTTTCGATATCGTTGGCGGAATAGTGGGTAGCAAGTGTCGACATGGCTAGCTCCAGGTAATAGCTTCTTTTTTTGCCACGATACGCCTGATGAGCAAATGTATACAGCTTTATAGTTCATTCGGGATCAAGTGGCTCTGATCCCTTTGATATTTTGACTGTTCGAGGCTCCACCCAGTGACGGGGAAACCAGTGTCGCGGCATGAGCTTCTCCCAGAAACGCGGGTGATCGACAATCAGTTCGCTCAGGGCAGCGAAGGGGATAGAAACCAGGAGCACGATCAGGATGACTTGCGGCTCAAGTTCGGCGTCCGTTGCCAGCACAATCGCCAGCAAGTCCTCGACGAGGCCCATCGCCACGCCGATCACCATAAATTCCAGGAAACGGATCAGTCGTTGTCGTTTGGTCAGGGACATGGGATCTCCTTGGGTTCAGTCTTGCTAAAGCAGCAAATCAAAGTATATGGCAAAGGGTGCAGGGTCATTTGATCTAAAATAACCGTGCCCCCTTTGCTTATGCGTAGCGCAGGGGCTAGTCAGGTTTCACCAGGTGCGTTTGGCCACGGTCTATTTCATTCATCACAGGGCCAGGCAGTATGGCGCTTGGGCCGGTCAGGTTATCCCGGCTCATTATTTCCGTAATCCGGACCCTGGTCAGCAGGCCTTCCTGCTCAATAAGCTCCATCACCCCGCTGCCGGTTACCAGCGCTTTGCGCGCGATATCGGACGCATTTTCATACCCGATGTAGGGCGTGAATACCGTGATAACCCCAATGCTGTTCTGCACGTTATTTTCACAGAGATCGACATTGGCTGTTATACCGGTGATACAACGTTCCCTGAGCATGGTAATGGCCGAAGTTAACATGCGGATGGAGCCCATCAGGTTATGGATAATGAGGGGTTCAAACGGATTCAACTGAAGTTGCCCGCCTTCGGCAGCCATCGTTACCGCGAAATCATTGGCAATCACCTGGAAAGCGGCCTGGTTCATTGCCTCTGGAATTACCGGATTGACTTTACCTGGCATGATGGAAGATCCGGGCTGCATGGCGGGAAGATTAATTTCATTCATTCCGGTGCGAGGCCCACTGGACAGCAGGCGCAGATCATTCGCAATTTTGGACAGCTTGGTCGCCATGCGTTTCAACATGCTGGAAAACATGACAAAAGCACCCACGTCTGATGTGGCTTCCACCAGGTTTTCTGCCAGAACAAAATCTATGCCGGTATCCTGGGCCAGGTGTTTGACGGCGAGTTCGGCGTAATGCGGGTGGGTATTGATACCAGTACCAATGGCAGTGCCGCCCAGGTTAAATTCCCTGAACAGGTTTGCCATTTCACCCATTCGCGCGATGTCTTCACTTAACGTATAGGCCCAGCCAAGAAATTCCTGCCCAAGCGTCATGGGAACAGCATCCTGTAATTGATAACGGCCCATTTTGAGAATGTCAGAAAACTCCCGGCCCTTATCTTCCAGGGCAAGCTGCAATTCGGCGACAGCTGTAATCAGAGGATCATCACCCAGAATAACGGCCAAACGGGCGGCAGTGGGGTACACATCATTGGTGGACTGGGACATATTCACATCG
>Ga0181592_10000762_pt1 | contig 25594 bp, 21 predicted proteins | sample 071ome_20_FD_133755 | JGI IMG/M metagenome (GOLD analysis project Ga0181592, IMG submission 133755) | Coastal salt marsh microbial communities from the Groves Creek Marsh, Skidaway Island, Georgia - 071412BT metaG (megahit assembly) | ecosystem: Environmental > Aquatic > Marine > Intertidal...
CTATGAAGGGGGTATAGAGGGTCTTGAAGTGTTCCTTGCCACCAAATATTCAAGTGAAATCTATAGCTAGATCCGTTTGATCCTGCCGCCGTCAGCTTATCCTTTGTCGCGAGGGGTTTGTGGCGGTGTGGTTGGAACAAAGGGAAATCGTTTACGCGCCTTTGTTGCTGTGGTGTTTGGATCAATCGCCCCACGAACATAGGCCCTGGTTGCGTCAAATGGCGGGGTGTAATCCCATGAAGGGAATATACCCTGTTTCATGGCCTCCTGCACAAATAGCCGGTTCTTTTGTGATGCTATGACACGCTCAGCAAGAGCCGCTTCGTCCCAGCGCGATGCCACTTTGTCGCGCATCTCTGTGATGATATGTGAAAACGCCATATCCTGCGCAAGATTATGCTGCTCGTGCGGATCAGTGGCCAAATCAAAAAGCATTTCAGGGTCATCGCCACAGCGAACATATTTCATTTGCCGGTGACGACACATCAATGCCGGGGCATGCACGCCTTCACCACAATATTCGAAAAATATCAGATCATTGTCGCTGTCGGCGGCGGGCAGGTCAAACAGGCTTTTGCCATCCAGAGGCGCAGCGAATTCATATGTGTTCCTGTTCGTTGCAATATCGGTAAAAGTCGGCAGCAAATCGGCAAGCGTTGTCAGGGCGGTCTCGCAATGCCCTTTCTTGAACTCGGGGCCCGTGGAAATCATCGGGACGCGGACAGACCCTTCATAAGGGTTGAATTTGTACCACATGCCCCGCTCACCAAGCATATCGCCATGATCGGAGATCACGAAGATATAGGTGTTGTCCATAAGGTTGGTTCTTTCCAATGTCTCAACAAGGCCACCAACCAGCGAGTCAAAATAGCTTGTCATGGCAAAATAGGCATGCCGTGCTGTTCGCAATTGGTCTTCACTGATGTCGAATTCATCCTGACGGATGGTCATGAAATAGCGTTGTGACCAAGGGTCGCGTTCGGCGTAGGGAATGTAATCTACAGTTGGCATGGGGATCGCGTCATGGTCATAGAGATCCCAGAATTCTTGTGTTGTCACGAAGGGGTTGTGTGGATGAGTGAATGAAGCGTGTAGCAGAAACGGGCGTTGATCAGCGCTTCTCGCAATGTCAAACAACTCTTGTTTTGCAGTGTTGAAAACATGGTCATCATAATCAATTTGCAGGCTGCGTTGGCAGATGCCTGCCTCGACAACGCTGTGAAGGCTCATTCTCGAGGGTGAGTATTCCTCGTCAATTTTTGACCAGTCGGCAGTCCAGCCATAGTCCGAGGGGTATATGTCTGTCGTCAGACGGCGCTCAAATCCATGCAGTTGATCCGGTCCAACAAAATGCATCTTGCCAACAAGTGTTGTCTGGTAGCCAAGCATGCGCAGATAATGGGCATAGGTTGGTTCGGATGATAGAAATTCCCCGGCATTATCATAAACACCTATATTTGATGGCAGGCGTCCCGTCATCATTGATGCGCGCGATGGGCCGCAGACAGGACTGTTGCAATATGTATTTACAAACACAGTTCCGTTTGCGGCGATCTTGTCAATATTTGGTGTCCTGGCGAACGGTGTGCCGTAGGTGTTCAAACATAATGCGGTAAGTTGGTCGGCTTGAATTACGAGAATGTTGGGCTGTGTGCTCATTTGATTGGGCTTCATCCGGTTTTAAATCTTCATTGGGTCCTGAGGCTTTTTGGCTGGCGGTCGATTGCCACGAAAATTACCGAGATTTGACCATGACAGGATTTCGATTGTGGCGTCTTTCCTCTGCTCAAGCATATTTGGGTCATGCCATAAGTTCTGAACTTCATTCGGGTCGTTGGCAAGGTCATAGAGTTCACCATCGTCAGACCCCGGATAGATAACATATTTCCAGCGCATATCTCTGCGCATGATCAGATATTCAGCACCCGACTGGATGTGATCGCGTCCGAGTTCGGCGTAGACATAATCGCGGAGCTTTGCGTCAGGGTTGGCGTGATCCCATACGCCGTCAGCGAGCATATTATTTAGCGCCAGAGCTTCCCAGTTTTTTGGTGGGGTGATACCTGCGAAATTCAAAATGGTGGGCGCCAGGTCCATCAGTTGGACCAAATCATCGCATTGCAGGTTTTGTATCATCTTGCCCGGTGCCCAGAATATGAGTGGAACGCGTGTCACACAGTCATACATGGTCCATTTTTGGATATGGCCATGCTCACCAAGAGCATCGGCGTGATCCGAGCAAAAAATAACAATGGTATTTTCCAGATAGCCACATTTGTCGAGGCAAGACATGATCTGCCCCACCTTATGATCAATCATTGAGACATTTGCCGAGTAATATCGGTGCAATCTCTGGATGTCATCGTCAGTTATGTTTTTGCGCCAGGCAACACTGTCGATGTTGAAGTCAACCATACTCTGGCGGAGTTGACTGTGCATTTTTGGCTGTTTGGATAATTCTTGTGATGATGCAGAACTATGAGGAAAGTCTGTGTCTTCATATAGTTTTAGGAAATCATCTGTTGGATCATAGGGTGGATGTGGCCCGGGGAAGCCAATTTGCAGGAAAAACGGGCTTTTTGCCTTGCGATCCTCAAGCCACCAAAGAGCGGTGTCACCAACAAAATTGTCGGGGTGCATGTCGTCATCGATCTCCCAGGTAAAGCAACCGAGATTTTTCATAAAGGCGTCACGGTCGTCCCTGACCCGCGTATATCGTGATGGCTTCTCAAGCCCCTTTGCCTTAAGCGCCTTATCCCATTCATCATAAAGCGCTCTCTCGTGATCCTCCAGAAACAGGGGGCGATCCTTGTTTTCGACAAAGAAGCGTTGATGAAACCCTCCTTTGGCGTCATATGGATTGATGTGCATTTTGCCGATGTTGCAGCAATGATACCCGGCGTCTGCCAGCCATTTCACCCAGTTTGGCTGCCAGGTCTCGAAATTTGTGTAGACATTGGTGGTGTGCGGATAGGCGCCAAGAAAGACGCTTGCCCGTGATGAAACGCATACTGGTGACGTGACAAAGCAATTTGTAAAAGAAAGCCCTTCTTTAACCAGACGATCAAGATTCGGTGTGGTCATCCACGGGCAACCGAGCTGACTGATCGTGTCTGCACGTTGCTGATCTGTCATTATCAGGACGATGTTTGGTTTGGTTTCTTGCGGGTTTGCTGACATGTGATTAACCGGAGATTTTTAACAAATTGAATTATTGGGTTGACAATAATTAATTAAGTTAAAAAAATAAACATGAAATAGTCAGCAACCATAGACAAAAATATAGAAGCCCATGCGGTTCCAATTCACAGAGCCCCAAAATGTCCGTCGACAGAATAGAGCGCAGGTCATGGCGCTCATTTTTGCGAATCCAAAGATCGACCGGACCGAACTGGCCGCCCGAATTGGGGTAAGCAATGCTGCCATAACAAACATCACAGGTGAATTGCTGGCGGCCGGTCTGATTGAAGAGGTCAAAACGGACAAGAATACGGTGAACAGAGGCCGTAAGCCTGTAGGCCTGAGGATAAACGGCACGGGTGGCTTCGTGCTTGGTGTCAATGTCCTGGCCACGAATGTTAGTGTTGTGTTGGCAGATATTTGTGGTCATGTGATTGACCGTGTAGACCTTAATCCACGTCGAATTGAAGATCCCAACAAGACACTTGATGAGTTGAAAGTTGCGAAGACGGAGTTGCTCGATAGGAACAATGTGCCGCTCAATCGCCTTTTTGGGGTCGGGTTTGCGATTGCCGGCTTTTTCGATCAGAGTACCGGCGAGTTGAAGAGGGCGCCCTATATCGGCTGGCCTCCTTTCGATCTGACGGCGCGTCTTGAACATTTATTTCAGTGTGATTTGGTGGTTGGAAATGTCACGCGTTGTGTCGCCCTTGCAGAAAATCGCTTTGGCGTTTTGTCCAAGTATAAGGATCTGATTTTGATCAGGTCCGGTCTTGGCTTGGGCGGTGCGTTCATTTCCGAAAGACGGGTTCTCGAAGGCGGTCAAAACTTCGCGGGTGATCTTGGCCACGTTTGTGCCGAACCCGACGGAGGCCTGTGCTCATGTGGGAAAAGGGGCTGCTTGAACACAATAGCGTCTGGCTGGGCCGTGATGCACATGCTTGGTGACGCTATTGTTTCCTACGCAACAATCAACCAGTTCCGGCAACAGAATGCACGTTTGTCCGAACTGGTATCAGATGAGGCGAAGGTATCGCCGGAGGTCGTAGGAGCATTGACCACAGCCGGTGAAAAACTGGCCGCATATGTGTCGCCGATCTGTCAGGCGTATGACCCAGAAGCGATCTGCCTTACCGGGCCTTTGGGGCGTCACCCTGCCTATGCCAACGCGTTCAAAAAGAGGATGGCTGAAAATAGCCTGCCATGTCGGGTCATCACGGCCAGTGAAGAGGAAATCATGTCACCAGCCATGGCAACCGTCTATTTGGCGCTTTCTGATATCGTTTATTCATCCAGATTTGACTTCGAGCAAATCTCCCGTGGCCATTCAGGTGTTAAGGCGGCTATCAAATGACAACCCCAAACGCCATGCGTGCCAGTGAAATGGCAAATTTCGTTACAAAATGTCTTTGTGTGGGGTTGGTTCTGTTTTCACTCTACACAGCACTTTTTGGTGTGCTTCCAGATATCATTCAGCGTGGTGTCCATCTCTCCACGGTTCTGTTGCTGGTTTATGTAAAGTTTTTCGGAACCGCCGGCACTGATGGCGGTGGTATCCTGACGCATTTCCACAGGATCAAATTTATTCTCTTTGGTCTTTTGGCCGCCTTTGGTGCGGGTTATCAGTTTATCTTCTATGATGAAGTGGTAGCCCGGTATGGGGAGATCACTACTTTTGAGATCCCGATCGCGATCGTCGCCATTATCCTGTTGCTTGATGCAACGCGGCGTACAATCGGCTGGTCAATGGTCGGTTTGGCTGTGTTTTTCCTATTCTACGCGTCATTCGGGCGACACTTTCCGGATTTGCTCTCGCATCGCGGATATGATCTTGAGCGTATTCTTGAACAGGTTTATTTGGGTGCCGATGGAATTTATGGGACTCCACTGGGCGTAAGCGCGACTTTTGTCATCATCATTGTTGTTTTGGGCGCGTTGTTGGAAAAGACGGGTGCCAGCGGTGTTCTTATGGACATCGCGGTGGCAGCAACAAGGACGTCGCGCGGTGGCCCGGCGAAATCTGCTGTTATCGGTAGCAGTCTCATGGGAATGATTTCGGGAACGGCAGTTGCCAATGTTCTGACCACTGGAACAATCAGTATCCCTCTCATGCGTCGTGGTGGCTACAAACCCGCTGTTGCTGGTGCTGTCGAGGCTGTTGCCTCAACAGGCGGTCAGTTGATGCCGCCGATCATGGGTGCGGCAGCCTTTCTCATGGCCGACATCATGGAAGTTCCGTATTTGGAGATCACCAAAGCGGCAATCATTCCGGCAATTATTTTCTATATCGCGGTCTTTGCCTCGGTTCACCTTGAGGCCGTGCGAACTGGTTTGAAACCCTTGCTGGATGTCGAGGTTCCGAGTGTTTCCAGCTCGTTGCGACGAAATGGCCATGTTCTGATCTCCATCCCCGTTTTTATCGGCGCGCTCATAATGGGCTATTCTGTAATGTACTCGTCGTTGGCGGGCATTATTTGCCTGATGATCCTGTCACTGCTGCGAAAATCGAGTCGGCTTGGCTTCAGGCAGTTGGTGGAGGCGGCGTCATCTGCCTGTGAGGCCATTGTGCCAGTGGCATTGGCTACCGCAACTGCGGGCATTGTCATTGGTGTTGTGACCCTTACCGGACTGGGGCTCAAATTCAGCTCCTTCATCGTAACCATTTCAGGAAATAATCTGGTTATTGCTTTGGTCCTGACAATGTCTGCCTCGCTGGTCCTTGGTATGGGCTTGCCAACTGCGGCATCCTATATTCTGGTCGCCACGCTTACGGCACCGGCACTCGTCAATATGGGCGTGGACCTTATGGCAGCCCATATGTTCGTGTTCTATTCAGCAATGCTATCTTCAATCACGCCGCCGGTGGCGTTGGCGGCATTTGCCGCCGCTGCGATATGCAGAGAGCCGCCAATGAGGGTTGCTGTAATATCGGTCAAGTTTGGCTTTGTGGCTTTCATTATCCCTTACTTTTTTGTGCTTGAGCCTCGCCTGCTGGCTGAGGGGCACCTGATTGAGGTGCTGGAGATGTTTGTCCTGGCAACAATAGCCGTCCTGGCGCTGGTTTGTGCAATTCAGGGCTATGCTTTCACCAAATTATCAATCCTGGAGCGATGTATCCTGCCATTGGCTGCTTTTGCGTTGCTGATGCCGGGTGCAATTTCAACGGTAATCGGGATGGCTGTTCTCTTGGCCATGGGGGCAGTTTGGAAAATTGGCCGATCTGTTAGGGGGGCTGGCACCTAACAAAATCGAAAATAACACCAGATCAGCTCTAATTCGGAGGAGAAAATGAAGAAATCAAAATTTGTTGCAGGTGCTTTTGCAGCCCTGAGCCTGATGGTTGGATCGAGTGCGATTGCTGAAACCTATCTGTCCATCGGTTCAAATCCTGTCGGTAATACTGCGTATCAATGGGCGGCCGGAATTTCTGAGCTGGTCAATAAGAATGTTTCTGGCGTCAAGGCTGCTGCAGAGGGCACCAAGGGTTATGTCGCTAACGTTCAGTTGATGCTCGATGGCAAGGTCGAAGCCGGGTTCTCCAACACGCGGCTGGCGTATGAAGCCCACCATGCCCAGGGCAGCTATGAAGGGCAGAAGAAAGGCCAGATTGTAGGGTGGATGTCCGTTAAGCCAATTTACATGCAGGTCGTCGTGAAGGCGGACTCTGGCATCAATTCGCTCTCCGATCTCAGAGGCAAGCGGGTTGGCATGGGGCAGCCGGGCGGGACATCTATGCTTGATGCCGATTTGTTGATGGAGACAGTTGGGTTGACGCCCGGACAGGATTTCAAGGAGTTCAGGGTAAAGCTACCAACTATGGTTGATATGCTCGGGGATAATCAGCTCGATGCACTGATTTGGAGTGGCACACCTCCCATGCCGCCGGTCATTAAACTGAAATCACAGCATGATGTTCGCTTTCTCGATATTCCCCGGGACATCTCGGAGAAAATAATGAAGGTGTCACCTGCCTATACAAAGGGTGATCTGAAAGCCAATGTCTATGCAGACCAGCCAAATGAAGTGAAGTCATACATGCTCGGGAATGTTCTGTTGATCAAGGCAGACGTGCCGGAGGAGATCGTGTATCAGGCGACAAAGGCGGTGATGGAGAATCTCGACTTCATGGCAACTGTTCACCCGGCTTGGAAGACTGTTCAAAAAGATGCGATCGTAAACGGGTTTACAATACCAGTTCATCCGGGCGCCTTGCGCTATTACCGGGAAGCGGGCGTCGCTGGCATCGAAGAGTTTGCCAAACGCGTTGCAAACTAATGTTTTGGCCACACGTCCTGTTGGGCGTGTGGCTTCTCCCCATTTTTTATAGAATTCTGAGCCAATGAAAATCGTCTTTGTCCTACTGGACTCACTGAATCGTAATGCAATGGCGCCTTATGGTTCGACATTTGTTCATACACCGAATTTCACGCGGTTTCAGCAGCGCGCGGTCACTTTTGACAATCATTATGTCGGCAGCCTGCCTTGTATGCCGGCAAGGCGTGACCTTCACACCGGCCGCAGCCATTTTTTGCATCGCAGTTGGGGTCCGCTTGAGCCATTTGACGATTCTTTTCCCGAATTGATGAAGCAGAACGGGACCTACACGCATTTGATCACCGACCATCATCATTATTTCGCTGACGGCGGCGCTACTTATCATCAGCGTTTTTCGTCATGGGAGTTGGTGAGGGGGCAGGCAATAGACCGCTGGAAAGCCGATGTTGCACCTGATCTTGAGGCGTTGAAATCGGCTTATCACCCTGTTCAGCATCATCGCACCAATTATATGATCAACCGGCAATTCATGCCCGAGGAAGGTGATTATTGTGCGCCGCAATTATTTGCGCTCGCAGATGAATTTCTAAATCGTAATCATCATGCCGAGAATTGGCTTTTGCAGCTTGAATGTTTTGATCCTCACGAGCCGTTTCACGCGCCTCCCCGTTTTCGTGAGCTCTATAAAACGCGATATGAAGGGCCTATTCTGGATTGGCCAATTTATGACAGAGTTACAGAAACGCCCGAGGAAATTGCTGAATTGCGCGCCAATTACGCAGCATTGGTGACGATGACAGATGAGTATTTCGGTCGCTTGCTTGATTTTTTTGACCAGAAAAACCTGTGGGCTGATACAGCGCTTGTCCTGACTACCGATCACGGATTCCTTCTTGGCGAGCACGATTGGTGGGCAAAGAATCGCATGCCCGTCTATGATGAGATCGCACATATTCCGTTGATGATCTATCACCCTGATTTTGCCAACAAGGGCGGTAGCCGAAATAGCGCCTTGACACAGACAACGGACATTATGCCCACTATGCTTGATATGGCGGGTATACCCATTCCAGAAGATGTCACGGGACATTCACTGATGCCGGTTTTGCAGGATCAGACCAGCAAACGGGAGAGCGTGATTTTTGGCTATTTCGGTGCCGCTGTGAACGTTTGTGACGGACGCTACAGCTATTTCCATTATCCGACTGTCTCGGGCGCTGACCATCTCCATGAATATACATTGATGCCTACACGGATGACGACCCGTTTTTCTATTCGTGAGTTGCTTGGTGCCACCTTGCATCCGTCTTTTGCTTTCACCAAGGGTGTGCCGGTATTGCGTGTTGACCCAAAAACAAATGATGAGGGAGAGCCAGTCGAAGTCCAGGGCATGGACTTTGTCGATACACAATCGCAATTATTTGATCTGGCAAATGATCCGGGGCAAACCAAACCGCTCGACGCTGCCGACATAACGGAGCGTTTGCGTCAACAGATCATCAAAAATATGATCAGACTTGATGCGCCGGATGAAACCTATCATCGATTTGGTTTTGCTGTTCCCGGGAAGCATGCGAAATGACTAAAAAACCCAATATCTTGATGATAATGGCTGATCAGTTGGCTGCGCAGGCTCTGTCTGTTTACGGGAATGGGATATGCAAGACTCCCAATCTCGAGCGTCTCGCCTCACAAGGTGTGACCTTTATGAACAATTATTCCAACAATCCATTATGTGTTCCGAGCCGGGCATCTATGTTAACGGGCAAGCTCAGCCCTGAAATCAAGGTCTATGACAATGCCAATGAAATTGCGTCATCATTGCCAACAATGGCGCATTACATGCGCGCGCTGGGTTATCAGACGTTCCTGTCCGGCAAGATGCATTTTATCGGCCCGGATCAGCTTCATGGATTTGAGGAGCGTTTGACGACCGATGTTTATCCGGCTGATTTTCAATGGATTGCCGATTGGTCAGCGGGGCCGGCATTTGTCCCGTCAGGAACGGCGTTGAATGGGGTTGTTGAGGCAGGTCCCTGTATTCGCACGATGCAAGAAGATTACGATGATGATGTCGAGTTTCAGGCGCGTCGTAAGATCTTTGATTTGGCAAGGCAAGAAGATGGAAAGCCGTTCTTTGGGGTGATTTCATTTACCAGTCCACACACGCCTTTCAATGTCGCTCAGCGATTTTGGGACCTCTATGATCATCAACAAATAGACCTTCCCGATGTGCCAGCGATTCCCTTTGCCGAACTTGATTATTTTTCCAAAGCTTTGTTTTTTGCGCATGGGCGGCATCGGCATAGCGTCACCGAGGAACATCTGCTAAGGGCACGCCACGCCTATTTTGCAATGATCTCCTATCTTGATGAAAAGATCGGTAACATTTTAGGGCAATTAGATGATACCGGGCTACGCGAAAACACGGTGGTGATGTTTACATCGGATCATGGTGAGATGCTTGGTGAGCGTGGCATGTGGTTCAAACAATGTTTCTGGGAGTGGTCTGCGCGGGTGCCGTTGGTGATCTCGTTGCCGGGTGGCCGCCAGAATGAACGCGTTGCCGTAAATACGTCTCTGGTGGATTTGCTTCCAACACAAATAGGGCTGGCTGGTGGTGTTACCGCGCTACCCGACGAGATGGTTGATGGTCTTGCTGGGACAGACCTTGGCCCTTTGCTGATTGGAGATGATGAAGATTGGCCCGATTGTGTCATTGCCGACTATCTCGCCATTGGCCCTTGTGTGCCATGCCGGATGGTCAGGAAAGGGCGGTATAAATTTATATTCACGCATGGTCAGCCCGATCTTCTTTTTGATCTCGTCGACGACCCCCGGGAATTGAACAATCTTGCGCTGGACAGATTGCATGAAACCGCACTCAATGATTTGAAACAGGTGGCAATGGAAAACTATGATCCGGCTGGATTGATGGAGGAGGTCATCATCAGCCAACGTTATCGCCGCTTTGTGGCCACCGTTGGCGGGCGTCAACCATCATGGGACTATGTTGCGTATCAGGGTGATGCGGAACGCTATGTGCGCCGGGATGGTGTTGACGGAACGAAATCGCGACTTCGACTGCCGCGGGTGGCCACAATACCGCCAGATATGCCTGATCTTGCCGCAGACATCATTGACCGGATGATGGCGGGTGAATTGGATTTTGACCAGATGAAAGATGTCTAGAATGCCGGGCAACAAATTTGGTCACTTCATTGATCCTATTGTGATACTAATATCCCACTGTGAGTGACATTTTTTCAACAATTTCTGCTGTTTTGTTACTGGTATTTGCAGGGCATATGCTTTGGCGCCAACAATTTGTTCCTGTCTCCTTTTGGGATGGGCTCTCAAAGATCTGCTATTGGATTTTGTTTCCATGCCTGCTCTGTGATTTGATGTCCACGCTCCAGTTGGATGCGCCGTTCTTGCTGCCATTTGGTCTTACGATACTCGTGGGCTCTACGTCAGTGGTCTTCTTCGGCTTTTTGTCGGGATGGCTAATTGGTGCAAGTGGGCCAACCACGTCATCGCTTGTTCAGGGCGGGCTGAGATATAATGGTTTCTTGATGTTGGCATTTGTACAGGGCGCATTTGGCTTGGCCGCCCTTGAGATTGGGGCCCTGAGTGTTGCGATACTCGTTCCAGTCGCCAATATCGTTTCCGTTCTGGTGATTTTCTTGCTGGGCGACAGCAAGAAGGACGCCGATCTTGGCCGGGCTATTTTTACTGAATGTGCCCGCAACCCGCTTATCGGGGCGATCATCCTAGGTGGGTTGGTCAATGTCTCTGCTGTTCCGGTCCCGGATTTTGTCAATGAATCAACCGAGCTGCTGGGCCGGGCGTCATTGCCCATGCCGTTGTTATGCGTGGGGGCATCGATCAGAATTTCCGGATTAAGGGCTCATAAGATGGCCTTGTTTTTGGCAGTGTTGTCAAAGCTGATTGTTCTGCCATCTGTAATGATGATCACCGGTCTCTTCCTTGGTTTGGAAAAACAGGTCCTGCTCGTTCTGGTTGTTCTGGCGACGGCACCTACAGCCGCTTCATCCTACACGCTGGCACAGCAGCTTGGCGGTGATGCACCACTGATGGCTGAGATCATTACTGCACAGACTTTGGTATCGGCCATCGCCATTCCGGGGTGGGTGATGGCAATGACTATATTGTTGTAAAGCCAAATATTGCGCGTTTTTTAAATTGGGGCAGAAGATGATGGCTGTTGACTGTCAGGCCACATCGGCCACGAGGATTTTCAATGACCAAGATGAACCTGTGGATTACCCAAAAATCGAGAGAATTGCAGATACAAATACGATAATCAGCATGGTTGCCGCCAGCGAGATGTTAAGCAATCGCGTGGTACGCTCTGAGAGATTTAGACGGTTGACCCTGACTCCGGCATAGAGCCAGAGAAGATGCCCTGGTATCCAGATAATATTGGCGATGATGATCTTGATGATAGCCTCACTCACTGGCGTATTGGAAAAGATGGGGAAGCCGAGATAAAGTGCCGATATGGTCATGTAAGCCTTTGGGTTGACGAGTTGCAGCATGACGCCGGCCCAGCACCCGGGCGGGCTTTGCTTGACTATCCCAAGCTCTGAACCAGCAAGTGCAATCCGTGCCGCAAGATAAGTAAAATAGACAAGAGACAATATGAAAAGTGTGGAACGTAGTCCGGGGAATTCCAGCAGGAGAGTACTCAGCCCGCTAAACACGATCAGTGTGATCAGGTTTGCGCCAATATAGACACCGATTACATATTGTATTCCGGCACGATAGCCAAAGGCTGCCCCAATACCAAAGATGGTGAGCAAGGCTGGTCCGGGAATTGTCATCAGAATTATAACAGCAAGCGCATATGAGAGCATTCTTCTAACTTTCTCACCTGTCTTTGTCTTCTCGCTTCAGTGCCAGGCAGGCCTCGTCTCGCCGGTCATATACCGGCTTTGAGTTCAGCTATGTCGGTTATCTTTGGTTCGGCAATAGTCGCTATTGGTATCAAGATCACCGGCGACCACAACTCTGTGCATTGCGCCGAGATAAAAGTCAGCATCAATCCAAATTTACGTTCTGAAGTAATTCTTTGGTGAATCTTTCATCAAAATATTCAAGCATGGCTGTACAATCCTTGCCGCCAAATCCGGCTTTTGCCGCGTCATCAAAAAGTTGCCTTGCAAGCGAACCAAAGGCAGCATTGTCTTTCATCTGGTCGAACATGGCGATGGCCATGGACAAGTCCTTGATACCCATGTTGATCGGAAAGTCGGCGGTGGTGTCTCCGCGAAGAACTTTTTTTGGAAAATTTGTCAACAATTGACCACGTCCGGCTGCGGTATTCTGCAGTAAATCAACTGTTAACTGACGGTCCAGCCCCACCGCTGCAGCAAGCGCAAGCACCTCAGCGGTCAACACATGATTGATCATACTCATATAGTTGTTGACCAATTTTAAGCGCAGACCATAGCCGGTGGGTCCCGCGTGAATCACACGTTGCGACAATGCGTCAAGCAAATCAGAGACGCGTTCAATATCGCCCCTATCGCCACCAACAAGGCTGATCAAATTGCCTGTTGCAGCCTCGGCCGGTGACAGGCAGACAGGTGCGTCAATAAGGATGGCGTCCAAGCTCTGTATCTGGCGTGCCTGTCGCTCAAGCTGGTCAATCTGGCCAGTCGACATTTCGATTACAATGTCTCCGGGTTGCATTCCGCCGACAGCACCTTTTTCACCAAAAAGCGCCGCATCGACCTGCTCGCTGGTCGGCAGCATGGTGATCAGACGTGATGCAAGATTTATAACGTCTTCTGGCGAGCTGGCGATCACACAATTTGTGTTTTCTTTGAGTGTGGCGCATCTTGCCTGGTCGATGTCGAAGACAACAAGATCCCATCCTGTCTTGATAAGATTTGAGGCCATTGGCGCGCCCATTGTGCCAAGCCCTATAAAGCCAATCCTGTCTTGTCGTCCATTCATGATGTTATGGCCTGTTTGATCTTCATCGTGATGGTGTCTGCGGTCAGGCCATATTTTTCAAACAGGAAATCCCGGCTACCGCCCTCTGCAAAACAATCCTGAACACCAATGCGAAAGAAGGGTCTCGCGATATTGTTGCTCGCCATCACCTCTGCAATGGCTGATCCGAGCCCGCCAACAATGGTGTGGTTTTCCGCAGTGACAATGACTTTGCTGAACTGGATAACGTTGAGAATGCCCTCGATGTCCAGTGGCTTCATGCTCGCGCAATCAATGACGGTGGCGTTGATGCCTTGCTGTTTCAAATCCTTTGCGGCGCGCAACGCCTGTTCAACCATCAGGCCTGTGGCGAAAATTGCGGCGTCGCTCCCCTCATGAAGACATCTGACCTTACCGATTTTCAGAGAAGGGAAGTTGTCGGGACGCAAATATTGCTCTGTTGCTCGATATAAGCGCAAATAGACCGGTCCGTTATGTGCCAGTGCTTCGCCCACAGCGTCCTCGTAATCAGCAGGGCTGGCAGGTTCCAGCACAGTCATATTTGGCAATGTCCGCATCAGGGCGATATCGTCAATCGCCTGATGTGAAACTCCCAGAAGCGAGTCGATTCCGGGCATGAAACCGACCAGTTTTACATTTGTTTTGGGATACGCAACCTGCATCGCGATTTGATCAAAGCTGCGTCTTGATAAAAAAACTGAGAAGGAGTGCACAAAGGGAATGAAGCCTGCCCTGGCGAGACCAGCCCCAACGCCAACCATATTGGCTTCGGCGATGCCAGCCATGATAAATTGGTCGGGTAGTTGATCGCGGATGAGATCGGTTTCTGTTGGCGCTGTAAGGTCCGCGGTAAGTGCAAGGATTGATCTGTTGGCCCATGCGGCGGCAAGCAGCGCTTCGCCATAATATTTGGAAGCCGACGGCTGGCCTGCTTGTTGTTTAACAGAGAAATCATCAAGATGCAGGGCGTTAGCCTTTGATATCTCTTTGCCTGACTCAGTCATGGTCTGTTTTCCAGCCAGTCAAGGGCATCAACAGCGGCATCCGGAGGTAGCACCATATTATGACTCTTCCGGCCTTCAAGAAAGGGTACACCTTTTCCCGGTATGGTATGCGCAATGATACAGGATGGACGTTCTGTGTCGGCCTTGGCCGCTTCGAAACTGGCAAATATTGCATCAAAATCATGTCCATCGATAACCATTGTCTGCCACCCAAAATTTTCGAGTTTGGAATCAACCGGATCTATCGCGGCAACATCGCGCGCGTCCCCTTCGACCTGCATGTAGTTCAGGTCGATAATCATGATCAGATTTGAGAGGTTGTGTGTAGCTGCAAACATTGCCGCTTCCCAAACCTGACCTTCTTCCAACTCTCCGTCGCCAAGCATCAAATAGATGTTTGAGTTTCTTTGTTGAAGTTTGGCGCCCATTGCAAGTCCTGCGGCAACTGACAAACCTTGCCCAAGTGAGCCGCAGGTGCATTCAACCAGTGGCGCCAACCGCTCGGAGGCGTTGATTTCAAGCGCAGATCCGTCAAGGCAGTAATCTTCCAGCATCTCCGGGTCAATCAATCCAGCTCTGGCGAGGGTGGAGTAATAGACGGCTGTGTTATGTGCCGTTGACAAGATGAACCGGTCTCGGTCCTGCCAGTTGGGATTGTTGCTGTCGAAACGGAGCTCCTGAAAATAGAGGTGGGTAAACAGATCTGCAGCTCCAAGACCTTGCTGAACATAGCCTTGACCATGACGCGCAACCATGCGGACCACATCCATGCGAATGGTTTTAGCCATGGCTTGTAACGCGCTTATGTTTGTTCTGTTACCTGTCTTCACCCGGCTTCAGGCTCCATCTTGTCTTTGTCTCTTGCCCACGGTCAAAAACATCTATTGGTCATGCACATGAGAAAAATTACCAGCGATAATGATATCGGTATCATGCTTTAACGCAAGTCTGTTTTCCATGGCTTAGGTGACACGGCAGAAGATACGAGATGAGTGTTCGAGAGCTTTTTAAGTGCTTGGCACCTAATTCATCTGTTTTGGCCACTCACGCTGTATCACGAACTTTCAAGTCAAACCCGAGATCATTGATTTTATCAATCTCGCCATCACCTCTTATCAAACGCAGAGCGATCTCGGCGGCTTTGAGGCCAATACGTTGCCATGGAACCGAAATAGTCGTCAGTGCTGGCTTGTGCATTGCGCCTATGGAAGTGTTGTCAAAACCCGCCAATGCAATGTCATCTGGAATTTTGATGTCGCTACGCTGGCATTCCATAAGTGCGCCAAAAGCGAGTATGTCAGATGATGCAAAAACACAGTCAAGATTGCGGCTCTTGGTCAACAGGCTTTGCATCGCTGCCGCGCCACTGGCAAATTCATAGGCAGATTCGCGCATCATTGATGGATCTACGGACCAGCCACATCTTTCAATCGCTTCCCGATAGCCACGCATGCGGTCCTGAGACCTGTCATTATTTGCCAGAATACCACCAATATACCCGATGTTCTTGTACCCTCTGGAAATCAGGAATGATGTCATCTCAAATGCTGCTTGATAATTCGACATGCCCACACAGATATGGTTGCTTTTGTCTGATATGTTCCAGATTTCAACTGTTGGTATCATATATTGCGCAATCAGTTCCTCTGCAGCTTGAGTATGTGTGTGACCAGTCAATATCAATGCATCGGCCCGGTGCGAGATAAAGGTGCGGATAATGTCTTCCTCGCGTTGCAGACAATATTCATTGCTACCGACCAAAGCCTGAAAACCTTCGGGCATCAGGCTGCTGGTGATGGATTGGATCGTATCAGCAAAGATTGAGTTGGATAACGTTGGCACAATAATGCCAACCATATTGCTGCGCCTGTTGGAGAGGCTGCCGGCGGCACTGTTGCTGATGAATTTCAGCTCGGCGGCGGCGGCCTCTACTTTCTTTCGCGTGGCCGGTTTAACCAGATGCGACTTGCTCAAGGCGCGAGATGCGGTGATAGGTGAAACGCCTGCGAGCCGGGCCACATCACGAATTGTGACCGGTTTGTGATCCGAGTTTGTTGACATAGTTGTCCTCGCCTTCTTTCAACAAGGGGGCCTTTGAAACACAGATCGCGCCAGCCTGTGATTTTATCAAATGCTGCCCATCCGTCATTGTGGCGCATGCCTACATCCAAGGAAAAGATATCATAGCTGGAAGTGATGTGAAGCCCACATCAGCATCAAGACGGGCCTTCCGGCCGCGATAGATTTAAAAATACTCTATTGTGCTTGATGTTGCAGAATGTGATGGGCGGCCTTCTCACCAATCATAAGGGACGGTGCATTTGTATTGGCTGAGGTGATCTTTGGCATCACTGAGGCATCGGCGACATATAGCCCCTCAACGCCATTGACACGCAATTCAGGATCAACAACCGCACTGGAATCTGCTCCCATGCGGCATGTTCCCACAGGATGGAAAACCGTGCCACCGTTGTTACGGATACAATCGAGTATAGCCTCATCACTATCAACATTGCCGCCGGGGACAATTTCAGTGTCCCACAAATCTCGGAAGGCAGCCATGTGATAAATTTCCCGCATCATTTTGACACCTTCCACCATGACTTTTTGATCATGTTCGTTGGACATGTAGTTTGGCTGGATTTTGGGATCTTCTGCTGGATCAGTTGACCGGATTTCGACAGTGCCTCTGGATTTTGGATGACATTGCCAGACGGTCGCAGTGAATCCGGGATATTCGTGCAATGGTTCCCCCGGCTTATCGACGGACAGCGGCATCACGAGAAGTTGCACATCAGGGCGGCCATTTTCAGCATATTTTGTACAGGCGCCTGCGCCAACCTGACCGGCACCAACTGACAAAATACCAGATCCGTCCTTCAGCCATTTCAGGCCTTGAATCGCCATCTTCAGTGGATTACGGCTATCGATGTTAAGGGACATGCCGTTTCGCATCTGGACAATTGTCCGCATTTGATAGTGATCCTGCAGATTATGCCCTACCTCTTCGGCCTGATGGATCACTGGGATATTGTGCTCTTGTAACAACGCCGCCGGGCCGATGCCTGACAATTGCAGAATTTGCGGTGATTGCAGCGCGCCTGCACTCAGAACAATTTTCTTCGCTTGATAGGTTTCCTGAACGCCGTTGCGCCGAGCAACAATACTGGTTGCACTTTTCCCCGAAAAAGTGATTTTTTCAACAAGCGTGTCTGAAACAACTGTCAGATTGTCGCGATGTGCAATAGGGTGCAGGAACGCTCGCGCCGAGCTTGAGCGCCATCGTCCATCAAGTGTGAGTTGGTACCTGCTGGCACCGAGCGACTCGCTGCCATTAAAATCGTCAATTGGTGGCAGGCCCCATTCAATCGCTGCCTTTAGCCACGCCTCACAGGCAGGGTGCCGCAAACGAAGATCATCAACCTTGAGTTCGCCAAAGCTGCCACGGAACTGGCTTTCGCCCCCCTTGTACCCTTCCAGCTTTCTGAAAAAGGGCAGCACGGTTTGAAAATCCCAACCTGATGCGCCAAGTGTCTGCCAGTCATCAAAGTCCTCTTTCTGGCCGCGTATAAAGATCAGGCCGTTTATGCTGCTTGACCCGCCGATGATCCGCCCGCGTGGCCATTTTATTGCGCGGCCACCGCTGCCCTCACAAGGTTCAGTCTCAAATACGCGTGAAAATGTCTTATTATATATTGTCTTGTAATAGCCAATGGGAAGTCGTGACCAAAAGCGACGATCGGAACTGCCAGCTTCTACTAAAAGCACTTTATGGGCAGGGTTCGCCGACAATCTGTTGGCAAGCAGACATCCGGCAGATCCAGCGCCCACTATGATAAAGTCATAAAATTTTTCCATGTTCTTCAACTTCGAAATTACTAACTCTTGACGTTGACTTTTGAAAAATACGTTGGAATGATACCGTTGTCATTAATTTTTTGAGACCCCGTGTCAAACATGAAGCCAATTGAACGCAATGTTAGACAGCTTGGGGCGTTGGGCATTGCCGAGCAGCGTCTAGCCGGGCAGAAGCACGAAATAGAGCATATTGAGGCTATCCTCCTTCGTGCCAAAATAGGCGTGCCGGTACGAACGTCATTTGGCACAATGTACGACCGGCCTGCCTTGCTTGTCCGAATTACCGACGTCGATGGTTGTGTCGGGTATGGCGAGATATGGTGTAACTTCCCATCGCGCGGCGCCGAATATAAGGCCGGCCTTCTGGTCAATGAATTTGCTTTTTGGCTCAAAGGGCGCCGCTTTAGCTCGCCTGCAGAGATTTTTGACGGGCTGACGGCTGCTTTTGCTGTGCTTGGCCTTCAGACCGCTGACCCGGGGACATTGTTGCAAGTGATCGCCGGCGTGGATCAAGCGCTGTGGGATCTGGTAGCGCGTCGGCAGGGGGAAAAGCTCTGTGCTTTGTTTGGCGTGCCGGGAAATTCGGTCAAGGCGTATGCCAGTGGAATTCACCCCAAAGAGGCAAGCGAGCGCGTTCAAGTGGCGCATGATCATGGTTTTACATCTTTCAAGGTGAAAGTCGGGTTTGGTGCAGAAACCGACAAGGCAGGACTGGTCGATGCCCGTGACGTCATTGGTGACAGGCATCAATTGATGATCGATGCAAATCAGGCATGGATATCGCCACAGGAAGCGGCTGAAAACATCAATGCCTTAAGTCGGTTTGATTTGACCTGGATCGAAGAGCCGCTGAGGGCAAGTGCGGCGCAGCAAGACTGGCAGGCGTTGCAAAGGATGATCAACGTGCCTCTTGCCGCGGGCGAAAATTTGCCGACACTGGATGCTGTCGATGCGTTTTGGCAAAAAGGCCTCTTTTCTTTCATGCAACCAGATATCGGAAAAATTGGTGGTTTCACAGGGTTGCTTCGCATCTTTGGCATTCGTGACACTGATAATGCGTCACCGGCGCGCGTATATTGCCCGCACTGGTTGGGTGGCATGGTTGGGTTGGCAGCATCTGCACAGATGTTGACTGTGGTTGGCGACGCTGGTTTGCTGGAGGTCGATGTAAATGAAAACCCGATCAGAGAAAGTTTGGCGGATTGGGATCTGAAGCCATCAGGGCAGGGACGAATAGATCTTCCCCTGGGTGACGGCATTGGAATTGTTCCGGATGTGGCGGTGATGCGAGAACTTGGTGTGGACGTCACGATAATGTCGGGATGAGGGTCAGTTAGGGGAGGTAACGTAGTCATGAATTTGGCGATTAGGTTTCTGTCAGTAATCAACACTATACAGCTTGGTGCATTCCGCTGGGGTGCAATGTTTCTCGTGATAACCGTTGCCGCCATTGTGACGGCAGGTGTGTTTTTCCGGTATGTGCTGAATGACAGCCTGTCATGGTCTGAGGAACTGGCCAAATATGCGATGTTGTGGCTGGTGTTTCTTGGTGCCCCAATTGCTCTTCGCCTCGGGGTTCATCCAAATATCGAAATTATCATTTCGCGGTTTCCGTCAAAGGCAACGCGCGCCATTCTTGCCGTCATGCATCTGGCAGTATTCATCTTTTGTGCCTTTCTTGCCATGAAAAGCCACGATTTTGCCTGGAATGGCAGAAGGCAGGTTGCAATCTCGGTAGGTGACGTGTCGATGTATTGGTTCTTTGTCTCGATTCCTCTCGGCATGGCCAGTATGGCGCTTGTCGCACTGCAACAATTTTTGGAAGACGCCTCTGGCCTATTCTCTGCCAAGCCAACGGAGGAAGACGGGTTCGTCACCAAATACAGGCCGGTTATGGACGAGTTTTAGATGGTGGCGGTTTTGACCATGACTGGGGAGCGTTAAATGATACCTGTTACCTTTATATGGATAATGCTTGGCCTGATAGGCGTTGGAATGCCGATCGTATTTGCCCTTGGTGCGGCACCGATGCTCGGGTTGGTTTTTGCTGACAAAGAGGTCTTCCTCGCAATCATCGCACAGAAGCTTTATATCGGGATCAACCAGTTCCCACTCCTTGCCATACCGATGTTCATCCTTGCCGGCGAGATCATGAATGTTGGCGGTATTACTGAACGTCTTGTTTATTTTGCCAAAGTCCTGGTCGGGCATCTGCGTGGTGGTCTTGCGCATGTAAACATCATCTCCTCGATTTTTTTCGCCGGCCTCAGTGGTTCAGCCGTTGCAGATACTTCGGCACTTGGCTCTATGCTTATTCCTGCCATGGAAAAACAAGGCTATTCCCGCAAATTTTCTGCTGCTGTGACTGCCGCATCGTCAGTGATCGGGCCCATCATCCCGCCAAGCATCATTATGGTTGTCTATGCATATATCATGGAGATATCCGTCGCCGCGCTGTTTCTTGCAGGTATTGTTCCGGGGCTACTTACCGGCGTTGGCTTGATGACGGTGGTCTCGATTATTGCGCGACGGCGGAAATATCCTGTTGCTGATAAGTTCCCGGGAATGCGTGCAGCGGCACGTGCCGGCCTTGACGCATTCTGGCCGCTGCTGACACCGATTATCATAATGGGTGGTATCCTGTCCGGGGTTTTCACTCCGACAGAGGCTGCCGGAGCCGCTGTAGTTTATGCTGTAATATTATGTGCATTCATGAAAAGCCTGCCCTTGATGCGGGTGAAGAACATGCTGTTCCGCACGGCGGTCTCGTCCAGTGTGATTCTATTGGCCGTTGGCATGGCCAGTGTCTTTGCGTGGATAGCCACGCTCTCAGGCGTGCCAAAACTTTTGACCGCCTTTTTGTTTGAATATACGGACAACAAATATGTTGTGCTTCTTCTGATTAATTTGTTGTTATTGGTCATAGGCATGTTTCTTGATGCTGGTCCGGCTATTCTGATCCTTGGGCCGATTCTGACGCCAACCGCGTTGGCTGTTGGTGTTGATCCTTTGCACTTTGCCATCATCATGTGTGTTAACCTGACCATTGGTCTCGCCACACCCCCGATGGGCTTGATTCTTTTCGTTGCATCAGCGGTTAGCAGAGAGAGAATCGAGTCTGTGGTGTCTGAGATGTTGCCTTTCTATCTTGTCCACATCGCTATCATCGTTCTCGTTACCTATGTGCCGGCTGTCTCTATGACTGTGCCAAGATTACTTGGGTTTGGCTAAATTGCTGAGTTTTTGCTTGGTATTGAGAATGAGTATGAAAGGCATTTACAAATAATGATACCGATGTCATGATTTTTGGAAATCAATCAGTGGGAGGAATTAAAATGAAATCTCTTATCCGTAAAACCCTAATGGCAGGAGTGCTGGCCGTCTGTCTGCCGGCGGCTTCGTTCGCGGCTGAATTTACCCTGAAATATGGACATGTCGGGCCGGTCACATCAGATGATCAGGTGCCGGGTGAGTTCCTCAAGTCATTTCTTGAGAGCCGCTCGAATGGCCGCATCACTGTTGAAATTTACCCTGGTGCCCAGCTTGGTAACTTCAGAGACCAAATCGAACAAGTTCAGCTGAACACGCTTGAGCTGACCCATACCACAGTCGGTGGTATTGCCAGCTTCTGGCCTGAGCTTCAGGTAACAGATATTCCCTATATGATGAACGGTGACTCGATTGCCGAACGTATTTCGCAGAGCTCGTTCTTCGATGAGGTGCGCGAAGAGATTTTGAAGGCAACCGGAAACGTGCGTCTTGTCGCTGTTGGTAACACTGGTCGTTGGCGGAATTTCTTCACTACGAACAAGCTGATCAAATCTGCTGCTGACATGAAGGGCGTGAAGATGAGAACCATCAATTCGCCTTTGCAAATTGAGTTCATCAAATCGCTTGGTGGCAATCCAACGCCGGTTGCCTGGGGTGAACTTTATACGTCGTTGCAGACAGGTGTTGTTGAAGGCACAAAAAATGCGGCAACCGACATTGTGCCAACAAAGATGTATGAAGCTGTAAAATATGTGACTCTTGACGAGCACGCCTATCTTTTTGCGTTCTGGTGGATGTCGGATGCATGGTTGCAGAGCCTGCCGACTGATCTTCAGGATTTGGTGATTGATGGTGTTCAGCAAGCGTCAATGATCCAGTCAGACTGGAATAAAGAATATGATGCGCGTGCGTTGAAGGAATTTGTTGGATTCGGTGGTGAGATCTATGTCCCATCGCCCGAAGAAAAGGCAACATTCGTAGAGGCGCGTGACAAGATGAAAGTCTGGTTTGCAGACAAATATGGTGACAAATGGCTGAAGAAATTCGAAAAGGCCGTTGCCGATGCTGAAGCAGACGTTGCCGATAGAAATAATCGTGTCATAGGCCGCTAATCCTCCCAAAACAATCGTGAAGATTGTTTGTTGGCGGGCCTGTGGAACCATGGGCCCGCTTTTCTTTTTTCTATTGCTTGTGCGTCTTAACCTGTTTGTTGGTGATTTGGCATGTTTGAAGGAAAAACAATAATTGTCACAGGTGCGTCAGGTGGCATTGGTGTTCCACTGGTCCGGCGGTTGACAGACCTTGGTGCGCGAATAATCGCCATTGACGTTAACCCGGATGGGGCAGGCATCCTCGATGCCGCGATAGCGGATACAAGTCGGCTGGTTTATCACTGTTCCGGACTTGAGGATGAGGCGTCATGCAGCACACTTTTGGGGCAGGAGAGCCACATATATGGGCTCGTTCATTTGGCTGGTATTTTTGTACCTGATGATATGGCTTCTGGTGATACCGAGGCAGTCTATGATCCGGTCATGTCGGCAAATGTCCGGAATGTATATGGACTTTATGCGAGCATCCGTAAGGCGTTGTTGAGAGAGACCTCTGCCCGTGTCGTGCTTGTCAGTTCGCTTGCCTTTCGCCGTGGGGCGCCCGGTCATACTGCTTATAGCGCGGCAAAGGGCGCGCTGGTCGGAATGGCGCGCTCACTGGCCAGAAAGGAAGCACCAAATATTCTGGTTAATGTTGTCGCACCCGGATTCATCGATACCACGATGCCACAGAAAATTATCGCCAAGCGCGGAATAGACGCCGTGCTTGGGGAGATACCCATGAAGAGGCTTGGCGCTGCGGATGAAGTGGCAGGCGTGATTCAATTCCTGTTAGGCCCTGACTCGGCGTATGTCACCGGTCAGGTTATAAACGTGGACGGGGGCATCATATGCAGCTAGACGGGGGGATTGGCAGACGGTTTTTAGTGCTGGACCCGTCTGACAATGTGGCAACCTTACTGGATGAAAAGGCCGAAATAAATCGGCTCGGCAACGGTATGCGCATCGCCGATCATTTGCCGTTTGGTCATAAGGTAAGTCTGCGTCCCATCGCCGTTGGCGAGGCAATTATCAAATATGGCGTGAAGATCGGCTCTGCCACACGCGCGATAGAGCAGGGCGAGCATGTACATGTCCATAACTGCCAATAGTTCTGATCTTTTTGATCATGCCAGCAGTCTCGAATGGCACGGATATCGCCGTGCAGATGGCAAGGTGGGCATTCGTAATCATAGGATCGTGCTGTCCAGCGTTGCGTTAACAGACAGGCTTGCAGCCAGCATCGCGTCCATGGATCGGGATGCTCTTTGTGTCACCGGGGCATTTTCTCGTGGTTTGCAGAAAGCCGATGAGCGTATGGTTGAGAGATTCATCCAGAGCGTTCTGACCCATCCCAATGTGGGGGCGGCATTGGTGATCACGCATGATTTGGCATCGGCAGACCATCTTGCCGGCCTTGTTAAGGCAACAATACCCGTTGAATATCTGGCATTCATGAATTGTGAGGGCCGTGAAAAGGCTGTTGCTATTGGCTGTGAGAAACTGCAAATGCTGGCTGTCCGGCAAGACGCTGCGGAGCAGGGAAGGTCTGTAGTCGGTCCCCGCGATGTCTCGATGGCGCTTGAATGCGGTGGCAGCGATGTTTCCAGCAGCATCTGCAGCAACCCTGTCATTGGTGATATATGTGATTTTATTGTCACCGCCGGTGGGGTGGCAGTGGTCTCGGAGACCGCGGAATTCATTGGTGCTGAGGCAGTTTTTGATGATCGATGCCCAGATCCAGCCACAAGAAAAGCGGCGTTGGATTTCATCAGCTATCGGGCAACTTTGATGGAACAAGACAGCGGCAAGGATTATCGGGGCACCAATCCCACACAAGAAAATATTGCCGGTGGCCTGACCACCCTTATCGAGAAATCAATGGGGGCTGTAAGTAAAACCGGCACAACGGACTTTATTTCCGCGCTTGAGTTTGGAATGGCACCAAAGGCGCCGGGGCTGCATTTCATGGACACCCCCTTTTTCAGCCCGGTTTCGCTTACCGGCATGATGATGGCTGGCTGTAACCTTGGACTATTTGCAATGGGTGTGTTCAACCCGTCTGGAAACCCGCTATGCCCGATAATAAAAATATGTGGCAATCCGAATACATTGCGTCACTGGGGTGATGATATAGATGTTGAATTAGATGGCTATTTTACGGGTGAACTTGACCGTGTTGGTGCACAGATAGCGGTACTTTCCAAGATGAATATGGTTTTCAACGGTGCCGAGACAGCGTCAGAGGCGCTTGGCGAAGGGCAGTTCATGTTACCCAGATTGAAGGATGCGCTATGACAAAAGATAGTCTTCTTATTGTTACAGGTGGCAACAGGGGCATCGGCAGACAAATTGCACTCTCCGCTGTGGATGCAGGATGGCGGGTTGCGATAAGCTTTGGCCGAAACCGACAATTGGCTGACGAGATGGTTGCCGCCTCAAATGGCAGAATACGGGCTTTTGCGCTGGATGTTTCCAACCCCGACAGCGTCACATCGTTCTTCGCCAGCGTTGAAAACGAAATGGGATCGGCGCGTGCCTTGGTCACAGCCGCTGGCATTGATAAGGGTCCGCGGTCAATTGCCGAGATTGATCATGACTTTGTCCATTCGACGATGACGGTAAATGTGGTTGGCCTGATTCTTTGTTGTCGGGAATTTGCCTCCCGCGCGATAAAACAAGGCGAGGGTGGAGTCGTCGTCAATGTGTCATCAATGGCAGCCACCATCGGTGGCCGGACGCATAAAAGCGTTTATGCGGCCAGCAAGGGAGCAGTAGATGTATTCACCATCGGTGCTGCAAAGGAACTTGCGCCACATGGCATTTCGATGTTTTCGGTACGCCCGGGTGTGACCCGAACCGATATGACCAGTGATGCTCTTGGCGCTCCGGCAACAGCGGCGGCAATTGAGGCGTCAATTGCCTGTGGCA
>Ga0181592_10000784_pt1 | contig 25218 bp, 17 predicted proteins | sample 071ome_20_FD_133755 | JGI IMG/M metagenome (GOLD analysis project Ga0181592, IMG submission 133755) | Coastal salt marsh microbial communities from the Groves Creek Marsh, Skidaway Island, Georgia - 071412BT metaG (megahit assembly) | ecosystem: Environmental > Aquatic > Marine > Intertidal...
TGGCCAGGAGACCTTGAAGTGGGTGGAAACCATCCGAGAAGAGAATCCTCGGAAGGAAACCTTTCATTTCGCCACCTTAGAAGAAGCCACCCAAAGCTTTAAGTACTGGTTGAGGCCCAATGATCAGGTGTTATTGAAAGCTTCTCGAGGTGCCAAATTGGAACAACTAATCGCTCCATTGAAAGCCCACATCCTAGGTGGGGATGACTCCCCTGTGGGTGCGAGCTCATCAAACCAAAGCATAGGCTGATGATTTACTACCTTCACGAGTGGATCCTTCAATGGAGTCAAGGCACGGCCTGGGAAGACATCCTTTCACCAGTCAGGGTGTTTCGCTACCTGTCTGTACGAAGTATTGGGGCGGTGATCACAGCCCTGGCATTTAGTTTACTCATGGGTCCGAGGATCATCAGATGGCTCAAGGATCTCAAGTTCCGTCAATTCTATGCTGACAAATCCGAACAAGCAGGAGGAATGGTAAGGGTGACGGACAAGAAGGGGACACCCACCATGGGGGGGGTGCTGATCGTGCTGGCGATGGATTTTTCAGTGATTATCTGGGCTCAGTGGAATGCAATGATCCTTTTGTGCCTGCTTTCACTGGTCGTGCTATCGGCTTTGGGTTTTTATGATGATTACCTCAAGGTGACCAGGCAGGATGCCGAAGGGGTTAAATCAAAGGTCAAACTCTGGGTTCAGCTTATGCTGGGATGTTCCGTAGCCCTCTATCTCTATTTTGTGCCTTCTACCCGTCCCCTGATCGACGAGATCATGATCCCGTTTTTCAAGGAACCCCTCCTTACCCATGCATCGGTCCTTGGTATGGGACTAACCTTACTGGCTATCATGGGGAGCTCGAATGCCGTGAATCTAACCGATGGTTTAGATGGTCTGGCCATCGGCTGCACAGTCATTGTGACCGGTGTGTTCATTGTTTTGACTTATATCGCTGGTAACGCCAACTGGTCGAGTTACCTCCAGGTGCCCCATGTGCCCGGGGCTTCAGAATTGACAGTATTCTGTGCAGCCATGATGGGGGCCTGTGTCGGTTTTCTTTGGTTCAACTGTCATCCTGCACAGGTGTTCATGGGGGACACCGGTTCGCTAGCCCTGGGGGGCGTCTTAGGGATCATGGCTGTTTTGATTCATCAGCCTCTGATTCTGATGATAGCCGGAGGCGTGTTTGTGCTGGAGGCCCTTTCTGTGATGTTGCAGGTGAGTTATTTTAAATATCACAAGCGACGCACTGGCGTCGGTAAGCGTATTCTCCTGCGAGCACCTCTGCATCACCACTTTGAGCAGCTGGGTTGGCATGAAAATCAGGTGGTCATGCGCTTCTATATCTTAGCAGGTCTATTCGCCAGCCTCGCCTTGCTCACACTCAAGATACGTTAAAGGAAGAATTGGAATGACGGATTGGAAACAAGAGAAAGTTTTGGTGATGGGTATGCGTCCTCGAGGCATTGCCATGGCGCGCTACCTGATTCGACAAGGCGCTCGTGTCTACCTCTCGGATCCAGGCGAGTGTTTCGGTGGTTCCCAAGCACAAACCCTTCCCGATGATCTTTCCAAGGCGGAATGGATGCCATGGGGTGCACCCCTGCAGGAGGGGGCAGTGACTTGGGTTCTCAAGGACCCATCTCTGGCTTGGGATGAAAGCTGGCAGCTCGCGGATCCTGGCATTCCTGTCATGGGAGACCTTGAATTCGGTTACCGGGAGAGTCATTGCTTGAATATCGCGATCGCAGGATCCAACGGTAAGTCCAGCGCTATGGGCTGCGTTCAGAGGGTCCTTGAGTCAGGACAGCGGCATGTTGCCATGGCTGGACCCGAGCAAGCTCCCATTGGATCGGTCTTAGAACAAAGCGGGAAATGCGACTTTTTGACGCTTCAGATTGAAGCTGAGCAACTGGTACACACCAGCTACTTTCGCCCTTCGGTGGCTGTTTTGCTCAACCTGGCACCCCACGCACGTTACGAGGCGCTGGATTTCGATGCTTACTGTCATCAGATGGCAACCCTATTCCGCAATCAGCAGGCTCATGATTGGTTGATCATCCAAAGTGAAGCCCTGGCAAAGTTGCATAGCCTCGGGGTTTCCATTCCAGGCAAGGTGATCAGTTTTAGCGCACAAAACCGGCGTGCGGATGTCTTCATGGACCGTGGCCTCTTGATTAGTCGAATCAATGGATGGTCGGGCCCCATGTTCAACATGGCCGATGTCGGTCTCAAGGGCGATCATCACGCCGAAAACCTGATGGCAGCCATGCTTGTCGGCCATGTGCTGAAGATTTCCATCGAATCCATGAAACGCGCTCTGGTGACGGCCAGACCGCTTCCCGGCTGTGGGGTTCTAGTTAGGGAGCTTGGATCGGTCCAGTATGTTGATGATTCCAAATGTGCTAACCCGCTGGCTCTGGATCGAATGCTGCGATCCCTCAGGGGACCTAACCCGCATGAGCCGCACGTATGGCTTATTGCTGGGGGTGACTCCAGCGCTTTAGATTACCACCACTTGGGGCCACTTATTTCCCATCGGGTCAAAGGAGTTCACCTCATCGGCAGTGCCAGCAAGGATCTTCAGGCAGCCTGGAGCTTATTTGCGCCTTGTCAAATATTTGCTGATCCGATACAAGCAATCAACGCAGCGCACGCTAAAGCCTTACCTCATGACGTCGTTCTCTTGTCGCCTGCGTGTTCGACTTCGGGTTCCTTCCGGAGTGCCGAACATCTTGGAGCGTTGTTCCAAAAAGTCGTAGCCCAACTCAGCCCTAATAGGGCGCCCGATGCTGTGTCCTTGTCGGGCTCGAAGGCCGTCAAGCCTATGGATGCCGAGGAAGTTTCCTGACGCATCGCAAAGCTGTGGTGGTGGTTTGTCCAAATGAACAGCCACCGCGTTTTACTCAGGCTTTTTGTAAACTTATCTTAGATAAAATCATAAAAGAATGTTAGGTTAAGAGTTCATGAACCCGTCCAAGCCGAATCTCTCATCCGGATCCAGTCTGGAGCAGTTGCAGCGCCGTAAAACGAAGGTGTTGTCCACTGTTTTTGTCATTGTGGCGGCCCACGTCCTGCCCATCACGGGTTTGCTGCTCATGCAAGGTTGCAAACCTGATGCCCAGTCCATTACTTCCACGGGCCAGGATGGGCAGTCAGGGGAAAGTGGCATTGCCTCACAAGTTGCCGAGGCGGTCGCCACAGAAGGGAAAGAGCTTTACAATGAATTTGTGAGCCGGGAGTCAGAGATCACTATGCCGATTGAAGGAGGTGTGGCTGAAAACACCGAACCTCTGGCGCCCTCACCCGCTAATCGGATCGAGCCAGCCGAGGCGCCAGACCTTAAATCCGAGCCTACCAGCCAGTGGGCCATCAAGAAACCGGAACCAGCCGCTGAGTTACCAAATTTGGATGGTGATGCGTCGGGCAAATCCACCTCCCCAGGGGTAGTGAATGCTGCAGAAAAGGTAGAGCGTAAATTAGTGGAGCACACCATCCACTCCGGTGAAATGCTCGGTCGCATTGCGCCGCTCTACCAGACAACGGTCAAGGACATCCTGGAGGCTAACCCGGGTGTCGACCCAAGGAAACTAAGGGTAGGCCAAAAACTGGTGATTCCTAAGGGATCTTCTTCAGTCAATCCAGCCAATGCGTTGGCCAGAACGCCAGCCAAGCCCACCTCCAGTCATTCCAATGGGCAAGTGCATATCGTTAAGTCAGGTGATTCGCTCAGTGCCATTGCCAAACGCTACGGTGTGAGCCTCACTGCGCTGAGAGACGCCAATGGCATCAGAACCCACATCATTCACCCCGGTCAGGAGTTGGTCATTCCAGTTAAGAACGTCGCTTCTGGTAAATAGACCCCCGAACTAGAGCTCCGAGCTTCTCAGATGGGTGACCTCGAAAGCAAGGGTATCGGTATCAGGCAGGCAACCTACCTGCTGATAAGCTGTGTGACGCTTTTGCTCACCTTCGGCTCGGTGATGCTCTACAGCGCAAGCATGCACCAGGAAGGCAGCTTCCTGCTGATTAAACATTTGGTGTATGCCAGCATGGGGCTTGGTGGGGCAGTAATACTTGCCTGGAAAGATTACCAGTGGTTGCGCAAGCATGCTGTCGCCTTGTTTATGGTGGCTGTCGTGTTGTTGGGTTTTATCTTTGTCTTCGGGGAAGTGAGGAACAATGCCAGACGATGGTTTGTCTTTGGCGATGTGATCAGTTTTCAACCCTCGGAGTTTGCCAAGCTGGCATTGGTGATCTTCCTTGCCTATTACGGTGAAAAAAATGCCGAAAAAATGGGCTCCTGGGGCCATGGCCTCCTTCTCCCACTCATACCCGTCGGCCTCCTGCTCGGCCTCATTTTCAGTGAACCGGATCGTGGCACGACCGTTTTACTGGCTGCCCTGACAGGGGTTTTACTTCTCTTGTCTGGTTCCAGGTGGTCAGGGTTTGTGATCCTTTTTTTAATTGGGGTGGCTGGGTTGGCTTACATCTTTTCGACGCAGGCTACCCCTGGCGAGCGATTCATGGCCTGGCTTGATCCAGAGAAACATAAAGAAGATCATGCTTACCAGATCTGGCAATCTCTGCTGGCTTTTGGCTCGGGAGGGCTGGAGGGCATGGGGCTGGGGAGTGGGCGCATTAAAATTAACTTCTTACCTGAGCAGCAAACGGACTTCATTTTTGCCGTGATTGGCGAGGAAATGGGCCTGCTGATTTCCATTGGTGTGGTCATTGTCTTCATGATCTTTGTTCTCACAGGGTTGTTCATTGCCTGGAATGCTCGTGATCGATTTGGTTTTCTGATGGCTGCTGGGGTGACATTTCTCATAGGGCTCCAAGCCTTGATCAATATGGCCGTCGTGACCAATACGCTCCCAAACAAGGGGCTCTCCTTGCCCTTCATCAGTTACGGAGGATCCAATTTGCTGTTCATGATGGCAGGTGTTGGCGTCCTGGTCAGTGTGGCGAATCATTCCCTCAAAACCTACGGCATGAAGGTGCCCGAGCAGGTTGAGTCCAATGAATTGTTCCAACCATGAGCTTGGCCCGAGGTAAATCCCCCCATCCTCTCCAGATTGCCATTGCCTGCGGTGGAACCGGTGGCCATCTCTTTCCGGGGCTAGCCATTGCGGATTTGCTGGAATCATGGGGTCATCAGGCGATCTTGATTCTTTCAGAAAAAGCCATTGATCGTCAGGCAGCGGATCGTGTTCCCCATGAATGCATGGCATTTCGATCGCTTGGCTGGCAAGCTGGGCAGAGGATCCGTTTCCTTCTTCTCTTCCCTTTGATCTTGATGAAGTGTGTGGTCTGGATGCTTCGTCGGAAACCCGACGCCATCCTAGCCATGGGAGGCTTCACCAGTCTGGCACCCTGCCTGGCGGCTTGTCTTTTGCGCAAGCCCGTGTTCTTTCATGAGAGCAATGCCATTCCTGGCCGTGCAATCAGATACCTTTCTAAAATATCCCGGATGGGATTTGTTGGTTTTGAGTCAGCCCTCCAAGCCTTGGGTCCTGGATCATTCATGGTGAGCGGTACGCCAGTCCGCCGCGAGCTCAGGAGCCTGGATCGGTCTGAATGTTGCCAGCAGCTGGGTCTGGATGCTTCCAAGCCCATCATCCTGATCACAGGAGGGAGTCAGGGAGCCATGGGGGTGAACCAGCAGGTGGTGCAGGCTTTGCCAGAAATCAGTCGACGCCTTCCTGAGGCTCAATTCATTCACCTTTGCGGTATGCACGAAGACATCGAAAAGCTTCGATTTGCTTATACTCAAGCTGGATTCAAGGCCTTGGTGTTTCCGTTTTTGGAACAAATGGAGTTGGCTCTTGGTGCAGCCACAGTCGCTGTGGGGCGATCGGGAGCCTCGTTCATAGCCGAAATTGTCGCGCTGGGCCTGCCCACGCTCTTAATACCTTTTCCTCATTCAGCGGATGCTCACCAACAAGCCAACGCCCAGACGATGGCACAATCTGGAGCTGCCCTTACCTTTGAAGAGGCTCTCATGACCCCAACCCTTCTGACCGATGCGCTTTGCCAGCTTGCGAGTGACCAACAGCTCAGGCATGCCATGGCCCAGCGCCTGAAGCATTTTGACACGCCCGAATCAGCGGCATGCATTCTCGAGCACATTTTGCATCGGCTGGGTCAAAAGCCGGGCGACTCGCCTAGGCAAACTAAGTCGGGTTTGGCCAATTCACTAAACATGGATCCATCATCGCAGATCCATTCACTTCAACCCGAAGTAAGCCCTTCATGAATCAATCCAGCCTGAGCGCCAGATCTCTGACAGATCAGGGTGTGTCTGCTACCACGGAGCGGCATCCCGATGTGAGTGTGTCGGATCTGCACACGGCGGCCAGTGATCTGCAGCGGCTACTCAGCAAAGATACCCTGGTTCGCACGATGGAGCCTCTTGGTCCGAAAACGACACTCAAGGTTGGTGGGGCTGCGGATTTGTACGTGGTGCCCAGTCAGGTTGAGGACCTTGCTGAAACCCTTGCCTGGGCAGGAAAGCACTCGATGCCCATCCACTTGCTGGGAAGGGGATCCAACCTCCTGGTCTCAGATGAAGGTGTTCGGGGTGTGGTTGTCTCACTTGCCTCTCAGGCATTCCTCGATCTCGAGGTGAACGGAGAACAAATCAGATCCGGAGCAGGGGTTCGTTTGAAACGGCTCTCCGAGCGAGCTCGCCAGCAAGGTCTTGCTGGATTGGAGTTCCTGGAAGGTATTCCTGGTTCCGTGGGGGGGGCTCTTCGAATGAACGCTGGAGCCATGGGACAATGGATCTTTGATGTGGTTTTGCAGATGACCACCATGGATCGTTCGGGGCAGTTAAGGACTTACCGAGCTGATCAAATCACAGCGGGCTACCGTCACTGTCCGTTGTTAATAGAAGAGATCGCCATTGAAGCTACTTTCCGAACACTTCCTGCCAGCGAAATTCAGGTTAAGAAAACCATGGATGCTTATGCAACCCAGCGACGGAGCTCTCAACCTATTGGCTCCAGCGCCGGTTGTATGTTCAAGAATCCCGAGGGTGGATCGGCTGGAAAACTGATTGATGAATTGGGATTGAAAGGCCAGCGCATGGGGCAAGCGGTGATTTCAGAAATCCATGGAAATTTTATCATCAATCAGGGAGGAGCCTCTGCTCAGGACGTTTTGAATCTCATGGAGTTGGTCCGAAAGCGTGCTAGAGAGGATCGAGGCATCGAACTGGAGATAGAAGTGCAGAGGTTGGGCCTATGAAATCGACCTGGAACATCGCTGTCCTCATGGGGGGGACTTCAGCAGAGCGGGAGGTTTCGCTTCGTTCTGGAGCCGCGGTGATGGCTGCTCTCGAACACCTGGGTCATCGGGTGCAGGCTGTGGATCCCAACGGGCAAGATCTACTCCTGCCTGAGGCCGTGGATGTGGTTTTTCTGGCGCTTCATGGTACTTACGGAGAGGACGGTCAAATTCAAGATCAACTTGAGCGAATGGGGATTGCCTACACAGGAAGTGGTCCTGCCTCCAGCCGTCTTGCTTTTGATAAGGTAGCTGCCAAGCGGCGATTCATGCAGTGCAACTTGTCGACGCCTCCTTTTCATGTGATCAGTGATCCAGCAGCATTGATGCCTACTGATTTGGGACTTCCCTTGGTTGTGAAACCTGCTGATCAGGGTTCCAGTGTGGGGCTTCATTTCATTCATCAGGCTGAGCAGTGGCCGCCGGCAATAGCTCAGGTGATTGGGTTGGGCTCACAAGCCCTGGTGGAACGATGCGTCAAGGGACGGGAATTGACTGTGGCCATCCTGGGCGATCGAGCTCAGCCGATTGTTGAAATTATCCCCAAGGACGCCGCTGCGTATGATTACCAGCACAAATATACCGTGGGTGCCACCGACTATGTGTGTCCGGCGAATTTGGATCAAAACTTGACTTTAAGATGCCAGCAACTGGCCCTGGAGGCATTCAGGGTTTTGGGATGTGAAGGCTATGGTCGGGTCGATGTTCTGCTGGATGGGGACGAGCCTACATTGCTTGAGGTCAATACGCTACCAGGCATGACCGAAACGAGTTTATTGCCCATGGCTGCCAAAGCCTCAGGTATGGGCTTTGGCGAGCTCTGTCATTGGATGGTTCAGGACGCCATAAGCCGACACCCAAGGGGGAGTGCGACCCGAAACATAAAAACCTTGAACCCGAAAACGTGATGTTTGCATCGACTCCTTCACCGTTCAAGGTCTCAGGCGACTCCCAGGCGATTGGTTTAGGGGTGGAGCGGCGTCAAAGGCGGCGAGCCTTCCTCAGGCGCACATTGCGCTGGACTACGAGCCTGCTTTCCATTGGGTTGGTCTGGTGGATGTTTCAGGGAGGATTGCAATGGTTTCTGCAAACCTTTGTCTGGAGTAATCAGGCGCTTGCCCTCAAACGTTTTCAGGTAAAGTCCCATGGGGTTATTCCTCAGCAACTACTCATCCAGTGGACGGGGCTCAAACCGGGAGACAACCTGTTGGCTTTTCATCTCTCTGAAATTAAGCGCAATTTGGAGCTATCCCCCTTTGTGATGGAAGCTACCGTTGAAAGGTTGTTCCCCGAGACCCTTCGGATTCATGTTCAGGAGCGGCAGCCTGTTGCCCGAGTGAGATTACTCAAACCTGATGTCAGGCATGATGGGAGCATAGGTCTACTGCCCCTTTTGATGGATGCTGAGGGAGTGGTGATGCCCATGCCTGAGGAGGGTGAAATCCCTCGCTCCTTGACCCTAAAGTGGCAGCAGCTTCCTGAAATCGTCAACGTATCAGAGGTTTCCTTTCAGGTTGGTCAATCGGTGGATCATCCAGTCTTCAGGGCTGCGGTTCAATGGGTCAGTGCTTTTCAGGCTTCCGTACTGAGTGAAAAGATTCAAATCGAAACGGTGCATGTGACTCAACTGGATCAACTGGAGGTGCACACAGGCGACGGACAACGCATTCTGTTCGCTTTGAGTCGGTTTGACGAGCAGTTGGCTAAATGGCATCAGGTCATGGATTACGGATTGCGCATAGGGCGTCGACTGGCATTCCTAGATCTGACCATCAAGAACAACGTGCCCATTGAATGGTTTTCAGAGGACGGGCTCCAGGCTGAGGAGCATCAACACCGCATCCCACCCATTGATCTGAATCATGTGGACGTTTAAACGAGACGAACATCTGACCGCTCTTGAAATAGGAACCTCCAAGGTGGTCGCGATCATTGCTGAATTGAGCGACGAGGAAGCGCTCAGCGTGGTGGGTTTTGGGCAAGCTCCTTCTCGAGGGGTCATCAAAGGGGAGATGGTCGATCCGCGACTTACTCACGAGGCTATTCGGCAGGCTATCAGTCAAGCTGAGGAAAAAGCGGATAGGGAAGTCCATCAGCTCTACTTGGCTGTGACCGGCCAGCATCTCCGCTCGAATGATTTTTCAGGGTCCCACGCCATTGCCTCGGTGGATCGATCCATTGCCCAAGAAGATGTGGAAGATGTCATGACCCAAGCTCGGCGTTTCCATTTGAGCCCAGGCGATCACATGATTCACGTCATCCGCCAGCAGTTTTTGGTCGATGGGCAACCCGTGGGCAGGTCTCCTGTTGGTATGCACGGCTCCCAATTGACGGTTGTGCTGCATGCCATTCAGGCCCAAGCTGAGGCGCTTCAAAAACCATTGCAGTGCCTGCGTAAGATGCGCTTAGAAGCTGAGAACCTCGCTTTCAGTGGTTTGGCATCTGGATTGGCGGTATTGAATACTTCCCAGAAAGCTGAGGGCACTCTGGTGATCGATCTTGGTGGCGGAACCACAGAATACGTTGTCTGCAAGGATGGTGTGGTTTGTCACTCCGGACTGCTGGCCGTCGGGGGGGATCATGTCACGCAGGATCTTTCCACTGGATTGCAGTGCAGCTTTGCACGCGCTGAGGACCTCAAGATCAAACATGGATCAGCGATGCTAACCCATGAAGGGCAACAAACCCTTCGAGAACTATCCCGCGAAATGGGTTATTCAGACCGACGCATGGATAGGGCTACCCTGCAAAAAATCATCCATGAGCGCCTCAAGGAAACCTTCATGATCATTGCTTCCGAGCTCGGGAGACATGGCATGGGAGACCGTGTTCAATCGGTGGTGCTTTGTGGTGGTGGGGCACACATGCCCGAAATTGAGGCCCTTGCTGGATACGTGTTCGGGCTACCTGTGTCGATTGGGAAGGGACACAACCTTCATGGCCCAAGTTCGGTTATCGATCGGCCCGAATACGCGACGGCTCTGGGCCTACTTAAATTTGGGGCTTTTGATATTGCCAGACAGCGTGAGCAGGAGGCTCATCGATTGCCTCTTGGGCACCGCATACGCAATCTTTTCAGAATGGAATCCTGATTCAGCCATGGCCAGCATCATGACATCCTCCTCTCAACGCTTTCAGCATCACCCCTCTTATCTGGTTGCTACCGGCCCATGGATTCAGGCTTCCTGGTCAAGTTTCCAATCAGCTTGCCACCCGCTCCCAACCATGATTGGGTTCGATGCAACCCATCGATTGCCTGCTCAAACCGAGCTTGTTCGTGTCGGGTTGGAATCTTCGGGAACCTTTTGCTGCGCCGAATCCGAACCCGATCTTCAGCGTCATGGCGAGATGTTTCTTTCCCAACCTGGTTGGACATTTGTGATCGCTTCCTTGGATCAGGTTCATGACGAAGATCAGGGTCTACTCATGAGTTTGTTGAACTACCTGCGAAGGCAGGGGCACCAGCTGACCCTTGTCTTGAGTTTTGATGAGACCAAAGGATCCAGGCAAGATTGTCATCAGAGAATCGCGCCACTGAAAGCCATAGTTGACCTGGTCCTGCCTCTGGGAATCAGTCAGCACGCCTCCTCGGTTGACTCAGCAAAGCTGGCAATACCACCCAAGCAGCTGGATGGAGTGAGCCAGGTCTTAACCCTGTGGTGGATGTTTCAATCTTCAGGTGTGCTTTCTTTGGATTGGCATCAGTTAAGCAAGGAATTGTCCTCCAGGGTTGCGATGACCTGGTTGCTTGAAAGCGAGTCGCATACGGGCGAAGAAGCTTGCTTGGCAGCGCTGGATGACATCATGGCGCAATTGGAGAGCGGCATGGCCATCTCACCAGAAAGCGTGGGAGCTTGCCTTGTCGAGATCTCGGCTGGCCCGTCGATGCGGCTGGATGTCCTGGAAGGCTTTCGCGCCGGACTGAGTGATGCCTTCAAGTTGGCGCTGCGGCCGATCCTATCCTTGCGATCGGATTCAGAGTATGGATCCTCGGTTCGACTTCGATTAGTATTGATTCAGTTGGCTGAAGCCAAGTCAGCCGATCACGCTCAACCTGATACCGATTCGGGAGTTTTTGAAATCCCCATTCAAAAGCCCAAGTCCAGTCTACTCAACAAAAAGGCCTCCAATAATGAACATCCTCTCTACGATGGCGAATTGATGGACTCGCTTACCGAGCAGGGGTGCGAGCCGCTGGTTTCGCCGACTGGAGGATCAACCAAGGCTCGCAGCAAGGGGTATTTTCAGACATTGCTCAATCTAGGAGGCAAGAAAACCGGACGTTTTGCCAACTGTGATCCGACTTATTACGATTCGGTCAACCTAGATGAACCTACCTACCTTCGGAAAAATATCTTGTTCAACTGAGTCAACAAGGCGTGGATCAGATCAAGCTACCCTGATTTGGATCCTGATCTGTTTGATTTCCAGCTGGGGTGTGTTGGGTGAGGATCGCCCCAACATCGTCTTCTTTTTCGCCGACGATCAGTCCTATGATTCCCTTGGTTGCTATGGCAACCCTGACGTGCAGACCCCTCATATTGATCAACTTGGTAGAGAGGGACTGATCTTTAATCGTCATTACAATACGACTGCCATCTGCATGGCCAGCCGAGCCAATGTGATGACCGGCCTGCTGGAATACCGTACTGGCTGTAATTTCATGCATGGCCCCATGTTGCGAAAAACCTGGGAGGAATCTTATCCTGTCAGATTGCGTCAAGAAGGATACCTGACAGCCTTTGGGGGAAAGTTTGGATTTGCTGTGGTGGATGACCTGACAAGGGGTGGTTCTGAAAATCGTTATGAGGATTTGCCGATAGCCGATTTCGATGCGTGGTTCGGGGGAGCGGGACAGACCTCCTATGAAACAGCCAAGAATCCCTACCTCCAGGCCTATGCTGATCGCTACCCGCACAGTACGCGAGCCTATGGTGCGGCTGGAGTGGACTTTATCAAGCGGGCTGCCAAGTCAGAGAAACCTTTTTGCCTGAGTCTTTTCTTCAAGGCTCCTCACCGACCGGTAACCCCTGATCCCACATTGGATGGAGTCTACCAGGGGACCTACTTCCGTAAATTGCCTAATTATGGACGCGAGGCTGGTCATCATTTGGCTCCACAACATCGACTCGGGCGGCAGTATGCCCGATTCGAGACCTGGGGGTATCATCAGGAGCAGTCCTACCAACAGGCCATGCGTCAATACCATCAGCAGATACACGCCATTGATGTGGCTGTCGGGATGATTCGAGAAGCCCTGGTTGAGCAAGGTGTTGCGGATCGAACTGTTTTAATTTATTCGAGTGACAACGGCTTTTTCAATGGCTCCCATGGGCTCGGCAGCAAGGTGCTGCCCTATGAGGAGGGCAGTCGGGTCCCACTGCTGATCCTTGACCCCAGGATGCCTGCCAATTGCCGAGGACGGGAGGTGGCTTCTGTCACCGGCAACATCGATATCGCAGCGACTATCCTTGATCTGGCTGGCATGAATCCATCCCTGGATCTGGATGGTCGGAGTCTCAGACCTATTTTAAGGGGTAGCAAGTCCTCCGTCCGAGAGACCTTGCCCCTGATACAGGTGTGGGGGACGGCTGGTACTTTGGCCTTGGGTGTGGTGACCACTCACTACAAATATGTCTATTGGCCATACGGTGAGGGGATGTCTCCCTCTGAGGAATTGTTTGACATGGAATTTGATCCCTACGAGATGCGTAATCTCTTGAGTATGGATCCGGACCACCCAGTTTTAAGAACCATGCGAAACCATCACGATATGATACTCGATCATTGGCGAGAAAAGGGGGTGGGGTATCATGACTACCCGGTGTTTGCAGAAGTGTTTGATCGAACCCTGTCTTGGCCTGACAAAAAGAAGCTTGTTCCCCGAACATTTTTTTCGGCCCCTTGAGAGGACAAAATTGTACGGATCCCTTATTGGTGTGGACTGGCCCTTCCTGCGTTCTTGCAATGTGAGGCTCAGGTCCTAGCATGGTCTGATGTCTTTCCGAATGCTGCCTGTTCTTGGCTGGCTTCTGCTGACCTGTATGACGCTTTGGGCTCAGCAGGAGGATTACCCATTGGTGAGCGAGGACTTGAACGTGCGACTCTTTGCTCGTGAGCCATTGGTTCGCAATCCCTGTGCCATCACCTTTGATCGGCAAGGCAATTTATATGTCGGTATGGGGCCTCAATACCGTCGACCTGAACCCGATACCCCAGGAGACTCGGTGTTTCGGCTTATCGATGCCGACCACGATGGTGTGGCTGATGATCGCATTGAGTTTGCCAAAGGCCTCAATAATATCCAGGGCCTTGCCTGGGTTGGGGATACGCTCTGGGTAGCCAATGCGCCTGACCTGACACTCATTACCGATGACGATGGCGATGGCATTGGTGATACCTACACCAGACTATATGCCGATCTTGGCAACATTGAGCACGGACTGCATGGTCTGAATCGGGGGCCTGATGGTTGGGTCTACATGTCCAAAGGAAACTCAAAGGGCCTCAACCAGGCACCCGATCGTGTGGCCCCTCGTGCCTTTCGTGAATTATGGGGGATGGAAGCTATCCCAGGGACTCCTGATTTTCCGGAACCCAGAAGCTTTCCCGCTGAAAAGTATAGCAAGGATTTTCATCACCCCAGCGATGACTGGGGACTCAATGGAGGTATTTTGAGATGTTTGCCCGATGGAAGTGGGCTGAGCATTGTTTCGCGAGGTTTTCGCAATCCCTGGGATATTACGTTTGATTCACAGTTTAACTGGCTCGGCACTGACAATGATCAGAATCTTGGAGACAAGCTTTTTGCTCCATTCTTCAATGCTAATTTTGGGTGGGGCCATCCATGGAGCTATGACTGGAAGGGTGATGATCACCTTCCTTCAGCTCCTTCGGCGGGTCCTTTATTTGAAGGATCAGGCACCGGAATCATCTACTGTGATGTAGCGGGCTACCCAGAGCAGTACCGTGGTATTTACCTGGTTAATGACTGGCTCCGCAGAGAGACCTACCTCTATCGTCCCGCCTGGAATGGCGCGTGGATGCGCCCTGAGGGTGAAGTGCTGGGTTCCTTTGCCAGCGCGGGTTCCGGACGCACCATGCCTTTGAGTGCCGGGCGAAGTTTTGATCCGGTAGACATAGAGATTGGCCCAGATGGCGGGGTCTACATTTCCAGTTGGGGACGCGAGTATGGTGTGACATGGCAGGATGGCAAGATGATCAATGAAGGTCGTATTTATGTCATCTGGCCCAAAACTCATCAGCTGGAGCCAAGCCAGGCCTCGCTGCAAAGGCTTCCTTTAACTCAGTGGTCAGGCGAGGCCTTGATTCAGGCTCTGGGAGAACCCTTGCCTGCTTTGCGCGCTGAGGCTCAGGACGAGCTGGTGGCTCGCGGCGACAAACATCGGGAACTCCTGGAGGCCTCCCTTGAAAAGGCAGTCCCAGGATCCCAACAAGAGACCTGGTTGCTATGGACCCTTGGTAGAAGTCTTGTCGCCAGCCCGGATGCTAACCGTTTCCTGATGGCTCAGTGGGGCAAGGGTTTTAATCGAAAGCTACAAGCCCTTCGCATTGCAGCTTATCACACCCGAGAGCGTCAGCTTCAACCCATGCCAGCATTCGTGGGTGAGGCATTGGCAGATCAGGAAGCACGACTCAGGCATGCTGCGATCCTTGCCATGCACCAAGCAGGTGATCGGCAGTGGCAGTCCATGATCGTGAGCCTTCTTCGGGGTGAAACCGATCGTCTGGTTTATTATTCGGCCTGGCAGTCCATGCGTGATTTGTTTTCGGCTGCCCAGCGCCGTGCGCTGCTTCAAGATGAAGAACCGGGTGTTAGACGTGGCGCGATGCTCAGTTTATTGGAGGATGATCTGCTCGATGAAGCCTCCATCCAGAAGCTCGCCACAGATCCTGATCCGGTGACTGCCATGTTGGCCCAGAAAAGGATCTCGGGCAGAGCCACTCCAGTCATCAAGGGTGCTTCCCTTTCTTCCCCCGGCTCTGGGGAATCCAATCACGAAATCGCACCCATTCCCCTCATCCGTCACCTGCAAGCTGAATCGGGAAAACCCTATGAGCTGGGCGTGCTGAGCGAGGGGGTCAGGGCATACACGGATCGATCCTATAAAATAAAAGAGCTTCCCATAGCCCTGGATGGCTTGCAGTTCATCCGAAGTGCCAATGGTGATGCCGAGGCAAGCCAAGGGGGTGGCATGTCCTTCGAACTGCTCTTTCCCTCCACCCTCTACGTTGCTGAGGACCTTCGAGGCACCCGTTCACCTGCGTGGCTTACACAGGGTTTTGAAAAAACCGAGTATGAGCTGGAGACCGAAGATGCGAGACATCGCATCTTTCGGGCTTCTTTCCCTGCGGGGAGGGTTCACCTTGGTTCCAATCAGCTTGACCAGAAGTTAAGCAAAGCGGGTTATCTCGTGGTGATTGAGCCTTCCTTTTTCTTACCTCAGAGCAAGTCGTTATCGGTAGAAGCGGTGATGGCTTCTCTGGAAGAGGGTGATGAACAAAGAGGAAGAGCTCTTTTTCATCACCCAGCAGCAGCGCATTGTGCCGCTTGCCACTTGCTTGAGGGTCGAGGCAATGTGCTGGCGCCAGATCTTGCCGATGTGGTTTCTCGGGCCCAGCCAAGAACCCTCATTGAGTCCATCATCGACCCCAGCGCGGTGATCACCGAAGGATTTGCCTCCCAGATCATCGAAACGTTTGATGGGGAGCAATACAGTGGTTTGGTGGTTTCTGAATCGGGGAGGGATCTCGTGCTTGCTGATGGAGTCGGCGAGCCCCGTCGCTTGATGAAGGCAGAGATCGAGAGTCGAAAAGGTTCCAATGTTTCCTCCATGCCAGCTGGTTTTGGTGAGATGCTTAGTGCCATACAGGTGGCTGATCTGCTCGCCTACTTGCAGGCTCAATCCACCAGCCTGCTCAGCCAGCAGCGATCTGAAGATGCCTCAGGTTTGCCGACCGCTCTGGAGTTGCAAGAAGTTGAAGATGGGTTGGTATTGATGCAGGGCGAACAAGCTCTGGCACGCTACTACCACGCACATCACGATGTGCATCGTCCTTTCTGGGCTCATGTTAAAACACCTCAAGGGAATCAGGTAACGCGGGGTTTTCCACCCGTTGAAGGCCAGGAAGCGACTGACCATGCTAGCATGCATCCTGGTCTCTCCATGGGCTTTGCCATCCTCAACGGGGTTAATTTTTGGCATAATCGGGAGGGAAAGGTAGTACACCTTGGCTATGAAAAGCTGTTCCCGCAGGGTCCAGTACCGGAGTTCGTCGCACGTCAGCAATACCAAGACGCCGAGGGGAAGATCCTTTGCCAGGAAGTCGTCCGCTACCGTTTTCATCCTAATTCCGATGGTTACCTCATGACTCAGGAATCGACCTTTTCCTCAAGTCAGTCTTTCTATTTCGGGGTTAAGGAGGAGATGGGGCTGACCATGCGGGTAGCTACGCCGCTAGTCGTCAAATCAGGCATGGGAGGACGTATCCTGAGCGCTGGAGGTGGGGTCAACGAACAGGGAACCTGGGGTAAGCCAGATAAGTGGTGGGACTATGCTGGCCCCATTGATGGACAATGGTCTGGCATTCAGCTGATGTCTGGCCCCCGCAACCCCCAAACTTGGGCGCACAGTCGCGATTACGGTGTTTTGGTAGCCAACCCTTTTCCATTGGACATCAAAGCCAACAGGCATTTGCGCAGGGACGTCACGCCAGATAAGCCCTTTACCCTGAGCTTTGGTCTTCAGATTCACCAGCACGCCCAGGCCATTGAGTTTGATGCGGAGGCAAGCTACAAACGCTATCTTTCCCTTGCTCAGGAACCTTGATCAAGGTGTCGCTTAAGAAAGCGTCGGTAAAGGTCACATCTTGGCTCACATTCCAGCTCGGAAGTGCCCTGAATGAGGCCAGCACTGCGAAGGCGGTAAAAACTTTCTGGATCTGGACACTTTCCCGTGTTCAAAACCCCGACCAACACTTGGCTTAGAGCCGGATCTCGAGCCAGAACCACAAGGATGCGCCGGAGATGATCACCGAACAGGCCATCATCCTTGTCGGCGGTCGAGGCCATGACTTCAAATGAGATCCTCCGCGAGGCCATTTCATGGAGGCCACGACGCACCAAATAAGGGTGGCCACCCAGTAATTCCTGGAAGTCATGGGTTTCCTGGCTTCCGGAAAGAGGGCGTCCATAGCGTTCATTAAGTTCCTCAACATGAGTTTGATCGAAATCGTCCAGTCGGAGGCGTGTGCCGACGTTGAAGGGCGACTGATTCATGTCGCTGATGAACAAATGCGCTTCAGTGGCGTAGGCAATGCACAATGTGAGACCAGCCCATGGGGATTCAGGATCCAGGGCCCGCTCATTATGCCAGCTCCTGAATAGGCCAAAGACTTCGCTTCCAAATTCGCAGGTAAAGAGTCTGTCTACTTCGTCCAGACCCCATATCAGTGGGGCATGAATTTTATCCAAGATCTCCCGACGTATGTACCGCTCGAAGTTAACATTTGGGCCGCGTCGATCGTCCCAGACATCAGCAGGTAGGACGTCAATATCAAGTTGGTCTGCCAGGGATTCGGCCAGGCTCAGGTAAAAACTCTGAACGTTTTCGAGGTGGCAAGCGTTGAATTTTTGGAAATCAGTGAGAGCCACTTTGGCACCACGTTCTCGACCGAGTTGAAGCCCTCTGGCTAATAAAGAAGTCTTGCCAATTTGTCGGGGACCTTTGACCAGAACGATGCTGTCGTAGCGCATCAGAGCTTCCTTGAATTCCCGATCGACCTCACGTTGCATGTAAAAATCCGAATGCAGGGGGACGGCCCCACCGATGGGTTCCAGAGGCAGAGGGCCCTTTGGCGCCTGCATGGCCTCAAGATTCACTCGAATCGGCTTGGGTCGTAAGGCTGGTTTGGGGAGTAATCTCAAGCCAGGCTTGATTTGGATGTCCGCGTTTTGTGCGGTTTGGGGCAAGCGATCCATTCGCTCCTGGATGCCCTCTATAAGCTTTGCCGTATCGGCTTCTTCTTCCCAGAGCAGTAACTTGATGGGGGATAAAATACCTCCCAAGGGTTCAGGTAGCGGTCCTGTCCAACCCAGTAGGCAGGGAATCAGAGCAGGTCTTCCATGGTGTCGCTGGGCTGTGTCATGGGCTGTCTCGATCTGATAAGCCAGATGTTCGCTGTTGGCGGCAGCCTGGGATAGCAATGGGATGATCACATCTGCCTGCTGAATTTGGTCCATCACACCTTTGGCCCAAATCATATTGGATTCAGCATCAAGATCCCTGTAGACCACGTATCCAGAGGATTGCAGCTGTTTTTCCAGCGCTTCAGCAACATGCCGATCCCTCGATTCGCCTGACTTGGATACAATGACAACCCTTTTCATATTCATGCAGGGAAATCTGAGGCATGCATTGATCTTAAGGACCTGATGAATAACGACCCCTCATGCGCCGAGACAGGCGATGGAGGATGAAGCCCTGGATTCCCCTCAGGAAAATTACTCTCTTTCCGCGCCGTTAATCCAGATCAAAAAGTCCATTGCCAAAGGAAGTTAGCGAGTTAGGATAACGCAGGCTAACTGGGTCTTCTACCCGGCGTTCTCGGTGGGAACGTGCTCCTCAACAGGCTTAACCCCATGCCGACATGACCCTGTAGCCGATTGATTATGACCAAAGAAGAAATATTGGAACTTTTGAAGGGAATCAAATACCCAGGCTACAGCCGGGACATTGTTTCCTTTGGCTTGGTTCGAGAAGTTGCCTGCAATCATGGTGCTGTCAGCGTTCTGATAGAATTGACCGGAGGCAATGATTCCATCGCGGCGACCATTAAGGATGAAGTTGAGACCCTACTGAAAAAGACCGACAAGGTGGATCATCTGCATGTGCAGGTGAAGCTGCCAGCTTCGGCATCAGGTCAAAACGCCTCGACCGGTGCCACCAAGAATCCATTCGATAACCAACAAGCAGTTCCTGGGCTCAAGCGCATTGTTGCCGTTGCCAGCGGCAAGGGTGGAGTGGGTAAATCCACGGTTTCGGTCAACTTGGCCTGTGCGCTGCACCACTTAGGGGTCAAAGTTGGCCTGCTGGACTGCGATATTTATGGTCCCAGCATCCCGCTGATGATGGGGGTTCATGAACGCCCAGCGATCACGCCCGAGCAAAAGATGGTTCCTCTCGAGAATCATGGGGTCAAACTGATGAGCATGGGATTCTTGCTGAACGATGACCAACCGGTGATCTGGCGTGGTCCTATGATCATGAAGACCATTCAGCAATTCTTTTCCAGTGTTGATTGGGGTGAACTGGATATACTCCTTGTTGATCTTCCTCCCGGTACGGGTGACGCCCAACTCTCGCTTTGTCAGACTGTGCCCCTTGACGGGGGGGTGGTGGTGACCACACCTCAACAGGCTTCTCTGGGAATTGTCCGTAAGGGGATCGCCATGTTCCAAAAAGTCAATGTACCCATCTTGGGTATGGTGGAAAACATGAGCTACTACACCACACCGCAAGGGGAGCGTATCGAACTTTTCGGCAACGGCGGTGGACGCCAGGAGTGCAACGAAAAGGGTATCCCTTTCCTAGGGGAAGTGCCTTTGTTTACGGAGATCAGGGAAGGTGGCGACACAGGCAAACCTGTCGCGGCGGTGAACAACGATTCCCCAGCAGGGCAAGCCTTCATGGATATCGCAGCCATCCTGCGTAATCAGTGGATGCCGGAATCTTGATGGAGGCTTCCCCCCATGGACTTTGAAACACGCTTGCGCACGTTTTGGGGACGTCAACCCCGCCTGGCAGATTCGGCCTACATCGCTCAGGGTGCGGTGGTGGTTGGGGATGTGACTCTAGGGGAGGATAGTAGCGTTTGGTATGGAGCGGTTTTGCGAGGGGATATCAATCGCATTGTCGTTGGCTCCGGGTCCAACATTCAGGACAATGCAGTGGTTCACCTGGCTGATGAGCATCCATGCGTGATTGGTGACCTTGTGACCGTGGGGCATTCGGCCATCTTGCATGCATGCAAGGTAGAAAATGAATGCCTCATCGGTATGGGAGCCACTATTTTGGATGGCGCCGTGATTGGTGCTCAGAGCATTGTTGGGGCCAAGGCCCTGGTGACAGGAGGGACCGTGATTCCTCCGGGCTCCCTGGTCTTAGGCTCGCCAGCCAAGGTGATTAAGCCACTGAGCGATTTGCAGCGTGAGGGAATACGACATTGGGCTGACAAGTATGTCGCCAACGCTCGGTTCTGCTTGAAACATGGCATTCAGGTGGGTGGCCCTTTGAGCAGCTCGCTTAAAGATACGGACTAAAGTTGTAGCCAAGCTTTTCTCAGGTTTTCACGTGGGTCTCGGATCCTCGTGCGACCCACCCTTCAAGGTTATTTGGCTTTCACTATTAACCTTTTGCATCCTGTGGGGTAGATCCACTACCATGATGCCACTTCATGAAAGCAATCCATCCTATTGCCTGTGTGTGTGTTGGCCTTGTCCTGTCGCCTCTTTTCATGTCTGGGCAGGGTGTCCTGCCGGTCGCCCAGGACGGTCGTTCACTTAATCTAGGGTTTGAAACGGGAGATCTGAGTGACTGGAGTCCCCAGGGAGAAGCCATGGTGGGGCAACCCATTAAGGGAGACACAGTCTCTACTCGTCGGGATGACATGGCCAGCGCTCACGATGGAGATTTCTGGATAGGCACCTATGAGCGCTCTGGTGATGACCTTAAAGGAAGTCTGACGTCTGTTGCATTTGAAATCACCCATCCTTATGCCTCTTTCCGTGTAGCCGGCGGAGCTGCAAAGGCCACACGGGTCGAGTTGATGAGTTCACCAAGCGGTGAGGTTTTCTACACCGCCTCAGGGATGGAGTCAGAGACCTTGAGGCCGGTCATTGTGGATCTTCGAAAGCGCCAGGGACAATCCATGCAAATTCGGATTGTGGATGATCAGGCCGGTCACTGGGGGCATGTTAATTTCGATGATTTCCGCTTTCACTCGAGCAAACCAACATTCAAGGATGCCTATGATCCGGAGGCCAGCCGTCGACTTCTGGAAATGCCGGTCATCGATCAGGTGCTCTTTTCTGGCCTCGAGCCTGAGGCTGCGACTCAAGCCATGACCCTGCCTGAGGGGTTCCAAGCGCATCTTTTTGCCTCCGAACCTGACCTCACCCAGCCTATAGCCTTTTGCCTGGATGATCGTGGCAGATTGTGGGTGGCCGAAGGCCATCAATACCCACACCGCGCTGAGGGTGAAATCGGCAAGGATCGTATCATCATCCTCGAGGATACTGACGGGGACCATCACTTCGATCGCAAGAAAGTGTTCAAGGACAACCTGAATCTCATCAGTGGTCTGGAGGTGGGGTTCGGTGGTGTATGGGTTGGGGCGGCTCCCTACCTGATGTTTATCCCCGATCGTAATGCCGATGACTTGCCCGATACCGAACCCGAGATCCTGCTCGATGGCTGGGATCCCTACCGAGACACCCACGAAACCTTGAACACGTTTAGCTGGGGGCCCGATGGTTGGCTCTACGGCTGCCATGGTGTTTTTTGTCCGTCGATGGTTGGCAAGCCCGGAACCCCTGCTGAAGAGCGCCAGCGCGTTGATGCCGCTATTTGGCGATACCATCCCACCCGCCACACGTTTGAGGTGTTTGCCGAGGGAACCAGCAACCCTTGGGGACTGGACTTCAATGCCCGAGGACATGCCTTCATCGAAGCCTGTGTCATCCCTCACTTCTGGCATATTATTCAAGGTGCACGCTATCAGCGGCAGGGAGGTCAGCATTATGCCATCACTCACGAAGAAAAAGAACGTGTTCAGTCCTTCCTCCCACCGCGAGCTCCCGATTATTTGCACCCCTTCATTTATCAGGACATTCAAACCCACGGAGACCATGTTCACTGGGCTGGCAACAAAGGGCCTCATGCCGGGAATAACCGATCAGATGAGACAGGGGGGGGGCATGCCCACTCCGGACTGATGCTCTATCAAGGGGCGAGCTGGCCCGAGGCCTATCACGATCAGGCTTTCATGAACAATATCCACGGGCAGCGTATCAACATGGATCTGCCTCAGCGGGTGGGTTCAGGCTACGTTGGGCGTCACGGTCCAGATTTTCTTAACTTTAATGACAAATGGTCCCAGGTGCTTAACATGCTTTATGATCACAATGGATCGGTCTACATGATTGATTGGTATGACGCCAATCAGTGCCATCATCGGCGTGATGATGGCCATGACCGTAGCAACGGTCGGATTTACAAAGTGGTCTATGACAACGAGCCCTGGACGCCTGTTGATTTGGGGGCTCATCGGCCGGAGGGCTGGGTTCGGCTCCAGTTGCATCGAAATGAATGGTTTGCTCTGCAGGCTAGAAAACGACTGATGGCACATGGAGGAGACGCAGAGCTTTTTTCACTCATCGATCAACTACTTGCTCAAACCGAGGATACCGTTCACCGCCTGCGCCTGATGTGGACCCTCAGCGCCATTGGGGGCTGGAGTCAGGAGCATGGCTTGGCGGCCATGTCTGACCAGGATGAGGACATCAGGGCTTGGGGGATTCAGCTTACCTGGGAATCAAAGAACCCAACCAAGGCTAGTCTGGCGAAACTGCTTCATCTGGCAGCAAATGATCCTTCCTCTCTCGTGCGCCTGTATGTGGCTTCGGCGCTGCAGCGGACTCCTGTGCCTGCCCGCTACCCGATTCTGGAAGCACTGGTGTCCCGGGAAGAGGACATTCAGGATCACAACTTGCCCCTAATGTATTGGTATGCCATGGAGCCTGTTGTAGGGCAGGATGCCCAACAGGGTCTTTCCCTGCTCAAGGCATGCCGCATACCCTTGTTGAGGCAGTTTATCACCCGCCGAATGGCGACTGAGTCGTTAGTGGCTCAGCGCTAGAATCCACCCATAAGATCGGAAAAAACAATGACACCCATGAAAACCTTTTGGATAGCCGGCCTATTCTTTTGTTTTTTTGCAAATTTAAGTGATCAAAAATGTGAGGCTCAGGCACCCGACCACCTCAAAGTCTTGGTTGCCTTGTTGGGATCCACTGAGGATGAATCCCTTCAACTTGACATGCTTCGTGGACTTGATCAGGCGATGGAGGGCCGCTCCAGCGTGAGCATGCCCGAGGGCTGGTCAGTGGTTGAGCAGCGGCTGGCTGAAAGCCAGCAGGCTGAAATACGAGCCAAGGTACGCTCACTTTCCCTGGTTTTTGGTAGCCAACGAGCCATGCTCGGTCTGCGCACTGATCTCATGGATGCCTCTCAGCCATCCAGTGACCGTATCGAAATGATTGAGGCACTGGCCCAGGTCAATGACCCTCAACTGCCTGGTATGCTGCTTACTCTCATAACCGATCGATCGGTGCGATCGGAAGTGATTCGCTACCTTGGTCGCTACCAGCAAGAGGAAACCCCCGCACTGCTCTTGTCCAATTATGATGGATTTTCTGCGGTGGAAAAACAGCGTGCTCTGAGCGTATGGGTTTCCAGAGTACCCTATGCGGTTGACTTGCTTGATGCCATGAGCAGAGGCGAGGTGCCTCGCACTGACTTAGCTGCTGCATTGATTCGAGACCTCCGTAACCTGAAACATGAGGGTGTGGATCGACGACTGACAGCCGTTTGGGGTGCTTTTAGGGATGTGCCTGCGGACAAGCAAAGTGAGATTGAACGCTACAAGCAGATCTATTATGCCGGTGGATCGACGCCAGGTGATGCTACCCGAGGGCGTGCTGTGTTTGCCCGAGCTTGTCAGCAATGTCACACGCTATTTGGCACGGGGGGGCGAGTCGGACCGGATATTACCGGTTCAGACCGAGCCAACTTGGATTATATCCTGCAGAACATCCTGGATCCCAATGCTGTGATCCCCAACGATTATCGCAGTTCAGAAGTTGAGACCACAGATGGGAGGGTGCTGACCGGTGTCATTCGCGAGCAAACCGCCTCATCGCTCCGATTGGCGACACTCACCGAGGAATTGGCCTTACCCATGGATCAAGTCGCATCGGTTCAACAGACTGAATTATCCATGATGCCAGAGGGCTTACTGACTCCTTTCAATGATCAGGAAGTCCGAGACTTGCTCTACTACCTAAGGCAACCCGCTCAGGCCCCTTTGCTTGCCACGCCAGAAAACATTGATCTCTTTTTCAACGGTCGAGATCTGACTGGCTGGAGTGGGGACACCGATCTCTGGCGCGTCGACAATGGTGAAATCGTGGGTCATACGGATCAAGGCCTCCAACACAATGCCTTCCTCAAGAGTGAAATGGTTTTGAAAGATTTTCGCTTCATTTTTGAAATGAAGCTCACGCCTGATTCGGAAAACAGTGGGATTCAGTTCCGAAGCCAAGCAGTTGAGGGAGGCGAAGTCAGAGGTTATCAAGCCGATGCTGGAGCTGGGTGGTGGGGCAAACTGTATGAGGAACTTGGGCGTGCCCTACTGTGGGATAAACCAGGGGATTCTCACGTGAAAAAAGGGGAATGGAATCGCTATGAAATCCTGGCTGTTGATCACCGCATCCAAACCGCCATCAACGGCAAGCGTTGTGTTGATCTGAATGATCCAGAGGGAGCCACCCAGGGCCTGGTAGCATTCCAGCTTCACTCAGGTGGTCCCATGGAGGTGAGATTCCGTCAGATGACCCTTGAGATCGATCCCAAGCCATCGCTTACGACCATTAGGTGAGTGCTTGGCCGGCCACCTAATGAGGAAGGGTCCTTGGTGACCAATCCACTTGCATGTCCTGAAACTGAGGGCACATTGAAGGCTGTGGTAGGCCCGGTGCCGCCGCATGTCGATAATTGTCAAAGAACCCACACCTAAACTCATGGGACAGGATTGGATTCGTATCGGAGGTGCTCGCGAGCACAATCTGAA
>Ga0181592_10000787_pt1 | contig 25196 bp, 19 predicted proteins | sample 071ome_20_FD_133755 | JGI IMG/M metagenome (GOLD analysis project Ga0181592, IMG submission 133755) | Coastal salt marsh microbial communities from the Groves Creek Marsh, Skidaway Island, Georgia - 071412BT metaG (megahit assembly) | ecosystem: Environmental > Aquatic > Marine > Intertidal...
GAGGATCACAATTTGACAAATTTCTGGAATGAATTTTTTGTTTTTACGATAGAGTTCACGGATGCATCGTTTTGCATAATTTCTCTGCACGGCATTGCCTAGACGCTTGGTTGCGATGACTCCTACTCGTGAAGTCAATCCCTTGTGCTTGCATATCTGTAGCCAAAACGGTTTTTCTTTAAAGAAAATGCCATCTGACCTTACTTGGAGAAAGTCGGAGGTTTGGGTTAACCTCTCGGTGCGTGAAAAACGATTACTCACGCAAATTTAAGTAAGATGAAAGTAGATTAGCGAAAACGGGGAAGCACCGAGGCTGTAAGTTTCGCTCTGCCTTTGCGGCGACGGTTTTGGAGCACCTTGCGACCAGCACTCGTTTGGTTGCGTTTACGAAAACCACATTTTCTGGCTCGTCGCAGTTTGGATGGATTGTAGGTAGGTTTCATGACAAAGGATTAGAAATATCGCAACATTCCCTAATGTCAAACCCTGAGCATGTTCATTCGATATCTAATAATTTGGAAATTCGTCTTGCGATAATTTTTATCTTTACCATTATGAACTTTTTGGTCCCGTTCGTCTAGCCAGGTTAGGACACCGGGTTTTCATCCCGGCAACAGGGGTTCGAATCCCCTACGGGACGCCATCCTAAGCGTCTTGTTTCCTTAGCTTTACCCATTAGGAATAGTATATGAAGAATGAAGCTAAGCCCATCCTACTAAAGGGTGCACGTCAAAATAACCTCAAAGGGCTAGACCTAAAGCTTTTTCCCCATGAATTTGTGGTCATAACTGGACTGAGCGGCACCGGTAAGTCTACTTTGCTCTTTGATGTTTTGCACGCCGAAGGGCAAAGGAGATACATTGAAACATTTAGCCCTTATGTGCGGCAATTCATGGAATCTTTGCCAAGGCCCAAAATTGAGTCTATGGCAAATGCCAGACCTTCCATCGCGGTAGAACAAAAAAATTCGGTCAAAAATTCAAGATCAACGGTTGGTACGATGACTGAATTGTGTGATTACTTTAAGATATGGTTCTCCCAAGTGGCAAAACTGCATGACCCCGATGATACGAGTAAAATCATCTCGGAAGAGGATGCATCGACCCAGACCAAAACCTGTTTAAAAAAATTTACCGGCCAAACCATGGTTTTTGGCTTCTGGATTGATCGTGGGAGCCTTCAGGAAAATGATTTTTTGAACTTCTTAATCACTGCAGGGCATTCTCGTATCCTCTTCCAAGACCGCTACACCCGTATCGAAGAATTATGCGGGAGTTCTTGGAGTGAGCGATCCGCTTTTGTGGTGGTTGATCAAGTCAAAGCCATTCCAAAAAATACGGCCCGAATTTCTGATGCGATCCGTCTCTGCTTGGATCTCGGTAAAGGCGTGGCTGAGGCAAGGGCTCCTTCTGCAAAACTCCTCCTCCCCCTGCACTTAGGCTTGCGCTCCACATCTTCAGGAAAACTTTATAAAAGGCTGGGCTCAGGCTCCTTTTCATTCAATTCCCCAGTTGGGGCATGCTCCAAATGCAAAGGGTTTGGCAAGGTGATTGAGATTAATCCTCACCTGGTTGTACCCGACCCATCCTTATCCATCCGAGAAGGTGCAATTAAACCTTTTGAAGGAAAAGTGTACGGGAGCTGTTTGGAAGATCTTATTCGGACATGCAAAGATTACAAAATTGATGCCGATCTGCCTTGGAAAAAGCTACCAGATAAAAAAAAGCTCCTCATTTGGGAGGGTGACCCACAATACCAGGAAGGTGGGACGGAGTGGTATGGTATAGACCGTTTTTTTAAATGGTTAGAAAAAAAGACTTACAAGATGCATATCCGCGTGTTTCTTTCGAAATATCGTGGATACTTTGAATGCCCAGAGTGCAAAGGTACGAGATTCAAACAAGAATCACACTTCTGGAAATGGAACAACTTCTCTCTTTCAGATCTATATTCAATGCCCATCTGTGAATTGGTAGATTTACTCGAGCAAGTTGATTTATCCCACGACCCAAAAACAGATTTACCACTCGAATCAATTCGCAAGAGACTGGGGTATTTATGTGATGTCGGTTTAGAGTATTTGACCTTGAACCGTTCTTCGAGAACCTTGAGCGGTGGAGAAACACAAAGAATTAATTTAACTGCATGCTTGGGTGCTGGTTTAACCGACACACTTTTTGCTTTAGACGAACCCACCATTGGTCTGCATGACCAAGACATAGGTAGGTTGGTAAAAATCCTCAAAAACTTAGCATCCACAGGAAATATTGTATGCGTAGTTGAACATGATGAACAGGTAATCCGGGCTGCGGACCGGGTTGTTGAAATAGGCCCAAAGCCAGGAGCATTGGGAGGCGAAATTATCTTCAATGGATCTGTTTCAGAAATGCTACGATCCTCCAAGTCTCCCACAGGAATTTGGTTAAGAGAGGTCTCTAATAAATGCACCCATTTTCCTGGGGAAGCTTCTGCATCCTTTTCACAAACCCTTGAAATTAAAGACGCTAACATTAATAATTTAACGAATTTTGATGTTAAAATCCCTTTGGGTTTATTTGCTTGTATCTCCGGACTATCGGGATCTGGAAAATCGACTCTTTTGCACGATCTTATTTATAAGGAACTTTCAGGTGGTTCCTCCAATGGTTGGTTAAAAAGTGATATTTCTTTTTCTGAGGTTGTTTTAATCGACCAAGCAACTGTGGCAAAAACGCCCCGTTCCAACCCCGTTTTATTTGTCGATGCCTGGAATCCAATTAAAGAAGCATTTGGGCGTACCGAACAAGCCAAAGCATCAGGGTTTTACGCCACTGACTTTTCCTTTAATTCTGGAAACGGTCGGTGCGATGCTTGCTCAGGGCTGGGGTACGAAAACATTGAAATGCAATTCTTGCCTGATATTTCTATCCCATGTTCCCTTTGCAACGGCAGCCGTTTTAAGGATGAACTTTTAGAAATTCGCCTCGATGGCCTAAATGTAGCGGAGACTCTCAACCTCACCATATCAGAAGCTCAAACAAAATTTAAACATCTTCCCAAAACTTATAAAAAGCTCACGCTCTTAATAGAACTAGGTTTGGGATATTTAAGGCTTGGACAACCTCTTAACACTCTTTCGGGCGGGGAATCTCAGAGGCTCAAGCTGGTGAAATTCATGAGTCCACTGAAAGGGGACAGTTCGTCATCCTTAATTCTTTTGGATGAACCAACGACCGGGTTGCACCTTTCGGATGTGCAACAACTCATCCATTGTCTTAGAAATATTACTCAAAGCGGTCATTCACTCCTCGTCATAGAACACCATTCCTCAGTACTTAAACAAGCTGACTGGATTTTAGAGCTTGGGCCAGGGGCGGGTAAATTAGGAGGAAAAGTAATTGGCAATGGGACACCTTATTCATTCCGCAAACTCAAAACTCCAACTGCCAAATTATTACATCATCGAACCAAGGCATCCAAATCAAAAAAAGAAAGTACTCTAAAAAGTAAAAGGCCAAAAAAATTAGCTATCAAAAAAGATCTCGAAATCATCGGGGCACATGAAAACAACCTTAAAAATTTAGACCTCACGATTCCTGCCAATCAATTTGTGGTAGTTACCGGGCCATCAGGGTCAGGAAAATCTTCCCTTGCTTTTGATGTTATATTTGCGGAAGGACAGCGACGATTTTTAGAATCCATGTCTTCATACGCGAGGCAATTTGTTGAACAAATAGGAAAACCCAAAGTGGATTTAATTAATGGGATTTCCCCTACAGTTGCTATCGAACAGAGAATTCACCGTGGCTCAAAAAAATCTACCGTCGGTTCCATTACTGAAATCGCCCAGTATTTAAGACTCCTCTATGCCAAAATAGGCATACAATGCAGCCCAGAAAGTGGATCTGCACTCACAGCATCAACGCCTCACCAAATTTATAGAAAAATCCTCGGTAAAACGAAAGACTCTAAAAAAGCCCAACTCTTTGCCCCTTTAATTACCAACCGTAAAGGGCACCACAAGCCACTAGTTAACTGGGCTAGAGAACAGGGGTTTAAGTTTGTCCGTTGTGACGGAGAACTTCTATCTACAGAAAATTTTAATGGGCTCGATCGGTATCGTCTTCATGATATCGAACTCCTCATTGATACCATCGACAGCAAACAAAAACCGAAAGTATTAGCGGATCTAGTCAACTATGCACTGGATATAGGAAAAGGTCGTTGCTTGCTCCTTACATCAAGGGGTGAAAATCATTGGTTTTCTGTTCGTAAATCAGACCCAGACACAGGTGTGGCCTACCCAGACCTGGAGCCCTCTTTGCTTTCCTGGAACTCCCCTCGTGGATGGTGTGCATCATGCAAAGGATATGGAAAGATTTATGATTGGATGAAAGAAGACCTGCCGGCGCATGGACAATGGTGGAAGATTTCAGATGGTGATATTTGTCCATCATGTGATGGGGAAAGGTTAAATGAAATTGGAAGAAATGTGTTTCTTATATCCAAAAAAAGTCGATCCCTATCCCTGCCTCAACTTCTTTCCTTAGCCCCCCATGATATCAGTACTTTTTTAACCGACCTAACTGTTACCAAGCAGACCCGTCCTGTTCTGGATGCGATCTTACCAGAAATCAATGAACGGTTAAGCTTTATGACAAACGTTGGTTTGGATTATTTATCTCTTCACCGAGAAACCGCTTCTCTTTCCGGAGGTGAGGCACAAAGAATAAGACTTGCGGGACAACTTGGGTCGAACTTATCTGGTGTTTTGTATGTCTTGGATGAGCCTTCGATTGGGCTTCATCCATCTGATAACCAGAAGCTGATAAACTCCTTACATAATCTTCAAGAAAAAGGGAATTCGTTGTTGGTGGTAGAACATGACATGGAAACGATTCTCCAGTCCGATTACATCATCGAAATTGGCCCGAATGCAGGAGAAAAAGGGGGGCGTGTAGTTGAGCAGGGAAAGCCCGATGATCTAGTAAAAAAAGGTCACTCTTTAACTGCCCAATATTTGTCTAATGGAATCAAACATCCATCACGAGGGTCTTGGAGAAAATTACCTTCCGTAAAAAAAGGGTCTGCAAACCACTATCTTAAAGTATCCAAAGTTAATTTCCGAAACCTAAGAAATGTCGGAGTCAAAATTCCTCTTGCTAGGTTAACTGTATGCTGCGGAGTTTCTGGTGCAGGGAAATCAAGCCTCATTCGGGGTGTCACTTTTCAGGGCGTTGACCGATCGATTAAAGAGAGCACCTCTACGCTAAAAACAGACCAATTTTGTTTATCCAATGGAAATGTATTTAGAAAAGCAATTGAAGTAAACCAAGCCCCTATTGGAAAAACCTCTCGCTCAACTCCTGCAACTTACTTAGGCGTCTGGTCTAGAATACGAGACCTGATATCTAGCCTGCCTGAAGCAAAAGCACTTGGCCTCTCACCCAGTGACTTTTCTTTTAATGTGAAAGGGGGTAGGTGCGAAAATTGTAAAGGGGCGGGAATCATTAAAGTAGAAATGAATTTCTTACCAGACTCTTACATCAAATGCGCCCATTGCCAAGGAAAGCGCTACAAGGACGAAATCATCCAATTGCGTTGGCATGGGAAAAACATTGCAGAAATACTAGAAATGACCTTTGAAGATGCTGTCGATTTCTTCCAGTTTGATGAAATTTTGCACAAAACATTTTCGCTCATGACTCAAACGGGACTGGGTTATATAAAGCTCGGTCAAACTTCGCCAACGCTTTCTGGTGGAGAGGCTCAACGCCTTAAACTTGCTTCTGAACTAGCCAATGGAATTGAATTAAAAAGCAAAAGAAACTCCAACCTGAAAAAGAATTTTTATGTACTGGAAGAACCCACCATTGGGTTGCACCCCCAGGATTGCGAAAAACTAACAGTCCTTTTGCATCAGTTGGTGGAGGATGGTCATACGGTTGTAGTGATCGAGCACGATGTAGACTTAATATCCGAAGCAGATTATATCATTGAACTTGGCCCCAAAGGAGGTTCATCTGGAGGAAAAATACTGCACGAAGGTAATGTGGAATCCCTCTTAAAGAATAAAAAGAGCCAAACCGCTTCCCACATACAAAAGATTATATCACGCAGTCAAATTGTGCGTGAAATTAAGAAATAATACGAATAAAAATCTTTTTTCCTGCCTTGATAATATGGTCGGCTTGGCTCATCGGATTGATCAGCAAATCTGGATTGTCCACTTTTTCACCATCCATTTTCATCCCGCCCTGCGATATCATCCTACGAATTTGTCCCTTCGACTCAAAAAGTCCTGTCTCCGCAAGCACATTTAATAAGGTCGCCGATTCGACCGCTAAGGAGGAGAGTGAAAACTCAGGCATATTCTCAGGATCTTTTCCTTTAGAAAACACCTGGGAAAAGGATTCAAACTCCCTATCGGCATGTTCTGCTCCATAAAACAAACCAGTGAGTTCTTTGGCTAATTGCTTTTTACACTCCATAGGGTGCTTATTTTTTAGGATTTCAATTTCGGGGCCTTCCTTAAGCAAAAGCAATCGGTAATAATCCCACATCACTTCATCCGAAATCGACATGGTTTTGCCAAAAATATCTTTCGGGGAATCATTAAAGGCAATGTAGTTGTCATAGCTCTTGGACATCTTTCTGGACCCATCCAAACCAACCAATAAAGGCAGGGTCATAACGGCTTGTGAGTTCTCCCCCTTTTCTTTCTGTAAATTACGACCGACCAACATGTTAAACAACTGATCATTCCCACCTATTTCAAGATCAGATTTCAATACAATAGAATCGTACCCCTGAATTAAAGGATACATAAACTCAACCATGGAAATAGGCTGATTCGATTTAAACCTTTTCTCAAAATCATCGCGTTCAAGCATACGAGCTACCGTCATGCTTCTTGTGAGAGAAAGGGCGTCTGCAAAGCTCATTTTCCCAAACCATTCACTGTTTCTCCTTACTATTGTTTTTTCCTTATCTAGAATTTTAAATGCTTGCTCCAGATAAGTTTCCGCATTCTTTTCCACATCTTCTTCGGACAGCTCAGGTCTGAGGTCAGATCGACCACTGGGATCTCCTATTCTGGCTGTATAATCTCCAATTAAGAGAATCGCCTCGTGTCCTGCATCCTGGAACTGTCTAAGTTTGTTAAAAACGACTAAATGGCCAAAAGTTAAATCAGGTCGGGTCGGGTCGACTCCAAACTTTACCTTCAACTTGGCCCCTTTTTGTATATGGTTCCGGAGTTCTTCTTCGCCAATGATTACTTCAGCATTCTCAAAAAGATAATTTTTCATTTTCTTACTCCCTCCACCCTACCATATTCGGATCATTCTACGAGATAAGAATGTTTTAGGAATACGCTAATTATTGCTATAATTCAGCTTGCAAGTTAGTTATCTAGTATTACCTAATCTTTACTCTACATTTAACCTTAATTCTTTTATAAAATGACCTTAGAAATCGGCTCAGTCGCTCCAAACTTCACGCTCAAAACCAAAACTTCAGATGGTTTAAAGGATATTTCTCTGGCTGATTACCATGGAAAATCAAGTGTGGTCCTCCTTTTCTTTCCATTTGCATTCACCAGTGTTTGCGTGGCAGAGGCATGCTCTGTAAGAGATGATTTGTCTAATTATGAGAAAGTGAATGCCCAAGTTCTTGCCATCAGTGTGGATAGTCCTTTTTCCCAAGAGGTAATGGCATTAAAAGAAGGCTTGAATTTTCCTCTTCTCAGTGATTTCAACAAGGAAGTTTCCAAAGATTATGGTGTTCTATACGAGGATTTTATAGGCTTTGCTGGTGTATCCAAAAGATCGGCATTTGTTATTTCAAAGGATGGAAAGATTACCTACGCGTGGTCATCAGATGACCCGAAACAACTTCCAGATTTTTCCGCAATCAAGGAAGTTCTTTAAGGAGTCAGTTTTCCTCTCTAATCCACTAACATTTAATTTAATTTTGATTAGTGGAATCTGACTTTAGAGTACATGTAACTCTAGATAGGGCTTTAATTAAAGTCTCAAGCAAAGCAACATATCTAAATTGTGAACCTCTTCGAAAATTTTTCGAAGAACAGACTAAATCAGGCCAGAAAAGGTATATTTTAGATTTTCAGGATTGCACTGGCATGGACAGTACATTCTTGGGAATTTTAGTCAGCATTGCGTTGGAGATACGTTCCAATGAGGATGGAGGAAGTTTTGTGCTCCTCAACCTAAGGGGACGCAACTTAGAAACCGTTCGTAATTTAGGAATACATCAGATTACTGAAATCAGCTCAGACGAAGTAAACAGCCTTGAGCAATTAGAGAAACTCGGTGATGATTCATCCACTTCAGTCAGTTCAGATACCATTTACAAGGCACATAAGACATTGATGAGTTTAAACGAGAAGAACCTTAAGGTCTTCTCAGATGTAGTGAGCTACCTTGAGCAAAAGAAAGAGGAGTGATTCCAAATATCATCTAAATGCAGTTTTTATTTTGGTTTCTAGGTGGTATTGCTTTTGGTCTAAGTATTTGGTTATTCGCACGTCGAAAGTGGAAGTTTGCACTGAGACGCTTGCTTAACACAAACAACCAACTCTCTCAGGAAAAAAAATTGGCGGTCGAGTTTATGCATAACTTAGCCGAAGCCATAGGGGAGGGCGTTGAAAGAAAAATATTATACCAAAGGATCGTTCATACATCCGTTGTTACTACAGGTGCAATGAGTGCCTGTATTTACGAAAAACTTCCCAATGGAAGATTAAAAGGGGTTGCAGTTGAAGGCCTTTTCCCTCCGCAAAGAGCGATTAAGGGACATTCCACACAAAATGATATCCCAAGAGCAAGATTTATAGAAAAGATTTTAAATTCTGAGATTTTAGAGGCGGAGGAAGGGGTTGTTGGAGAAGTTGCCAAAACCGCAAAGCCCGTTTTTATTCCTAATGCACCAGAAGATCCTAGGGTGATCAAGCACCAGGATGAATCTTTATCGGTTAGGTCTATGATTTTTGCTCCTCTTGTGCATGATGATGATTGCTTGGGAGTTCTGGCCGTCGCCAATCCTTCCAATGGGCTTCCTTTTAGTGAAACAGACTTCTCCATGATCAAATCTCTTGGGGAACAAGCTGCCCTTGCCATTAAGAATTCAGATGCGATGAACTTGCGGTTTGAAAAAACACGCATGGACGCAGACCTACGATTGGCACACGATGTACAGGAGCTTTTTTTAACTCAAAAGTTCCCTCCCATTAAAGGCTTGGAGATTGGTGCTAAGTATGATCCTTCTGCCCAGGTAGGAGGAGACTTTTATGACTTTTACAAGCTGTCTTCTCAGAAGTTTTGTTTTTGTGTTGCAGATGTTTCGGGCAAAGGAGTCCCGGCTTCTCTTCTCATGGCTCTCTGCCAAACCCACCTCAAGCATTTGGTTAATAAAACGAGACCTCCTTCCGAAGTGTTGAGTCTATTAAACGAAGAACTCTTTCCGCGTATCAGAAAAGATATGTTCATCACGCTTTTTCTTGCGATTCTTGATATTAAAAAAAATAAAATTATCTATGCACGAGCTGGGCATGAGCCTGGACTTTTGGTAAAGAATAACACCGTTATTGAATTACGCGGTGGTGGTATGGCCTTGGGTATGGTAGAGCCCAGCCTTTTTAATCAATTAATTATCGACCAGGAAGAAGACTTTTGTGCAGGAGACTTGCTATGCCTGTATACAGACGGGGTAACGGAAGCCTCAAATATCGAAAAAGAAGAATTCGGCTTATCGAAACTCAAAGATGAATTGCTCACTTATTCTGAATTAGACCCCGAATCGATTAACCAGAAAATTATTCAGGATGTAAATAAATTTACTTCTCAAAATCTTGATCGTGATGACCTCACGCTTTTAACAATTAAGCGAGTGTAAGAAATTGAGTGAAAGACTTAGGTTATTTTCTGTTCATCAAAATCAATCACATCCGCAAAACACCGTAAATCATCGCGACCTTCTGCATCCAAGCCTTTTTTAATTTCATTTAATTTTTCAAAGGCCATGTCAGACATTCCAATCTGTACCACTCTTCGGTTCCATACATGAGCTTTTACATCTTCGGGAAAGAGCTTTTTTAATCTGTCGTTTAGCATTTCGTCAGATTTTGAATCTTTAACACAAGTGATCACATCACTTGGCTCAACCCCAAGGTGTAAACAGAGAAAACCATCGAATCCCTTGGTGAAATTACGCTGGTAACTTTTAGGGAGTTCACCCGCTAAATGTTTTCTAATTTTAGCAATAAACCTGGGTAAATGAAGTAATCCACTGGGATAGTGGGCTTGATAAGGTGAGGGAAGGTCGAGGAGAGTCTCTCCAGTCGATCCATGAATAATATTTTTGTCCAAGTTTGTAATGGGTTGCGAAAGCTAGTATGACAGTGAATTTACATAATGTGCCAATCTAAAAAAACGAAAGTTATTTCTAGGGTGGGAAAATATCTTTTTCGCCATAAAGCTCTCTTCTTAATCACCTTATTGCTTGCATGTACCATGACAGTTCTCTCGGTACTTGCTCCATCTGTCATTCAGCAAGTCTTAGATCATGTACTAGGAACCGGAATAGGTGACGGAAGTATTTTACTGCAAGGAGTTTCTCTTATTGCAGGAATTTTCTTCGTTAAAGAACTCCTAAATTGTTTACGAATTAGAGTGAATAATAAATTAGAGCAAAAAGTAATTTTTCACCTTCGCCAAGACCTTCACAAACAATTGTTAAAATTACCCATAAATTTTTATGACAGTCGAAAAAGTGGAGATATTTCCTCTCGAGTCATTGAAGATGTTCAAGGAGTAGAGCGTGCAATTTTAGATGGTACTGAACAAGGTGCAGTTGCTATCCTTACTATACTTGGGGTAACAGTTATGATGTTTGCTCAAGAACCTAAACTTGCTTTCTGCGTGTTTATTCCTCTCCCAATACTTGTGGTTATGGCAATACAGTACGCAAAAGTTTCCAAAAAAAACTGGAGGGCTGTTAGGGATAAGTCCGGAGAATTAAGTTCACTCTTAGTTGAAGATATTCAAGGAAATCGTCTAATTCAGTCTTTTGGGTTGCAGGCTCGTGAGAAAAAACGATTTGCCAAAATTGCCCGATCCTTGGAGGCACTCTCACTCAGAGCCATGTATCGCTGGGCGATACAAGGGCCAGGAGCCAGTTTCACTTCATCATTGGGAGTCTTGGGCGTGATAGGTATGGGAGCTTATTTACTCGAGACAGACCCAAATTTTACAATGGGTAAGTTTTTTGCTTTTTTATTGTATACGAACATGTTTTACGAACCCATTAGGCAACTCGTGGGCATCAACAATTTGATTGCATCTGGCCGAGCATCAGGAGAAAGAGTTTTTGAGATACTGGATGCACCCATCGAAATAACCAATGATTCCAACCCTCTTCCTTTTCCTGCAGAAAATCATAACATCAGTTTTCGCAATGTGTGTTTTTCTTATTCAGAAAAAAGCCCAGTCGTAAAGAAGCTATCATTTGAGCTACCAAAGGGTTCAACCACTGCATTAGTCGGCCCAACTGGTGCAGGAAAAAGTACCATTGCTAATCTTTTATTACGATATTACGAAGTGGATGCCGGAACAATTACGATTGGAGGAATACCGATAAACCAGATTGCCTTGGAGGACCTAAGAGGGCAAATAGGCATCGTATCACAAGATCCTTTTCTTTTTGATACAACGGTTAGAGAAAATCTTTTACTCGCCTCCGAGAATGCATCACTCGAAGAAATAGAAGCTTCCTTACACTCTGCAAATGCATTTCAATTTGTAGATGCTTTACCCAACCAACTAGATACCCTGATTGGTGAGAGGGGGGTAAGATTAAGCATGGGGGAAAAACAACGGCTTACCATTGCACGGGCCCTCCTCAAATCTTCACCCATACTTATTCTGGATGAAGCAACAGCGAGTGTAGATGTTGAAACTGAAAGGAAAATTCAGCTAGCCCTACAAAAATTAATCAAAAATACCACAACTTTAATCATTGCCCATCGCCTCAGCACAATTCGTGAAGCGGATACGATTATATTTTTACAAGAAGGAAGAATAATCGAGAAAGGCTCTCACGAGGAACTTATTGAACAGGAGGGCGCCTATGCCAACTATTGCAAATTGCAGGAAAGAGTGAGCGTATTTTAAAACCTTACCCTCGGTCCTTAGCCGAGCTAAGCCAAACAATACTTCTTAAGCAGTTGAAGAATAGATAAGGTGCAAACAAAAATAAAAGGCTTCTTACAAAGGAAGTGCTAAATTCACCAAGTGGACCGTAAACTATCTTTTCCGCCCAAACTCTGAGCGTGGTTTCAAGAAAGAAACTTACATTTAAGGCTAAGCCTATGTAGTAAACAATTAATGGCCAAATCGTAAACCCAACGGTTATAAACAAAAGAGCAAACCACATTTCTTTGGACCAATTCATCAAATCAGGTTGTAAACTATTCGTTATTTGGACAAATACAACTTACAATTAGATATATTCGGCTGTAAGTCATAGTAATAAACAAATCTTTTAAAAGTTTGCTTACTTTTCAGGCATCCCTTTTCTATATGAAGCTTATGATAAACACAGATACTGAAGTGACTCAAATCTTCGAAGAAACACATGCTCTATTAAAAGGACATTTCATATTGAGATCGGGCTTAAGAAGTGAGTTTTTTTTTCAGTGTGCTCAGGTATGTCAGCACTTGGAAAAAGTTACCCGTTTAGCACAGTTACTGATAGGAAAACTATCGTCCAAAGAATTTGATCTAGTTGTTGCTCCCGCTATGGGCGGGTTAGTCATTGGTCAGGAAATTGCCAGACAACTAGGTGCAAGGTTTATTTTTTTGGAAAAAGTAGATGACAAACTAGCGTTAAGAAGAAATTTCCGTATCCAACCTGAAGATAAAGTACTCTTGGTGGAAGATGTCGTTACTCGGGGCGGACGGGTACAAGAGGCTATAACAATTATTAACCAGTACCCATGCGACTTTTCCAGAATAGTGAGCTTAGTTGATCGAAGTACCGAACCATTAGATTTTGGAGTTCCATTTACATCGTTAATGAAAATGAATTTCCCTACATACAATGCTGATGATCTGCCGGAACACCTTCATAATATTCCAGCGATCAAACCTGGCAGTTAATGGTTAAGGGATGCGGTAAGCAAGAAACCTGTACTTCCCCCTGTACCAAACATAAAAGCGGTTTATTCCTGAATACAGGTTTTCTGCCACATCCTCAACTGAGAGAATCTGGCTCCCATTGATTTCGACCAAAACCACGCCCTCTTTAAAAGTCTCCATCTCGCCATTTGATCTAGTTACCAAGACTCCTCGAACAGTGCTAGGTATTTGATACTCCTTTTGGTTTTTGGGAGTGATTGTGGCTAATTCAACCCCGGGTATTGGGGTCATTTGTTCAGACATTGCTCCAAGAGTTACGAAAAGTGTAAGAGGCTTATGATTCCGAATCACCCGGATAGGGAGCTTCGTACCTGGTTTAGACTGTGAAATTGCTACCCTCGCTTGGTTGATCGATGAAACGGACCTCTCTCCAACTACTACAATTTCGTCACCAGGCAGCAAACCGGCACCATCCGCCGCACTGCCATCAACCACATCATCAACAAATACTCCGGTTCCATCTGCGTCTGATCGAAGAGAAACCCCAAGGAACCCCCTGCGAATTCTCCCCTCCTCCATGTAATCAGTAATAGCCCTCCGTACCATATTAACTGGGATAGCGAGCCCAATTCCAATACTCGCACCTGTTTGCGAAATAATTGCTGTATTAATTCCTATTAGCCTTCCCTTGGCGTCCAGTAGTGCTCCCCCCGAATTACCCCGATTTATAGACGCGTCCGTTTGAATGAAGCTTTCATAGGCTCCTTCCTTTCTTAATACCCCTAACTCTGATTTTCTGGTGGCTGAAACAATCCCCATAGTTACGGTCATACCAATGCCAAGTGGGTTGCCCACGGCAAAAACTATATCTCCAACCTCCAAGAAGTCGCTGTTGCCCAAAGTTGCAAAGGGCAATTCTTCTTCGGCTTCAATTTTTAAAACTGCTATATCTGTGGAATGATCAAATCCAATAATTTGAGCCGGGTATTCCCTCTGCTCAGCGATTTGTACCACAATTTCTTCCATAAGTTCGCCGGTCCTTGGGTCAGTAATAACATGGGCGTTGGTTACGACATGTCCTTGGGGCGAAACGATAACTCCCGAACCTATTCCTGTTGGTACTTTTTCTTCTTCTAATCGAGGCTGGTTTTTCCTGGGTAGTCCATAGTACCTGCGAAGCATTTCTTCAATCGGATTAGTCCCGCTTGGGTAAAGCCTCCTAACTACTTGCTGGGTCGTAACAGATACCACTGCAGGGGTTGTTCCTTTGAGAACAGAAGAATAACTCTGTATTGGTTGAACAGACGTTCGGTTTATGTCTGATTCGTCAATCTTGAGCGAATACCCATTCGATTGCCCGAAAAGCTTAGATGTTCCTGAAACTCCAACTATAAAGACGAACCAGAATAAACTTCGCCGAAAGTATGTCATAATTATGCAAGCGAACCTAAAAGTATGAATTGTTTCATACTTTAAAATATCCGCGGTTTCCTAGAAGCCTTTGATTTCAAATAAGCTTGATATACTACTGTCTGTATGAGTGCGCCTGATTGCTTCCCCTAAAAGAGGTGCAACGCTTAGTTGTGTGATCGGTAAACCATCAACCCCGATGTTTACAGAATTGGTGGTGATTAGTTCATCAAGGTGTCCATGCTCTAGGCGATCTCTTCCAGTATCATTCAAAACACAATGGCTAATCACAGCAGAAACACGCTCGGCTCCTCTTTCCTTAAGCAGTTTAGCTGCAGCTGTCAGTGTGCCCGCAGTTTCTGTCATATCATCCACAATCAATACCTCTCGCCCTTCTACCTCACCAACCAAGTTAGTGGCTTCAACCGTGCTTGCTCCCGTTCTGCGTTTTGCGACAAATCCCAGCGGACAACCTAGAACTTCAGCATATGCACTTGCCATCTTCATGCCACCAACATCAGGGGTGAAAATCGTCATATTTTGAGTGTTTCTGTTTCGCAGGTAATCAAAAAATACAGGGGACGCATATAAATGATCCACGGGTATGTCAAAAAATCCTTGAATTTGCTGTGCATGAAGATCCATTGTAAGCACTCGGTTTGCACCAGCTGCTACGAGTAAATTTGCAATCAGCTTAGATGTTATCGGTACTCTTGGTTGGTCTTTACGATCCTGCCTTGCGTACCCAAAAAAAGGAATCACGACTGAAATTCTAGCGGCAGATGCTCTTCTGGCAGCATCAACCATAATCAGTAGTTCCATGATATTGTGGTTTGCGGGAGAGTTGGTTGACTGGAGCAGAAATACATCCATTCCTCGAATGTTTTCATTGTAACGTACGAAACTTTCGCTATCGGGAAAGGATGTCACCAACGCATCTCCTACTTCTAAATCTAGATAGGAACATATCTCTTTAGCTAGGGGAATATTCGAATTTCCGCTAAATATTTTAAGGTTGGTACCGTTGTGCATAGATTTTTGTCTACTCTTTAGATTTTTCTTGGGCAAACCTATTGAAAAGATCTGGCAACTTTCTTTGTAAAATAGCAATCCTTTGGGCAGTCTGATAGGGAAGGGCAGGATTGCCTTTGAGAAACTCACCCGGTTGAACATCCTTGGTGATTCCTGCCTGCCCAGCAATTTTGGCCCCTTTGCCTATGTTCAAGTGACCAGCAAAACCTGCTTGTCCACCAACCACAACATTGTCCTCCATTGTTACACTTCCACTAATACCAACTTGCGAAACAATCAGGCAATTTTTGCCAATTTTAACATTATGCCCCACCTGTACCAGGTTATCTAATTTACTTCCTTGCCCAATCCTTGTCTCCTCGAATCGTGCTCGGTCAATACAGGTATTTGCGCCAATCTCGACACCATCTTCAATCACAACTTTTCCTAGATGAGGAATTTTTCTATGCCCCTGCTCATCTTGATCAAACCCAAAACCTTCAGACCCGACAACAACACCGGCATTTAGGACCACAAATCGGCCTATCTCGCACCTTGCAAGCAATTTTACCCCTGGGTGCAAAACACTGCTTTCTCCCAGAACGGTATTCGGGCCAATGTGACAATGAGTGCCCACTTTTACATTGGGTCCAATAACTGACTCATTGCCAACATAAGAAAAAGCACCTATCGACGCTAGGGGTGATATCTTAGCATCATTTTCAACAAAAGCAGAGGGGTGAACACCCGGTTCTATGGGCGGGGATATTTTTTGTTCAATAAGTTCACATACTTTAGCAAGGCCAAGAGATGGGTTAGAAATCTTAAGGTAAATTTGTTGTTGTGCAGGAGTCCCAGTATAATCTGTGGGCAAAAGAATCAAACTCGCACTGCAATCTTTCACTTGAGTCTTATATTTTGGGTTTCCTAAAAAAGACAGGTCTCCCTCGTTGGCGTCTCTCAAGTTGGCTAAGCCATGAATGTGATCACTGTCGAGTGACCCTGATACAATTGCATCAGGAAATAGGCTTAGGATATCAGCTACTTTAATGCTAAGGTTCACCAAACACTCTTAGCCAGTAAACCTATGATAGTTACTGCTTTTCCGCGTTTAAGGTGACAATAACTTCCTCAGTAAAATCGGTGCTATCGGAGGAATAGAAAACTCCTAACTGGGTTTCAGAAGAGTTCAAAACAAGATCAAGCTTTTTGGCGGTAGCTACTTTTTTGATGGCCGCACGGATGTCCTCCAAATGTTCAACGAGCAAGTTTCTTTGCCTTTGGGCAATTGTTGCTTTTGCCCGCTTGTCATACGCGACCATATCATCTTGCTTCTCTTTGGCCACTTGTACTCTTTCCTGGTACTTTTCTTTGAGGGCAGAGGAATCAATGTTTGGATTTTTCAGTTTCTCTTCCATTTCCTTGAGTTCATTCACAATCTTTCCCATTTCATCTCGAAAGATTTCAAGTTCTTCCATCGCCACTTGCTTAGATTTGTCAAGGCGTTCCCTGGCCTCTTTGACTTTTTGATAACCATCAAAAACTTTTTGTACATCCACCACACCAATCTTTTGAGCAACCAGACTTTGTGCTATGGAGAAAAATACGATAACAAGACAATAATTGAGGATTTTCATATGCTTATTTGTTTGTAAACTTGGTGTGGATAAAGGCAACAACACTTTAAAATCTGGTACCACCTGAGAAGTGGAATTGGGTTGAACCACCTGAACTGCTTGGGTCGGACATAGGGACGCCTAAATCAAGTCGCAGGGGCATACCCATAACCATAATACGAATGCCCAGACCCCAATTATCGTGCCACCCTTCATCACCACTCCCAGGAGCAAATTTAAAATCACCTCGACGCAAAAATCCACCGTCATAAAAAAGAGCAAACCTTAGAGGATCAGCGATCTTGAATGTATATTCTAAGCTGGCGTAGGAAAATGAATTACCACCAATAGGCTCATTTCCTTCGATATCATTAGGGCCGGCATCACGATAATCCCATCCACGAAGGTTGTAGGGTCCCCCCAAAAAGAACTTCTCGAAAAAAGGCACATTTGCATCTTCCCCATCAAACTTACCAAGAGTTCCAGTTCTTCCAGATATGGACAGTACCTGCTCCATCGCATCAAAGGTCTTGAAAAATCTGGCTCCCTGAATTTCAAACCTTCCATAATCGGCATCTCCGCCAAAGATACCACCTGCAAACTCTTTCCGAATCGATACAATACTCCCTTCCGTAGGAAAGAGTAACACATCGCGCGTATCACGGCTTAAGGTTAAGCCAACTTTAGATATAGTGCGCTGGATTTCGTTGCTTTGTGCATTATAAGCAGGATCACCACCATCACCACCTGCACCCGTTATCCAATTAGTTTTGCTGCCTTCCTCAATATCCTCAATAAGAACATCTTCAAAGCTGTAAAATAACCTGCCTTCCACTAGTTCAAATAGTCTTTTGCGAAAATAAACTTCAAATCCGGCACGAAGTTCATCGTAGTAGGAGCTTTGGTAATCCGATTTTTCCCTGAATACTTCAAACCCAGCAGCGACCCTGCGGTTTAAAAACCAAGGCTCTTCAATAGCTAACCTAGCTTCATTACTGCGAGAACCAAGCTTGAGGCGGAGGCGGAATTTTTGTCCATCTCCCTGCAAGCGGTGGGGAGCCCGCCATTTCATAATATCAAAGTTACCCTGACGAAATTCTGCGTACATCATCGCTTTTTCAAGGGTGCTAAAACCCACACCAAAAGAAACATGCCCAGTTCTCCCTTCCTCCACATCAACAACCATGTTTCGCCTTGAATTTTTCAGTTCTGGATCACCAGAGGAAATGGCCTCATCACTTATGTCAACACGCTCAAATAATTTGGTATTTTGCAGTCGGGCTTTGCTTGTTTCCATTCTGGTTAAATCAAAAGTTTCACCAGGTGCCAGAGCAAGTTCTCTAATGAGGACGATTGTTTTAGTTTTTTCATTTCCCTTAACCTCAATACTGTTAACGGTAAATTTATTGTTTTCCGAAATTAGAAACTCTAAATCGATTTCATTCTTTTGCAGGTTAGGTTTTCTGCTGACACGAATTTGAGCATCCAAGTATCCCTTGTCCCCGTACATTTTTTTGATGCGGCTTCTTTCCTTGGCCAGTAATCTAGGAGAGTATGGGTCTCCTTTTTTAAGTAATGTCTCGGCCAAAACAGTGGTCTGATCAAAAACCGCATTTCCCATAATTTTTTGTTTTCCGAAAAAAGACCGACTCCCTTCAGTTAACTTAATTTCTAGATCAATACGACTCGAGCCAACTTGGCTGATTAAAATATCAGATGGCTTTAGCTGGACATCTAAAAACCCTTTCTCACGATAAGCTTGTGCGATTTTTTCGAGATCTTCTTCCAGTACACGGGGCTGGTATTTTGACCTCTTTGACCAAAATCGCCAAAATCGCCAAGGCGCACTTTCTATAACTTCAAGGAGGTCGTCATCTTCAATTTCTGTATTGCCAGAAAATTGAATTTTTCGAATTTTTCGGGAATCATTTTCGATGAGCTCAAACTTTAAATGAATTTTTGCCCCATCTTCTTTGGATTTGGTTACTTGATGTTGCACTTGAGAATTCCAAAATCCTTTTTCAAGGTATAGATCTTCCAGCGCGATTAAGTCTGCTTTTAACTTAGACTCATCAAATAATTCACCTACTTGAGAGGTTATGGTCTTGGATAGTTTATTGTCACTGATTTCTTCATTCCCCACAAAGGTGATCTGATCAATTCTGGGCTTCGTGGTAACCTTGAAAACAAGGGCCACCTTATCCTCTGTGGAAGTCCTGGGATCAACAAATACTTTTACATCCTTGATCGAGCCTGAATCCATGAGATTCTGGATGGATTTATCAATGGAAGGGGTGTCATAGATTCCTTGCTCTTCTACTTGCAAGTTTTGCTTAATGTATGATTTTCCAACGGTAGGCGGACCTAAAATCTCGATCTCGATCAAAGAGATTTTTTTTCCTTCAAAGGATGTATTTGCGAAGGAATAGCCAAAGGCCAAAATCGACAAGCACAACAAGAGAAAAAGTTTCATAGTAATTGATTAATTTAATCGATGATCTTGCTGCATGCTTTCGAATCGAGTGTATTTTCTTCGAAATGCAAGATTGATTTTCCCGGTTGGTCCATTTCTTTGTTTCGCAAGAATTAAAACAATCGGTTCAAAGTCTTCTTCTGGGGCCTCTCCTTCGCCGTCATAATCCATCTCACGAACATCTTCACCTTTTCTGTGCTTGCCTAGTAGCATAACCACATCCGCATCTTGCTCAATCGCCCCTGATTCCCTTAGATCGGATAGGCGTGGGTCCCTTCGTTCTTTTTCAGAATCTCTATTCAACTGACTAAGCACGAGAACAGGTACTTCTAATTCTTTTGCCATAGCTTTAAGCCCACGAGATATCTCAGATATTTGGTTTTCACGGGACAACACCCTGGATTCCGTAGAAATCAATTGTAAATAATCGACTACTATAAAATCTAGTTTATTTCTCATTTTTAATCTTCGAGCTTTTGCCCTAATTTGATTAATGCTAAGCCCGCTTGTATCATCCACCCAGAGGGGAGCCTGCTGAAAATCCTTACTCGTTTGATGAAGCTTTTCAGCCTGTCCACGTGGGACAAAACCTTTTCTTAAATCGTTCATATTGACCCGTGCCCTTCCACAAATAAGACGCATGGCAAGCGAAGTGGAACTCATTTCAAGGCTAAAGACAAGGGCATGCCTGGGAGAATCTTTGTATTTGGATGAAAAGGCTATGTTTTCGACAATATTCATGGCCAGACTCGTTTTTCCAACAGATGGTCGAGCAGCTAAAACAATCATTTCCCCGGGTTTGAAACCATTGGTCAATCCATCTAAATCTGAGTAGCCAGTTAATACACCATCCGTTTCTTCCCTGGAAAGCATTTTTTGTATTTGCTCCATTGCATGCTGAATGGGCTCTCTGAAAGGAATTGAGGCTCGTACATTTTGGTCTTCGCCCAAGGAACAAACCCTTTGTTCAAAACTTGCTAAAAAATCTTCAACATTTGCAGGCTGTTGGTTTGCACCATCAATCATCTCAAATGCCATGTATATGCACTTTCGAAGAAGAGATTTCTGTTTAACAATATCTAACCAAAAGGATGCATGTGCAGTTGTATCAATGCGCCCCGTCAACGAGGTTATGGCATCTTGACCACCAGCTTGCTCAAGACTGCCATTGGTCTTGAGTTTTTCGACCAGCACGATTTCGTCCGGCTCAATGGTTTCATTGTGTAAATCCAGCAATGCATCATAAACAAGTTGATGCTTGGTGAAATAAAAGTCTTCCGGTCTTAATGCTTTTTCGATGCAGTTGCTCATAACTTCCCCAGAAGCATCCACAATACATGCCGCAAGAATGCCTTGCTCAGCATCTAGGTTGCTGGGAAGTGACCGACCTTCAATCTTATCCTGAAGATCATGGGAAACTTTGGTATCTTTCGGTTTCCCGAAAGAATCCAAATTTTTCTTAGACAGAGACGAAATGGTAGACATTTCTTCCAAGATCTTCTCAGCCTAAAAGTAAGATTACTCTTCTTCCTCTATGGGGTTTTCTGAAACAACTTCTACTTTCAGATCAGCAGAGACATCCTTCGAGAGGGTCAAAGATACAACTTTTTGACCTAAAGTTTTGAGAGGAGAAAAACCAGAGAAATGCTTTTTGTCCAAAGAGAATCCTTTCTCAGAAACTTTTTCAATGATCTGTTGGGCAGTAACCGATCCAAATAACTTTCCACCTGTGCCCGTTTTAACTGCAATTGCTATGGTTAACTCGCCTAATTTGGCGGCAATGTCTTGAGCATTTTGCAATTCCTCTGCTTCTCTGGCAGCACGAGCAATTTTAAGAGCATCGAGTCTTTTTAAATTAGCTTGGTTTAAAGGAACAGCCTTGCTCCGAGGAAGTAAAAAGTTGCGTGCGTAACCAGCACGGACTTTTACGACATCGCCTTCGGATCCTAGGTTATCTACTTTTTCCAATAATAAAATTTCTGAGTGTGCCATATTCTTAATAGGTGGGTTGGTTAAAAGGGGACATCCTCGTCAAAGCCTGAATCGTTTGGCGAAGGTTGTTCTTGTGGTTTGGTTTTTTCTAAGCTGTTAGAAGTTGTACCTGTTGTTTGATCGGTTGGTGATGGACTTTCCGATTTCCCGGCATCAACAAATTCAAAATTGTCAAGGACTACGCGAATTGCACTGCGTTTTTCTCCATCCTTAGATTCCCATTGATCTAATTTCAAACGACCTTCCACAAATATGGGTCTGCCTTTGGAGAAAAACCTGCCCACGGCTTCTGCTCGTGGACCAAAACACTCAACATCAACAAAGGTAACTTCTTCTTTTTTATTACCTTCTGAATCTTTGTAACTCCTGTTTAGAGCTAATCCAAAATTACAAACAGGGCGACCGGAGGACATCATCCGGACCTCCGGATCTCTGGTTAGGTTGCCTATAAGTAATACTTTGTTTAAGGAAGCCATTTTGTTAAAATTAGATCAATTACTGCACTCGATTAATACTCGATCAACCTTTTTCTCGAGACGCAACTTTTCTTTAATTTTATCGGGTGTTTTGGACGAACCAGTAATATCAAACTGAAGAAAGGTGCCACGAATAAGGTTTTTTTTCACAGGATAAGCAAAGTCGTGCTGCCCAAGTTCAGTTACTTTGCTTACTTCACCTTCAGATTGTGCAATGATCTCACTAATTTTGGGAATCATTTCGCTTGAAGATCCATCGCTTCCGCTAGGATCAATAACAATAGTGGCGGAGTAATTTCTAGTTGTCATAATTAAGATGGTGTAGGTATGGGGTAACGATTGATATAATTGGTAGCGATAGAAAGTCCTCGATCACATAAAAGTTGTAGAGCATGGACTAATTTTGGAAATAATAATTTGTTAGAATCCTTTTCTGCCAGTGAAAAATTTCCTAACACAAAATCAGTCATCCTTTCCGTTAGGTTTTCGGCGTTGTTTATGCCTATGCGCAAACGCAATGGCGAAAATCCTAATTCGTTTATCACACTAGCTACTCCATTATGTCCTCCAGCTGATTTACCGAGGGAAAGTTTAACCTTCCCATGGGGTAGATGAATCTCATCATGAGCAACTAAAAACCTATCTTCGGGGTGAAGCTTATTCCTGAGGAATTGGGCCAACCCAACTCCGTTATGGTTCATGTAAGCAGTGGATTTCAAAAGTATGATGTTAATTTCAGAATGGTGGAATTGGGATACTAAAAAGCCTGAGTTTTTTTCGAATTTGGAACGATACAGACTTGAATAATAATCAACGAACAAATGCCCTATATTGTGCCTGTTATTTGAATATTTTTCTCCGGGGTTACCTAAACCGAGAAGGATTAACTTCACAAAAAATTCGGGGCATCCTATTTACCATCTTCAGCTTCATCGGAAGTTTCCGAAGATTCGGAGGATTCGGAGGATTCTTCTGTTTCCTCATCTTCTTCTAAATCTTCCGCACCCGCACGACCACTCGCACTTCCAACACAGGTAACGATGTTGCTCTCAGGGTCGCCAACAAATTCAACTTCTTCAACTTCTGGAATATCCTTAAGTTGAAGGCTTCCACCAAGCTCGAGTTCACTGATATCAAGAACAAGACCTTTGGGCAACTGACTAGGACGGCACCGAACAAGGATCTCGCTTTGGTGGAATTCCAAGATGCCTCCCATGTTTTTAACTCCTGGTGACTCGCCTACGAGCTCAAGGGGTACTTTAGCTTCCAATGACTGACCGCGAGTCACCTGCACGAAATCTAAATGAATGATTGAATCCTTAACCGAATCAACTTGCATGTCTTTTAATAAGGCTAGTTCTTTATCACCACTGCCATCGTCCAGTTCGATGAGAGATAGAGAACCTCCTGATGTTCGCATCAGTGTTCTAAATTGGCTATCTTCCACTGTGAAATGCTTTAGGGTATCTTTGCCGTAAAAAACCGCAGGAATCTTGCCCTCCGAACGAAGTCTTTTTGAGATGCTGCTACCATGTTGGTCGCGAGATTTTACGATAAGAGTTGAGTCAGTAATGTCAGACATATCAGTACTTGGGGTTTAAAATCAAACGATCAACAATGTTCGAATCTTGAACTAGTTGCAAGCCTCTAGTATCGGGAACAATCATCTTACTCTGAAGAGTTCAAAATGTCTTATCGCTATTCATTGGATTAAGAGATCAAAACAAACTCGTTTAATGATCTGTTTGACTCAGAGTAATTTTAAGTGTTTGATTAGGGTTGTGAATAAGTGCTTGTACTTGATCATTACTCTAGTTGCATTGCCACTTTTGGGATGTAATTGTGTGCACGACACAGAGGTATTGGACTTTTGCTCATCTTGCAACCAACAAGGACCTGTAGAGTCGTGCGATCACCCATGCATGGATGATTTTGAGTATTTGAGCCAAGATTCGAGTAACCAGGACACGAAGATATCCTTGACCGGCAAAGATGCAATTTCTCTAAATTTCCAGCCGATCCAAAAATTTGGATTTGAAAACTTTCATAAGGGCTTTCCCCACAAACAAAGGATACACATACAGCTTAGAGTCATTCAGGTTTGATTGCTTAGCATTTGAATTCGGTAAGTATGCACGCTTACCCAAGTTAACTGCTATTAATCAAATATGACTCCAATTAAAATCCCACAAATTCCTAGTTTAAGAGAAGAGCGAATCTGTAAATCGTTCTCTATTTGGCTTCTTGCCTTTGCACTACTTTTTTCCTCTGGCTGTTGGTTCGATGAAGGAATACCTGTTCAAGTACAAAGAGCTGTCCTTCACCCCAGAGCCGACTCCCTGAAGGATGCTTCTAGTTCTGGCGATCCTTCGAATAGTTCTCCAGTATTGTTCCAGGCGAGTGGTTGGGTTGAGCCTGACCCTTTCGAAATTCGAATACCTTCACTCGTCGATGGAGTAGTTGATGAATTACTTATCCTTGAAGGGGAAACTGTTTATGCAGGGCAAATCGTTGCTCGGTTAATCGATGACGACGCCAAGCTCTCTTTGGCTTTGGCTCAGTCAAATCTTCTTCAGTCACAGGCAAAGGAGAAGGAAATTGATGCTGAAATAGAAATGCTCCAACAGAATTTATACGCAGCAGAAAGTTTCCATAAAAGGCAACTCGCACTTCGAGATGAGCACTTAGATTTCGTCAGAAGACTCCAAAAGCTTCCCAAGGGTGCGATCTCCCAAGTAGATACCAATCAATCGATAATCAAACTGGAAGGGCTTAATCATTTGGTCCAAGAAGCAAAGTTCAAAAAGGAAGAAATAAACAAAAAGAAAGCCTTACTCCTTGCCAAAAAAAATACTCAAAAAGCAAAGAGTTTTGCACTGGAGGTTGGTGTAGAAACCTCACTTTTAGACCTCAATCGTACGGAGATTCGTTCACCTTCGAGCGGCATTGTGGTAAAACTTTTGACTTCCCCGGGAAAGAGAGTCATGAGCAACATGGACTCTCCTAATGCCTCATCCGTGGCAGTTTTATTTGAAAAAGGAAAGCTTCAAGCTGGAATCGATGTACCCCTTGCAGATGCCTC
>Ga0181592_10000793_pt1 | contig 25140 bp, 36 predicted proteins | sample 071ome_20_FD_133755 | JGI IMG/M metagenome (GOLD analysis project Ga0181592, IMG submission 133755) | Coastal salt marsh microbial communities from the Groves Creek Marsh, Skidaway Island, Georgia - 071412BT metaG (megahit assembly) | ecosystem: Environmental > Aquatic > Marine > Intertidal...
CAAAAACAGATCACATAGAAAAATACTCAACACAAAATCAGTTCAAAAACACTCAAATAGAATCAATGAAATCATACGTTCTACAATTAGACACAAAAAACATCAATTGTGCTAGTTTAGAAAACGGTGTCAGCGAAGTTTATGTAAACAGTCAAGGCATAGTATTTCCTTGTTGTTTTGTTGGCACTTCATATGATGATAGAATTGATAATTTTTTAGAACATCAAATCAAACATCAAATAAATTCCAACAAGCATTTGCTTGATCTTAACAAACAAAAACTGTCTGATATTATACAATCAGGAATAATTGACCAAATATTTTCTAATCAATGGAACCGGAAAATCTGTGATGGTAAAATAGGGTTTTGTTCACAGACCTGTGGTAATTCAACACCTGTTGATAGAATATATGCTGTGTAATCACAGTTGACAACGAATCGTTTTTCATATAAAATAAAGTGTTGGGGGATTAGCTCAGCTGGGAGAGCGCCTGATTTGCATTCAGGAGGTCAGCGGTTCGATCCCGCTATCCTCCACCAATAGAAAGGAACACCATGGCGGAATATAATAGACAAAACATGATCAAAGCAATTCGAGATCATGCTCAAGGACACATTGCCAAGCACTCAATGAATGTCGAAGTATATCTAAAAAATTCAGCAGGAGTTGGAGAGCACCCTGACATACTAGAAGCAATTGAAAAAGAACTCAAAGTAATTGCTGAATATCACGATCAACTAGAAATTTTAGACAAGTATTTCAAATGAAAATAAATGTAATTGATAGATCCGGCACCAAACATGAACTGGATGCTGAATTGCCAGCAACTCTTGAATCTGTGATATCACAATCAGGAATAGAAAATGATTTTGGCATTTGTGGAGGATGCTGTGCTTGTTCTTCATGTCAGTGTTATCTAGAGCAACCAAATTGGGCACAATTAGGAGAACCTGACGAAGACGAAAAATCACTGCTGGACGAAAACATGTATTCACAATCAAATTCCAGACTAGGTTGCCAATTGTGGCTTAGTGAAAAAATGGAAAATTGGACATTTACTATTGCTCCTTACTAAGATATTAGATTTTTGGCGTGACTCATACACATCAAACCCAACTGCTTTTTGGGTTGAAATGGTATCAGCGATTGCTGTCATAATTGGTTCTGCCATACTAACATACACAGTGTTGAATCCAAGACCTGATATTTTTGTGCCTTTTTATGCTGTGGGCAGTGCCATGGGATTGTGGGGGGCTGTGCTGAGACAGGCTGCCTGGGTGGTGGTTTTAACCACATGGTTCACTATGATGAATTCAATTGCTCTTTATCAACTTTTTATACTATAATACTAGCAAGGAGGGATGGCAGAGTGGTTGAATGCACCGGTCTTGAAAACCGGCATAGGCGCAAGTCTATCGAGAGTTCGAATCTCTCTCCCTCCGCCACTCAATGAATCCCAATCAACCGCCACCCAATGAACGAGATTATGATGCCAAATACAAATGGAAAATTTTTATCCCTGCACCGGGCGGGTGGCCCAAAGGCATGAGTCGTGCCTTCAAAATCAAAGCAAAGTTTGATGTATGGCTCACAGAAAACAACATCCGTGGTATAACATTCTACAATAATCTGTACTTGACACGCGACAAAGATGTTGTATACTTTAAACTAAGTTGGCAAGGTGATTCTGATTACCAAGTTGTCAAATTGAGATAGATGTCTCCTTCGTCTAGCGGTTAGGACATCACCCTTTCACGGTGAAGACACGGGTTCGATTCCCGTAGGAGATGCCAAAATTGTGGTATATACAATTGATATGGATCATTTATACAAACAACTGCCATATTTGAAATACAATCAATCAGCACTACAACAACTGGTACAAGACATCAAATGGGTTGAGTTTTACTTGCCTGAATGGGAACAATACGAAGACTATGATCGTGAAAACAAATATTATTATTACATGATAGGTGATGATTATATTCAATATGACTGTATCAAAAAAATTATTGACCAACTGCCCGATGAACTCAAAGACAGTTCTAACTATGACATGGGTCACAGTCTGTACAACTTTCCAAAAGGTTACATATTAGATATTCACAAAGATGGCACTACATCGCCTCCGGATAAAAAAAGACAATCTTTTATTCATGTGCCTATCAGCGATCAAGCATCACCAATTAATTTTTACACAGAAGATCAGGAATTGATCCACAGTCACACATACTCATGTGCCACTTTGGTTAACACACAGACATGGCACAATGTAGGAATACCACATGTGGATAGAATTTCATTACAGATTAATCTACCAATGAGATATACTTTTGGTCAAGTCAGTGAAATGATTGAAAAACATTTTGATTTCATGTAAAATAATACATGCGCTGGTGGTGGAATGGTAGACACGCTGGTCTTAGGAACCAGTGCTTAGGCGTGAGAGTTCGAATCTCTCCCAGCGTACCATTGATCCTAGTTGGGGGGTGTACTAGGCGCCCCCCTAAAAATAAAATGAAAAATGCTATAGTTCAAATCAATATTCAAGACAAAAGTTACCAAGAACCAGGTTTCAATGGGTTATTTCAGTCACCTATCAACAAATATTCTATTCACAGTGTCAAAGAATACTGTGATAAAATAGACGTTGATCATGTTGTGATCACCAAGCCAAAAATACAAGCAAAACATCCTGTGTTTGAAAGATTTGATCTCATACTTAACGACTCATGGTGGAATCATTATGAACAAATATTATACTGTGATACTGACATAATTGTAGATCCTATGTGTCCAAACTTTTTTAAAAAATTTTCAGATACAAACACAATGAAGACAGCTGTGTACGCCAAATACCAAAAACAATCAATCCACTGGAGTAATCTGGTTAAAAAAGTTCCGCTTTACAGAAAATTGGATCAAAAAGATTTCAAAGAAAGATTTTTCCAAACAGGTGTATGGTCTATGAATAAAAGTGTTGCTTTACAACTTAGGCCTTATATTAGACATTTTAGGAAATTCAAAACATATGATGACGGACAAATACTCAATTGGGCATTTGTTAAATCAAAAGTCCCTCATCAAAAAATAAATGCGAATTGGAATTATAAACTCACAGACAAACCAGTGCCAGAAGAAGGCAAAGTAAATTTTATACACGCAGCGGGCGGAAGGAAACACTCAATGACATCACCAATATTGAAATACTGTCAATCAAAGTGGAGCAATTTACAATGAGTTTTATAAACAATTATCACAGAATTATTTTTGTACATATTCCAAAAACTGCAGGCAAAAGCATCGAAAATGTTTTCGAAACTATCCACGATACTAAAAAAGTTTCACGACACACCAATCTTAATCAAATACACACAAAATTTCCTAACACAAAAAACTATAAAGTTTTAACATGTGTAAGAGACCCATGGGATAGACAGTGTTCGTTGTATTTCTATGTTTTACAGCAGTGTAGAAAAAAAAGACAGATCAAAAAGATAGAACAACTAGAACAAGGATTTGAAAAATTTTTACACAGTGATTATTTCGATGCCGACCATTCTCATGAATGGTTTGATCACTTACATACAAATCAAGTTGATTGGATTGAAGATAAATCTAAAGTAGATCATATTTTGAAGTTTGAAAATTTGTACAACGATTGGAAAAAATTTTCAACAATTTATAATTTGCCAATAAATTTGCCAACACACAATACTTCAAAAAAATTAAACAACTACAGATCATTTTACAACGAGTCAACCAGCAAACTAATAGAAAAAAGGTTTGAGAAAGACATTGACACATTTGGATATACATTTTAAAATGACTGTACACCAGAAAGAGAACAATAATGAAAGAAAAATTAATCCTCACAGACATTGACGGTGTGGTGCTTGACTGGGCAACTGGTTTTGAAAACTATTTGTCACAGCATCATAACATAGAAATAGTTGATCCAACACAGTACACAGCTCATCTACGATGGAATGGCACTAGGGAACAATTAAAAACATTGACTTGGCATTTTAACATGTCGTCATGGATGGCTGATTTAGAACCATTCAGAGACAGTGTAGATGTGATAAAAAAACTAGGCGAAGAAGGATGGCGATTTATTGCTATCACATCAATGCATGTTGATCAAAAAGCACATGCACTAAGAGTACAAAATCTAAAAAAATTATATGGTGATGTATGGCAAGATGTTATTTGCTTGGCCACAGGAGCTGACAAAGACGAAGCACTGTTACCATGGAAAGATTCAGGTTATGTATGGATAGAAGATAAATTTTCAAATGCTCGATTAGGAGCAGACATGGGGCTCGATTCTCTGTTAATGAGACATGAACACAATGCCAAATTTGACGACAGTCGTATCACCAAGGTTGACAATTGGCAACAGATTTATTACTATATAAACAAGCAATGACAGATTTAAAAGTTTTTATTGGCTGGGATTCAAGGGAGGACATCGCCTACCAAGTTGCCAAACATTCCATACAAAAACACAATCCCTCAGTACAGGTTTATCCATTAAAATTACCCACACTTCAAGAGTTAGGCATTTACACCAGAGGTGTCGATGCCAAAGCATCCACTGAATTTACTTTTTCAAGATTTTTTGTGCCCATGCTGACTGGCTACAAAGGTTGGGCTCTGTTTATCGACTGTGATTTTTTATGTCTCACAGACATCAAAGAACTGTTTAATCAAGCCAACGACAATTATGCTGTGATGGTAGCCAAACACGACTACACACCCAAGACCACAACCAAAATGGATGGTAAAACACAAACTGTCTATCCAAGAAAAAATTGGTCTTCTTGTATGTTGTGGAACTGTGAACATCCTTCCAACAAACTACTTGATCTCAATGCTATGAACACCAATGACGGTATGTGGCATCACAGATTTACATGGTTAGGAGATCATGAGATAGGCGAAATATCACATGAATGGAATTGGTTGACCGATTGGTACGAAGCACCTGAAGATGGTGCTCCTAAAATGCTACACTACACAGAAGGTGGTCCATGGTTTGAACATCTACAGGATGTGCCATATGCTCAAGAGTGGCGCGATGCTGAACAACAATATAAAAAGTCATTAGAACCAAGTGTAGAAGACAAAATTGCTCGTGACGATGGCGGATGGTAGAATCACTGTTACATGATATTTCTTCCATTAGACATACCACCAATACCCGATAAAAATCAAATCATTGAAAAATTTAGTGGCAAAGAATATTTTGCCTACACAGATGACAGCGGAACTATACAGATCAGATCAAATGATGCTAGTGATGTTTTTTGTCATTGGGAAGAACTAACACTGCTAGATCATGACGGTCAATGGCAACCAAATGCTGTTGCTTTATTTGGATCATTGATCAAATGGATAGACGATTATTTTCCTTTTAAACACAAACTTCATGTCAAATTGAGCAGAGCCAAAGGCAATGTTTTGCCACACACAGATGCTCATGATTTCGACAATGATAATTTCCAAGGATATTTTATTGTGGACGGGCAAAAAGTAAAAACACCACAAAATCTCAACATAACCAAATCACAAGACATGCTTCAACATCAATTAGAAAATGAACCATGTGGATATAGATTTATTGTTCATGGGTCAAAAAATTCTCTGTACATGTGTGATGATGCCATGACCAAAAAACACTACTGTAATATTCCAGATCAAACCGATTCATGGGTGCTGAACAACTGCTCTCAACCACATGGTGTTGATCTACAAAAACCCGGCATTGACGATCAACGAATTATTGGTCAAATCACCGGCATAGTTGACATAGACAAACATCAACAACTGTTGGAAAAAAGCAAACACAAGTATCATCAATATGTTGTGTACAAGGAGCAATTATGACTCTGTTTTTACCTTTGGACATTCCGCCTATTCCTAACAGATTAGATCTTGTTCAGCGTTTTTCTGGAAACAGTCATATTGCCATGTATGATGAAAATGATAAAATGATATTGGGAAATACAAACAGTCAAGTAATTCAAAATGCTCATCCCAAAGAAATTTTCTGTGAATGGCAAGAAGAAACTCTGTTAGGCGGAGAAGATTTAGATCCCTCACAGCCAGAATACTATGAGTGGAACAATCTAGCCAAAGACAAATATCCAGAGTTAATTGAATGGATAGACGATTATTTTCCGCTCAGCACAAAATTTCATGTAAAATTAAGTCATGCCATTGGAGATGTGTTGCCACACACAGACAGTCATGAAAACAAAGACTATATGGCAGTGCCTGGCAGTGAAGTTGATTATTTCAAAAACAATCATTTTGGCATTGGGTACAGATTCATACTCAATGGCTCAAAAGACAGTTTATATTTTTGTAAAGATGTAGACTTCAAAAAAGACATGTCCAAACAACCCAAACATTTTTGTACAATTCCCGATAATACAGATGCTTTTGCTTTGGATAGTTACTATCCACACGGAGTAGATGTTCAATCAGGAATAGATGACAATAGAATATTGGCTTTGATAGTTGGCAAATTAGATGAAGAACGACACAAAAAAATGTTTGATTCAAGCAGAAAAAAATTCAGTTCTTACGAAGTCACAGAAAACAATTTAACCATATGATAGATCCAAATCTCACACTTGATAAATCAATTCAAAAATTAAAATACTGCTTAGAAGTAAGGAAATTATCACATCCTTCACAGCAAGATAAAATCATCTTAGAAGAATACATGGGCATCAGTAATGACGACATCAAAAGAGAAATTGAATTCTTTGAACAACTTCGATTGGGGTGGATAAGAATTCCTAATCTAAAAGTCGATCAACAGCAGATCCTTGATGCTTACAACCAGTCTTATTTCGAACCCACAGGAAACGGCGATTACAGAGAAATTCAAGGATATGCTCAAGTGGAATGTCCTGATTTTATCAAACAGCAATTTGTTTTGCCGCTGTGGAAAAGCATAGGGTTTTTAAGATGTTTGCCAAACAGAACTATCCCCAAACACAAGGACATGGGCAGAGTGGCAGCTCTTTTGATTCCGTGTAAGGGAGATCAATCAAGTATTCCTTTGGAGTTTTGGGATGACAACAAAAACAAAATATCAGAAGTGATTCTTGATGGACCTGTGTTGATCAATACCACTGTGTTACACTCTGTGGAAAAAACATCTACAGAAGAAAGAACAAACTTTAATCTGTGTTTTGATTATCCGTTGACTTTTGAATCAGTCGCAGATATACTGCTGAGAAAACAAGGAATTAAATAACAGCATGGAAGGTCAAAAATTTTTAGAACAAAACACAGTTTATCTTAAGAATGTTTTTAGTAAGCAAGAAATTGATTGGTTCAAAGACAATTTTGAGTCAAAAAAAGATCTGTGTCACAAAGCATATGAAAATTCAGATCATTTGATTTTGCCAATTGGTTATAACATCAACCAAGACGAATGTATTAATTTTATCCTTGACAAGTTAGAACTGCCTCAAAAAAATCTAATAGGCGACAATTGGTATTTTACTGATCAAGGCTATGGACCACATGCTGATGCTCCCAAAGGACATTTAGGACAATATCTTCATGTTGTGGTTCCAATAGAAAAAAGTTTTAATGATCCACACTCGTTAATAATATTTGATCAAGCCAGCAAGGTAGGTACCTTAAGTTTTACAGGCAAATTAGAACAAACCGGCATTGTGGTTGCTGACCAAACAGTTGCTATGAACATAGACACAGAACACCATAGGTTCCAAGATTGTCAAAAAACAGGCACAGCAAGATCTGAGTATGTGACCAATTCAACTGAAAAAGAAATGGATGAAGAATTTTACCAACACTACTGTGACTGGGTTTATCCAAAAAACATGTTTTGGGGATTGAGCGGAAAAGTGTATCCATGGCAGCCTTGTGATGTGATCATGTTTAACAGTTCACAGATTCATGCCACAGGACGAATGCCCAAAGACACTACCAAACTTGGAATATCCATGCTGTTTCAATTTGAAAATGAAGACGAATGTTCAAAATATAAATTGAATTCTAACTATAATTTTGTTACAATATAGCATAGGAGATATCCATGAAAATTAAACCACTTGAAGGGTTTGGCAGTTTAGGAGCGTCAGCAACAGAAATTGCTTATCCTTTTGTCAATGACGAAATTGCTGAACTACGAAAATTACTACGATCAGAACTATTACTGGTTTTGCCACAGGCTCATTTTACCAAAGAACAATACTACGAACTTTCAGGACTATTAGGAACAATCGCAACACATGGACAAACACGAGACAAGCCTACCAAACATACCACAGGATATATGGACGAAAATGATTGCCCGTTGTTTCCCGGCATGGACAAAGTTACTGCTAAAAAAATAAATGGAAAATACAACACAGTTGCTCCAGGATTCAGCAAAAGATTAAATTGGCATTGTGCCGAAGCTCAAAGAGATAAAATCAATGGCGTCGAAAGACCAATGCCTGAGTTTGTTGGTCTACAAGGAGTAGAACACACAGAAGGATCAATAACTCAAATTGTCCAAATGATTGATAGATTTGCAGAAGAACCTTTATCCAAACAACAAGAATTAAGAAACCTGGTCATGCAATGGGCATACGTAGAAGGAGACGATGCTATTGTTCCAGATGTACCTGATGAACTTAAAACAGCGGAAACAGGACATGAAGGTGACTTCATGGATAAAAAATTGCCATTAGTTAAAACTGCAATCAACGGCAAAGACGGATTACATTTTTCTCCTAGTCAGATCACGGGTATAGTAGGCGGTACAGATGAAGAATTTAACAATCTAAAAAATTATATCATGAACGAATATGTCCAACCAAAATATATCTATGATCATGTATGGAAGGATGGAGACATATTTTACATGGATGTCCATGTCACTGTACATCGAAGAATTTCGACAGACGGGAGCATATCGATTCCTATGGAACAATTAGAAAAAAGATTGCTTCACAGAATAGAAGTACACGACGAGTACATGCTAGGAAAAATTACAAATACTTTATAAATGTATCTATCTATGTCACCTACTGATGTACTTGACTACATCATCAAACTCAATCCACATGCACAAACGGTAGTCGATGTAGGTGCTTATTATTGTGGCTGGTCCAAATACATGGCTGACCATCTACCACACTCTATTGTGTATGCTATTCAAACCACTCGCCCAGACAAACTCAATCACATCAAAGATACCACAGAGGGAGAACTGTCAGAGTTTGACATACTAGGGTGGAAAAAACATATGAAAGGACAGTTAGATAAGCAGTATCATAACTACTACGATTTTAATTTGTTTGCTGATCAAGTGAATTCAAAATCAAACATTGTCGGCGTGTTATCAAATTCTCCAGGATGGTCAATCATATATGATATCTGTATGATTTCAATGACCAAAGATCCAAACGAAAATTTGTTACAGTATAAACACTGGAGACAGTATGGTCATAAAGGCAGTGTTATGCTGTTGGCAGCTTACAATGAATTACCTAATGACAATTTTTCAGGACCATTAAAAAATAGAAAAGACCTTGTTAAAGAAATAAAAAAAATAGATCCTCACATCATAGAATATGATCACGAACATATAATACTGCACAATGCCTAAACTGAGAACACAAAATCAAGAATACTTTTCAACAAACATATTCAATAAAGATGTAAAATTTGTTAACTTGGCCAATCAGCCAACTTACATACAGAGCAGAGTGCTAAGAATCAAAAGCAAAGAGCCAGAAACCATTGATTGGATTGCTGGCATTAATCCACAAGAAATTTTGTTCGACGTAGGAGCAAACATTGGCATTTACACTGTGGCAGCTGGAGTAAGAAATATCAAGACCATATGTTTTGAGCCTCATGCTGGAAATTATAATGTATTGTGTCAAAATATTTCAATCAATAATTTTGATCACTGTGTAGCATATAATCTTGGATTAAGCAACAATTATTCATTTGGATCACTGGGGATAAAAAATTATTATCCGGGTATTGCTGACAATGTGGTTGGTAAATTTATGGAACAACAACACGGAATTGTAACAAAAGATCTTGATGGTATTATTCAAACTCAACATCTGCCACAACCTGATCATATCAAAATTGACATAGACGGTCATGAAGAAAAGTTTTATCAAGGTGCCAAACAAACCTTGTCCAAATGTAAATCTATCTTGTTTGAAATAGAAAATCAATATGATTACATAGTTTCAGAAATACTCGATATGGGGTTTAATTTAGTTGGCAAACACAAACGAAACCAATACGAATACAATTATATTTTTTCTAAATAAATCTTTTGCCACGTTTATCTGACATCAAAAAATAATTCAAAGTTATTCTGTTGGTCGACTCACTGCTTTCATATGAGTGCCATGTCACTCCCTGTTGTCCACAAAAAATAAAAGTTGAATTTGGTTTCCATTTTGCTTCATCAACAAAAGAATCTGAAGATTTTGTTTTATACATTTTTGTGCCAACATTATGTTCTGGTGTTACGTAAGTTACAGAAGACCAAATTTTTTCAATGCCTTCTTCGTGAATGTCAAATTTATAAGGCAGTGGCGGAGTGATTGATATGTGAGCATACACTGTGAGACCGTCATACCATCTTGGTTTATGATATAACTTTTTTGTTATGTCTTCTGCTCTTTCTAAAATTTGTAAACCTATTGCTCTGACTTCATCATACAAATCAATACCATATTCGTCAAATTCATCTGGGAACACAAATTTCAGTTTGCCTTGAATATCCATGTTTAAAAATTGCTGACACTGTGTGTGTAATCGGTTAAACACATCAGTTGGCAGAGTGTCTTCTATGATTTGATGTTGCCAAGGTTCAGATATCACCGGAGAGTTCAATACTTTGTTGATGTAGTATATTCCTGCCATACATATATTTAATGTGTGGCATCTACGGAATTACCAGTACTGACAGAAATTTTATCCAATCTTACATTCAAAAATGCAGTCATAGAGGTCCAGATTATCAGGACATTTGGTCAGATGATTATATCACACTGGGTCATAATCTTCTTGCCATAACCAGTGATCCACATCAAGGAAAACAACCATGGATCAATCACTCTGGAGTTTTGGTTTACAACGGAGAAATTTTTAATTACTCAGAACTTAGCAGTATGTTTCCTCAATTTAATCCAAAAACAACTTGCGACACAGAATTGTTGTCATGGATGCTGGAACACAAAAAAGATATCACTCAAATAGACTCCATGCATGCTTTTGCTTATTATAACAGCCAAAACAAAACACTGGTGTTATCACGTGATCATGCTGGTATCAAACCGTTATACTATGCTGAAATTTCTCAAGGCATTGTGTTTGGATCTGAAATCAAAGGCATGTTAGACATAGTGCCTAATGCCAAAAAGATAGATCCAATTGCAGCAAGTTGTATGAGTTACACTGGTTTGAATCCAACTAGAAATACAATGTATACCAACATTAAAAAAGTTTTACCAGGAGAAACCATTTTGTACGATATTACAAAAAAGAAAATTGTACAGCAAGAGAGAAATGTGATTACACCATCGTCTACCAACAGATTAAACTTGGAAAAATTTAGATATGAAGCAAATCAAACTGTTAAAATGTGTACCACAGGATTGAGAAAGTTTGGTGTATTTTTGTCAGGAGGATTAGATTCTAGTTTGATTGCTCACGAACTTAACAGCATCATGGGAGAAGTTAATTCTTTTACAAATATTATGAAACCAAATGCGATCATTGACGGAGAAGATTTAAATGACGATGCTGTCTATGCAGAACGGTTAGCAAATGATTTTGCCTATAACCATACTCCCATAACAATTACTCCTTCTATTATCAAAGAATCATGGCACGACAGTATCTACAGTATGGAACAACCGGTATACAATATTTCAATGCCTATGTACTACCACACCAATAAAGTTTTATCACAACACGGCATAGTGGTTACTATGGCAGGTGATATGGGAGACGAATTACTTGGCGGATATGTAAAATATTGGAAACTAAGAAAACAGTTGCCAACGACACATGCTGACCTAGTGAAAAAATGGATGGAAAGAATCAAAAGACCTATACAATTAACAAAATCCATAGACAAAAATATTATTCACCAAGAACTTGTTAAATCTATTCCAGAAGAAATTTTTAATCCTGAAGATCCTGTAAATTCTTACATGGCATTAGATTGTATTACTCAAGTACCTGAAGAATTTTTTTCAAGAAATGATTTATATGGCATGAGGTTTTCAATGGAAGGTAGATTTCCATTAGCCACCAAAAGATTTATGTCTTACTGTTTGGCAATTCATTCTGATTATAAAATTGGCGAAAACAAATCAGATACAAAACTGCCAACCAAACTTGCATATCAAAATATTTTGCCAAACTATATTATTAATAAAAGTAAAACTGGTTGGACAGTGCCAATTGGTTCTTGGATCGACACTGATGAAAAACTTAAAAATTTTGCTTTTGATTACATGAACAAGCAGGATGGATTAAGTGATGTTGTATCAAATAAAAATTGGAACATGTCTAAAACAAAAATAATATCTTGGATGTTAAGATCGTGGGCACAAATCTATGACTTACACATTTAATATTTCGTAAGCATATCCTTGTGATATTTCGCTCAAAGTAAATTGACTGTAGGCTAAATGGTGTAACCAAGGCTCTCTATCAAATGATTTGAGATTTTCTATGTTTTCGATTGTATTAGCAATTGGATGTGCCACACATTCAGGTCCACAGATCACAGGAATACCTTGTGTGATTGATTTCACAGCCACATTAGAATTGAAAGTGACCACACAATGTGCTTGAGATAGATCTTCATCAAGTGGTTTATCTTGGACACTTTTGTTAAAACCAGTTAAAGTTGTGATGCCATTTTTAGTTGCTACTTGCGGATCCATAGGCTTGTCCCTCACTATAATTTCACGGCTTGTATGCTGTTTTAAGGTCTTTACAGTGGTGTTGAGCCAGTCTTGGGTATCATAGAACCATTCAATGGCTCCGGTGGGCGGACAAACAACAATTTTGTTGTTTTTAGATGGTTGTCGCCATGGTAATAGATCTTGTTTGAAAAATTTTTCATAGCGATCTGCAGACCGTTCGACCATGGTGGAAGATATTAAATTGTTTTTGGTAATTCTATACCAAGGATTAGATCCGCTGTGCCCAGCAATAAAATAAGCATGGTCACAAGAATAATAATCCCACTTATTTTGTATTGATCTTTTCAACATATCGCCTGTGCCTCTGAGGATGCCAAAATAAAAATATTCATCCTGAGGCATGTGTTTGTGATTAGGGATTGGATCAATCAAATCACATTTAGTACCTTGAGACCAGGCCATAGGAATTTTTTCTGTTGCTCTTCTTGATGTCTTTACTGCTTTCATAAAAATACTCTTGGATATAAATTCTTCATCGTATCTACAAACAGCGACTCAGACAATTCTTGGGTAGTCCACTGATGATACGACAGAGTGTTGAGCCATTGTTGCCTATCAGGAAACACAGGTTCCAGTGTGGACAAATCAGTGTTGCTCACTGGAGCACATCCTGCCTGAGGTTCACTCCATGTAGGGATGCCTTGGATAACTGATTCTACACCAACCAATGAACAAGAAGTTACAACAAATTTTGCTTGTGCTAGGTCGTCATTCAAAGGCACATCAGCCACATGAGGTCCTGATGTACCATTTCGTCTTGGTTTGTTTCTAACTTTGATTGGAAGATCAGTTATGTGCTTTAGTCTGTTTAGTGTTTGATCTAACCAGTTTGGCTTGCTGATGAATCTGTGTATTGTTGGAGATGACGGCACTACCAAAACATACTCGCCTGAGGTTTTCCAATCTTTCAGTTGAATGTGCTTAGATCTATCGTTAGGCAAATCAAACACATGGTTAACATGAACATTATTGACACACACTCTCCAATGATAATTGTCGTTGGGATGATTAGGATCATATCTATTCCAATAAGGCATGTCAGTGAAAAGATAACTTTTGTTCTGTTTGACTGCTTGAGCAACTACATTAAAATTGTTGGCGCCTAGTCCCCACACAGTGTCGATGCCATTGTTGGTATTGTATTTTTCCAAAGGTGTCAGCACTTGCCATGCTTTAGATCCAGCATGATGATTTTTAGATAGTTTGAGATTCATCAAAGTTTTTTCCAGTAATCAGAATCATGATGAACATAAATGTCTGATTTTTTAGAAATACCTTGTTTCTTTCTTGATCCTTTGAGATGATCCATGTATTGACCTAGAGGCGAATTTATAAACACATGAACTCCTGGACGGTGAGGATGACCTTCTGAAATGTTAAAACTTTGATCCACTAAATTATGTTTTTTTAATAAATGCCAAAACAAATAAGAATCGTGATATTCTTCAAGTTCAAACAATTCATCATTGTTGTACAACTGTTGCCATGCTGTCATAAACTTTTTGTGTTGAGGATGTTGTGTGTTATAGATAACAAATCCACATTCAGGATATATTTTTTGTCTGCCTAGATATGCTGTGTAAAAGTTTTGTGGTAAGAGACTCTCAATAAACTCTAACGGTATAGCAGAGTGGGTAACAACATCTGCGTCCAACCAAATCACTAGTTCAGTTGAACTATTGAGAGTCTCGTGTGATACACAAAATGATTTATGCGCGAAACGAACAGCTTCAAACAAAAATGATCCTTTTTGATCGGTACTACTGCCAACTTTAAATCCGTTAGCATAAGGATTATCTTTGTGTTTGTCTTTGAATGCTACAAGATCTGGGCAGGCTTTGTGTAGATCAATCCATTGAATTCTGTCAGACTGAGGAGCATCAGTCGGCACTGATCCTTCGTAATAAACTTTGAGTGTGATGGATTGAGGCCAATTTTGATCAAATGTTTCCAGCATTCGCCTAGCATATTGATCCCACTTGTTTGGGGGGAACGTTGTAATAATCGAAATACTACGAGACATGAGTGCTTTTATTTAAATACAAGCATGGCAAACAAATTAGATTTTGATAGATTAGAGATGCTCGAATGGCTGCCAAAAAAAGGAGTTTGTGCAGAACTTGGAGTTGAAACAGGAGTTTACAGCAAGGAAATTTACGGAAAAAACAATCCTTCTAAACTGTATTTGATTGATTCGTGGATTGATTTATTCACAGGCAAAGCAGGTAACACAGCAGAACAACAAAGACAACAAAACAATTTTACATCTGTGTGTAAAATGTTTGAAGATAAAACAAATGTTGAGATCATAAGAAAAGATCTATCTCAAGCAGTAGATGATTTTGACAACGAAACATTTGATTGGATATATTTGGATGCTGCGCATGATTATGACAATGTGATAAAAGATTTGAACAACTGGGGACCAAAAGTTAAATCAGGTGGCTATATCTGTGGACATGATTGGCTTAAGAAACCAAAAATTAAAAGAGGCGTAAAATTTGGAGTGAATGAAGCAGTCACAGAATATGTAGAAAAAACAGGATTTGATTTCGTAGGTGTAACCAGTGAAAATAACTTTATGTCTTTTATCATTAAAAAATAATGAAAGTTGAAATATTAAGAAATACAGTAAAAGGATAAAATGAGTGGAATTAGATTTTGATATCAGCTATATGCCTATTCCACACACAGGCCATTTAATACCACAAAAATCTATAACCACAGCTTTAAAAAATATTTACAGTAACCAGTCATTTGAATCAATTTTAGAATTTGGTTTTAATACCGGCTGGAGTTCTGCAATATTTTTAACTTTGTTTTCTAATGTTAAAATTACAAGTGTTGAAATATTAAAAAACACTAATTCAAAAAAAGGTGCAGAAATACTTAAAAATAAATTCGCAAATAGACACAAGATTCTTTGGCAAGATTCGAACGATCTTTGTAAAAAAGTTTTAAACAAAGAGATTGAAATGCCAGATAGGTATGATACATCATTCATTGATGGCGGACATGATTCATCAACTATATGTTCAGATATAAAATTAAGTTTATATTTAGGAATAAAAAACTTTATTTTTGATGATGGCGACACTATCGAAGCACAAAAATGTATTAAAAAGTTCAATTTGAAACGTATTTCATGCTACTTGTATAAACCATATATTAAAAAACATAAAGAATACAAACTTAGAAATAAAAAAAGGAGTGTACCTGTAGGACTACATCATTACAAATATGAAAGTTGAAATTTTTCGTAACACTGTGAAACGTAGAGGTACCGGCGCTTCATTTGAAATGATGAAAGCATGGCGAGAAGGTATCAAGGCAGCAGGCGATGAACCTATATGGATCGAAGGCAAACCAGATCCTGAAAAATGGATGGGAGATCCTAAGGAAAAAGTAGGAGTACATTTTGGATATGGCCCAGATAATGCTGGCGACTTTTTAAAAGGCAACAGACGTAAAATTAGACAGCATCACGAAAAGCATGGTGGAGTTACAATTGTGTTTGATGGCGGATTATGGACTTCGTTTGGAAATAGGTCAACAGACTGGAACAGACATTATTTCAGATGTGCTCTTTGGTCTCCCATGAGAAATGGTAATTTTTTGAACAATGATTCTCCATCTGACCGTTGGGAAACAATAAAAAAAACTTTTGACATTCCAGAGCGTGAATGGAAAAAAAACGGCAAATATATCATGCTGTGTACACAACCCAAAGACAATTGGTCAATGGCCCAAAAAGATCCCTATGAATGGGTTGATCAAATAGTCGGCGCTCTCAAAGATATCACTGATCGTCCATTGCTATTAAGACCTCACCCAAACCACGCTGACAAATGTGCCGAAGACATTGCCAAAAGACATCCACAAATAAAAATTGCCGACATGAACAGAGGCGGTGGCATGTTCAAAGATTATCGCTGGACGTTCTTAGAAGAACTAGAAGCATCTGATATTCATTGTGTGGTAACTCACAACTCCACAGCGGCAGTTGACGCAGCCACTTATGGAGTGCCTGTGTTTATGACTTCGGACCTATGCCTTGCTTGGGATATAGGATCCTCTGATCTCAGTCAAATAGAAAATCCCAACTATGCCGACAGAACACAATGGTTAAACAATCTTGGTTATGCAAACTGGACCTTAGAAGAAGTTCGTAATGGCACTGTGTGGCGTAGATTTAAACCTTACATCGAGCGAATGATATGATAGTGAACATCATTGCTTTTATTATTTGTTTACTCATATTTTACGGATTGCTACGTTTATGGGCTTATGTGTTTTTAGGTGAATGAAATCTCTTGTAATTTATTTAAAAGACATAGAACAGTCAAAAAAATTAGCCGATCGCTGTATATCTTCTTGTAATCAATTTCAAATACAAGCATCATTGTTTGAAGGAAGTACTCCTAGTCAAGCCAAAGAATGGATCAACAAAAACAATCTAAAAATTTATAATCCGGGACCAAAAATTTACAAAATCAAAATGAACAAACCTGGTGTACAAGGCTGTCTCCTGTCACACTACAGATGCTGGCAATACTGTGTTGAACTAAACCAAAACATTATGATACTAGAACATGATGCTGTGGTAGTGAGTGATCACTATCAACAAAATTTTATTGATGTGCTTCAACTAGACGAGCACAGACTTAAAGACGATCCTGCTGAAAAAAATGAAGTAGTGGCTAACACCTTTGAACGAAAAGGCGTCAAAATGATGAATGGAGCACATGGCTACTGTGTGACTCCGCAGGGAGCAACAAAACTTATCAACGGTATTCATACACACGGAATGTCTCCTGCTGACTGGCACATATCTGAATTGCTGGTTGATATCAAAGTTGTTCGTCCAAGAGTGGTAAAAGTAGAAAATGATATCAGTCTTACAAATGATAGAGACTTCTACATCTAGATAAAACTTTGTTGTCAGACTCTAGTTTGGATTGACCAAACGCATGTCCAAACCAAGATGATACACCCATTTTTTTGTTAAACTTTGAATCCATGTATGTTGTTTGGACTTGACTTTTTAACATGATATCGATCAACATTTGATTGTCGTCGGAGGGATCATTTAGATCTATGTAAGGTTTCATTTTTTCAACACACTGGCTGTTTAACATAAAAACACCTGCGTTAAATCTTTTTTGTTGTAAAATTTTAGGATCATATTTCTCTAAACAGGTATTTTTAGATGTGTTTCGATGATGTTGTATTGATCTTTTTTTAGCCAAAGGATCGTCGCAGGGTTTAAATGACACTGTGTCAGGATACATTTGAAAAATATCTGGTGCTTCTGGCCAGCATATTACATCTGTGTCTATGTATAAGACATGAGTGTACTTTTTCCACCATTTGCTGTTGTACCATAGATCAAAACGTTCAAAAGTGGGGTGACGATGATTGATTGTGGGTGTGTCTATCAACACATAATCACACTCAATTTTTTCAGCGTATTTTTGAGCAGATAACTTGGAATATTCAAGCAGTTCTTCATTTAAACCAAGATTATTAAACTTAGGTTGACTAAATGTCTGTGGTGCCATAAAATATTGTACAATACAATTCATACCATAATTAGTTATAACATGAACATCACACTCACAGGATCACACGGGTTTATAGGCAGTCATCTACAAACTCATCTAGAACAACAAGGACACACATTAGACTGTTGGGATAATAAAATCAACAGAAATGTAGCAAACATCGAAATCAATCCAAGCACAGATCTAGTTATTCATTTGGCAGCTCTAGCAGATGTAAGGAAAAGTTTAGAAGATCCAGATTTATATTGGCAACAAAATGTAGAAATTTCAAAAAAGATTTTTGACGAGTGTGTGACCAAAAACATCAAAGTTTTGTATGCTTCTTCAAGCACAGCCAGAGAGTGGTGGAGAAACCCATATGCTATTACAAAAAAAGTTTGTGAACAAATTGCTCCATACAATTCTTGTGGCATGCGGTTTTCAACAGTGTGGGGAGATGGTGCGAGACCAACCATGTTGATTCCACGAATCAAAGCAAGAAATATTTCTTTTGCTACCACACACGAAAGAGACTTTATTCATGTCAGTGACATTATCTCAGCCATAGACACCATAATCAAAAAAGGTTGTGTTGGTGTAGTAGACATTGGGTTTGGCAGAGGAGTAAGAGTAGATCAACTGGTAGCAAAAAATGGTATTGATGTTCCAATCAAAGAAGGCGGCGATTCTGAACAAGACTCAAATGTTTTGTCCAGCGATGTCCTGCGATCTTTGGGGTGGAAGCCTCAAGTAGATGTTATGGCGGTTGATTTATGAGTGCTGAAATTTTAGAAGATCTAAATAAAACACACCTCAGTGACAAAGGAGGCAAACATCCATATCTAAAAAATTACTATTCTAAGGTGTTTGGTCCAATCAGAAATCAATCACTTCACATCATGGAAGTTGGCATATACCACGGTGCTTCGTTAAAACTATGGAAAGATTATTTTCCTAAATCTATACTGTATGGTGTTGATATAAAAAACAGAAAAACATTTTTTGAAAACTTAGATCGACTAAATCTGTTTGTAGGCAGATCCGATTCTGCTTCAACATACAAAAATGTTACTGGCCAATTTGATATCATAATAGACGACGGCAATCATCGAGCCAAAACACAAATTCCAACATTTGAAATTCTTTGGCCTAAACTAAAAAACAAAGGCTTGTATATCATTGAAGATATTGTAGATTTAAAAGAACTTGAACATTATTTTAAAGCAAAAAATTTATCATACAAAGTTTTTGATTATTCTAAAACACACCAGTCAGACAGTATCATCATAGAGTTAAAAAAATGAGAACATTTACAGTCACTACCACATGGGGATCACCTCACTGGAACATTTATGCCAAACGATGTGTTGAATCAATATCCTCCAATTGGCCGGCAGAAGTAAAAAAAATATTTTACCCAGATGATTTAACCCAAAAAATAGAAATGTCTAACTGCGATTATTATGATTTAAAAGCATGCCAGCCGGAATTAAATGAGTTCATTGAAAGAAACAAACATAATAAACTTGTCAAAGAACGAATGGCAAACCCATTACGTTCAGCATTTGAATATGATGCTGTGAGATTTTCATATAAAGTTTTTTGTATGTTAGATGCCGCTGAACGCTGTGACACAGATGTTTTGATTTTTATTGATGCCGACACAGTGACATACAAACCAATTCCTATAAAATGGTTGGATCACATAGCCCCTCCAGACAAGTTCACTACATTTTTAGGCAGACCAAAAAAAGGATTCTCGGAAACAGGATTTATTACCTTTAATCTTGCCCTTCCCGAATCCAAAAAATTTTTTGCTCGTTGGAGAGAATACTACAAAAAGGATTTATGGCAAGACTTACAAGGGTTCACAGACTCTTTCACATACGATGCAGCAAGATTAGATACCACAGAAAGATCACTAGACAATGATTTAAATGATGGTAGATATCTAGGATATCGTGGATCCAAGCATCCATTTGTAAATTCGGAATTAGGAGATTATATGGATCACCTCAAAGGTGATCGAAAAGACATACAATCTTCTGTCGGGGACATGAAAGTAAAAAGAAAAGACGATCACTGGCGATGAAAATAGCTGTTTTTCCAAAAACTTGTGCTCGAGCAGGTATTCCTGTGATGGATGCTTTTATTGAGTCTATCAAAGATGATGAAGTGATGGTTTGCGAAAATCACGAAAGACCAGATGCTGATGCTGTTGTGATTTGGTCAGTGCTGTTGAACCTGTACGGAAGAAAACCCATATATGATCACTATACCAAAAAAGGAACAAAAATAATTGTAATCGAAGTGGGTGGTATTATCAGAAATCAATCATGGAGAATAGGAATCAATGGCATAAACAGAGAAGCAGAATTTGGTAACAAAAACTGTGACAACTCAAGATTAAAAAAACTTCAATTAGATCCTAAGCCTTGGAAAAAAGAGCGAGGAAATAATATCATAATCTGTACCCAAAACGAGAATTCAGCAGCTTGGCCAAAAATCAAAATGCTCGATTGGTGTGAACAAGTTTTACAATGGATACGAGGTCAAAGTCCAAATCATATTATCCTAAGACCTCATCCAAGACACAGATTAAATTTTGATCATCTCATGAGAAAATATGGACAAATGAGTGTGTCATTTCCACAAAACACAGGCAACAAAGACGAAGTTGACTTCAAACAAATTATCCAAAATGCTCATTGTGTCATAAACTATAATTCAAATCCAGCCATAGAATCAGTGCTGGAAGGAGTGCCAGTCTATGTAGACGAGTCGTCTCTGTGCTGGCCTGTTGGCAACAGCATAGGCGGAGATATCAATAATCCTGTGATGCCAGACAGAACAACATGGCTCAACGAGATAAGTTATTGTGAATGGTTTATAGACGAAATAAGAAAAGGAATTCCATGGCAGAGACTGAGACCAAATTTGACAAATGGGTAACTAGAATCTATTTTGGATTTATGTTTAGTACACCGTTAATCTTTTTGTTATTAGTGGTATTATTTGTATGAAAAAATCATTTGTGTGTGTTTGTACCGGAAACAAATATGGTACAGTCTACGTAGACAAATTATACAATATGGCATCACGCCATGCCAATAATTTTAAATTTTTTGTAATCACAGATTCAAAAAAAGATTGGCGATCAGAAATCAATCAAATTGTTGTTCAGCCTGTGTTTCCAACATGGTGGAACAAAATACACATGTTTAGAAATGATATTGGACTTGAAGGTCAAGTGCTGTTCATGGATCTTGATGTTGTAATTTTTAATTCAATTGATCATTTGTGGGAATACGGAAATGACGAGTTTGTAATCATCCAAGATTTTAACAGATGTAGAATCAAAGATTACAGAGTCCGAAATTCCTCTGTGATGAAATTTCAGGCAGGCAAAGAAGTCAAAGTGTGGGAAGAATTTAAATCCGATCCTCAAAGAATTATGAAAAAATTCAGAGGTGATCAAGACTATATGACAGCAAGGTATCCGAATGCCAAACTGTGGCCACACAACTGGGTGATGTCTTACAAGTGGGAAATTGGATTAGAACCAGGCGAAAAAAGAAATTCGCCCAATGATAAATTTGTTCAAGAACGAATTACCAGAGAAAAAATTATCACAATACGAAACGGACAAAAAATTGAGTCTGAAAGAATAAAAAAATTCAATCTTCCCAGCGATTGTAGTGTTGCTGTATTTCACGGAAAACCAAACCCTGCTGAAATAACCAAAGACCCGCTGGTGATAGATAACTGGAGATAATTACAGATATGACACTTTTTAAATTTGAAGAATATGGCAATGGTATGCCCACCGGACAGTTGTTTGTTATAAATTCATCTGATAACGAACCAGAAGGTGTAAACCTAGACCAATATGTTGGAGACAGGAATGTGATTGTGATTGGTATACCCGGAGCATTTACTCCTACATGTACTGAAAAACATCTTCCTGGATTTGTAGCAAATGAAAGAGAATTTCTCAAACAAGGCATAGATGAAATAATTTGTATCAGTGTGAACGATCCACATGTGATGTCTGCTTTTTCAGATTACATCAATCACGATGGCTCTAAAATCACAATGGCCGCTGACCCGTTTGGAGAAGTTTCTGAACAACTTGGTTTGTTGACAGATATGGGATTGTTGGGTAAAAGATGTAAAAGATTTGCTTCACACATGAATCAAGGCAGAATGAAAAAAATTTTTGTAGACGAAAGAGAATTCGAACATTCATCTGCAGAAAACATGCTAGAATATTTGAAAACAAAATGAGTTTATCTGATTACAACGGAGAAGAGATCATTGCTAATCTTATATTCAGAAAAGGCAAAAAAATTGAAGAAAGAGTTTGGATTCCTAGATCTGTGTTCAATGATCCTCAAGGCAAAGATGCCTACATCATTGGCAATGGCAAATCTAGAATAGGATTTGATCTAAATATTTTACCCAAAGACACCTACGGCTGTAATGCTGTATATCGAGATTATGCTCCAAATTATCTTGTGTGTGTTGACAGACACATGTATCAAGAAATCAAGGAATCAGGATACAACGAAAACAATATTGTCTATACCAATCATTTGAATATGACCAAAATTGGTGGCACTGCTCATCTCATTCCGAAAAATCCCTACAAAGGCACTGGACCAACAGCCACTCATATTGCTCTCATAGACGGCCACACAAATTTTTACATGCTGGGTTTTGACTGCTCAGAAAGTGGCAAAGACAACAATGTCTACGTAGACACTCCTTGTTACAATGACAAAGACACTGAAGTCAATGTTGCTGTGTGGGGCAAGCAGATCTATGACATCATAAAAGCAAACGATCAAGCAACATTTACATTTGTTGAAGGATCACAACCCCAATATTACCAAGATCTATCGAACTATCGAACAATGACTTATGCTGAATTAAATACACACATTAATCAGCATGGCCAAAAAAATAATTGATATCATAAATGTTTACCACACAGGACCATATCGTACCAAATACAAAGACATAGAACTGTGGTTTGATATTGTAAACAACTGTATTTTTAACAGAAAAATCAAAGATTTTAGATATCATCATATTCAACGGATGAGAGACTGTTGTGGTTGTGTGATCTACGAAGACAAAACTCACAAAGAAAAATGGATTGATTTATATCTATTACCCAAATACAAAGACTTTCGAACTTTTGTTGAAGTTTTAGCACATGAAATGGTTCATGCTTATCAATATTGGATTTTGAAAGATTCAAGTTGTAACCACAATCAAGAATTCTACAGATGGCGTAATAAATTTAGATCTCACGGATTAAAATTAAGTTTGACGATAGATAATATTGAAATAAAATAATGGCTTACAGAATACAAAACAAATTGACATTTATTCATATACCCAAAAATGCCGGCACCAGCATCACTGCTTGGATAGAAACAAATTTTAAAGGTGACTTTAAATTTGACAATTATAAACATGCCACTGTGAATGATATCAAACCCGAATGGCAGAACAACATGTTTTGTGTGGTAAGAAATCCATGGGACCGGGCATACAGTTGGTATAATTTTATGATTAAAACAATGAAGAAAATGAGAGCAAGGAGAGGATACCTGGATTTTATTAATCCTCAACTAGACATTTTAAATGAAGGATTCGAATCGTATATCTTAAATCATTTAGAACATAAATTTTATAAAAGAAAAAACGTACCATTGTTCAGTATTTGTCAAGCAAATTTATATTATATAAACAACCAAGTAAAAATATTAAAATATGAAAATTTGGTTGCTGATTGGAAATGGGTTCAGAATTTTACAAATTGCTTTGTGCCATTGCCAAAATTAAATATTGGATTTTATGTCCATAATAAGAGACACAACATTTATACTCCAAAAATGGTAGATAAAATTTACCAAAAATTTAAAAATGATATTATCACATTAGGATATGAATTTTAACCAAAAAAAATATAGACAAATAGATAAAACGAGTTTATTATAAAATATCATGGAAAACAAACCTAGTGAAATAAAAATAGGATGGAAAGACATCAAAATTGAATATGTAGATCCTAGTTTTTTCCAAAATAATTCTGATTACTGGGGACAATTTCTTACAAGAAAAGGCAAGATCGAAATTCAAAAAGAAATCGACGGTGATGATCTTGCTAACACATTGTTACATGAAATTTTACATGCAATTGTGTATGCTTCTTCGCTTAATTCAGATGGTGGAGCTTTAGAAGATCACAAAGACGAAGAACAAACAGTGAATTCTATAACCAATCATCTCATGTCAGTGTTCAAGGACAATCCATGGTTTTTAAAGTGGTTAGATCACAAAATTCAAAAACAAAATCAACCACCTAGCCAAGAAAAACTCTTATAAATCAACACTTTTTTGATGGTTGACGGATTTGGCAAAATACCATATAATTGTATTATTAACTTAACAAAGAGGTAACAACAAATGACAAACGCACAATTAGTTCTAGAAAAAATCAAATCAACACTATGCCACGAAGGCACAACATACAAAGGTAAGTCAGGAACCTACATGTTTGTAGAAGGCAAA